>Ga0070697_100001479_pt1 | contig 17851 bp, 11 predicted proteins | sample KBSK1501metaG_FD_65475 | JGI IMG/M metagenome (GOLD analysis project Ga0070697, IMG submission 65475) | Corn, switchgrass and miscanthus rhizosphere microbial communities from Kellogg Biological Station, Michigan, USA - KBS K1-50-1 metaG | ecosystem: Host-associated > Plants > Roots >... | reverse complement strand
ACGTGGCAGTCGGTACAACCCTTCGTTTCGGTCGCGCGAACGGTGTGCGGCACGTGAGTATTGAAAGTTTGGCCGGCGAAGCCTTCCGCGGAGGTCGTCTGCTGCTGCGAATAAATCCACTCGCGGTTTTGATTTTGCGAACTGACCAGCACGGCCGAGGAAGAACGAACCGGAGCGACGCGATTGCCGGTAACGGTCCCGTCGCGGCCCAGCATGAAGATGTCGTCGCGCAACACCTGGAAGTTGTATTGAGTGAAGTTGCGTGAATCGCCGCCTTCGTTATGCCGGTTAGGCATCTTGCGATTCGCCTGCATCGACAAGTGACAACCAAAACAGCTCGTCACCCACGACGAGTGACAGGCCACACAAGTCATGTCCGAATCGCGATGCGCCAGTTCCTGATCGTTCTTAGGCACGTCGCCCCAACTCGCGTTGTCTTTGCGAATCGTTTTCGAGTAGCGCGACTTCTCGCTGTAGTCGCGAGTGCCGGGTGTGATCGTGTCGACCGTTTGAATCACGCGCCACCAGCGGCCGGGCACGACCATCGAGTTTTGAATGATGTCACCGGTTTTCAGCTCGATGTCTTTGCCGCCCTCATCCTTCTTTTTGCGATCGCGCGTAATCCTCTGGAAGAGCGGAATTCTGGTGCCTGTTTCGTCACGCACGCGAATTCCACGAGTCAGATCCTGTCCGGTAAGCGGCTGGTTTTGCGATTTCCGCCGTTCGGCTGCCTGGCCGGTTGCTGTCGCCGAGGCTGGGCCCGAGGTAAACAAATTCGCACGATTGCGAATGGAGCCATGACAATCCTCGCAACTGATCTCGATAGCAGCGCGCGGTTCGTTGTAGAGATTGCCATCGCCGTGCGCGTCCTGACGGAAGTGACAGTCGACGCAGTGCATTCCCTTATCAAGATGAATGTCGTTTAAGTGGACCGCTTTCCTGAACTTGTCAGGGTCGTCAGAAGACACGAGCTTGTCCTCAGCGTCCAGCAGATTCCCTTTGCGATCGCGCTTGAACACTTTGCGAAACAACCAGCCGTGACTATGAAAATCACCAAACTGCGTGTTCTTCAACTGCGAATTAAAATCGGGTGTGCCGGTGCGCTCCAGGAACTCAAGCCCGGACCAGAGACCACGCAGGCTGGCTGCCTCAGGGTTGCGATTGAGCTTCTCTCGCTCCTCGTCCTGTGACGGTTCATGTTGCTCCTTGGGATACAGCTTGTCGCCATCGCTTTCGTTGTCCCACCAGGTCAGGCCGAGATACGTGGCCACCATGTTTGTGCCCGGATGCATGTGACACGTCATGCACTGCGACGTAGGAATCTGACTGGTGAACTGATGCTTGATCGGATGTCCCGATTCGTTTTTGGGTATGTTGACGTCGCTGGTCTGCGAGCGGCCGGAGTTTCCCGCGTCGTGATAAGCAGCAGAATGTGAGGCGTCGCGATCGTTTGCGTAGATTACATGGCAGGCGGAACAACCCGACGAGCGATAGTCGCCGGGGTGATCGTTGGTGCCGAGAAAGTTTAGTGTGGGATCGAGCAGGCGCGTCTTTTGCAGTCCCAGATAAACCGGATCCGTGCGCTGTGCGCTACCGAACCCGCGCGCGCTAAGTCCCTTGTCTGGTTTGCCCGGATCTTCGTCCTTGTCCGGGAGTCCGACTTCCAGTCGTCGCTTCCCTCCTCTTTCGAATACGCGCAGCACGTTGCCCGGTTGTGAAATTTCCCAACGTGGTATCGGGTCGAGGAATTCGAGCAAGCCTTTCGTGCGCGAGTCTTCAGCCGTTGGTTTCGGTTTTTGAATTAGAGTTTGCGGCGTGCCGTTTTCGCTGTAGCTTTCCCCAAACCGCACATCCTTGAGCGGAAAGCCACCATTGTTGTAGAGAGCCGCGCCCCAAAGCATCGCACCGTGCGTCATCATGCTGCGCGCAACGTTCTTTGATTCCAGATCGTGGCAGGCGCTGCCGCCGCAGGTTTTCGCGGCAACGCGAAGGTCGCCGGGATTGATGAACCGCACAAACTCCCAACTCTCGCGGGCCAGCAAAGTGTTAGTGCGTTCGGGGTTCGCGCCGGTGTATTTGCCATCACGTTGCCACTGACTGGGAAACTTCGCGCGGACATGTGCTTCGTTTTTGATTTGCTGGATTGACTTCGGATCGTCGCTCGTCTTGCGCGGCACCGGATTGCCGCCGTGGCAGCCGGTGCAGGTGAGTCCAACGGCGTCCTTGCCGTCTTTTAAGGCATCAAGCGTTTCTGTAGTGCCGTACTTGTGCATCGGCTCGATCTGCCCGTGACAGGTGACGCAGCCGTCGAGTCTTGGTAAAGATGTCTGACCTTGATTTGCAGTTTCTAACCGAGTCACCGTTTTAGGGTTCTCCGTCTTGGAGGCAGCGGTAAAAGCCACCGCGCAACTGATTAGCAGGACGACAGTTAGGGTAAATCCGGTTCTAGTCATAACTTGAAACGAAGAAAAATCAACACAGAGGCACAGAGAACACAAAGGTGGCACAGAGATTAGTTTTCATAGCCCATTATCTTTCTCCGGATTCCATTCTTGAGTATCTCGACATTGAAATTAATCAACAGGCCCAGTCGCCATCCTCCAACTCGAAGGTAGGTCAACAATTGTGCCTCATGGATCGGCGCGAGAGCCTGAATCGATTTCACTTCAACAGCAACAAGCCCGTCTACGAGGATATCGACTCTATATCCGCATTCGAGCCGAATGCCTTTGTACTCCAATGGCAAGGGATATTCATCTTCGAAACTGACACGCCTCAAGGTTAATTCGTGACACAAACATTTTCTATAAGCCGATTCCAGCAGGCCCGGGCCAAGTTTCCTGTGAACCTCAATCGCCGCACCGATGACTTCGTGAGTCAACTGATTCAAGTGGGAATTCATTCTTTGTCCTCCGCATTCTCTTTCTCTGTGCCACCTTTGTGTCCTCTGTGACTCTGTGGTGGTTCCTAACGGTTAAGAGCGAAGCGGTAAACAAAAAAGCGGCTCCCTTGATCGACCTAAAACACCAGCTTCAACTGCGCAAACAGCGAATACAGTGGCTTCCGCGGATCGATCACATCCGGCTCGCAGAAATCGCCTACGCCCGGCGGACAGTTGCGCGAGCGGTCAGTAAAAATATCGCGGAAACCACGGCCGGTCTGCAGCGTCGAAGCTCCAAACGTAACTGTCACGTTGTTTATTAGGAACGGCCGGTAGGCAACACCCAGACTATAGTCCCAGCCGATGTCGTGTCGAATGTGGTCCTGAAAGAGCACGTACTCCAAAGGTTCAGTTCGATGAAAGCGAAGATAGTTAACATTGAAAACCGTTTTGATTCGCTGCGTGAGCTCAACATCAACTCCGGCGTTGTAGATAAAGATTCCGGGATTGACGAAGTTCGCCTGTCCCTGCGTTTTGCTGCTCCGCAAACTCGGCAGGATGCTGTTGGGTTGCACCAACCCCACGCCTGTCTGGGTTAGCCGAATGCCGTTGCGATTCCAATACGAAAATTGGCCGCCAACAAAATTCGGATCATCGAAAATCGCATCGAAGCCGGTGGCCTTGTCATCTGTTGGATTCGCATCGCCCTGCGCAAAGAAGAACGAACCCTTGAAGCGCAGGTAATCATGATCGACAGACGCTTCGACTGCACCCATGTTTGATCTCACCCTGACACTGCGACCCGCGATCGGGTTTCGATCGTCGCGCCCAAGCGCGTAATAGTAAGCGTGCGTCAAATTGAGTTTGCCCAGGTGCCCATCGCCGCTGAGTCCAAGATAACCAACCTTGATAGCGTGCGGCCGGACATCGCCAATCAACGCCGGACGAACCAGAAACCCGTTACGATCATATTGAACGCTGCGCCGGTCGTCGTTGTAATGAAGACTTCCCTGAATCGTGTAGCCCTTGCGAATGAAGTCCTGCCGAAAAACGTTGGCGATGTAAACGTTCTGATGCCGCGTGTCGAAGCGGTTCAAGCCGCTGTTGGTGTCCTTCTCCAGCATCGAGAAGTATGCAGCGTTATATTGAATGCGATTGTTGTCGGCAGCACCGAAAAAACGAAGGCCGAGATTGTTGTCTGAAAAGATGAACCCGCGAAAGTCGGATACAAACGGCTGAATGCCGGCTCGCACAGAAATGAAATCATAGTTGGCGTTGACGTCCCACAACTTCACTTCAGCAAACGCCTCTTCAAGGGAAACGTGTGTATCGGTACGGTTGGTGCCGCGCCTGACGTCGATGTTTACCACGCCATTCTCGCGAGCATTGAGGTAGTTGGGAATACTGAAGGTCGGCGAGATTTTGATCGCCCAATCGCGCGGCTTGAAGGTGGAATCCCCGTGGAATAATTCGAAGCTGAGCTGAATGGTTTCGCTGGACGCAAACTGCTCCGGTTGACCAAAAAACTCCCCACTGCCCGGTTCATCACTACTCACGTCGGAAGGTGTCGGCGCCCGTCTTTGTTCAACTCCGGTAGTACTGACCGCCGAAAGAATCATGAAGAGCTCGTTGCCCTTGATCGGGTAATCGCCCTTCAACACACTCTGGTTGTACGGATCCCACCAACGGCCGCGCCTAAACGGAATATCGCGCCCGCGCGCCCCACGGTCGCCATAGCGGTCATATTCGGGAAAGCCAATGCGCCAGCGATCGCGCGCTTCGCGCCGCGCCGGATCGATTTGAGGCTCGGATGGAACCGTCTCCCTGCCCGCGTTGCCAGTTGGCTTATCGCCGCTCTCCTTCGATATTTCCTTGAGTTCAGCTTGATCGAGAGGAATGTTTATTAACGTATCTTTGCCGGGTTCGACGATGACATTCTCGAGCGCTTCACCGCGTGGAATGGCAAAGTCGCCGTAGTTCTTGTCTTTATCAAACTTGGCCACGTGTGGCGCCGCCACTTTTAGTCGATAAGCCCCCGCCTCCAGGCGAAACACGTATGTGCCGTCAGCATTACTCCGCACGCGATTCCATTTGCCGGTAACCTGATTAGTAACAATCACGGTTACGTTTGGCGCCGGCGCACCCGAAGCTACGCGCACAGTGCCGCGGATACGACCAGAGCCCTGACCAAACACAGACGGGCCGAGCGAGTGTGACATCGCGACCGTGCCGAGTAGAATTAGGGTCCTTATCATCAAAGGAGAATCCGGAAACGATCGATTGCCTTGTAACATACGACCAAGACCGAGGCAATGGAAATCGCTGATCAGTTTCAAGGGCTGCGGATTCGTGCCTTAGAGTGAAATGAGGTCAGTACCACCACGCGGTAGCGGGTGGGTCTTTTGATTACCGATTGTCAATTGCCGATTTGCGATTGGCCTCTTGTGATCAGACCGATTGGCAATTGGCGATCGGCAAAAATCGGAAACCCACCCGCTACCGCGTGGTGGTACTGACCTCATCTCACCCCGGTGAATGGCAATGGGCTCACGCGAGAACCCTCAAACTGCACCTGTATTAGAAAAGGGGTAGTGCTGTAATTTAAGGCGGACGCAGCATCGACCACTCCACAGCATTGGCTCTGTCAAAACTGCTACGAGCAAAAACACAAGTCGGTGTTTCAGCGAACAATTAAAAGCCCGTTTGGGTGGATATATACCTGTCAGCGATGTAAGGCGAATTTTATGGTTCCGCAGTGAACGCTCTAGCGGAAACGTAGGGTTCGGCATTGCTGGATTTCCTTCCGTTAGGTAGAATTCGACCAGCAAATACGTTCACCCTATCAAAAGTAAACGGCGAGCAAGGGTAATACCTTCCCGCCGCTTATTTTTATGCGCTTCTTTATCACCTACCTTCTGACGCTTCTCATGGGGCTAGCAATAGCCTTTGGTATCGGTTTTGTGGTTCGCCTATGGTTTCCCACGGCGGGGCTTGTCTTGTTTGTTTTGATTGCCCTGTGGTGGCTTTGGGTAGGGACGAAGTACGCGATCTGGCGAGACCGGATGGATAGGATGAACCGCCCGTAAACCACCAACACGCTAACGGAGCAGCTATGAGCGACAATGTCTTTCTCTTCTTCAATGGATGGGGAATACTCGGGCTGGCTGTATTTACACTCGCTTATGCAAGCTCCCACTTCTTAGCGATTAAGGGATTGATCACATTGGAACTCTGTTCCAAGGTGATCGGATTTATTGCTCTTATCTCTATTTGTATTTTTTCAGGATGGAAGGCGGGACTCGTTGCGCTTCCCATTGCTTTGGTGGGTTCTTTCATCGGAGAAGCAATAGCAGGTGGAAGCCGGAAAGAGTAAGCAACGCCAAGGTGGCAGCACCACAGATTTACAGCACTACCAGAAAAGGATGAATCTACAGTCCGCTGCGGCCTTTATGTTACATTGGGCGCCAGTTTGCGAATGTCAGTCGCTTGAATCCCGCGATGGTCAACGGTTCACATCTCCGCATCCGAATGCTGCGCACGCTATGCCTGAGCGTGTTCTTCGCCGCTTCACTAATCCACACGCAAACAGCGACCGGTCAGGTTGCCGGTCCGATCCTTATTAGTCATGAAGATTCCACACGCGCGATTTCGTTTGAATCCGTAACCGAACATCGTGAACCTTTCTCTGTGACCTCACCCGTCAGATTCGGCACGGACAACCAAACTCGAATCATGTTGTTCGTGATGAATCTGAGCCTGCAGCTCGGGGACGACGTTAGTTCCATCACGGTCGAAGCTGAGGATGCCGCGCACCACATTTACCAGTTGCCGGTTGAGTTTCTGGGCAGCGTGCCGGATCAGCCCTGGGCTTCCTCGCTGGTAGTTCGCGTCAGCAGTGCTATGGACGACTTGGGCGACGTGTTGGTGCGCGTAAGTTATCGCGGACTCTCCAGCAATCGGGTGCGACTCGCAATGGGCCACATCGGCGGAGGGCTTCCGGATGATCCGGGAGCGGTACCGACACCGGGGACGCCAATTCCCCTTGCGCCCTCAGTAACTGCCGGCAACTTATCGATCGGCGACGTACAGACAATAATTAGCCAGGCAGTTTCGGCAGCGGTCTCATTGAATCGAAACGTGACCGTAGCGGTCACCGATCGCGAAGCAAATGTGCTGGGCGTGTTTATAATGACTGGCGCACCCGCCAGCACGACGATTCGCAGTGTCGGCACGATTGGTCGTGGGCTGGAAGGCACGGTGGTGCCGGCGTCGTTGGCCGCAATTTCCAAGGCGGGAACTGGTTCGATCTTCAGCACGTCCGGCAACGCGTTTACCACGCGCACGGCGGGATTCATTATTCAGGAGCACTTTCCACCGGGTATCCAGTTTCGCTCGGGCGGTCCGCTTTATGGCGTTCAGTTTTCCTCCCTTCCATGTTCCGACATTAAGAAGCCAGCGCTGCCATTGGGTCTGTCAGCGGATCCGGGTGGACTGCCGATTTACAAAGATGGAATAGCAGTCGGCGGAGTCGGTATTGAAGGAGACGGAATCTATACCGTCGATCGCGACCCCACTGATTTCGATCAAACATTTGAAGAACTGATCGCTGCCTCAGCGGTGCGCGGTTTCGAAGCGCCGGCGCTGATACGCGGAGACAATATTCTCGTCGACGGCATTCGATTGCCTTATTCGAACGTGGCCACTCCACCGTCGCCGACAACCCTTCCTTTTGGTAGCTTGCCGGGAGTGGTGCCCGGCGCGTTTCCGATTCGCAGTGCGCAAACGTCGGCCTTTGTGCCGGCCAATATCGGCGGCATTGGCGGCGAAGTTGATACGCGGTTCTTTCCTTTCATCGCCGGTACTGTTCCGGCTGGTCCGAATTCACTGACCGCAGCCGATGTGCAAACAATAATCGCGCACGCCGCGCAACAGGCAAACATCACCCGGGCCGCAATCCGCCAACCACTCGGCAGTAACGCGCGCGTGTCGATCGCGGTGGTAGATGCTTCCGGGAATGTGCTCGGCGTCTTTCGTCAACTGGACGCGCCGGTCTTTGGTTTCGATGTTTCAGTACAAAAAGCCAGGACTGCGGCCTTCTATTCAAACGCCAGCGCCGCCACGCTTCTAAACGGCGCCGGCTTCGGCGGCTATGTCAGTCGAGCAGCGGCTGACGGCTTGAGGTTAGACGGCTCGGTTGCGTTTACGGATCGCGCGGTCGGTTTTCTGCATCGCCCGTTTTTCCCCGACGGAATTAACGATACTGCGGCCGGACCGTTTAGTACGCCGCTGAGCGAATGGAGTCCTTTCAATGTTGGCCTGCAATTAGACTTGATCCAAGCAAACTTGCTGGCAGCCATCGGTGGCGCGAGCGTTCCCTGCACTACGATTCCGAACCTGCCCAACGGCATCCAGATCTTTCCCGGCAGCACTCCGATTTACAAGAATGGCGTGCTGGTTGGCGGCATTGGAATCAGCGGTGATGGGGTGGATCAGGACGATCTGATCAGTGCGGGCGGCGCTAACGGCTTTGCGCCCGCGCCTGCCATTCGTTCTGATCAGGTTTTTGTTCGCGGCGTGCGGTTGCCCTTCCTGAAGTTTCCACGCAGCCCGAATTTGTAACCCCATTTGGGAATACTTGTGAGAACCTCCTTACTTAATCCAACAGCTATTCTTGTTCTCTTGCTCATCGCTTGTTTTTGCGTCGCGCAAACTCAGCCCACTCCTCAAAGCGCCGGTACCGTGCTGCGTTTAAGGGTGCGTGTAAAGGTCGGCGACACGACTAGAGGACTTTCGCGTAAGCGCTTCTTTCTAATCAAAGGTTCACTCGAGCAGAACAAGACTCTCGTTGACGAGATGCTGCAAAGACCTTTCATCTCACGCGATTGCTATTACCGCGGCGCCGGTGCCAGCGAGCGGCTGATTAACTGGCTGAGGGAAAACGATTGCGAGTCGGTCTACTGCCGCGAACTTCAGCCGGGTGACGTCGAGGGGCCGGAGGCGATTCCCGAGTTTCAAACTGCAATGACGGCGGGTGAAAAGGAATATGGCAGCCGCGAGCTTGCCCGCAAATGGTTGACGACCAACCTTCCGGAAAAGCTTCGCGACGGCTTTTATAAGGGTCATCAGTTTGGAATCGAAGGAACCATCAAACAAGCGGAAGCTCTTTCCGGGGCGAAAGTTCTCTCAGTAATGACCGACAGAAACGGCACGGCCTACTTCACCGACCTTGAACCCGGAACCTATACGCTCTCAAACATTATTCCGACCGAACTAGGAGCTACAAGCCTGATGTGGAACTGCGAGGTCAAGGTGAAGCAGGACGACCGCGCTTTTGAAAAGCCTTTTCTAATAATGAATCGACAAGAGAAGAACGTGAAATGTGTGGCCCTGGAAAGGCCGCTCCCGGTTTGCGAAAAATGACTTTAACTAGAAGTACCACCGCAGAACTTGTTTTCGCTCCAGCGGAGCGAGATGTTTTGTTTTCGCTCCAGCGGAGCGAGATGTTTTGTTTTCGCTCCAGCGGAGCGAGATGTTTATAGCTACGAACGCGTCCCCAATGCTCTCGCTCCTTTTAGGAGCGAAACCCGACAGTAGAACGCTTGTAATGAAGAAGCGATTGCGCTCCTACGGAGCTTTAAGATTAGACAAGGGCCGCCAGGCTATAAACATCTCGCTCCTCCGGGGCGAGGCACGCGGTCTCTTTGTTCTCTTGACAGTCTTCGGTTCGGTAGCATGCCTCGCCGCTGTTAGTTTTCACAACACAGCGCTCGCGCAAAAGCGAAGGGTTCGTAAACCGTCGGTGCAGCGTCCGGCAGTGCCGGCGATTGACTATTCCCGATTCTCCCACGCTACAAAAAAACATCAGGGCGCCTGCAACACCTGCCATAAGGTTCCGACCGCTAACTGGAAAAAGGTAAGAGAGTATCCCGATGTTGCGGACTTTCCCGGTCATGATGCCTGCGTGAGTTGTCATCGCCAGCAATTTTTCAAAGGTGCAAAGCCGGTCATCTGCAGTGATTGCCACTCGAAGGTATCGCCGAGGGACGACGCACGTTTCGCGTTTCGTAACCCGGCCGTTCCCAGTCAGTTTCTAATTGAGTTTCCGCACGATAAGCATCAGGACGTGATCGCAAGAATCTTCCGTCGCTTATCTGTAGATGAAAATCCGCCTTTCGTGCGGACGTCGTTCACCAGCGGCTTCACGAGTGCCAATGCCGACGACAAGACTAAGCACTATAACAACTGCGAAATCTGTCACAGTCCGCGCTCTACCACGCCGGCGGCGCCGCCTACCGGTTGGCCCGATTCGTTTGTTCCGGATGCTGCAACTTTCAAGGACGCGCCCGCCAGTCATGCCTCTTGTTTCAGTTGTCACTGGAAATCACAACCACCCACCAACGACAACTGTGCGGGCTGTCATAAGCTTGCGGACAAACTTGTGATGACTACCGCCGCGCCCAACCGCCTTTCGAGGAAGTTTCGCCACGCGCGTGAACAGCACGTAGCCGAATGCACTACCTGCCATATCAACATTACGAAATCTTCGACGCTGCGCGGCTTGAAACCGGATGTGCCTATCACCGCCTGCACCGAGTGTCACAACAAAGACGGCTTGCGCCAGGATGTAAGTAAAGAGTTGGAAGCGATAGACAGAAATCGTGATTTCGTCTGTGCGTATTGTCATACGTCGGATGTTGGCCGGCGTGATCCGCCGTCCAGTCACTATTTGATTGCCGGCCGAGAGGCGATCAAGCGCAAGGACGTCAAATGAACCGCCTTTCTCTGTGCATCCTCGGTGTGCTCTGTGCCTCTGTGGTGAGTGGATCTCGATTGTTATTTACCACGGAGGCAGAGAGAACACAGAGGATCCACGGAGATTTATTTGCTACATCGCCGCAAGGTCCACAGCTCGATTATTCCAGTTTCAAGCACACGAGTCAGCGTCATGTATCGCTCGCTTGCACTTCCTGTCATGAGCGCAAAGACAACTCTGCGACGCCAATTTTTCCAGGACACAAAGCCTGCATCGGTTGCCACACCGGGCAGTTTGTGACTGCCGCTGTACCGATGTGTGTGATCTGTCATACGGACGTAAATAGCGGCAACCCTCCCTTGAAAAGTTTCCCGGCGAAGTTTAATGAAAGCTTCAACGTCAAATTCGATCACGCGCAACACATGAACGGCGCCGCCCGGCCGGCGAGTGGATGTGCAGCCTGCCATAGTCGCAGCGGGGGACGTGCCGCAGCCCTCACGATTCCTGGCGGCATGGCGGCCCATGACCAGTGTTACACCTGCCACACGCCGAGCAGTAAATCGCCAGCGGGACGTGAACTTGCATCGTGCGGAGTTTGTCACGATCAAAAGGCATACTCGCGCACAACAACCAACGCGCGCGCCTTTCGTTATGCCTTCAGCCACGCAAAACATGGGACGGGACAACGATTGGCTTGTGCCGATTGTCACGCGCTGACAGCAGGTTTGCCACAATCCCGCCAGGTCAGTTCCCCTCTACCCCTCGAGCATTTCGCTTCCGGGCGCGGCAAGAGTTGCCTCACCTGTCACAATGGCCAGCGTTCCTTTGGCGGCGACCTGGGATTCAAAGACTGTCGCCGCTGCCACACCTCTGCCAGTTTTAAGATGCCGATGTAAGGGATATTTAGAACAAGACAAGCCGTGACGACTAACCAAACAGCAACCGAGTATCTTTTCTCCTATGGAACGCTGCAGCTTGAGGCGGTGCAGATGGCCACCTTTGGTCGGCGGCTAGCGGGTACCAGCGATGCCTTAACGGGATTCGAACTGGCGACGTTGAAAATCGAAGATCCGGCAGTAATTGCGATTAGCGGCAAAGCGCAGCATATGATCGCCAGATTCACCGGGCGCGAGTCCGATGAAATATCCGGAACAGTATTTCAGGTCACGCCTGATGACATTCAGAGTACGGACAGATACGAAGTTGACGCGTGCAAACGTATCGCGGTCACCTTGCGATCAGGAATTCGCGCCTGGGTGTATGTTGACGCTCAAACGGGGCAGTAGCCCGACAGTGATGGAGGGCTCCGCGGAGTTCACGCCTTAGTCATGAATCGAGTGTCGCGTAAGTCGGAGCCCTCCATCACTGTCGGGCTACTGCCCCGATTAGGAAGTTTGACACCTTCCAGCTCGCTAATTAAGATTGTGCTGCCCTCCCCTGCTGGTTCCAAGGCAAGTCTTCCTAAGATTTCTGTGTGGGTTTTTGAGCTTCGACGAGAGGTTATTCGATGAGAAAACTTTTGTTACTGATCGGGTTGCTGGCATGTTTGGCGGTAGTGGTTGTTGGTAGTCGTGCAGGATCTACAACAACTCCTCAGGATGTTCCCAAGGAAAGCAAGACTCAACCGAAGGAAGTGGTCCTCGGCAAGGACAGCCAGTCAGACAAGTATGGTGAGGTCGCTTTCAATCATGAGAACCACGCAACCAAAACCTACAGCGTCGACGGCAAGAGCGTCTTAAACTGCGTCGAATGTCATCACACCGATCAGCCGGCGGCAGCACTCGTGGCGCCACTGAAAACTTCGGAGAGAGATGTTGCTCTCACTGCGAAATTACTTGAGGCCGCTGACACAAAGCCGGTCAAGAGTTGCCGCGCGTGTCATCTGCAAGCAGGCGACGATAGCGCCACTATTCCGTCTGTGACGTATGCAGGCAAGACAACGCCCACCAAACTAACCAATGAAGTGGCCTATCACACGAATTGCAATATCTGTCACGACAAAGCCATCACCGCGCGACCCACACTCAAAGGCAAAGTGCCGGGCTCAAACGATTGTCTCCCTTGCCACAAGCCGGTGAGCTGAGGCGATAGGGGCATGCGTCGAGAAGTACCAAACCAAAAGTTCCATTTGTCATTGGCGGATTCAATTTTCAAGTGGAATTTGAAACTGTTCTTCGCTCCGTAGGAGCGACATGTTTATAGGAACAAATCATCCCTCAAAGACTCTTCGCTCCGTGAGGAGCGAAATTCCTTTCTCGCCGGTCGGCGCACCAGGGCTGTTGCGCTCCTACGGAGCGCGAGCCTAACCGTGGCACGTCGGGCTATAAACATCTCGCCCCGCTGGGGCGAAATCCGACAGCATCAACTTGTTGCACTTCTAACTTGAATTCGCGAATGACAAATGGAAAATGCTTTGGGGGTTCCTGCTTCCTGCTCCTGACTCTCCTGCCCCTGCTTCCTATCGTCCCGCCATCAACGACGCATTCCAATGACGTTTATCCTTGACGTGCTGAACGTGGCAGGATGTGCAATTGGGTTTGCCGGCCGCAATCAGCACCCGGTTTGTGCCCGGTTCCAGCCGGCCGTCATGGCATTTGGAGCAGGTAGTCCGTGGAGTCTCTCGATCGATCGGGTTGAAAGCTTTGTGGCAGCTTGAACACGACACTTCGCCGTCCGCAGTCCCCGGCAAGCCGTTGGCCCGAACTCGTTGCACGTGAAGCGCATGAAATTGTTTGCTGCTCCACTTGTCATCGGTATCCTCCGGTAAACGCACCACGGGGATTTGTTTCAGACTCCAATCGCTTTCATTCAGTCCCTTCCAGGTCCACTTCCCGTTAACCACCGGATAGCCAAAGGTCCCACCATGAGGTGTGCCGACCTTGTGACCGTTGTAGACAGTCTGATTTGCATTGTTGTGGCATTCAGTACACGTGGCCAGCGCCGCCTGCGATGCGTGAAATTCTGTTCCGCGATGTTCGGCATGACAAGAGACACAGCCTATTCCAGCGGCGGCATGTGGCTCAATTACAGTCGCGATAAAAGCGTCCGTGTTGTGACACTGCGCGCAGTTCTGTTCCATCGTTCCCGAAAAAGAATGGCAGGAGGTGCAGGAGTTCCCATTGGCTTTGCTCGCAATCGGCGGGAAGTCACTAAGCTGAGACCGCGCGTGCGCCCGGGCAACGGGACCCGGAGCATAGGCGCTCGCGTACCAGTAAGCGGCAGCGAGGGAAAGTAGACCCACGACCAACGCGCCCCAAATAAAAAAGGACCCGGGCCAATGCCGTCTCAAATCGGTTGTGGGAGTCCAGTTAAACGCTGCTTTGCCGGCACGTCTTTGGGACCGCGGGTACAGCGGTGAAAGCCGCACCATCTTCCCAGCCTCACGAATTCGCTTGTCCCAAAAAATGTCCAGCGCTTTGTCGCCTTGAATAGGAGCTGCGCGCGTTTTGGCATGGGCTTTTTTTTCGCCCGGTGCCAGCACGGGTTCAAGTTTTGCAGTACCCAGGTCCGGACTGCTGAGGTTGCTGGTGTCAACGATCGTTCCTATCTGCAGAGAGACTTTTAGAACCAGGGCTTCATCAGTCAGGTCTACTTCCAGCTGAAACGGGCCCAGTTCGAGGACGTCGCCCGGAGCTAATGCTTCATTTTCTTCAACTGGTTTTCCGTTGAGCTTTACGGGGTTCGAAGGACGCAGGCCGAAAAGAAAATAGCTATCCTGAACTAACTTGATGCCAGCTTGCGCGCGCGAGACTGAAGGATGATTGAGTAGCAGTTCGCACTCCTGCAGACGCCCGAGCAGGAGTCCATCCGTGATGATCGTCACCGGATCCTGCACTAAGTCCTCACGGATGATGATGTATTTGTTTTTCTGAGGCATAAACTACAAATCTACTTCACTACGAAATAGACGACCTGAATAACGTGAACAACCATCAGCGCCAGCATGATGGACGTTGAGATCACATGAGGCGCAATCCAGGCCTTAAGAATCTTGTGCAGGTAAATTAGTGCGTCTACACGTCGCATCGTAACTTTCGCTTCAACGGCGCGGAGCAGCACCGCCCGCTCCTCGTTGGTTGCCAGTCGCGTTACTCGTTCTCTAAAAGCCCTGCGCGCGTTGGCCAGCAGCTCGGTTAGGGGCTCGCGACGAATGAACTGCCGCGTCAAAAAAGAGAATCTCGAGAACTTCCTGATGACTCGTTCCTCAATCTCTTCCTTCAGCCAGCCTTCGCTTTGTTTCAGCAATTCATCCAGTTCCTCCTGTAGCTCTGCCCGGCGCGCAACCAAATCATCGACCAGCAGAGGCTCGCCTTCGATGCTGGTCATGATTCTCGGCGCGACGATATAAGAAGCGACGCCGAACAGGCCCGAAACAATGACGACGTCAAACGCAAGATAGAGCGCCGTCGTCAAAAGACCTCCAGTGTGACTGCCCGAGTGCAGCAAGAGAATCACACCTGCGAGCGCACCAACGTAGACATGCGACAGCATCCAGTAGCGAAGCGCGCCTGCACGACGACGGTAGACCTGTTTGCGAAGTGGGTAGGTCATGACCACCGCAACACCAAACAGGCCGACCAATCCGGTAACCCATCGCATCGTCAGCCACGTTCCTGCGAGGACGCCATCGAATCCGCGTTCGGCCAATCCCCAAATTGCGGCCACGGCAGCGATGAATATCAGCGCGGCGCCGCCGATGTGAAAGGCTCGAGCAACCGGATCGCTTTTGTGAATGTTTCGACCGAAGGCCTGAGTTTGGTCGCGGAAGATTAAGCCCCTTGTCTTTTCAACCTCAGTGAAGTAGGTGACTGGATCGACGCGTAAGAGCGCGCCAGTGGGGCAATTCTCTTCGCAGGAATATGCCTGACGCTGCGCGCCAGGTGGATTGAGCGGCGTGTGTTCGCAGAGATTGCATTTGATCGCCACCACATCTTCTGTGGGCGTGAGTTGCGCCGGCGGCGGCGTTGAAAGACTAAACGTTCTACGGAGCGTGCCCATGAGATCGAAGGTCACGACCGGTTCACCTTCTTTTGGCACCATCGTAATGGCATCGTAGGGACATTGTGTGGCGCAATCGAAGCAACCGATGCACGTGCCCGGATCGATGTCTACATAACCGCGTGGATCGCGAAAGATGGAGCCGGTTGGACAGCCAGTGAGACATTCCGGGTCCTTGCAATGCATGCAGACCTGCGGCGAGAGCACATGCTGGGTGCGCTGACTACCAATCGACACTGGTCGCGCAATGCTTATCCCGCGGCGCAACAAGCGCGATTGTCCATGCACTTTGTGACAGGCGAGTGAACAGTTACCGCATCTGACACAGAGATCCATGTCCATGACTAGCAGGTTGGCGCCGTCAACAATGCCGGTCGTTATCTCCACTTCAGCGGAAGCCATCGCACGCAGGTCCTCAACCGCTTCGATTGAAGGCGGATTGTCATCGGCAGTGGAGAAGGCGGCGAAAGCAGCCACAATCTGTTCACGCAGTCGCGGATCGCTGGCAAGCTTCGCCAATGGAATCTCGAGCACTTCCGTTCTCGCCATCGCCGACGCGCTGTATTTCCAAGTCTCATTCTCATTGGAGCCTTCAAGTCCGAGACAATTTCCCGCGCCCAGGAAATCCACGCCGATTGTTTGACCCATGCCGACTGCAACTCCGGCCGAAGCCGGATCGAGCGGCACGCCGCGCACGCGCCTGACCCAACCGCTCTTGATCAGGATGATGTTTTCGATGGGGTTGGTCTCCTGGCAAAGCACGTGATGCTTACCGTAGACCATGAACTTGCCAATCTCGCGCAGCTTCCGAACTATCGTCTCATTCGACGCGCCGCCGCCTTCTTCAGTCAAATCTTCCAACACGCGGCCCAGCCCGTGGGCCCGATACGTCTCGTCAATTTCCTGGCCAAACTTTGGCAGTTTCCGTAACAGGCGCAGGGCCGGCCTGGTCACTTCGAGCACAACGGCTGTTACATGTTTGGGTACAGTGACTGTTGCGTTACGCTCAACGCCCGCGAGGACGGCCATCTCGCCAAAACAGCTGCCGGGAGCCAGACGACTGATCTTGCGCTGCTCGCCGCTTCGTTCGTCGATGTAAACATCCAACGCACCTTCCACGGACAGGTAGAAGGTGTTTCCACCCCATTCGCCCTGCCGCATTATTGCCTCGCCGCTGTCATAGCTAAGCAAACGGACGTATGGGCCCACACGCTTCCCCGTCGCATTCACTTTCCCTTCAACAATCACTTCCAGATCGTTGGCATTCTTCAGTTTTCCATTTACTTCGATGAAGAGCTCGGAAGTGAGATCGAGCGACTTGAGTGCGGAAAGAATTGATTCTTTGTCGGTGATTTCTCGCGGCATCAAGGGAGTTATACTACGTTAAGGTTGCAAAGATAAATAAATGAGCACCAGGTCAGTTAGTCAAAGAGGGACTTTGTCTCAAGTTTAAGTTCTTCCTGTGGGTTCAAGATCCGTCGTCGAAATTATTCCTAGCCCGCGAAGCGGCCGACAGCATAAAGCCTGGGGTGGAGCGCAGCGAAACCCCAGGATCGCGATTCGAAAATATCCGAAGCCCGCGGAGCGGCCGACAGTCGAATCGTCCCCGATTGACGTTATGTAATCGAACCGCTATCGGCCGCTTCGCGGGCTCTACGAGTTTTTGGTGTTGACGATCCTGGGGTTTCGCTGCGCTTCACCCCAGGCTTAATGCCGTCGTCCGCTCCGCGGACTAGTGTCTCATCTTTTCGTTGGCCGACGCGTTTGTTTTGCCTTATAGTAAAACTGCTTTTTTTATTCTATTTCTGAAATCATCGAGCGGGCGTTGCGGCAAGAAGTTGCTGCACGCCAAGCGTCTTGAATATGCCATTGGAAACACTTCTGTCGCTCCCTCTCGAACAACAAGTCGGACAATTCTTTTATATCGGTCTTGCCGGAACCGAAATTGACGCGGACACGCGCGCGCTAATTGAGGAAGTAAAGCCCGGCGGGGTCATTATTTTTGGGCGTAACGTCGATAGCCCGCCCCAACTACGAAAGCTGCTCGACGACGTGCGCGAACTCCTGCCCACCGAACCTCTTCTCGGCGTCGATCAGGAAGGCGGCTTGGTTGACAGGCTACGAAAAATCTTTACTCCCATGCCTTCGGCGCGAACCATTCGGGAGCACGGCGATCTAGCCGGAGCACGCGCGCTTGGCAGGATTACTGGTGAAGCGCT
>Ga0070697_100001477_pt1 | contig 17862 bp, 17 predicted proteins | sample KBSK1501metaG_FD_65475 | JGI IMG/M metagenome (GOLD analysis project Ga0070697, IMG submission 65475) | Corn, switchgrass and miscanthus rhizosphere microbial communities from Kellogg Biological Station, Michigan, USA - KBS K1-50-1 metaG | ecosystem: Host-associated > Plants > Roots >... | reverse complement strand
GTCCGCGTGGCCGCGCTCGCCGACCGTCGGGGTAGCGGCAGCCAGGCCGCACTCCTCTACGAAGACCTCACGCCGCCCCCACCGCCGCGCGAGGCGCGCACCCCGCCGCCCGCCTATCGTCCGCCGGGAGCCGGCCGCCCCACCAAGCGTGAGCGGCGTCGCATCGACCGTCTCTCCCGCTGGTGAGCCGGGCCTCGGCTGCCCGGCCTCCGCTGCCCGGCCTCCGCTTGACCTCCCTCCGCCGCCCTGTTAGGGTCTGGCCGTCCAAGGTGTCCGGGCGGCCCGCCGGGTGCGGGCCCCAAGGGAAGGCGGTGCGAATCCGCCGCGACCCCGTCACTGTAATCGGGGACGAAACCCGCGATCGGCCACTGGTCCGGCTCGACTCGGACCGGGAAGGCGCGGGGAGTAGGGCGATCCGAGAGCCAGGAGACCTGCCCGACACCGCCACCCCGCACCGGTCTTCGAGGGGGGACCTGGGTGACGGTCGTCCACCATTCGTGTTTCGTCCTCGGCGGCGCCCGTAGCGGCAAGAGCCGGTACGCGCTCGAGCAGGCCCGGCAGATCGGGGACTCGGTCGCCTTTCTCGCCACCGCCCGCGCCCTCGACCTCGACATGGCCGCGCGAATCGCCCGCCACCGAGCCGAGCGCCCCGCCGGCTGGACGACCCTGGAAGAGCCGCGCGAGATCGTGGCCGCCGCTCGCCGCGCGGCCGCCGCGCACGACGGGCTGATCATCGACTGCGTCACCATCTGGGTCGCCAACCTCATGGAGCGGGGAGACGACGACACCGCGGTCCTGGCCGCCTCGGACGACCTGGCCAAGCTGATGCGCGAGCGCCTCGCCTCGCTCGTCGTCGTCTCCAACGAGGTGGGCGCCGGGATCCACCCACCCACCGCGCTGGGTCGGCGATTCGGCGACCTCCTCGGCTTCGTCAACCAGCGCCTCGCCGCCGCCGCCGATCGGGTGATCTTGATGGTGGCGGGCATTCCCGTGACCGTGAAGGACGCGCCACTTTCCCCCGCCCCCCATGGCCGCGCTCACGAAGCTCCTTAGCATCGTCACGCTACCCGATCCGGGCGCCGAGATCGAGGTGCGCCGGCGGCTCGACCAGCTCACCAAGCCGCCGGGCAGCCTCGGCCGACTGGAGGAGCTGGTGGTCCGACTCGCGGCCATCTCGGGGGTCTGCCCGCCGGCGCTGCGCGATCCGGTGATCTTCACGCTCGCGGGCGACCACGGGGTGGTCGCGCAGGGCGTCAGCGCGTACCCACAGATCGTCACCGCCCAGATGGTCGAGAATTTTCTGCGCGGGGGCGCGGCGGTCAACGTGCTCGCGCGCTACGCGGGAGCCCGGGTGGTGGTGGCGGACCTAGGCGTCGCGGCGCCCCTTCCGCGCCATCGCGACCTCCGCGACTGCAAGATCGCGCCGGGCACCGCGGACATGACTCGCGGCCCCGCCATGACCCGGGAGCAGGCGGTGCGCGCGGTCGAAGCGGGCATCGCGCTCGTCGAGGCCGAGCGTGCGCGTGGCGCGGACCTGATCGGTACCGGCGAGATGGGCATCGGCAATACGACCGCTGCGAGCGCGCTGGTGGCGGCACTCACGGGCGCGGCGGTGGAGAGCGTCACCGGCCCCGGCACCGGCGTGGATGCGGCGGGCCGTTGGCGCAAGCTCGACGCCATCCGGCGCGCGCTCGACGTCAACCAACCGGATCCCGCCGACGCCCTCGACACGCTCGCCAAGGTCGGTGGTTTCGAGATCGCCGGCCTGGTGGGCGTGATCCTCGCCGGCGCCGCCTATCGCGTACCCGTGGTGCTGGACGGCTTCATCGCCGGCGCGGCGGCCCTGACCGCGGTCCGCCTCAAGCCCGAAGCACGCGGCGCGCTCCTGGCCGCGCATCGCTCGGCCGAGCCCGGTCACGCCCGGGTGCTCGAAGCCCTGGGTCTCGAGCCCTATCTCGATCTCGGCATGCGCCTCGGTGAGGGCACCGGCGCGGCGCTCTGCATCAGCCTCGCCCGGGCGGCCCGCGCCGTCCTGAGCGAGATGGCCACGTTCAAGTCGGCCGGCGTCACCGATCGCGCCCCCGGGGGCGGCTCTCCGTGACCCCGATCCTCTCCGCGCTCGCCCTGGCCCTGGTCCTGCTGCCGCAGGCGGCGCTGGCCCTGACCATCACGGACCAGACCGGGCGGCGTCTCGTCCTGCCCGCCCCGCCCGCGCGCATCATCTCGCTCGTGCCGAGCGTCACCGAGATCCTGTTCACCATCGGCGCCCAGGACCGGCTCGTCGGCGTGACCGACTTCTGCGACTACCCGGCGGAGGCCCGCCGGAAGCCGAGCGTGGGAGGGATGCTCGCCCCGAGCCTCGAGACCATGGTGGCGCTCAAGCCCGATCTCGTGGTCGCCACGACCTCGGGCAATCGCCACGAGACGTTCGATCAGCTCGCGCGGCTCAAGATCCCGGTCTACGTCGTGAATCCGATCACGGTTGAGGATGTGCTCGACCTGCTCTCGCGGCTCGGCCGGCTGGCGGACCGCGGCGAAGCCGCGGACCGCGCGGTGGCCGCGCTGCGCGAGCGCATCCAGGCCGTCTCCGCGCGGGTGGCCGGCCGACCGCGCCCGCGGGTGCTGTACGTGCTCTGGCCCGATCCCCTCATCGTCCCCGCCCGCGATGCCCTCGTGTCGGAGCTCATCGCCCTGGCCGGTGGCGACTCGGTGACCGCCGACGGCGGGCAGGGGTATCCTCGCTTCAGCATGGAGGCCGCCCTGGCTCGCAATCCGGAGGTCATCATCCTCGCTAGCCACGGCTCCGAGCGCAGCCCGCTGGTGCGCTCGAAGTGGGAGCGCTTCAGCCAAGTCCCCGCCGTCGCGGCGGGTCGGCTCCACACCATGGATGGCAACCTGATGCACCGCTATGGCCCGCGCATGGTCGACGGGCTCGAAAGACTGGCGCGCCTCGTCCATCCCGAGGCATTCGGCCCGGCGGCCCTCCGATGAGCGAGCGGGGCACGACGTCGAGCGCGCGGCTCGCCCTCCTGCTGATCGGTCTCGGTCTCGTGGTCGCGATCGTGGCGATCGGCGCGCTGTTCGTCGGCAGCGCGCGCGTGCCGCCCGGCGACGTGCTGGCCGTCCTCACTGGCCGCGTGAAGGGCGTGGATCAGGTCGTGGTGCTGAGCCTGCGGCTGCCTCGCGTCCTGGCCGCCTTGCTCGCCGGGGGCGCGCTCGCGGTGGCGGGCGCGGGCTTCCAGGCCCTCGCGCGCAATCCCCTCGCCGAGCCCTCGGTGCTCGGCGTCTCGAGTGGGGCCGCCTTCGGGGTCATCGTGGCCCAGGTCTTCGGGCTGGGGAGCAGCCTCGTGGAAGCGGTGGGGCTCGCCGCCTGCGCCTTCGCGGGCGCGCTGGTGGCGGGGGTGGCGGTGTACCTGATCGCCTCGCGCGCGGGCGCCCTGCCCGTGCACACGCTGCTCCTGGCCGGCGTCATCGTCAGCCTCTTCTTCTCCTCCGCCATCACGGTGCTGATCTCGGTGGTGGACTTCGACCGCCTGGGCGGGGTCGTGCACTGGCTGCTCGGCAACCTGGGCCCCATCGCGCCGGGGAGCCTCGCCGTCTTCGCGCTGGTGGCCGCGGTAGGCTTCTGGCTCGTCCTGGCTCCCGCGCGCCGGCTCAATCTCCTCGCGCTTGGCGAGGAGAGCGCGCAGCAACTCGGCGTCGACGCGGAGCGGCTCAAGCGCCGCATCTTCGCGGGGGCCGCCCTGCTGACCTCGTCGGCGGTGGCCTTCGTGGGTCCCATCGGTTTCGTGGGGCTGATCGTCCCGCAGATCATCCGCATGATCCTCGGCCCCGACAATCGTGTGGTGATCCCCACCGCCATGCTGGGCGGCGGGGCCTTCCTGCTCCTGGCCGACACCCTCGCCCGCAACGTGATCGCCCCGGCCGAGCTGTCGGTCGGCGTCATCACCGCCTTCTGCGGGGCGCCCTTCTTCATCTACCTCCTGCGCTCGCGGGCGGGGGATCCCCGGCTGTGACGCCCCTCGTGGAGTGTCAGGGGGTGGCGTTCGCCTACTTGCCTCGTGAGCCCGGCGCGGGCGCCTTCGCTATCCGCGATCTGTCCTTCGACGTGAGAGCCGGGGAGACCTTCGGCGTCATCGGCCCCAACGCTTCCGGCAAGACCACGCTGGTCCGGCTACTGTCCAAGGTGCTCGAGCCCTCGGGCGGTCGCATCCGACTGGAGGGGCGGGATGTGACACGGCTCTCCCGCGCCGCGCTGGCGCGCCTGGTGGCGGTCGTCCCGCAGGACGTGCCGCGCGGCTTCCCGCACACGGTGGAGGAGCTCGTGCTCATGGGGCGCTTCCCACGCGCCCCGCGCCGCTTCTTCGAGAGCAACGAGGACCGGGCGGCGGCCCGCCGCGCCATGGAGGCGGTCGGGGTTCTGGAGCTGCACGGGGTGCTGCTGGATCGGCTGAGCGGTGGCGAGCGGCAGCGCGTGATGCTGGCTCGCGCTCTCGCCCAGGAGCCGCGGCTCCTCGTGCTCGACGAGCCGACCGCCCACCTGGACCTGCGCTACCAGGCCGAGTGCGCGGGACTGCTGAGACGCCTCGGTCGCGAGACGCGACTGACCATCGTGCTCGTCTCGCACGACCTGGGCTTTGCGTCCGAGCTGTGCGACCGGCTCCTGCTCATGGCGGGGGGCGCCGCGGTGCGCCTCGGTCCTCCGGAGGCGGTGATGGATGAAGCGGTGCTGGAGTCGGCCTACGGCTGCCGTGTCATCGTCGACAAGCACCCGGTGAGCCGCCGCCCTACCGTCCACTTGATCTACCCCACCTCATGAATCGCCAACCGCCAACGAGTGTCCGCGGCCGGGGGAGTGCTGGGGGCACCTACGCAGAACGGGTGTCCGCCGTGTGGGGGAGTGCGGGGGCCATTTCCGGGCCCCCGCAGATGAAAGAAAAGGGGGAGTTCCCCACGTTTTCCCAGGTCAACGTGGAGCGGCGAGAGGCAGAGTGGGTGAACTCGTTCTTCATCGGCAAGTGGAGCACCAGCAGCATCGGGCTCGAGCATCGCCGGGAGGAAGGAGAGAGCAAGGGGACCTTCAAGGCCGCCACCGACACGGGGTCCGTATTCTTCGAGCAGCAGCTCCGCTTCTTCGACCGCCTGTTCGTGACCGGTGGCTTCCGGGTGGAGGACAACAACGCCTTCGGCACCACCACCACCCAGCGCGGCTCGCTGGCCTTCCTGATCAAGGAGACGGGCACCCGCCTGCGCGGCAGCGCCGGGACCGGCTTCCGCGGCCCGACCTTCAACGATCTCTTCTTCCCGGGCTTCGGCAATCCGAACCTCCAGCCCGAGGACAGCCTGTCCTATGACTTCGGCGTGGACCAGAAGCTCTGGAACAACCGGATCCGCCTCGGGCTCACCTACTTCCAGACCAACTTCAAGAACCTGATCACCTGCTGCATGCCGATCCCCACCGCGCCCTTCGGCGGGCCCTTCAACGTGGGGCGCGCACGCAGCGCGGGCATCGAGTTCACCTCCGAGGTGGACGTGCTGCCCAACCTGGTGGCCTCGCTCAACTACACCTATACCGACTCCGAGAATCTGGCCACGGACCGGCCGCTGCCGCGGGAGCCGCGGCACCGCTGGAACATCGGCCTCACCTGGGAGCCGATCGCGCGCCTCTCCCTGTGGAGCCAGGTCCACGTGGTATCGGAGCAGTTCGAGCCCTTCGGCGAGGTGTATAACAGCGGTTACACGCGGGTGGATATCGGGGGGACATGGCGCATCCTGGAGCAAACCGGATGGCTGCGGAAGATCGAGCTGATCGCGCGCATCCAGAACCTGCTCAACGAAGGCTACGCCGAGGTCCGCGGGTTCCCCGCGCTCGGTATCAACGCCCTCGTCGGGCTGCGAGTGTCGTTCTAGGGGAGGGCGGATGGTCGCCGGGGTGTCCGTCGAGGCGGGGAGCGAGGCGGTGGTGGTCGCGAGCACGCGGCCGCTCCGCGTCCTGTCCTCGGCGGTGCACCAGGGCGGCTTCGCGGTGGCCCGCGCGGTCGTCAACCTGCATGTGGGCAAGAACGATCCGTGCACGGACCCCTCGGGCATGATCGCGGCCTTCGTGCGTCGCGCCGAGGTTCCGACCCCGTGGGTGGGGCTCCTGACCGGGGCCCGGACGGAGCGCGCCGCAGTGGGCGAAGAGGCGGCCGGCGGTCTGCAAGCGATCGCGGTGGTCACGGTCGGCCTCAGCAATCCGGTATCCGCGGGTCACTCGCCCATCGCGACGTGGACCGCGTCCACGGTCAACACCATCGTCGTGGTGGACGCCGATCCGGAGCCGGCGGCCCTCGTGAATGCCGTGATCACCGCTACCGAGGTGAAGGGGCTTGCGCTGCGCGCGGCGGGTCTCGTGGTCGAGGACGGGGTGGCCGCCTCGGGAACCTCGACCGACGCGGTGGTGATCGCGGCGACCGGGCGTGGCGTCCGCGTGCGTTTCGCGGGCCCCGCCAGTGAGATGGGCTGGGTGGTCGCGCGCGCGGTGCGCGTCGCCCTCGACGCCGGCATTCGCGACTGGCACGAGCGCAACCGGTGAGTGCCATGACGCGGCTGCGCGGCTTGACCCTGTCGGTGCTCATTCACGCGGGCGCGGCCGCAGCGATCGTGCTTTGGTCCGCGGCCGAGTGGACGCGGCCGCTCTTCGTGGATCTGGTCGACCGCGCAGAGCCCATCGCGGCTTCCGGCGGGGCCGCGCCGGCCGGTGCGGCCTCCCGGCCGGTCCGGCGATCCCCAGGCCAGGTCTCGACGGCCGGGACCGCGACGCCCCGGTCCGCGGCGCCCGTTGCACCGATGTCGGAGCCGGCGCCGCTGATCCCGAGGGCGCCGATGGCTCCGCCGCCGCTTCCGTCGGCGCCTCCCGCGCCGCCGACCCCGGTGGCTCCGTCAGCCGCCGCGATCCCGCCGAGTGAGCCTGAGCCTGCGGTGGCGGCCTCCCCGCAAGCGCCGACGTCATCGCCGGGGCAAGGACGAAGCGGCGCATCCGAGCCGGCTTCCGGGGTGCGCGCCGCGGGCGAGACACGGGGCGACGCGGCGTCGGGTCCGCCGGGTGGGCCCGGCTCCCCGCTCGCCCTCGCGACGCCCGGTGGCTCCGTCGGGGCACCGCCCGCGTACGGGCCGTACCTGCAGCGCTTCCGCCAGCGCGTCCACGAGGCGCTCATCTACCCGCTCGCCGCGCGCCGCCAGGGCCTGGGCGGCACGGTGGAGCTGGAGGTATGGCTCGAGGCCACCGGCCGCGTCCGCGACGTTCGCGTCGTGCGCTCCTCTTCCCACCGCCTCCTCGACGAGGCCGCGGTCGAGACCATCCGCGGACTCGGTCCGGTCCCGTTCCCCGATTCGCTGCCGCGCCGGTCCCTGCTGATCCGCATCCCGCTCGTATTCGAGCTGCGCTGAGATCCCGATGCGCCGGCCCCGATGACGGCGCTGGCGCTGGCGGTGGCGCTCGATCTCGTCTTCGGCGACCCGCCCAATCGCTGGCATCCGGTGGCGTGGATCGGCCGCCTCGTCGCGCTCGGCCGGAGGTTGGCCCCGCGCTCGCCCGACGATCTGGCCATCCACGGCAGCTTCCTCGTCCTGATCGTAGCCGGCGCCTCCGCGGGGGGTGCGCTGGTCGCGCATGCGCTGCTCGCTGCGCTCCCGGGCGTCGCGGCCCCGCTCGCCCAGGCCTGGCTCCTCAAGTGCAGCCTGTCGCTCCGCGGCCTGTTCGGCGCCGTCGAAGTCGTGCGTGGCCATCTCGTCGCGGGTGATCTGGAGGGCGCGCGGCGGGTGGTAGCTTGGCACCTCGTGAGCCGGGAGACCGCCGATCTCGACCGAGGGGCGGTCGCCTCGGCGGCCGTGGAGTCACTCGCCGAAAACCTGACCGACGGCTTCGTGGCCCCGGTGTGCTTCTACGTGCTGGGCGTGCTGATGGGCGGCGTCGGCGCTGGGCTCGCACTGGCCTGGGCCTATCGCGCGGTGAACACGGCCGATGCCATGATCGGCTACCGGCGGGACGAGCTCGAGTACCTTGGGCGCGCGACGGCCCGCGCCGACGACCTCCTCAACTATCTGCCGGCGCGGCTCGCCGCCTGGGCGGTGGTGGCGGGCGCGTGGCTCGCGCGGCAGTCCGCCGTGGGCGCCGCGCGCGCGTGGCGGCGCGACGGCGGGCGGACGGCGAGCCCGAACGCCGGCCAGACCATGGCGGCGATGGCGGGTGCCCTCGGCGTCTCGCTCGAGAAGGCCGGCCACTATCGTCTCGGCGCGGGCCCGCCGCCCGATCCCGAGACGATCGATCGCGCGATGCGGGTGGAACGCTGGGCCGCCGCCCTTAGCCTGGCGCTGGCTCTGCTCGCGCTGGCCGCGCGCCCGTGAGCCCGGCTCGCCGTGCGCGCGCGATCATGCTGCAGGGCACCGGCTCGCACGCAGGCAAGACGGTGCTGGTGGCCGGCTTCTGCCGGCTTCTCGCGCGGCGGGGTCTCCGCGTCGTCCCGTTCAAGTCGCAGAACATGTCGCTCAACGCCCACGTTGCCCCCGGGGGCGGGGAGATGGGCTGGGCCCAGGTGATGCAGGCCGAGGCGGCCGGGGTACCACCGCGCGTCGAGATGAACCCGATCCTGCTCAAGCCGCGCGCGGAGGCGCGCAGCCAGGTCGTGCTCCTCGGGCGCGTGCTGCAGGAGGCCGATGCACGCGCCTACTATCGCCTGACGCCCACGCTCTGGCCCGCGGTACGCCTGAGCTACGAGGCCCTCGCCCGGGAGGCCGACGTCGTGGTCATCGAGGGCGCGGGCAGCCCCGCCGAGCCGAACCTCATGCGGCGCGATCTGGCCAACATGCGCGTGGCACGGCTCGCGCGCGCCCCCGTGCTGCTGGTCGGCGACATCGACCGCGGCGGGGTCTTCGCGAGCCTGCTGGGGACCATGACCCTGCTGCCGCCCGCGGACCGGTCGCGCGTACGCGGCTTCGTCATCAACAAGTTCCGGGGCGACCCGTCGCTCCTCGCCCCCGCCGTCCGCGACCTCGTCCGTCGCACGCGGGTGGACGTGGTCGGGGTCGTGCCGTTCTTGCCCCACCTGGGCTTGCCCGAGGAGGACTCGGTCGCGCTCGACGACGGCGCAAGGGTGGCGGCCGATGGCCTCCGCGTGGCGGTGGTGCGGCTGCCCCATATCGCCAACTTCACCGACTTCGCCCCGCTCGAGAGCGAGCCCGGTGTCCGGCTTGTCTACGCCGCGACGCCAGGTGACATCGCGGGCGCCGCGCTTGTGATCCTGCCCGGCTCGAAGGACACCATCGCGGATCTGCGCGCGCTCCGGTCGCTGGGCTTCACCCGGACCCTCGGCCAGCACCGGCGCCGCGGCGGCCTCGTGCTCGGCATCTGCGGCGGCTACCAGATGCTCGGCCGCTCCGTGGCTGATCCTCACCGCGTCGAGAGCGGCGGCGCCGAGGCCGGGCTGGGCCTGCTGCCGGTGGCGACCACGCTGACGCCCGGGAAGGTCACCCGGCGCGTGCACGCGCGGTGGCTGCCCGACGGGCCCGCCTTCGACGGTTACGAGATCCACATGGGTCTGACGACGGCCGACGGAGCGCCGCGGCCGCTCCTCGAAGTCGAGGGCCGCGTCGAGGGATGCGTCTCGCCAGACGGGCGCGTGTGGGGCACGTACGTACACGGGCTCTTCGAGTCCGGCGCGGGTCGTCGCCGCGTCATGGAGTGGGTCCGCGACGCGGCGGGCGGGCCCGCGCCGTCGTCGTCGGCGCCGCTCGATCACCGCGCGGTTCGCGAGGCGGCCTACGAGCGCCTCGCCGATACCCTCGCCGCTTCCATCGATCCGCGCCTGCTCCGCGCGATCGGGGCCGCGTAAGCGCCCGAAATTTCTTCCTCCCTCGGAGACCGAGGGGTATCATCCAATATCGCCGCCGCAGTGAACATCACGGACCATCTCGCTGACGCATTGAGGCACGCGCTCGACGCCGCCGGGTTGCCCGCACCCACCGTGGTGCAGTGGGAGATCCCGCGCGAAGCGCGTCACGGCGACTACGCCACCAACGCGGCCATGGCGCTCGCGCGCGAAGCCCGTCGCCCGCCCCGCCAGATCGCGGAGGTGATCGTGGCGAATTTTCCGAAGACACCGGCCGTCGATCGGCTGGAGATCGCCGGCCCCGGCTTCCTCAACGTGTTCCTCTCCCCGCGCTGGTGCGCGGACGCGCTGCACGGCATCCTGGCCGCGGGCTCGGAGTACGGGCGCAGCGACGCGGGGAAGGGCCGCCGTGTGCTCCTCGAGTTCGTCTCGGCCAATCCGACCGGCCCGCTCGTCATCGTCAACGCGCGCGCGGCCGCGGTGGGCGACGCGCTCGCCCGCATCTTCCGGGCCCAGGGCTACGCGGTCGAGTCGCAGTACTACGTCAACGACGCGGGCAACCAGTTCATGGCCCTCGCGCGGACGATGGACGCGCGGCTGCGCCAGGCGCTGGGCGAGGTGGTCGAGCTGCCCGACGATGCGTATCCGGGCGAGTACCTCGTCGACCTCGTCACCGAGTGGCTGGCGAAGGACCCGCCGGGTATGCGCGCGATCGCAGCCCTCCCCGAGGCGGAACGTCTCGAGCGCCTGGGCCGCCGGGCCGTCGCGGCCATGGTGGAGAACCAGCGGCAGGTGCTCGAGGCCTACGGCACGCGCTTCGACCACTGGGCCCACGAGCAGCGCGACGTGCGCGACGCGGGCCGGGCCCGGGCGGCGATCGACGCGCTGGCCGCGGCGGGGCACACCTACGAGGAGGACGGGGCCCTCTGGTTTCGCTCCACCGCGCTGGGCGACGACAAGGACCGTGTGCTGCGCAAGTCCGACGGTGAGCTGACCTACTTCGCGGTCGACATCGGCTTCCACCACTTCGAGAAGTTCGGCCGCGCCGATCACGTGATCGACTTTCTCGGCCCCGACCATCACGGCCACGTACCGCGCCTGCAAGCCGCGATGCAGGCGCTCGGGCATCCACCGGAGGCCCTCGAGGTGCTGATCGTCCAGCTCGTGACCCTGCTGCGTGACGGCCAACCCGTGCGGATGTCCAAGCGGCGTGGCGAGTTCGTGCTGATGGAGGAGCTGCTGGAGGAAGTGGGCCGGGACGCCGCCCGCTTCACCTTCCTGACCCGCCGGCACGACAGCCCGCTCGAGTTCGACCTCGCGGTGGCCACGCGGCAGTCCTCCGACAATCCGGTCTTCTACGTGCAGTACGCGCATGCGCGCGTCGCCAGTCTCTTCAAGAACGCGGCCGAGCAGGGGGTGACGGTGCCGCGGTGGGCCGAGGTGGACTTCTCGGTGCTGACCCTCGACGAGGAGCAGGCTATGGTGAAGCGCCTGCTGCAGTATCCCGACCTGGTCGCGGGCGCCGCGCGGGCGCGGGAGCCGCACCGCGTCGCGTATTTTCTCTCCGAGCTCGCCGGTCTCTTCCACCCGTACTACAAGGCCCATCGGGTGATCACACGCGATCGCGCGACCACGCTCGCGCGCCTGGGCCTGTGCGCGGCGGTCGGGCAGGTGGTGGCCGGCGGTCTCGAGCTGCTCGGCGTCTCCGCGCCACAGAGCATGAGTCGCAGCGGCGAGCGCGACTGAGCCATGGCCAGGTCGACGCGGCGGCGGATGGGCGGCGGCCCCGGCCCGGGCCAGTGGCTGGCGCTCGGCGGGGCCGTGCTCGTGATGCTGGGGCTCACCTTCGCGCTCGGGCTCCTGGTCGGTCGGCAGTGGGCACGCCACTCTGCTTCCGCCGCGGTCTCATCCGTCTCGGAGGCGGCCCGGAGGGCGGCGACGACGCCTCGCCGCGGGGGCATCACCGCGGAGGTCATGGCGGACCGCGCGCCCGAGTCGACCGAGAAGCTGACCTTCTACCACACGCTGACCGAGCCCCTCAACGGACCCGTGGCCACGCCCAAGCCCGAAGCGAAGCCGATCGCGATCAAGGCTCCCGGCGCCTCGCCAGCAGCGCCCGCGCCAACCGCAATCTCGCTACCGCCCCTCGCGGCCAAGAGTTCACCAAACGGTACAACCGGCGAGGCCAAGACCAAGACCGCAGACGGGAACACCGCAGACGGCAAGACAGCGGACGGGGGGAGTGCGGGGGCCATTTCCGGGCCCCCGCAGATGAACAATGCCTCCGCGAGCGCGTCGACAGCCGGTGCGGCCACCCCGCCCTGGACGATCCAGGTCGGCGCGTACAAGAGTCGTCGCCAGGCCGAGGACACCCGGCAGCAGCTGGCCGCCGCCGGCCTGGACGCCTACGTGGCCAGCGTGGGCGCCCGGGACGGCCACGCTCGCTTCCGTGTCCGAGTCGGCACCTACCGCACGCGGGAAGAAGCGGCCACCGCCGCCGACCGGATCCACGCGCAGCGCTCGCTCACCACCTTCGTCACCCCCAAGTAACCAGCCGACCGTGGATGGCGAGGTGCAGCCCGACCGGCGAGGTGCAGCCGAAGGCGAGCCGAGCAATTCCCAGACATCGAGCCGAGCGGATACGACTATGGACCGACAGCTCGGTCGCATCCTGATCTCCCGTGACGAGATCGCGGCCCGGGTCGCCGAGCTGGGGGAGGCCATCGGCCGTGACTACGCGGGCCGGTCCCCGCTCCTGGTCGGCGTGCTGAAGGGGGCGGTGGTGTTCACCGCCGACCTGCTGCGGGCCGTCCCCCTGCCGAGCGCGATGGACTTCATGGCGGTGTCCTCCTACGGCTCCGGCACCCGCTCCTCGGGTGTGGTGCGCCTCACCGCCGATCTGTCCATCTCCATCGAGGGCCGTGACGTGATCATCGTCGAGGACGTCATCGACTCGGGCCGGACCATCAGCTACCTGCGGCGAAACCTCGCGACCCGGCATCCCCGGAGCCTGGCCCTGTGCGTCCTGCTGGACAAGATCTCCCGCCGCGAGGTCGACGTGGAGGTGGACTACGTGGGCTTCGCGATCCCGGACGAGTTCGTGGTGGGCTACGGGCTCGACTACGACGGCCGCCACCGCAATCTGGCCGACCTCGCCGTCCTGGATCCGGTCGCCGCGCGGGCCTGATTCGCGCGCGGGCCCTCGCAACCTCGCGCCCTTATGGTATAGTTGGCACCATGAATCCGTTCTACAAGAATCTCGCTCTGTGGATGGTGATCGGCCTCATCGTCATCCTCCTCTTCCAGCTCTTCCAGCAGAATCAGTCCCCGCGGGGCGAGATCGTCTTCTCCGACTTCCTGAAGAAGGTCGAGTCGGGTGAGGTTCGCGAGGTCACGCTGAAGGGCAACAACGTCTCCGGTCGCCTGAGCGACGGCTCCTCGTTCCGGACCTTCACCGCCGACTATCCCGACCTGGTCAAATCGCTGAAGGACCGGGGCGTGAAGATCGACGTCAAGCCGCCGGACACCAACTCGTGGCTGGCCATCGTGCTGCAGTGGGTGCCCATGCTGCTGTTCATCGGGGTATGGATCTTCTTCATGCGGCAGATGCAGGGCGGCGGGGCGAAGGCGCTCTCCTTCGGCAAGGCCCGCGCCCGACTGATCTCGGAAAAGCAGAACAAGGTGACCTTCCAGGACGTGGCCGGGGTGGACGAGGCTAAGGAAGAGCTGCGCGAGATCATCGAGTTCCTCAAGGACCCGCCCAAGTTCCAGAAGCTCGGCGGCAAGATTCCCAAGGGCGTGCTCCTGGTCGGCCCTCCGGGTACCGGCAAGACGCTCCTCGCGAAAGCCATCGCGGGTGAGGCCAACGTGCCGTTCTTCTCCATCTCGGGCTCGGACTTCGTCGAGATGTTCGTGGGGGTGGGCGCTTCCCGCGTGCGGGACCTCTTCGAGCAGGGCAAGAAGCACGCGCCCTGCATCATCTTCATGGACGAGATCGACGCGGTGGGGCGGCACCGGGGCGCGGGCCTGGGCGGCGGTCACGACGAGCGCGAGCAGACCCTGAACCAGCTCCTGGTGGAGATGGACGGCTTCGAGACCAACGAGGGTGTCATCCTCATCGCGGCCACCAACCGGCCGGACGTGCTGGATCCGGCGCTGCTGCGGCCCGGGCGCTTCGACCGTCAGGTGGTGGTGGCGCGGCCCGACGTCAGGGGGCGGGAAGAGATCCTCAAGGTGCATTCGCGGCGGATCCCGCTCGCCCCCAAGGTGGACCTCAAGGTCCTGGCGCGCGGTACGCCCGGCTTCTCGGGGGCCGACCTCGCCAACCTGGTGAACGAGGCCGCCCTGCTGGCGGCGCGCCAGGACAAGAAGGTCGTCGAGATGATCGACTTCGAGAACGCCAAGGACAAGGTCCTGATGGGCGTGGAGCGCCGCTCGATGATCATCTCGGAGACCGAGAAGAAGACGATCGCCTACCACGAGGCGGGCCACGCGCTGGTCGCCGATCTCCTGCCCGGTGCGGACCCGCTGCACAAGGTGACGATCATCCCGCGCGGGCGCGCCCTTGGTCTCACCCAACAGCTCCCCGCCGACGACAAGTACAACTACTCGCGGGACTACCTGATCAACCGCATCACGATCCTGCTGGGCGGCCGCGCCGCCGAGGAGATCGTCTTCCAGCAGCAGACCACCGGCGCCGGCGACGATCTCGAGAAGGCCACCGAGATGGCCCGCAAGATGGTCTGCGAGTGGGGCATGTCCGACCGGATGGGCCCGCTCACCTTCGGCAAGGGCGAAGAGCACATCTTCCTCGGGCGCGAAGTCGCGCGTCCCAAGGACTTCAGTGAGGAGACCGCCGTCCTGATCGACTCCGAGATCAAGCGCATCGTGGTGGAGTCCGCCGCGCGCGCGCGTCACATGATCGAGTCGAACCTCGAGAAGCTGCACGCCCTGGCCCGCGCCCTCCTGGAGCGGGAGTCGCTCGACGGCGAGGAGATCGCGCGCATCCTGCGGGTGCCGCCGCTGCAAGAGGCGCCGAGCCCCGCGTAGGCGGGCTTTAGCGGACCGCGAGGGCGGACGTTCGGATCTGGCCCCCGCACTCCCCCGGGCCGCGGACGCTCGTCGGGCTTTTCCGATCGGAAAATCTGCCTCCCGCGCGTGCCTCCTGCGGTGATAAGTTGGTGCTGGAGCAATCCCCCAATGAACCGCGCGACCGTGGCAGGAGTCTCGGTGGGCGATGGCCTGGACACGGCCGTCGTGGGGGCGCTCAACGTGAGCCCGGAGTCGTTCTATTCCGGGTCCGTGGTCGTGGACGCCGACCGGCTCCTGCAGGCCGCCCAGGCCATGGCGCGGGCGGGGGCGGCCTGGCTGGACGTCGGGGCCATGTCCACCGCGCCCTATCTCGAGGCCCGCATCCCGGCGGCCCAGGAGGCCGATCGGCTGCACTGGGCGATAGGGCTGCTCACGGCCAAGCTCGACCTGCCGGTCTCGGCCGATACCAGCCGAGCCCTGCCGGCGCGCGCCGCGCTCGAGGCTGGGGCCCGTGTGATCAACGACGTGACCGGGCTGGCCTCCGATCCGAGCCTCGCCCGCCTCGCCGCCGAGGCCGGGGCGGGCCTGGTCCTGATGGCCTCACCGGCCACCTCGCCGGCGCCCGGCGACCCGATCGCGACCGTCCTGGCCTCGCTCACCGTCAGCCTGGGCCTCGCGCGGGCCGCCGGAATCCCGGAGGACCGCATCCTGGTGGATCCGGGCATCGGCTTCTTCCGGGGCGCGCCCATCGACTGGCCCGAATGGGACTGCCGGGTCCTCGCGGGCCTGCCCGCCTTCCGCGCCGTCGGGCGCCCGCTGTACGTCGGCGTCTCCCGCAAGTCCTTCATCGGGGCCCTCGCGGGCGTCGACGACCCGGCACAGCGGCTGCCCGGTACGCTGGCGGCCACCGCGGCCGCCGTTCTGGGGGGCGCCCACGTGATCCGGGCCCACGACGTGGCCGAGACCCTGCAGGCCGTCCGCGTCGCCCAGGCGATCCGGCGCGCGCGCGAGACGGCCTAGCCTATGCGGTACTTCCTCCAGGGCTTCCGGCTCCGCGACGCGATCGACATCCTGGTGGTGGCGATCGTCCTCTACCGGATCTTCGTGATGTTCAAGGAGACACGCGCGGTCCAGATGCTGCTCGGGCTGGCCGGCCTCATGATGGCGTCGTTCCTCGCGCGCCACTTCGAGCTGTTCAGCACGAGCTGGCTGCTCGACAACTTCTGGTCGTTCTGGGTGCTGGCCCTGATCGTACTGTTCCAGCCCGAGCTGCGCCGGGCCCTCACCCGGCTCGGGGAGAGCCGCCTCTTCCAGGGCATGGCCCTGGGCGCGCGCGAGGAGCGGGGCCATCTCATCGACGACGTCATCAAGGCGGCCGACGGGCTGGCGAGCAAGCGAATCGGCGCGCTCATAGTGCTCGAGCGCACCACCGGCCTGCGCAACTACGCCGAGCTTGGCGTGCCGCTCGACGCGATGGTTTCGGCGGACCTGCTCGTGAGCCTCTTCCTGCCGTACTCGCCGCTGCACGACGGGGCCGCCTTCATTCGCGGCGACCGGGTCGCGGCCGCCGGCTGCTTCCTCCCGTTGTCTCGCAACACGCAACTCGGACGGAACATGGGCACGCGACACCGGGCCGGCCTCGGGCTGGCCGAGGAGACCGATGCGGTGGTGCTGATCGTTTCGGAAGAATCCGGGCGCATCTCCCTCGCGGTGGACGGGCAGATGGAGTCCCCGCTCGACCAGGAGGCCCTGAGGCGCCGATTGGCCGAGCTGTTCTCCCTTGAAGAGGCGCCCCTGCCGCGCCGGGGGGCCTGGTGGGAGCCGGCCCGGGAGTGGCTGCGCAAATGAGCGCGCTCACGCGCCACTGGGAGCTGAAGCTGCTGGCCCTCGGCGTCTCCATGGTGCTCTGGGTCTTCGTCATGACCTCCGAGAAGTCGGATCTCATCATCTCGGCGCCCCTCGAGCTGGACGGCATCCCGGTCGGCCTCCAGGTGACGGGAGACCGGCCCGACAGCGTGGAGGTGCAGCTGCACGGCCTGCGCGGGACACTGCTGCGCCTTGGGAACGATCGCGTGAAGGCGCGGATCGACCTGACCGGCTCCGCGGCCGGCGAGGTGACCCTTCGCGTCCTTCCCGAGCAGATCATGGTGCCGCCCGGCGTCACGGTGGTGCGGGTCAACCCCTCCCGCGTCCGCCTCGTCCTCGGGTCCGCCCGCTCGTGAGCCGCCTCTTCGGCACCGACGGCATCCGGGGCCGCGCCAACACGCCCCCGCTCACCACCGAGCTGGCCTTCCGCCTCGGGCGCCAGCTCGTGGCCACCCTTCTCCAGCACGACGGGACCAAGAAAACGCGTCTGGTCGTCGGCCGGGACACCCGGCTCTCCGGTCCCATGCTCGAGGGCGCGCTGGTCTCGGGGGCGCTCTCGGCGGGGGGCGACGTCTACGCGGTCGGTGTCCTGCCCACGCCCGCGATCGCGTATCTCACGCGCCGCCTGGAGGCCCACGGCGGCGTGGTGCTCTCGGCCTCCCACAATCCCTTCGAGGACAACGGCATCAAGATCTTTTCCTCGGAGGGCGCCAAGTTCCCCGACGCGTGGGAGGAAGAGATCGAGGAGCGGCTGAACGGGCCCGACACCGCGCCCTGGCCCACCGGGGTGCACATCGGGCGGCTCGTCATGCACGAGGCGGCCGAGGCCGACTACATCGCGCACGCGCGCGCCACGTGCCCGCACGACCTGCGCGGCCTACGGGTCGTGCTCGACTGCGCCCACGGGGCGACCTATCGGGTGGCTCCGGAGATCTTCCGGCGTCTCGGCGCCGACGTGCGGGTGATGAACGCGAGCCCCGACGGTCAGAACATCAACCTGCACGCGGGCGCCATGCACCCGGAGGCGCTGCGGGCGGAGGTGCTCCGCGTGGGGGCGCACCTGGGGCTCGCCTTCGACGGCGACGGCGACCGGCTCATC
>Ga0070697_100001476_pt1 | contig 17863 bp, 9 predicted proteins | sample KBSK1501metaG_FD_65475 | JGI IMG/M metagenome (GOLD analysis project Ga0070697, IMG submission 65475) | Corn, switchgrass and miscanthus rhizosphere microbial communities from Kellogg Biological Station, Michigan, USA - KBS K1-50-1 metaG | ecosystem: Host-associated > Plants > Roots >... | reverse complement strand
TATCACTTCTCACTTAAAAATGGAAAGGAGAGGGACGACTACGACGCGCGACGAAGCGAATGATCGCCTGCAGTGTAGTAGCTGGATTTTACGCCTGCCCTCTTCGCCACCTCGTATGCAAACGCCTCAGCATTGGCCTTCACCTGTAGCACGTCACGTAGATACACCGTAAGGCTGAGTATTAGTTCTGGATCAATAGGTAAGCCACGATGGGCACAATCTTCAATTTGTTCCAATTCCTTGATGGTCACGGGTATTCCTTGCTCGTTGGATGTTTGAATTGAAGGGGGAATTGCGGGGAGCGATAAGATTATACAACATCTCTCTATCCGGTAGCGGACATAAGAGAACAACCCAGATGCCTCTAAGCTCCATTCTGAACTTCAGCTTCTAACTACTAGTCACGTCATTATTGCAACAGCTATAATCGCGCCTCTCAAAAAAGGAAACGGTCTTACATAAAACGGAGGACATTATGACTAACGCAACTAATCGCACCGCCCGCTCTCAGTTTGAAGAAAAGTTACGTGACGCTGTGATGGAATATTCAATGCTCAAGCATCCGTTTTATGTGGCCTGGACCGAGGGCAAGCTCAGCAAGTCAGTGTTGGCGGAATACGCTAAACAGTATTACGCGCATGTTCGTACTTTCCCGACGTATGTTAGCGGTGTTCATTCGCGTTGCGACGACGTTTCCATTCGGCAACAGTTGCTGGAAAACCTGATCGAGGAAGAGCGCGGCGAGGAGAACCATCCGGAGTTGTGGCTGCGTCTTGCAGAAGCATTGGGAGTGACCCGCGAAGATGCTCTCGGTGCTGAGTTGTTGCCTTCAACAAAAGATTCAGTCAGAAGTTTGCAGTCGCTGACTCAAAACGCAGACTATCGCGAAGGGTTGGCGGCCTTGTTGGCTTACGAGTCGCAGATTCCTGAAGTCGCCCAAACCAAGCGCGAAGGCTTGAAAAGCTTTTACGGAATTGAGGACGAACGGGCGGTCGCATTCTTCCGGGTTCACGAGAGCATCGACATGCTTCACCAACAAGTTGAAATGCAGATACTGGAAGAGCAGTGTCAGTCCCGAGCGGATCAGGATCGGGCAATAGTATCCGCAAGAGACGCAGCGAAAGCCCTGTGGAGTTTTCTCGACGGAGTGAGCGCGGCTTTTCTGACAACTGACCGGGCGACAGCTACCGCAAGGGGTTAGAAGAGTCAGCGTGTGTGGATCTTGCTATCAGCGAATCTTATCCCGTCAATAACAATCTTTAGCTTTTCTTATTTGCCAAACTGCGTATAATGGCGCCGTTTCAGCAAACACCAAGGCGTTAGTTTCCTTCGACGCCAACCAAGGACAACCCAGGATCTTAAGGGCCAGCAAGGTCTATCGCTCCGCCATTTGAACCTCCTGTTCGTGCTTAGTGGAGGTTCACTTCGCGCGATCAAGGCTGGCCTTCGTTCGCCAAATCTGCGTCGCACTAAAAAGGAGTCTTCCCATGTATAAGCTCAATCCCCCAAGGGCGTTTCTGCTCGCGTTCATCGTACTTGTCACTTGCTCCTTCGCCTTCGGACAAGAAACAACCGGTAGCATTGAAGGCTTTGTTAAGGATGCCGCAGGTGCCCTGGTGCCTAATGTGACCTTAACAATTACGAACGCGAAAGCGTCAGCCAGCGGTACTACAACAACGGGTATTGGGAGTGGGTTTAAGCGCACAATCAACACTAATGACGAAGGCTTTTTCCGCATCTTGCAGGTTCCTCCGGGAACCTATGATGTGGTCACGACGGCAACCAGCGGCTTTGGCGAAGCACGATACGAAAACGTGACGGTCGCTATCGGACAGAGTACCCAGTTAACCATAACGGTAAACCCGGGAACCAATGTGACTACAGTTGACATCGTCGCTTCGGATGCGCCGCCGGTTGATATCACCAATAATGCAATTCAAACCAGCATTACCGCACAAAGAATGCAACTGCTGCCAAAAGGAGTTGATTTTACGAGCGTCCTGAAAGCAGTTCCGGGAACGCGCCCCGAGAGCCGTACGGGAGGCTTCTCAGTTGACGGCGCCTCAGGAGCGGAAAATGTATTCGTTATAGACGGTCAGGAGGTTACTAATTTTCGCACCGGTACTTTAAACGGAAATAACAATATTCCGACCCAGCTGATCCAGGAAGTACAGGTCAAATCGAGTGGTTTCGGAGCCGAATTCGGTGGTGCGACGGGCGGGGTTATCAGCGCGGTAACAAAAGGCGGCAGCAATGATCTGCATGGTGAATTTGGCGTACAGACTGAAACCCAAAAATTTAGTGGCGATCCGCGTCCCATCTTACAACGATTCAGCAGTGGCAGCGGGGCCACATTTTCGCAATCAACGGAATACATCAAGCCCCTGAAGAGTGGTGGCAGAAACCTTTTCCCTACCGCTAGCCTCGGTGGTCCGATTCTCAAAGATAAGATCTACTTCTTTGGTAGTTACTCGCCCCAGGTTTTCGATATCGAAACAAAGACTAATTACTTTACAAATGCTCCAGCGGCAACCAGAACCCTGGTTACCTCCGAAACATACAGACTTAGGCGAACTTACGAATATGCTTTTCTTCGTATCGATTCGACGCCGCATAGCAAACTGCGTCTGAACGCCAGCTACCTATGGAATCCAATCAAAGATGAAGGTAACTTGCCGGTTGCGTCCTTTAACACTGGTTCATCTCCTCCGTCCTTCGGCTCGCTACCTCCGAGCACAAATTTTGGCGGAACGATTGGTACTCTAACCGGACGCATTTTGACTGATCGGCAGGGCGGACGACAGAACAGTAATAATATTAACGGTCAAGCTGTTTATACACCGACTAGTAGTTTAGTTATTACAGGCCGAATCTCACGTGGCTTCTTGAACGAGAAACTGGGCGGTTATTTTGTCCCGCCGGGTAGTCAAATTGTCTGCCAGGTTGGTAATACGATTAGTCAGCCAAATTTATACCCCGGTGGTTGTACTCAGGGTTTCTCCTCCGCTGCAAACTCGGAAACCGTCAAAGACGCCTCAGTCCGCACTAATTTCGAGGCTGATGCCTCCTATATCTTTAGTTTAGGGGGTAGACATGAACTTAAGGGCGGTTATCAACGCGCCAAAATCTTCAACGATGTGGAAGCTGGTTTTTCGACCAAAGGCAGACTCACCTTTTTATACGGCACGACCATCACTGCCGCGGGCGCGCCTGTTACGCCAACGCCCGGCGCTATTGGATCTGGAATTCTGCGACGCCAGGGAACCTTCGGAGCCGCTTCCAATCTAAACCAGGGCTTATATATTCAGGACAAGCTCCAGCCAACTTCACGTTTGACCTTCAATCTGGGAGTTCGTTTCGAGAAGGAAGACCTCCCTTCATTTAATAGTTTTGGCGCGCCGATCAAGTTTGGCTGGGGCGATAAAATTGCGCCGCGTCTCGGTTTTGCCTTCGATCTATTCGGCGACGGTAAAACGAAGATTTTCGGCAGTTACGGGAAGTTTAATGACCGTCTGAAATACAATCTTCCGCGCGGCCTCTTTGGCGGTGAGCTGTTTTTAGAGGACTTCTTCGAAATTCTACCGGGCGAAACCTATACCCAGTTTACGCTTGAGAATGTTCTAGGCGGTCGCAGCCGTTTTCAACGAAACCTTAGAGTTGCCTCGAACGACCCGAATTCGACAATTCTTAATGGCAGAGTTGATCCGAATCTGAAACCGTTTAGCCAGATCGAATTCACTGTTGGAGCTGAGCACCAATTCGGTCGGGATTACGTTTTCCATGCGCGTTACACTTACAAGAATGTGGTCAAGGCCGTCGAGGATGCGGGTGTCAGGAATCCGCAAGACAGCGAAGCCTATATCATCGGTAATCCCGGCGAAGGGCTGCACCTGCAAACATTGAAAGACCTTGGCTACATCAAGTCGACAACACCGCAACGCCGCTACGACGGTTTTGAAGTCATACTCGAAAAGCGTTTGTCGAAGAACTGGTATTTCAACGCGAATTACACGCTCAGTCGTTTGTTTGGCAACTATTCCGGTTTGGCGAGCTCAGACGAAATCAATGTCCCAACCGGACGCCTGGCGCCAGGCACAACGCGCGCTTTCGACCTCCCGTTTATCGGGTTCACGGCTACCGGCGAACTTGATAACGGCAGGCTTGAAACGGATCGGCCGCATGTCTTTAATGTCTATGGCGCTTACATTTTCGATTGGATGGGAAGCAAGACAAGCTCTACCGAGTTTTCTGCTTTTCAGACCATCACATCAGGCACGCCGCAAACAACGAGAATCTTCTTCGTTTCGACGGTTACGCCGGCAATTTTTCTTAAACGCGGCGATTTAGGAAGGAGCCCGACCTATAGCCAAACCGATTTCAACATCACTCATCGCTACCGTTTCGGATCGGACAAACGCTTCACGCTGGCGGGTGATTTGAATTTTCTTAATTTGTTTGACCAGGCAGCGGTTACCGGACTTCATGTGGTGCGCAACCTAAACACGTCCGTAATATCCGGCGCCACCTTCAACTATCCAGTGCCACGAAACGGGGCACCATTCGTTAACGATTACACGTCCGGAGCATTGCTAACGCCGATAAACAATTATTTGGCCGCTCTCCCTGAGCGTAAGGACGCGCGCTATGGACAACCAAATATGTTCCAATCGCCGCGCGTCGTCCGGTTTGGTTTCCGCTTCCTCTTCTGATTGTCGAGGGGGAATTCAACGGAGGTGAATCTGGAACCTTTAGCTTGAGAAACGGTTGGTGTTCGCCAACATCTTCAAAACAAAGCGCAAAGGCCCGAGTCCAACGGATTGGAGCGGGCCTTCGCTTTTGCCAGAGCCACACACTCTTCAAAACTCCGAGCAGGAGCTTTGCTGAAGGCACGGGTCTTTTAACTATTGGTAATGACTCGCGGCCTGAGAAGGGTTGACCAGGTGCTATTAGTGCACGTTATCCCAACAATAAGAATCTTTAGTTTTCCTTGTTGGCCGAACCACGTATAATAGCGCCGTTTCAGCAGACTAAAGGGCGTTTAGTTTTCCTTCGACGCCAATCATGAACAACTCGAGTCGCTTGAGATTCACAAAAGTTCGGCGTGGCTCGACGGAATTTTGACTACGAACTCTGGCTTGCAGCGACGTAGATCCCGTCGGGGCGAAATCGGAAAACTTGCAGTCTTGAGCCAACAAAATTTCTTGTTCCAAGTGCCTGCGCGGTGTATAAGTTATTTCTCCATCGGGCAATTAAAACACTTCAGCTTCCAGCATCGCTAAAAAACGAAAGAGGACCATCCCCATGACGCAGAATTTTGCTATTAGCCCCCGGATTCTAGTATTGGCTATCGCGCTCTTGCTGAGCCTCGGCGCGACGGCGTTGTCACAGGAGATCACCGGCTCCATTAACGGCACTGTCAAGGATGCGGCGGGCGCAGCGGTAAAAGGAGCAACCGTTACGATTACCGATTCGGAAAAGAAGGTTGATGTCAGAACCGCGCAGACTAATGACGATGGAGAATTCTCAGCCCCCAATCTCTTGTCTGCGAACTATGACATCACTGTAGAAGCGCCGAGCTTCAAGAAATCTGTGCAAACCGGAGTCAAACTTGATGTGGGTCAACGAAGGACTATTGAGATTACTATGGAAGCCGGAAACATCTCCGAGACGGTGACAGTTGAGGGTTCACCGGTGGCTGTTCAACTGGCCTCTGCAGCATCCACGACCGTAATAAACGGCGACCAAATCCGCCAGCTCTCCATCAATAATCGTAATTTTATTCAACTGGTAACGCTTGCACCCGGTGTGACGAACGATCTGGACGACCTTGTGTTCACCGGCACTAACAATCCCGACACGCAAGTGGTTAATCGCACCTTGATTTCAGTGAATGGCGCGAGAACCACGCAGAACACGTTCACCGTTGACGGGGCCGATGTAACGGACCGCGGCTCTAATCTAACTATTCAAGCTTATCCCAGCGTTGACTCTATTGGTGAGTTTCAAGTTCTGCGCAGCCTTTATCCAGCCGAGTCAGGCCGCAGCGGAGGTGGCCAGGTAAACGTTGTGACGCGCTCGGGAGGCAATGATTTCCACGGGGCCGCTTTCGAATTCATTCGCAATGAGGCTTTTAACGCTAATGATTTTCAGTCAAACAGAACGCCATCCCTCGCGGCGCAGTTCGGCCGCGACTCCAACGGAAAGTTGAAACGCAAGCCATTCCGTTACAACAACTATGGTTTTGTTATTGGCGGCCCGGTTTACCTTCCCAACTTTGGTGAAGGAAGGGGTGGAATGGTCGGTAAGCTGGCGCGAACCTTCTTCTTCTTTTCAGAAGAACAGCGCCGCGACACGCGCTACCCAACCATAAGCACGCGCAACAATTCCGGGGGTGGGGCTGTTCCTTCAGGCGCTATGAAGCTGGGCGTATTCCCAATACCAATCTGTTTGAGCGCCTCGAACGCTTCAACCTGCACCTCAATTCTACCGGCAGGTGTGCCGCTGGGTAGCGTTACGCCGGTCAGCAATGTCGCTCAACAGTACATCAACAACATTTGGAATGCCGTGCCGAATCCAAGCGACCCGGCGACATTGCAACTGGATTTCCCGACCTTGAACATTGCGAAGTTTCGCCAGGAAATCATCCGGCTCGATCATACAGTCAATGATCGCCTTAGTATTTTTTACCGGTTCGAGCACGATAAGATTCCGACTACGGATGCGGACGGAACTATTGGGGGCCGCTCAAATCTTCCGTTCGTGAACCGAACCGAATCGGATTCCCCGGGAACGACCCACAGCGCTCAGGTCACTTACACTCCCCGGCCAAATATGATTTTTGAAGGACGCTACACCTACGGCTATGGAGCCATTTTCATTAACACGATCGGATTGTTGGCCAAGGATGTGTCGCCGATTGCGGTCAACCTGCCTTTCCCGAGCGCCCGCGACGTTGTTCCGGTAGTCTCTGTCGCCGGGTTCAATTCGTTGACCGGTTTCAGCAACTACATCGATCCTTCGTCGAAGGGAAACATCGCGGGTACGATGACGTGGATCAAGGGCAACCACACGATGAAGTTTGGCGGGATGTATTCGCGCAATACCAAAACTGAAAACGCCCTCTCCGGAACGAACCAGGGATCATTCAGCACGTTCAGCAATACCGTTACCTCAGTGGCGTCACCGGCTTGTGTTCGTGCTACTGGAGTAGCATCAAACTCGCTCAATACCCTCTATCAGAATTGGGCCTGCTTCATGCTGGGGAACAACGTTACTTTCTCCCAGGCTAACCTCGACCTGACGGTTGATTTCCGTCAGAAATCGATCGAGGGCTTTGCCCAGGATGAGTGGAAGTTTCGTAGGAATATCACCTTGAACTATGGGGTTCGCTACTCCTACTTTGGACCACCATCTGATAACAATGGGCTGCTAGCGAACTTCCTTCCCAGCCTTTGGAATCCAGCGAGTGCTCCTCAAGTTACCGGAGGCGCAGCTCGTCGTGCCGGAACCGGTAATTTCTGCAACGGCCTGATCGTCAACGCTCAGAACTTCCAAACCGGTCCTCCCGCGTTTAATTGCACGCCGACCGCGTCGCCTTTCGGTAAGTATGTATATCAAGCTTCAAAACATGACTTCGCGCCACGCGTTGGCATCGCCTGGGATCCATTTGGCAAGGGCACCACGTCAGTTCGCGCGGGCTACGGAATCTATCATGAGCAAATTTCGCTGAGTCCAGCGGAACTTCTGGCATTGAATCCCCCCTATTTGCAGACAGCGACGCAAACGTTGACGCGAATGGATCAACCGATCCCAGTCGGAGCCTCCATCCCTATAGTTGCTTCAGCAACGCCGCCTAACATCCGCGCCATTCAAGCAAACTTCGACACGCCGTACACGCAACAGTGGTCTTTGGATGTGCAACGCCAGATAGGCAACAACACCGTTGTGTCAATCGGCTACTATGGCTCAAAAGGCGTTCACTTGAATGGCAACACCGAATACAACGATCTGGCGTTAGGAAAGGCTCTTTCATCGCAATGCGCTACCGGCACTGCTACCTTGCAAGATCCTGGTGTGGTGACGACGCCGTGCATGGTCGCCGGTACTGCGTTTACGGCAACGCCAACGATTATCGATCAGATTCGACCATTTCGCGGCTTTCGATCGATCAACATACTTGAGACGCGGTACAACTCCAACTATCACAGCATGCAGGTTTTTGCTCAGCATCGCTTTTCGGGCGCCTCGCAGTTTAACTTCGCCTACACCTGGTCAAAAAATCTAACAGACAATCAAACCTCAACGGTCAACGCGGCGCCGCAGGACGTGAATAACATCAGAGCAGAGTATGGACGCGCGCTGCTGGATCGACGGCACGTCCTGAGTATTAACTACATTTATGAACTGCCGTTCTACCGCGGCCAGAAAGACCTTGTAGGAAAGCTACTGGGAGGCTGGCAGATATCGGGTATTGGTACCTACTACACCGGCATCCCGTTTACGGTGGCCAGCTCAAGTTACGATACTGCTGGAATCGGCTTCATTCCGGCGATTGTTGCCGGCGGTAGACCGCGACTTCTCTGCGACCCCAATGCAAACGCTCCGCATACGGTTGACCAGTGGTTCAATGCCGCCTGTTTCGCCAAACAGACCCCTGCCGGCGCAACCGGCATTATCAACGTCCCGGGAGATGCTTCGCGAGGAGCTGTTAATGGGCCACCCACCAAGCGGGTGGACTTTACCCTGGCAAAGAATCTGCGCTTTAGCGAAAGCATAAGCGTCCAGCTTCGGGCTGAGGCCTTCAACGTTTTCAATCACACAAACTTTAGAAACTTGAGCGTCAGCCGATCGATAGCCAACGAGGCCCTTTTCGGGACCGTCACAAGCTTCCGGGATCCGCGAATTATGCAATTCGGTGCGAAGTTTATTTTCTAAATCAACCGGAATTGATCTGTGGTAAGTCAGATGCCCGCGATGCCCACCAGCATCGGCGGGCATCATGGCTTAGGCCCACGTAAAACCAGCCCGGATCAGTTTGCTTTCAAACTTTCTTGACAGGCAGAGTGGGCTGAAATAGTATCCGGCCTAATCCCGGCTATTACCCCCTAATAAATTACTTCTGAGATGAAACTCCATGAGCTGGCGAGTGTTGAGATCTCGTTCGCGCGTGTATCTTCACCTCATTAACCTTGCACGGATCGGTCAGTACCGATAGCGTCCGAGCTTGGTTGAACTCAACTGCAACGGCGGTCCTCAGAGAGTCGTGTCCGCCGTCCCGTCTGTAGCAATTCTGCTGGGCTCATTCACGTCCGAATCTCAAGAAGGAGGAGATATGCGCAGACTATTTCTATCACTGTGTCTGACGATCAGTTTGTTGTCTCAGGTAATTAGCCAATCGGACACTAAGCCAACGCAGCGCTCAACTGCTCAGTTTTTTGAGCAACAGGAACGAGAGCTCAAACGGTTTGAGTCGTTCAAACCGGCAATAGACTTGTTGCGAAAAGAGAAAGTTCCGTTTGAACCTAATCTGCTACTAAGCACGAACTGGCGCCGGATGTTAGGCGTCACCTTGTCGCGAATGCCGCAGATGCACAGCGTGCGTGGTGAGGCCGAACCTTTGAGCGGAGTCTATCTGGCCGATGTGCTAGTTCTTCCTCAACGCGTCATGATTACCGGAGATACCGTAATTCTGGCGAACAAAATCGTTTTTGAAGGTGGGGACGTCCTGATCAAGGGGCCGCACAATCTGAACATTCTTCCAGTAGAGCAAATGGGGACACTGCCGGACACTGCGAGTTCAAGCGATCAGCGTGAACTCAAGTTCTTGAAGACCGCGTTTCGCGATCGGCCAGAAGCGTTTGCCGGTAAGCTTAGCGGAGCTCACATAACTATAGACGTCAGCGGAGGCCGCCAGCCGATCGATAAATCTCTTAGCCTAAACGATGGCGTGTTGAAGCGAAGCTCGTTTGCGATGCTGCCAGTCGGCTGGAGCGACGCAGCACCTCTTGCTGGTCTCACTCTGTTCCAAAGTGCTGATGGGACTCCCGGTCAAAATGGGACCAACGGAGGAAACGGCGGCAACGGCGAAAACGGCAGGAACGGAGAAGATGGAAGAACGGGGAACTGCAACGAAGATGGCGGCAATGCTCCGACGCTTGGCCTTTCATCTCCCTCGGATGGTACCGCAGGTCAAAAAGGAGGCGACGGTACGCCCGGAGGCCAGGGCGGTGACGGTGGCACCGTCAATTTGGACATCCCGATGGGTGATACTAATTTCTATACCCTCTCTGCTAAAGGAGGAGTTGGCGGCAACGGCGGTAACGCTGGAGATGGCGGAGACGGCGGCGACGGTGGCAATGGCGGCAACGGCGGCAGCTCGGCGCGCCAGTGTGCCTGCACCGATCGCCCGGGTAAAGGCGGAAATGGAAGCAATGGAAAAAATGCCGGCGCCGGCGGCGATGGCGGTAACGGAAAGAACGGCGGTAACGGAGGTCATGGCGGAACGATCAATTTAAGCTACTACACGAGTTCTGCAAACTCGTTTACCGCCGATGCTTCGGGAGGTGATAAAGGACTGAAGGGAATTCGTGGACAGGGCGGACAACCGGGAAGCGCGGGCGCTGCCGGCCAGGGCGGCATCGGTGGTGCGCTCATGGATTCGTGTCCTCCGCCAACTGAGGGCGGCAATGGCAACTCGGGCGACGGAGGTAATCCAGCGTCTCCAGGCTTTGACGGATCTGACGGGCAGGACGGCACCATGGGCCAGAGTGGCTCCGTTAATCGGACGGAGTATCAGGAGTCGTGCGACTGGGGAAACGAGTGGGCTTGTCATCAGGACCATGCGATCTGGTACGGCTTTCCTCAGTGTTACTGCGAATACACGCCAATATTAATCGACACGAGCGGCGACGGCTTTCAACTAACCGATGCCGCTCACGGAGTGCTCTTTGATTTGAACCTTGATGGTACTAAAGAGCGCCTTGCGTGGACAGCCAGCGGTTCCGATGATGCGTGGCTTGTCCTTGATCGCAACGGAAACGGTGTCGTCGACGACGGTCGCGAACTGTTCGGAAACAATCGGAATTCGGAAAACGGTTTTCAGGCTCTGGCTGAGTACGACCGACAGGCAATGGGCGGCAACTCTGACGGAGTGATCACGCGCCGAGATACAATTTCCGCTAGTCTGCAGCTTTGGAAAGACACTAACCACAACGGAGTTTCCGAGCCGGATGAACTATATTCGCTGGCTGCGTTGGGCGTCAGTTCTATATCGCTCGATTACAAAGACTCAAGGCGGCGCGATCAATACGGAAACCTGTTTCGCTACCGGGCGAAAGTCGACGGCGCCGGACATGCAAATGTTGGGCGCTGGGCGTTTGATGTGTTTCTCGTTCCGAGTTATTGAATCAGCGAAGTCTGACAATTTGCTGTCAGTAACACCCGACTCTTGCTGCGCCCGCGACGTCCCCGATACGTCGCGGGCGCTAATTTGAGATGTAATCGGGCGGCGCTCGGCTTTGCCAGTGTGTGAATTCCTGATTTAATGTTCTTACGACTGTGACCAACCCCGAAAATAGTCTGGTATTGCGCAATGCCCGGATCGTTCTAACCGATCGAGTGCTTGACGAAAGTAAGTTGCTGATCGAGTCCGGCCGTATTGCCCGGATTTCCGCAGCGGCCAGCGCCGCTGAAAATGGAGCTTTGGAATATGATCTGGCAGGACTGACTCTGCTTCCGGGTTTCATTGATATTCACATCCACGGCGCCGTTGGCGTTGATACGATGGCAGCCGCGGCGGCGGACCTCGATCGTGTTTCGCAATTCCTGGCAACGCGCGGCGTTACCGGCTGGTTACCGACGTTGGTTCCGGCCCCTGCCTCCGATTACGCGCGAGCGATCAAATCAATCAACGAAGCTACAAATCCAATCGTCGGAGCGCGCATCCTCGGCGTCCACTATGAAGGACCTTTTGTGAATTCCATCCAGTGTGGCGCCCTGCATGTCCAATTCTTTAGATCGTTTTCCGGCGCCGCCGATTTGGACGATCTGCCACGGTTAAGCGACCAGCGCGCCAAACATATGACTACCCTGGCGCCGGAAATCGCCGGGGGCGTCGAATTGGTACGTGAGTTAACCCGCCGTGGCTGGATTGTTTCCCTCGGACACACGCGAGCTGACTTCGAAATCCTGGATAAAGCGTTTGCCGCGGGCGCGCGTCATATGACTCACTTCATGAACGCTATGACGCCACTCCATCATCGCGCGCCGGGGCCTGTCGGCTGGGGACTTTCTCGCGACGAGGTTACCTGCGACTTCATCGCCGACGGCATTCACCTTCATCCGCAAATGCTGCGGCTGTTGCTAAAGCTCAAGAGGGCTGATCGCTTGTCCTTGATCAGTGACGCAGTGGCAGCAGTGGGGATGGGCGATGGTGATTTTGAGATTTGGGGAGAGACGATAACTGTTAAGGATGGCCGTACCGGCAACGCGCGGGGCGCTATTGCCGGTTCTGTGATCACAATGCTTGATGCCGTCCGAATGATGCTTTCCCTCGGCGGTTCGGAGGTTGAGGTTGCAAAGATGGCTGCAACCAATCCCGCGCAATTATTAGGAATTGGTCAGGAGTGCGGTTCGATTGAGGAAGGGAAGCGAGCTGATTTGGTGGCGCTGGATGCAGCGGGAAAAGTTGTCTTAACTTTAGTCGGTGGGAAGATGGTGTTCCAGCCCGCGGTAGCGGGCGACGGCATAAAGCCTGGGGTGGAGCGGAGCGGAACCCCAGGGATTTAGTACAAACAAATTGTGAAGCCCGCGGAGCGGCCGACAGACGCATCATTTCGATTGGCGTTTCCCATCTTTACCTCTATCGGCCGCTCCGCGGGCTCTACAAGTCTTATCATAACGGGTTCCTGGGGTTCCGCTGCGCTTCACCCCAGGCTTTATGCCTTCGCCCGCTACCGCGGGCTAACTACATCTTGCGCCTCCAAGCACTCCCTTCTTTACTCATCACTTCGTTCTCATACATTCCAGCCCGGGCATAAGCCTCGTCCAGCAGTTCCACGGGGTGACAGACTTTTAAGTCAATTCCAGCGAGCAGCGCGCCGGCGCCTATTTGCATTTGGCAGCCGGGATTGCCGGTCGCCAGTGTCGTCGCTTTCGTCGCTTGAATGTTAGCGAGCTTTTCCGCCAACACCTGCGCGGACAAATCCGGCTCCAGGAGATTGTAGATCCCGGCACCGCCACAACATCTTTCAGATCCTTCAAGCCTCACAAAATTTAGTTTGGCAATCGCGTCCACCATCTTTAACGGGGCTTCACCCGCATGCTGTCCGTAAAGCAAATGACATGAGGAGTCATAAGTTACAGAGTCTTCGGCCACGGCTGCTCCGCTCTTTATTTCTACGGTTTCTAATTGTTGACTGACATCGCGCACGCGGGCGCTGAAGCTGCGCGCTCGTTCGGCAAACGCGCCATCTTCGGCCAGCATGTGTGCGTAAGAAACCAGCATTGCGCCGCAGCCACCGGCGTTGGAAATAATTGGAGCCTTTTGACGCTCCGCCTTTCCTTCAAACGCCACGATATTCTGGCGGGCCAGAGTGCGGGCGCCTTCGAGATCGCCCGCGTGCGCATGTAACGCCCCGCAACAGACCTGTGCCGGCGGAGTCTGCATAGTGAAACCGTTCACCTGAAGCACTCGCGCAGTCGCCCGGTTCACGCGCGAGAACAGTCCCTCGCCAACGCAGCCTGTGAAGAGCATTGTGTAATTCGTTTTCGCAGTTTTTGATCCGGCTGTTTCGTGTTTCAGCTCAGCATCTCTGCGCTCCGTCTCTATTTTAGGAGCTGAGCTTTCGAGCAAGGCCAGGCCAAACTGCAGTCGCCGCGAAAGTAGTTTCGCAACTCCGAATGTCCGCATGGCTCGTGCCAAACCGATATCTCGAAATAGACGTGCTGTTGCGAATGCAAATTTCAAACGTGCAGGATGCAGCCAAACGTGCTTGAGAACCAAACGCAGTACGCTGTAACTCAATCCTCGCTTGGGACCAGACTGAAAAAGCTCTCCTCGCGCTGCCTCCAGGAGTTGGCCATACTCGACTCCCGCTGGACAGACCTGCTCACAAGCACGACAACCCAGACAACGATCGAGGTGACGCTCGAACGCCGGTGAGTCGCTCGGGAGCCTGCCTTCACCGACAGCGCGCATCAGGTAAAGCCGGCCGCGCGGTCCGTCGTTTTCATCGCCGGTGATGACATAGGTGGGACAAGCTTCGAGACACAGGCCGCAGTGGATGCAGGCGAGCAGTTTTTCTTCTTCTCGCTGGAGAGTCAAAGTCAGACTCGGATAGTTTGCTTCGCTTGGCAAGTTATTCGCCGACACTTCTTCATGAGAATTGGGAGTCAAAGTCAGGCGAGAGTATAACAGTGCCGCCGCTAACTGATGGTGTAAGACTTAAGTTTGATATGAATCAGGTGGTACAACTCGACGAACGCCTCACAAATACAGAACCGGGAGCTGTAGCGACCCGGGGTCCAAGCCTCGCTGCAGTCAACATCGAATGTACTGACCAACTGTTTTATCGAGTCAAGAACCTTCAAGTCAAAGTTGAGCATCTCGCGTCGCGCCCCCGGTCGCTACAGCTCCCGGTTCCGTATTTGTTCGGCGTTCGACGAGTTGTACTGGACTATCTCGTACCAAACCGAACCAGTACCTGACGCTTAAGCTTGTTTGACCTGTTCGGTCTGACTCGAGCGGTAGGATTTCGTGCCACCGTACAGTCGCTGGCGCACGTTCGGGGCGTAGCGGGTCTGAAAAATGAAGTCCAGTATTCCGCTGCTGGTCCCGAAGCCTCTGGTCATGCCGTGGGAAGTGTGATGATAGAGGTGATGCTTCTTCATGTAGCGGAAATAGGGGTCACGAAAATTACAGAAGTGGGTTGCGTGATGAATCCACTCTTCGGCGATATAGGATTGGAACGCGAAGGCTACTACTATGGAAGCAGTGTAGGGTGGGAAAAGAAGAATACTAAGCGGCACGCCGACAAAGAATAGCGGCAGCAGATCCTTCACGCGGCCGCTCATATGTTCGCCGTCAAACGGTTTTTCGTGGTGCCCGAAATGCGTTGGATCAAGATACTTGTTTGCCACCCGCGTCCAGAATCTCTTGTAGCGGCGTTGCGATATTTTCCAATGGCGGTGCAAGACAAAGCGATGGGAAAAGTATTCCGTTAACATCCAAAACATGATGCCGAACGGAACGAACGCCAACGCTCGCAAAAAATGATGCGAACGAACAGCCAGCACCAGCAGGATTATTGTGTAAGTAGAATAAAAGGCGGTCGTCCGATAGATCTTTCGACGCGAGATAATCTCCTGCTCGCGCTTGTAGGCGCGATAAGGGTGTTCCCGGCGTACTTGAGAAAGCGTCTGATCAGGGCTCATAGAGGGAGATGGACCTCGATCGATATGATGATTGCTAACGCCCCAGATTCTGTCCGAAGTGGCTTCCTGTAGTCAATAGCAAAAGACAGGGGTCAGAATTCAGAATTCAGGGAGTCAGAAGAGATCTCTGAATTCCGACTTCTGAGTTCTGACTCCTGAATTCTGCTTTTTCAATACCCAACCGCCAACCCATCGCTCCTTCTCGGATCAGTCGCGCCCAGGCGTATACCGGTCCCGGCTTCAATCATGATTCCCTCGGCATCACCGAGGTAACGCGGCCGCGCCAACTTATGGCCAAGCGAAACGAGCGCCTTCTGCGTGTCGCCTGAGAGTCCATAAGGCTCAAAGATCAGCTCGTCAGGCAGCCATTGATGGTGTATTCGCGGGAAGTCCAACGCTTGCTGGATGTCCATGCCATAGTCGACGACGTTGATAATTACGCAGAGCGCTGTGTTGATGATGGTGGGCCCGCCGGGACTGCCAACTGTAAACCAAAGACTGCCATCCTTGCGCAGCACGAAGGTGGGAGTCATCGCAGACAGTGGACGCTTATGCGGCGCGACGGCGTTTCGCTCACCCTGGATGAGACCATACATGTTTGGAGTTCCCGGTTTGGCGGCGAAGTCGTCCATTTCATCGTTGAGAATTATTCCGGTGCCTTTCGCCACTGCCGCGGAGCCGTAGGAGTTATTTAGGGTGTAGGTGTTGGCTACCGCATTTCCTTCAGCGTCAACGACAGTGAAGTGTGTTGTCTCTTCCGATTCGTGACCGACGGGTTGGCCGGCGCTAATCTCGGCGCTGGTCGACGCTCGTTCGGTGCTAATGGTGCTGCGAAGTTTTGCAGCATAAGATTTCTCAACCAACCCAGCGACCGGCACTTTGACAAAATCCGAGTCGCCCATGAATTCAGCGCGGTCAGCAAACGCGCGTCGCATGGCTTCCGTCATTAGGTGGTAGCGTTCTGACGAAGCAGAATCGAATTTGCTTAGGTCGTAACCCTCTAGGATGTTCAGCATCTCAAGTAGGACCGCGCCACCCGATGATGGGGGCGGCATCGAGATAACTTCATAGCCGCGATAATTACCGCGCACCGGCTCGCGCTCTTTCGCTACATAACCTCGCATGTCAGCCATTGTAATTAGGCCGTTGTGACGCTTGACGTCGTCGACGATCAATTTCGCCGTCTGCCCTACATAGAACTCGTTGGGGCCAGCACTTTGTAGCCGGGCAAACGTTGCCGCGAGATCGGGTTGGCGAAACAGGTCGCCTTCGTTGTAAAACTTGCCGCCGTTTAGATATATGCGCTTTGTTTCAGGATATTGGGAAAGGTAATCGTCGTTTCCGCGAAGTGATCGCGCCAGCGTGTGAGTAACGGTGAAACCACTAGCCAGCCGGCGCGCTGGCTCAATCAGTTGCGACCAGCTGACCTTGCCCGAGCCGTATTTCTTCAGGGCCAATTCCATTCCGCGCACCGTTCCCGGCACTCCGGCCGCGCGATAACCAACCAGCGAGCCGCCCTCGCCTTGAATCAAGTTTCCATCCTTGTCCAGATAGATGTTGTGCGTAGCCGCAGCAGGCGCCATTTCACGGTAATCAATTGCCGTCGTTTTTCCGTTCTTAAGACGAATCATCATGAAACCGCCACCACCAAGATTGCCGGCAGCCGGATGCGTTACTGCCAGCGCAAACGCAACGGCGATCGCGGCATCGATTGCGTTGCCACCGCGTTTCATGATGTCGACGCCAACTCGGGAGGCAACTTCGTTTGTGGACGCAACCATGCCGTGACGTGCACGCACCGGGTCGCGCGAGGCTGCGCTCACAGTAGTGGGTACTACCCCACGGAACAGTTGCGAACCAGGAAATGAAAACAGTCCGGTGGTTAGGCAAGTGACCAGGAATATGCACAGCAAGGTATTTAGTCTTCTGTTTCTCATAGTCAGTCTCAGTAGGTGGACAACGATGGAAAGATACAGTCCGGATCGAGTTGCTCTTTGATCCTTTGCATTATGCCGTAAGCGCCCTCCAGGGTTCCCGAAGTATTTAATCGATCTCTTATTTCAGCGGGCGCATATTCAATGATTAATGTGCTGCCAAGGTCTTTAGCGAGGTTTCTGAATGTTTCGAGGCGAGCGATCATGTCCTGTCCCGTCTCGCCGGATCTATTTCCATTCCGTGGAAGCCGGTCCACAACGCGTATCCGGCCATCAGCAATGCTCGCCTGCCACATCGGCGCCAACGCACGATTGGCTCCATACTCCTGGTCTAACTTCGTGAGAAAGGTTGGCACGAAGGCCGGAAGCAAGCCAACGCGCCAAGCGAGATCTGCCTGAAATCGAGATGGCAAAGCTGCCAGCGACTCCCATATCGCCGAGTCGTCTTCCTCGAGTTGCTTTGGTCCGTCTTCGCACTGCAGCAATTCGATCGCCTG
>Ga0070697_100001475_pt1 | contig 17877 bp, 33 predicted proteins | sample KBSK1501metaG_FD_65475 | JGI IMG/M metagenome (GOLD analysis project Ga0070697, IMG submission 65475) | Corn, switchgrass and miscanthus rhizosphere microbial communities from Kellogg Biological Station, Michigan, USA - KBS K1-50-1 metaG | ecosystem: Host-associated > Plants > Roots >... | reverse complement strand
CTCTCCGGTGCTGGCTGGGGATGGCCTGTTTCGTCTGGAATGAACGGAGCGTTGAGCATGACCTTCTTGCTCTTTTCGTCCTCCCCTCCAAGAATCTCCGTGACTCTCCCGGGACGGTCATAGATCGCCGGAATGAGATCCAAGACCACCTTGGCCTCATAGGGCATGGAGATATTCGCAAGATTCTGAAGATAGTTGCTCGTACCAGCGTCAGCTTGTTGCTGTTGAGCGATGACGGATCTTCCGGACTGACCGCGCTTCGGAGTCTCTCCTAGAGACGGATCAAACATCGCCGTAGCGGACTGGACGAGTCCTCTGGACTCCTGCATGCCCATCATCGCAAGGCTCATTCCGGTTGAGTCCAGTTGAGCCCTTTGTGGTGGAGGCGCAGCAGTTTGTGTCCCCTGGATCGTAGTGGCTTTGTATTGAAGTGCTACGAGGTTCCGGACGTTGCTCTGCTGCCACTCGGCTTCGTGGCCTTCCATGAAGCCTTCCGGACCCACCCACGGAATCTTGGGCTCCAGAGCCATCCGCTCGATGAACGTAGAGATTGAGAAGTTATAGGCCCTCTGACCATCCCTTGCGGGACGAATCATCCCCTCGAAACGACGCTCCGAATCGAACGGCTGCAGCTCTCTACCAATGACCGGAATCAGCGGAATGTGCTTACCGTTCCAATCACCTTCCTCCAAGACCTCGGCTGCGTTCAGTTTGCACCACTTGACAGAAACCTTGTCCTTCTTTCTGGTCTGTTTCTCTCCGTACTTGATCTCTTCGTACTCGTGATCTTTGTAGAAGTATTCCGCAACGAGGTACGCCGTTTCCTCTCCCGTTCCATCCACCCATTCTGGAGTGTCCTTGAGGTACTCGCTGAACTCCAGATCGCTGGTAGCCTCGGAAAGTTTCGCCTTGGGGTACAGCCTCTTGAATGTTTCACGTGGAACCCAGGACGTAACAAAGGCCCATTCGGCATCAGAGAAATCAGGCTCTTGCGCCGCAGGATCCATGTAAACGCAGTCCTGATGCAGGATCCGCTTGATAACGATCTCCTGATCCGAGGGATCGTCTCCCTCGTCGTCCCACTGAGTGATGACCCTGTACCAGCCCCTTCCGCACTGCTTAGCACGATCAAACGCCCACAGCCTCACCTGTTCGGCGTTGCTGTCTCTCTCAATGCGTCTATAGAGTCCTTGTTTGATCTCGGCTAGTTCCTCATCCGCCAGTTCACTAACTGGATGGATGTTGACTCCCAAGTCCGCTGCCGCGGCTTGGTTCTGTACCAACTGCATGGGCTGTTGAACAAGTGACACCGAGAGAATTGGTCTCGGAGGAGTGCTGAGAGAACCCTGCGTACCTCCCCTACGGGCCTGAAGTGCAGCATCGTCCCACTGGAACTCGGGAACCTGGAAGCGCAGGTCTTCCTTCTCCCGCTTCCTCTGCTCCGCTTCGGCTTGAGTCACCAGACGGAAGCAGCGAATGGCCTCTTTGAGCAAGTCGGTCTTGTCTTTGTAGGCCATTAGAAGGGATAGGTTCTACCAGTACCACCGTTATAGAGGAATGCGATCTCGCTTTGACTCAAAGCCCGCTTCCAGAAGCCCACTTCGTCAATGAGCCCAGACCACGTAGCTCCGGGAGTCTCTCCGGCTTGTCCAATCGCCAATCCACCCGTCTCCACATTCGTTCCCGTAGTCCAAGCCTGAGTGTCTGCCGTTCCTGCATTGACTGAAATGCTTATGAGATTAGCAACTGAATCGTGCTTGCACATGAAAAAGTACCACGTATTCAACGACAAAGCACCGAATGTGTTCGCAGTCACCGATCCCAGGCTACTACCATCAAACACACTGAAGATGAGTTTATCAAAGGTGATCCCGGTGGTGTTGAGTCTGTAGGGTCCATTTACTCCGTTGGCGTTCTTGCCAAACACCATTCTAGTAACTGTTTCGTCGCTGGTCTGAATCCATCCGGTCCAAGTGAAGTCTATGTCTCCTGTCTGAAGGCTGGAGTTGCTCGCTCTACTCAGAAACTCCGTATTCGCCGCAGCTGGAGCAAGACAATTACCGATCTTGCCAGTTCCGTTTGGAGTCGTATTGTTGTCCGTGAGTGTGTTACCAGTCGGCGCGGAGTCCAACCTTGGAACAGCACCAGCACCGCTAGAGGCTTCGTCCATCTTCCAGTACGAAATCAGTCCGTTACTCACTCCCGAACCTCTATTGCTAGCCCCAAGAGCCAATGCAAACCGTGGAAAGAACACTAATACATACCCACGAGCAACGTAGCGGTTGTGCTGGTCGAGAACACCTGCCTTGCTCTGATAGCCAGAGTCGTACCGGCAGGAACGGCAGAGATCAGCGTCGGGAATCCATCACCGATAGCCCACACGTTGATGTTCCCCGCCCCACCGACCCAGATCGCTCTCGTTTCCGCCTGTAGCTCCGTATTGTCAGCGGGGGTAATCGTGAACAGCCTCGTTGCTGGTTGATCTCCACCGCCTGAACGTTCCTCAGCCATGCTTACTCCTTAGAGCAATCCGGACAATCGCCAGATGTCCCAACCCATCTCTTGTCGCAATGAGCGCAGTAGTATTCCCGCTCTGCTTCCTCGGGTTCGTCCGATTCGCCTTGGTCAGACTTTCTCTTGGTCATAGTCCTCCTTACGCAGCGTTCTGTTGCCCTTCTATCGTAATCGTCAACGTCGTGTTGGCCGAAGCTCCACCCACCAGGAAGTCGGTAGAAGCCATGAACAATCGTCCGTACCAGTCATAGACGGCATTTGCCCCTACACTCTGAGCGGACCATACCTCAGTACCCGCAGCATTGGCTCCGGTTGCTCCGAGCCACAGCGAAAACGTAGCCGCCGCTCCAGTCTTGTTGACCACATGGATATGGTTGATCTCGGAGACTATAAGAGCAGAGGCTTGGTTGAAGATGTTTGTGGTAAGAGTAGTAGTCAACGCCAACGGACCCGCGAGTCTTTTGAGCGTTCCGGCCATTCCTATCTCCTCAGATCCACGACGTAAGTATCTACCGAATCCGATCCCATCCAGTCCGAACCGAAGGCGATTTGCTTACCGCTTGGAGAGTTCACCGGATGAATCTCACCCCAATATCCCCAAGGACACTGATCGTGCTTCGGTCCACAGTCTGTCCCAGCCTTGGTTCTGGCGTGAGCTATCCGGCAGACTTCTCCCGAGTCCACGTTGGCCAGGATAATCTCGTTGTCCAAGACAGTCTGACCTGTATGGGCACCCACAGAACCCACCACAACCCACCCAGGAACCTTTGTAGCGATAGCGGAAAGGTGCGTGCCGCTCTTAGGGTCAGGCCAGCCCGTTGAAGGCCCTACAATGACTCGTAGAGCCCTTGTGACCAGATCCCATGAAACAAGAGTGCCTGTAGGAGAACCGTCGAAGGCAACAGCATTCCAGCGGTCATGACCTTGAGAGTCCCTTCCCAGGCTTGCATGCTCTCCCGGATTCGCCATGGGAAGTAACCCAAGGTCTCTGAGGTCCATGTCTAGAACGTGACCGTCTAGGAATGCTCTAGTCTCAGAAGGTCCAACTATGGGAGCGTTGGGAGTGGCCTCGTTACCAACCGCCAGCACCTTGTCCTCGGTGATGGAATACAGAAACTTCGTGTTCCCGCACTGCAAACCGACGATCTTCCGGTCGTACCCCATCCATTGAGGATCACTTCCAAGCTTCAAGAGATCCGACCATGTAACAGGACAGTTTGTTGGAGGCGTTCTGAAGTCGTGGTAACCCTTCGTCTCCCATGGCTTGATGGTCTGTTTCATCAGGACCGGTATCGCACCTTCTAGCCCGAAGCTGAAGTTGCTGGGATACCAGAGCACGTTAGGGTCGGTAGGGTCCCATAGAACCTGTTCTATGTCCGTCGGATGAAAGGGGTTCAAGAACGCAAGAGGCCAGTAAGGCGGCTGACCGTAGAACAGGACATGACCGTGCTGGCGGCTCCAGAGGAGCAACAGCGTCTCGTCTGCGTTCCAAGCCGGCATCGTGGAGTACATCGGCTTGAAGATGTCGCTACCATCCCAACGATCTGTAACCCGCGTGATCCTCGTTCCGAAAGCCGGATCAGTGTAAGTCTGTCCGTAAGCAGGCTTCGGAAGAGACTGCATCGAATGCGGAGCCTTGTCGGTCACCCTCCCAACGCACAACGAAGCCTGAAGAACGAGGACGAGGATCACTCGCAAATCCATTCCTCAACCAAGGCATTGATGTTCGTCCACGTATCTCCAGCCTGAATCCCCGGAGTAGAACTCCTGATTCGTCCACCCTCCTGGAACTCAGCCAATCCCGCAAGGCTGATGGAAGCTTGAATGTTCCCAGCCGCAGGAGTAATGCTCTTTTCGGTGAGTCCAAATCCCCAGGAATAAGAAACGGTAGTCGCCGCGACCTGGGCCGTACTGGCTATAGGAGAGTTCCAGACGTTTGCCGAGCCATCATCGAACAAAAGCAGGGGATTGCGGTTCGCCGCTCCAACCGCCGCAAGGGTCGCCCGGATTCCGATCAACTTCCAATGGGCATTCGTGGGAACTGTGATCGTCCAATCGTTTCCAGCCCCGGGATTAGCAATCGTCACCGTCCGTGTGTATCCATGCCCACTGAGAGAGTTCGTAGGTCCGGGTCTACCATAAGGCCACGAAAGATGTCCCGAAGTCTCCAGGTAACTCTTTGGAATCAGCGAGATCCCTTCGTGCATATTGAACACGCCACGGTTGATCTCACACTCAAACATGCTCTGGCCGGGCTTCGGAGTACCCTGCCAGTAGTTGATATCGACCCCAACTACCCAACCGTCCCCAAGCTCAAGTCCGTCTTGATCCCCTAGCATGATTGGGTCGATCTTCAGGACTCCCGTACCGTTGGGATTCACTACCAGCGAAGGCTTGACCGTAACCGTGGTGGAGTTGGTAAAACCTATGATCACTCCATCGTAGGTGACATTGGGAGCCCTGACCGGGAACTTCGGCCCCTGAGCAGGACTGGTAGGAGTTGTTCCTGCCCAAGGCTGACCAGTCCCCCACGTACCGTCCTGATTGGCTGTTGAGCCTCCCACGCTCAAAGTGATGTTCTTACCTACGTCCCCCGCTGTAAAAGCCGCCGTGGCGCTTGTCAGCGTCCTCGATGTAACTACTGTACCAGTACCAGTTCCGCTTACGTTCAAGGCGATGTTGAATGTTGATCCTGAAGCGTTCTGGACGTACCAAAGACCATCAGCATTCGGAGTGCTGGTAGAGCCTGAGATGAGAACGAGATCACCGGTAGTAAGACCGTGCGGTGCTGAAGTCGTAACCTGGGTTGGGTTGGCTACCGAGAACGCCGTAATACTCTTGCTGTTGAATGTACAGTTGGCGTCCGCAACCTGACGCTGCTTGTTGGCAGCAACACCGAACGGAAGCGCTATGATTCCACCGGATGCAACTCCGTTCGCTGCTCGGTCATTGTCCATCGTCCCGATCTTGGTACACGTGACGATGGCGGTTGGATCGCTAAGACGAACAAACTTCACAACGAGCTTGAACTGGAAGTTCTCAGGACCAGCAACAGACCGTAACGGGTCAGTCGTTATAACCTGCTCCGTCTGAGGCCAGGAATTGAAAGCCTTGATCCGCAGAGTATCTAGACCTGAGACACGGTAGGAAAGCGGTGCTCCGAAGCTACCTACCTCGTCAATCTTGCTCATGTTTCACTCTGTGAGCCGTCGCTATTGACGAAGGCTATCTTGGGAGTTGGCCGGCCGGCAGTCCGAGAAATGTCCATATGGTCGAAGATCACTCTAACCTTGCTACTCGCAAGTGTACCAGCCATGGCAACTATTGCTGTCTTCACCATTGCCCAGGCTTCATCGTTCACATGGGCCTCAAAGACGAAGCCGGGAGTAGTGACGAGCGGAGAAGCGGGATCATAGTAGACCGAAGCATAGTAGGTCATCGGGAAAGACTTGTTCGCTACAAACGTAGCAGCCTGGATCGCCGTCACCGCGGGAGCAAAGAACTTGATCATGCTTCGATCCAGAGAGAACCCCAATAGATCACAGAGGTAGGATTGGTTGCCCATGCCGGAGTGTCTACTCGGACTTGAAAATAGTCGTTCTGTTCGATCACCGGAGCCGTATCGTCCTCAAAGACAGATCCCGTGCTTTGAATGAGTGCAGACCAAGTGAATTGATTGCTTATCTGATATGACGTGGTGTTGTTGATCTCAAGTGAGACGGTCCCCGTTTCCACACTTCCGAGGGTTCCAAAGACCGCGATGATGACCGCGATCTTCCTGATACGTCCTGAGCGTGGAAAGTAGACCCGGTATGGTGCTCCTGCGGTCACTGTTGGAGCAGCCGGGATATTGCCAATGAAGTAGGTAGTTGAGTCCGCAGGATTGTGCCCTGCCGAATGCCACTCCATCGAATATGCGGGATAGGTAGCAAACTGCTCCATCAGTAAGCCGTGACCTCTGCCCACTTCATCGAGACTGCCGCAACCCATGTACCTGTAGCAGGAACGTTGCCTCTTATCGCTATGCCTTCATTCTGAGCCAGAACAATCGGATGCTCCGAACCAGGATCGCGCGAGAACAAGTAGACTCCCGGTCCTCCCTGACCTCCGGTTCCGGTAACGCTCGGGCCTGGGATATAGACCGCTCCTATGGTTGGAGTTGTCCCAACACTTCCATAGGTCGCACCAATTGACTGTGTATCGACTGTACTCGTACCAGCAGTCAGGGCAGCCGTAGTTGAGACCCTGATAGCACCAAAGAGTGATGCCCCCATACTTGTCCGGAGTTGATTGTTGTCTCCAGTCAATGTCAACGTCGTACCGCCCGAACCATCCACCGTCCAAGCCCGCTTGATATCCAAACTAAAGTTGTAAATACCAGCGGCAAATGCCGTCGTGATGTTCCGAAACAAGAGCATTTGGACTTCATAGATGACGGCTAACTTCGTGGCATCAGTCCAGCGCGCATGAAAGATTTCTCCATTGGCTCCCATGCCGGCAGCTATCGTTCCCGTCGAGACGGCTACCGAGTAATGTCCAAGAGCACCATAAGGTGTTGGTTTGGTGTTGACGTGAAGTGGTGAAGCTGCCGCCGCTCCAACATCAGCCAGTGCCGCAGAAGTTCCGCCTTCCAATACCGCCATTTAGGCCACCTGATAGCTGAACTTCACATTGCCTCGCACCTTGCCAATGAGCGTCGGAATATCTCCCGGGAATCTATCAGAGATAGTGGAATTATTGAGCGGCTGGAGTCTAGGCGTATCGGGCAGGTTCGGAACCAGAGTCAGATACCCATTGACTCTCCAATAAACCACCGCTTGTCCGGTCTGAGGCTCAGCTACACACCAAAGCGTGTCCATCGTAGCCTCGTCCGCTAACGTCCCCTTGCCTGTATATGGCCCAGGAGCTTGCTGAACAATCACCTTGGACGTAGAACTGATTGCAGCATCGGTCAGCACGAAGTGCCCCGATACCGATGCTGTAGAACCTAGATTCTGTTCTACCGTAGTCCAAGCGCTTCCTCCCCCTCCCGCTGGTCCCTGTGGTCCTGTAGGCCCCGGAGGGCCCATTGGACCGGGCTCCCCATCCTCCCCTTGTGCTCCCGGAGGCCCTTGAACCCCTTGTATCCCCGGTGCTCCGTCTGCTCCATTGGCTCCGATTAGACCATCTTGGCCGTCCTGCCCATCTAACCCGGGAGGGCCTTGCGCTCCATCGACTCCATTGGCCCCAGGAGCACCGTCCGCACCGGGAGGACCAGCCGGGCCTGGAGTCCCACCTCCACCCTCTCCGAACAATCCTCGGACTAACGCAAACACCTACACTCCCCAATCACTAGTGAGGTTCCAATTGACATTTCCGGTCATGACCTCGGCTATGACGCACGTTCCACCAGCACCGCTCGAAATGGCATTGACTGGACCTACCCACGCAGCTTCAAAGTAGGACCCTCCCGTTCCGTCATCGGCTCCCGTAGCTGCCTTCAGCGCAACGTGATACACGGTCTGTGTAGGCATTGTAGACCCAAACGTCAACTTTAGAACCGTTAATCCTGTGTTCTGAAGCCAGAAGCCCTTACGCTTCTCATTGAGCGGTAGAACTAGACCCGCAGTAGTTCCCACGGAAGTCTGAGCCGGAGCAGAGATAGTCTTGGCAGGTTCACCAGCAACTAGGACTCGATCAACTCCAGCCATCTAACCCGCCTTCTCTTTCGCTCGGATGACACACTTTAGACAGGCTATTGTACCGTCTGCATAGGTTCTCCACGTCCCAGAAGCCTGAAAGCAGAAGTCACACTTGGCTGAGGTCTGAATCCGCAACTTGGTCGAGACGGTTGGACCCTTATAGCCGCAGTCCTTGGCTATGCAGACTCGTCTGACCGTAAAGGGGTCTCGGTGCGTGATCTCCCATCGGTAGTCGTGACGAACCAGACAACGAGGATTCATGCCTGAAGCCCACCTCTCAGGCAACGATTGCGCCTGTGGAGCATTGAGTTGACTAGACTCAAAGGTTGACCCTCCACACTGGCTCGGGCACCGTCTGCGTTGCAATCCACCCGGACGCTAGGCCGGTCAGAGAAGCCCCGACGCAGAGCGCCGGCCGCTAGGATGCTTAGCGGGGACAAGACCTAACTCCATTGCCATTCGGCAGGCATGGGCACAGACTGTTTCTTAACCACACTCGGTCCCACCGGAGCAGCAAACGTTAGCGCCAGAGCATCTCCATCGTCCGGGCTCGCTGCTCCTCTCTTCAGCATGTCCTCTTTGCTCTCAATCACCAACTTGTCCTGCTTGTTGATATGGTAACCCGGAGCAGTCAAATCCGTTTCTAGTTTCTGGTCCTTGGGATCAATCGCTCCATGACTCAGCCACTCCTTCATCTTGGCCCACATGTAGGCTCTCAGATTGGCCTGATGTACGTCTAGGCTTTCAGATCCAAATCTCACTTCCTGCACGTTCTTGTAGCCCATGACATGAAGTCTCTCGACGTACGGAGCACCGAAGGCTGAGTCTATGAACATCACCGCTACCTTGTGCCCGTCATGATCCTCGTTCAAGACCTCAACCAGCTTCCCCAGGAACGGTCCGCGATCCCCTCTTACCTTTTCCCCCGGGACCCTGATGGGAGATATCGAGCGCGCATCTGCTCCCCTGCGAAACCTGACCACGTTCCAGGCACTACCTCCGTCGCTAACGTCAACGCCGGCAATGAGGGACTCATCTCCAAAGACGGTAGGTAAGGCACGCTTTTGGGCCTGCCACACTCTCTCTTGATCAATGAACTGAAGCTCCGAGGCTCTCGGAGGGAGACCCCTAACACGGACGCGAACGAAGTCTGAGTCTTCACCATAGGTATCTATCCACTCCTGAATCAGTGCCTTGTTTGTGAAACGGCTAGACCTTGAGTCGATGGATCTCGGATGCCACAGATCACGTCCGGAACCGAAACAGGCTTGATGAAAGTGTCCGCTGTTCCTCGTGGGGTTGCCGAATAGGAAGATCATGGGCTCACCGTCCGTGAGTCCTCCCTCGGCTACCTCATGGATCTTGTCTGGAATGGCTGAGTCTTCGTCAAAGAAGTAGACACTGGAGCCTTGTTCAGAGTGCTGACCGGCGAAGGCTTCGCTGTTCTCCTCCTTAGAGCTTGCTGGATGGCAGAACCAATCCTCTTTGCGTCCCTTGGCATAGAGCTTACCTGTGTTGCACTCGAACCAATGGCTGAAGATACACAGTTTGGTCCACTTCTGGATGCTGGCCCAGGTCTTCGTCTCCAACTGGTCGAAGGTGTTGGCTGTGACTGTTCCGTGGGTCTCTGGCCTCGTGACCATCAGCCAATCGACCAACCACGCCACTAGGGTAGATTTCCCGATTCCGTGACCACTCGCTATAGCACGGCGAATGGGCATGAACGGAGCCTTCTTGCCTACGTGAACCTTGACCTCGTTACCTAGGTCGGTCAGGAACTCCCGCTGCCAGTCATCGGGCCCGGGATGGTCCTTTAAAGGCCCTGGCTCGCCCCAGGGGTAACTGTAGAGGGTGAACCCAAGTGGATCTGCATAGAAGGCTCCTGCGGCCTCTACAAGGGCATCCTCGGCGGTCTGGCTAGCTACCGCTGGCACGCTGCCTTGCTACCCTGATACGCTCATCCAAGCCCGTCACCGTAAGGTCAACCTCTACTGGCTGTTCCTTGGGCTTGTCCAAAGCTCTGTTCATCAGGTCTGTGTAAGCCTGGACGCTGGGACGTTCCTCCCAAACCTCTACGATCACGTTATCGTCGCCCAGGATGGCCTCTGCCTCAGACTCCTTGACCTTGGCGAACTTGCCGCCCTTCTTGTCCCGGTAGACCAAGTAACTGATGCCCTTGGCGTTCTTGATCTGAGCTTCAGTCATAGGCCCCATTTCGGCCATGACTTGTTGACGCAGGATCTCCCGTGCCTCTTCCTTGGCAAGAGTCTTCTTGGCTTTGGTTCCCTTGGTTCTTCCCTTGGGATTGCCACTCTTACCCTTTACGAATGGCATTGTTGTAACTCTGCAACATTGGCAATATCAGAACTGCAACGTCACTTGGCACTTTTTGTCGTTACGTGCCTGCGTTCCAGTCGAAGCCGGCTTTCTTGGCCTTCTTGGCTTGTTTGGCTGTGAGCACTACTTCGCCCTTGTGTAGCAAGGCTTTACCGGTTTCCTTGACCTTGCCACCATTCTTGTAGCTGCCACGTTCGATGACTGCGCTCATGTTCTCTCCTTTGGTTCCTTCTGCTATCACTTGATTTGCAAATGACTTAGAGAATCCTGCGGCTTTGCCGGTAGGCTTGAATCCGTGTTTTACGGCCTGCGCGAGTTTCATTTGGCTGCGCGACCAGGGCATAACTATTTCAATGGCCAACAGTTGATCAAGCCTGCGATACTGATCAACAGCACTGGAACCCACAGGGGGCACTTACCGAAGCCTGCAAGGATGGTCCCGATAAAGGCAGCTAGCCACAGCATGCAAAGTATACTCATCGCTTACTCCGTGCTTCCAAGAGTCTCAAGCGGTCCTCTTGGTCCTCCTGGGCCTTCTCCAAAGCGAGGATTCTGTAATCGTGGGCTTGGATGGCGTTTCCGTGAGCATGACCCATCTTGTAGTGCTCATTCAGCCTGTGAAGATCCAAGGTTTCGCTGTGGCCGTTCTTGCGCTTGATCAGCCATGTAACCAAAGCTACCAAGGCACTGATCACGGCTAGGGCTAGACCAATGATCTTCTCGGTTTCTCCCAATCACCGCTTCTCCCAACTGTCTATCGCCTTGATGATAGCACCTACTCCAACATCTACAGCTTCGTCGTACCGTCCCTTCTGGATGTGGGGCTTCATGACCTCACGGCAGATTCTCACGGCTTCACGGTCTGGAATCGCTGCCTCTAGTCCGTAGCCTACCGTGATCCAGCGCATGTCATCACGGGCAAAGAGCCAGAGGACTACTCCATCATCATAGTTCTCACGGCCTATTCCCCAGGCATTGAAAACTCGAAACGTGAAGTCCTGATAGGGTTCGCCTTTGGTTGAGTCTCCTATCCAGACGAAGACCTGATGTTTGCTGCGCTTTTCATAGGCTTCCAAAGCTTCATCCAGGCGTTTGACTGTCTTTGGATCGAGCAAGCCTACGTTGTCGGTGAGCCATCTATGCGGAGTTGGAGGGAGGGGCTTGGGATGGGAGCAGGCTATCGCTAGAGCCAAAGCCAAGGACGCTCGATCTATGCGAGTGTTAGCGACCTCCACCACCGCCGCCTCCGGTTTGTCCGCCTCCCGGTTCAGCATCAGCGGGTCTAGGCTTCGGCTTCGTTGTTTTCTTACTGCCCTTCTTCTTCGCCAATCATCGCCTCGCTTTCATTTCCGCCGTGAGCAGTCTCAACTGCAACGTCAGTTCATGAGTCGCCTGGGTCTGTAAATCCACCCTCGTACTCAGCGCATTGACCGATCCTGTCAACTGCTGGGTCTGAGCCTCTACCACCGCTACACGCTCAGAGAGTCTTGCCTGATACTTAGTCGGAGCATCGGCTATCGAAGCGCTCAAGTGCTCTATCTGTGCGTCTCGGAACATCTGAAGCCTTGAGACGAGTGCTCCCACGACTCCAGCACCAAGGATGATCACCAACAGGAGAAACCACCGAGGGGCTATGTGCTTCCAATCTGGCTGTTCCTCAGTCTTGGATCCCCTTACCAGATTGATACTCTGCGTTAGCCGTTTCACGTCTCCTATGTAGCCATCCGTGAGCCGCGCTATGTTCCCTGTGCTGAGTTTGCGTTCTCTCGGTTGAACAAGCCTTATGGCGTCCACACCAATTCCGCCTCTGCGCTGAGACTGCCCTTGTAGGGTTTGTAAGCCGCCGCGAGGATAGACCATTGATCACCAAGTCTAACCATTGCTGTAAGCGCTGCTCCCTGAGTATCAGCATGAGCCACGACGGCTACTGCTTTGTCCGCTGGTACCAAGGCTAGCACCTTGTCTATCTGCGCTTGAAGTGCTGAGTCGCTGAATCTGCGGATTTCCACCGTCTCAGGCATCCGGAGCTTCTACCTTGGGCTTCGGACCGTCCGGCAGGAACCCCAATTTCAGGAGAGTACCAATCCCCAAGATGGAGTCCGAGATGTTCTCATGCCCTGTTGCCTTGAATCCGCCGGCTAGAAACAAGAGAGCCACCGCGGCCCAGCCCTTGTGACTGTGGATGAAGTCTAGAACCTTGTCCATGTCAGCAGCAGTTGTGAGCACAGCCAGAACAGTGACTGTCCAGATCGAAGGTCACAGGCTGAGTCTTGGTCTGTGAAGCAACCGCCAGAAGCGCAAAGACCAGAACGACAAAGGCAATTCTCACTTCGTCTCCTTCGGTGGCTTCACCGCTACCACCAATAGTAACCCAATCGCAGCTAGATACATCAGTCTTTCCATGGGGTCTAACTTCTCAGCCTTGGCCAGGTTTTCAAGCATGAGCTTTGAGGGTTGGGGGGAATGCGAGGCGAGCAACGAGCAGGATCTCATCACTCGCGACCTACTGAGCTAGGTCGTGGACTCGCATCCGAAGTCATTGACAAAGCCCATTCGTTCCTACGTTACACGCCGGAACCGCAGCTTTAACCTCCCATGGCCCAAGCTGTGGAGAACCAGGCACTGAACCCCGAACGAAGAGAGCACACGAGCCCGTTGCCACCTTAACGGTAAACGGTGAATCCTCCCTTTGGATGATCGTGCAGACTCCCCCCGTCGTGCTGAAAACTGGAACGATTCCAAAGAGGCTTTTCTGGCACGCGCAGGCTATGTCCCCCTTTTCACATGACAACGCGCATCGATTGACCCCGCACCCAATCCACGGCTGATTGATCGTATGCGTCGGGTTGCCTACGTAGGGCGTAATGTCAATCTGTTGACCTCCGTGAGGCTTCGCGTCAGCGACCCAATTCTCCCCCGGCGGCGGAATAGGACAGGCAGGCCCCGGGGTCGGCGTCGGCCCCGGAGTGGGGGTGGGTGTCGGCGTGGGAGTCGGGGTAGGACCGGAATCTATAGAGCATACACCCTTTGTAGGAATCCAACTAGGTCTAGCGGCTCCAGGGGACCAAACGACTTTCCCGGAACCGAAATTGGCAACGTGGTAGCCCTCGAATGGTCCGTCACAGACGGTGTTAACCGCTATCTCGTCCGTGATCCCTAATTCATGTTGAACAGCACAGAGCCCGCGCTTTCTCAACTCAGCGTTAACTCGGGCCATCCATTTCTGAGCCCCTTGCTCTCCGGGTCCTTCACCATGGAAGCAGTCCGAACCCTCCGAACAACCCGTCAGATCACTCATGACCCGGTTGACCATGGGTCCGAGTGCCAGCGTAGTAGGCCCCGGACCGCTCCAGGATGCGTTTAGAGGCCCTGTACAGGTCGGCCGAGGGGTAGGAGTCGGTACCGGTGTCGGGAGGGGCGTAGGGACCGGCGTAGGCGTCGGAGTAGGAGTCGGGTCCGGGGGCCTCGTCGTGGTCGTCGTGGTCGTTGGGGGGATCTGGCAAGCCTTGATGACCTCAGCGCACCCCGGAAGCTCTGGATGCTCCAAACAAGCCTTGCAGACCTCCGGAGAGGGTTTGTCGCAGGACTTGAGACTAGAAGCCAGAATCAACGCCATCGACCATGGGAACCAAACGCCTAAAGCCAACGCTCGTCTCACTCAACCCCCTATAGCAACCACACCGGCAAATCGGGCATAATTCCCTGGAGAGCAGGACCGGACAGGGTTTGGCTCTCCAGGGCGCTTGTAGCGCTTACAGTTTTATCGGGTATTGACACCTCCAGATTACCGGTCGGCCCGGCCGGTAGGGGACTAGAAAGATTAAGCGGATACCAAACCCCATCTATCCAGCGACCGTATTGCACAAACGGAAAGGACCACATGGAAGAAAAGCCTTCCATTGGAAAGTCATTGGAGACAGGGAAATCACCAGACATCAGCCCCTCCACGTCGCTAGCGTCACTTCTGGCCGAATATCGATGTGGACATGGCCTCTCGGCCCCTCAGAGGGATAAAGCCCCACTCCGCGAATGATTCCGCGCTTGTTCGCTTGCTCTAGGCAAATTTTCCCGAAGTCCTCGACCAGCATCCCTGCCGGCGGCGCTAAGTCCAAAGCCCGGCCGAATAGATGCTGACTCGCTCCTACTCCTCCAACCTTGGCGTTCTGTGCCTGAGTTCGGTAGGCGCTGATTATGTCTATGGGGGCTTCGTCTACAGCCATGAATCGAGCGCAGGCTTCACGGATGGATTCAAACTCAGCCGCGAGTGCAATGGCGCGGTCTATCCAGGTCTTCGGATAGGGGGTCTGGCCTTGATCCCGGCAACTTAATTCGGACCAACTACAGTGCAAACTTGGGCCGCCGATCACCATTTGGCCGCCGTCCATTTGCTAAGCATTCTCCGCTCCTAATCCGAGAGAGTCAACGGTTTTGACCAAGCTCAAGGAACTGGCGGATTGGCTCGGAATGGCAGTTCCGGAGTTGCCGCTCACGAGAAAGGAAAGGCTCCATCAACTGCCCAGGTAGGGTTGATTTAGGAAACCCCTCTCGCAACCAAGCGCGCCAGTTCCTTGAACCTAGTCTCACGCTGCTATCCCCAACTGATGCGCTCGTTGTCTCAGGCTCTCAACCAACATGGGATAGTCAGGCTTCGTGACAATCAAAGCTGCACCCCTCAATATCTCCCACTCCATAAGGCCCATGCGCTTGATGCACCAATCTTCCCACTCAATCGGCCGATGCGTATAGAACACGTGATCGGCCGCGCAGAGGCAATACGCGTTTTCCTCGTTCCATCGCGTCCCAAGATACCGCCTTGAAAAGACGTGGGCGCACTGAAGATTATTCGTCGTCCCGCATCGCTCACAGTGTGCACGGCTCCGAATGATCAGCGAGAACAAACGGTCAGCCTGACGCTTGAGCTTGGACTTACTCGGCTTCTTGGGCTTCTTCAGTCTCAACTGGCACGCCTCAGTGTGATGTTGTTGGGATTGATGCCCTTCTTGCAATGCTCGCAGATCAACTTCACGCCCGGATGGGTCTTGTACTCCGGCTGGGTGCCATCACTCCAGCGAAAATCAGCCGGACCTGTATCCATGGGAACATCCACACGCGCCAGATAGCCGGCGATTTCCTCGCAGTCCTCGTGAATCAGTTTGTATTTCACTTCTTTCTCTCCTAGCCTTCTACGATCCTCAAGAGCCTATCAATATAGGCCCTGAACGTTTCGTTGGGATGCTGCAAGTTCTCGCGAGCAACCCTGAGCCATTCCGCATGCTCGTTCTGCGTAGGCTTACAGGGTCTACCGTTCTCCTCAGTCACTTGTCCCACCACTCCTCGCGTTCGACCTTCGGCATCGACTGCACACCTTGCAGTTTCCCCTTTACCAGTTCTGCGATCCGCTGGATGTAGGCCATCGGACCCTCTCCAGACTTCCGAGGATTGGTCTGTACGGCATGCTCATAGGTCAACTGTTCGGACTTGTCTCGCCAGAACGGAGCACGGACGATGCATGGACGTTCATCGGGGGGTTCGTCTGGTTCGCGGTATCCCAACCGACCACTATCAATGAGTGGCTGAAGGCTTCGGGCCATTCTTTCCCCATTCCGAAAGGTGCCATCTGGCATCCGCTATCGACTTCTCCAACCGCTCGAACGTCAACAGCCCCGCATTGACCACACCACCAATCGTCTTGCCGTTCTTTTCGTAACTCGTGACCAAGCGCATGAGTTGAGTGGGATCTCGCTGCTCGGGGTCTTTTCCAACCATCTCGTCAATGAGTCCGTAGAGTTCTGAGCGGAGTCCTTCGGTGCTGTCACGGATTGCCTTCTCGGTTCGATCAGCCGCAGGCAGGAATGGAGGGAGGGGCTTTCCTTCCGTACCTACGTTCTCTCTCTCTGCTTCTTCTTCTGCTTGGGCTTTCTCTGGCTTACTGAGGCTTACAGTAAGCTGCTCTGCTTTCTTCTGACGGAATCTCCGGACGGCAGCGCGGGTCTGAAGCCTACGCTCGTCCTCGCTACGCATCTCGCGATATTTCAGATAGTTGAGCAGTTCCCAGCCGCCGTCAATCTCCTTGATCCTGCGTCCCTCGTTGGTCTTCGTGCGGCTGTCAGGATCAGGCCCGGATAACTTGGCGAGAGCTTCCCGGCACTGTGGAAGGGATACCCGAGATGCATCGGCCAAGCCCGGAACGGAAGCCCAGATCCGGCCATTCCGATCAGCCATTGCCAACAGCGTTACCCAGACCACCTTGACATGCATGTCTTCCCGCCAGACCGTCGAATGGATGATGGTCGAGAACAGCTTGGTGAATCCTGTCACCGGATCAGTGTAAGCGGTTTCCATTACAAGTCAAGAATAATCATGCGGACCTTTTTGGCTTCTTGCTCTTGCTTCTTACCTTGTCCACGTCTGCACACTCCTCACACCTATCCCCGGTATCCAAAGGCTTACATCCACAAATCGAACACTTACCCTGGGCTATCTTCCGCAACTGCCATCGACGTTGACGAGTCACCCCTTTACCGCTCTCCAGATCCTTGCCTTGCGTCCGCTCTCCGTCTCCCCATACCCTCCAGACCATTCGAGCTTACCCAAGGCCACCAGTTCAGCACGCCGGCTTCTAAACCCCGATGGACTCACCCAGCCCTTACAGTCCATAGCCTCGTACATGGCCTCGTCAGTATGTGGTCCCCAAAGCTCAAAGTAGTCCCAAATCATTCGTTGAAGATCTGAGATGTTCTTGACGCTCTCTGCGGCCTCGTGAGAAGTCTCCGGGTCAGTCCTGCGAGCTACTGCTCTCTCGCCCAGGCCAAAGACCTCGCTTGCGCTCATCTCCTCCCCCTGAATGCTACCGGCTCACGCTTTGGAACCAGTCTCAAAGGCTTACCTACCGGTCGGTCAGTGGTAGGTACTGAGCCAGATTCCCAAGGATGCATAGTCCATTCCTGACGAATCCCTTCACGTTCGGCATGACGTCTCAACTGTTCTACTTCACGAAGTTTGGAGATACGATTACCTAGATGCAGGGCTATGAGGATCAGGGCTAAGGCTAGAGCGTAGGTCATCGCTTCCTCCTGGGCTTGCGTAGGTTGCACGCGCAAACATGGCTTCCGCGGTGACCCAAGTCCTTGGTGCATTGGTGCTCTCGTCCATTCCCCCAAACTACCTGACATGACTTCACGGCTTCCTCCGTCTCGGACCAATCGACAACACAGCCCAGCAAAGGAAGGCCGAGACAAAGCCTATTGCCAGCATCGTCAACCAGAGCTTCACTTCAACCTGTCCATGATTTGATCCTTCCACCGTCTCCAGATTGCTAGATCCTCCGGATTCAAGGTCAAAGCCA
>Ga0070697_100001474_pt1 | contig 17878 bp, 28 predicted proteins | sample KBSK1501metaG_FD_65475 | JGI IMG/M metagenome (GOLD analysis project Ga0070697, IMG submission 65475) | Corn, switchgrass and miscanthus rhizosphere microbial communities from Kellogg Biological Station, Michigan, USA - KBS K1-50-1 metaG | ecosystem: Host-associated > Plants > Roots >... | reverse complement strand
TGAGGATCTTGGCGGACTTTTCGTCCGTGTTAAAGGAAAGCCATGCAGGCACTGGCCGGACCTTGGAGGCCTCCAGCGCCACGTCGAACACGCCGTCCGAGCCCTTCACCTTGAGCTCGTCGCCGGGCTTGAGCTGGTACGACGGCACGTTCACCAGCTTGCCGTTCACCTCGAAGTGCCTGTGCGTCACCAGCTGCCGCGCCTGCTTGCGCGACGTGCCCAGCCCGATGCGGTAGACGACGTTGTCCAGCCGCAGCTCGAGGTGGCGGAGCAGGTTGATGCCGGTGACGCCCGGCTCGTTCGAAGCCTGGTCGAAGTAGTTGCGAAACTGCTTCTCGAGCAGGCCGTAGATGCGCCGCGCCTTCTGCTTGGCACGCAGCTGCAGGCCGTAGTCCGACGTCTTGCGCTTGCGCGCCTGGCCGTGCATGCCCGGCGCGAACGCGCGGCGCTCGATGGCGCATTTCGGCGTGTAGCAGCGCTCGCCCTTCAGGTAGAGCTTGGCGCCCTCACGGCGGCAGAACCGGCAGACCGGCCCGCTGTAGTTAGCCATGCCTAGACCCTGCGCCGCTTGGGCGGACGGCACCCGTTGTGCGGGATCGGCGTCACGTCCGTGATCGCGCTGACCTCGAGCCCCGTCGCCTGGAGGGAACGGATCGCAGCCTCGCGGCCGGCGCCCGGCCCGCGGACGAAAACCTCGATCGAGCGCATGCCGTGCTCGAGCGCCTTCTTGGCGGTCGTCTCGGCGGTGGTCTGCGCCGCGAAAGGCGTCGACTTGCGGCTGCCCTTGAAGCCCTGCGCACCGGCGGAGCCCCAGGCGATCACGTTGCCGTCGACGTCGCTGATCGAGATGATCGTGTTGTTGAAGGTGCTCTGGATGTGCGCCTGCCCGGCCACCACGTTCTTGCGCTCGCGGCGCCTGGTGCGGACAACCTTCTTCTGCTTGGCCATTACTTGCCTGCTTTGACCTTCTTCTTGCCGGCGACGGCGCGCTTGGGTCCGCGCCTGCCGCGGGCGTTGGTCCGCGTGCGCTGGCCGCGCACCGGCAGGCCGCGGCGGTGGCGTTGGCCGCGGTACGAGCCGATCTCGGTCAGCCGCTTGATATTCATGGCGATCTCGCGCCGCAGGTCGCCCTCGATGAGGATGTCCTTGGCGCTCGCCATGCGATCCACGATCTGGCGCAGACGCGCCACCTCTTCCTCGGTGAGGTCCTTGGACCGCTTGGTCGGATCGACGTTCGCGTTCTTCACGATCTTTTCGGCGGTTGTGTTGCCGATGCCGTGGATGTACGTCAGGGCGATCACGGTCCGCTTCTGCGGCGGTATGTCGACGCCGGCGATTCTCGCCATCTAGCCTTTCACCCCTGCCTCTGCTTGTGTTTCGGCGTCTTCGAACAGATCACGCGCACCACTCCGTTGCGCTTGATCACCTTGCAGCTCGGACACATCTTCTTGACGGACGGACGTACCTTCATCTCCAAATCTCTCGAATACGCCCCCGCGACCGGTCGCTGGTCGCGAGCTCGACCCCCACCTTGTCCCCGGCAAGAAGCCGGGTGAAATGGGTGCCCGCGCGATCGGCGACGTGAGCGAGGACCTTCGCCCCGTTCTCGAGCTCGACCCTGTAGACACCGTTGGGAAGAGGCTCCACCACGACCCCCTTCACGAGTGGGGAGCGTTGGGGCACGAACGGCGATTGTACCAAAGTGCTGGGAACGCCCTTCACCCCGACCCTCTCCCCCTCAGGGAGAGCGGGTCCTTCGTGAGCACGACCGGCCCCTTTTCTGTGATAGCGACTGTGTGCTCAAAGTAGGCGGAAAGGGCGCCGTCCGCGGTGCAGATCGTCCAGCCGTCCGGCTTCATGTAGACCTCATAAGTGCCGGCGTTGACCATCGGCTCGATCGCCAGGGTCATCCCGGGCTTGAGGCGGGGCGGCGTGCCGGCGGTGCCGAAGTTCGGCACCTGCGGATCCTCGTGCATCTGGCGGCCGATGCCGTGGCCGACGAACTGCCGGATCACCGAGAAGCCGGCGGCCTCCACGTGCTTCTGGATGGCCGAGGAGATATCGCCGAGAAAGCCTCCCGGACGGGCCTTGTCGATCCCTATGTAGAGCGCCTGTTCGGTCACCTTGAGCAGCCTGGCGGCCTCCGGCGTGATCTTGCCGACGCCGACCGTGATGCCTACGTCGGCCCAGAAACCCTCGAGAACCAGGCCCAGGTCGAGGCTTACCAGGTCGCCCGCGGCGATCTTCCGGTTGCCCGGGATGCCGTGGACCGCCTCGTCGTTGATGGAGACGCAGATCGAGCGGGGGTACCCGTGGTAGCCAAGAAAGCCCGGCGTCGCGCCCCCGTCCCGGATCAGCCTGTCGGCGATCCGGTCAAGCTCGATCGTCTTGACCCCCGGCTCGCAGGCTTCCCTGAGCGGGGGCAGCACGGACGCGAGCAGGCTGCCCGCGCGGGCCATCAGCTCGATCTCGTGAGCGGTTTTGAGGTTGATCATGTTTTCTGCTTCTTGCCGTCGGCGGCTGGGGCGCTGCGCGCCACCTCCCCATTGGAAGGGGCGGAGGCGACGGCGGCCAGGACCTGGCTGCTGATCTCTTCGATTGTCCCCAGGCCGTCGATCTCGGAAACCAGCCGTCCTTGCCGGTAGTGGTCCAGCACCGGCACGGTCTTCTCGAGGTAGATCTCGATCCGCGGCCGGACCGCCTCGGGCTTGTCGTCCTCTCGCTGGACCAGGCCGCTGCCATCCGCCGCGCAGGCGGCGGTTCCAGGCGGGTAGGTCCGCTGGCACTGCGGGCATACAAGCCTTCCCGACAGGCGATGCAGGAGGTCGTCGACCGGGACCTTCAAATAGATGACGCGGTCGAACCGCTTGTCGAGCTCTCGCATCAGGCCGTCGAGCGCCTCCGCCTGGGGGACAGTCCGCGGGAAGCCGTCCATGATGAAGCCCGGCGTGCAGTCGGGCTCCTTGAGGCGGTGGCGGACGATGCCGATCATGATCTCGTCGGAGACGTACTGCCCGGCAGCGAGGATGGGTTGCGCCTTGCGTCCCAGCTCTGTGCCGGCCTGGATCTCGGCGCGGAGCATATCGCCGGTCGCGATGTGCGGGATGCCGAAGTGCGTGCGGAGCATGTTTGCTTGCGTTCCCTTGCCGCTGCCCGGCGCCCCGTAGAGAAGGAGGTTCATAGCCGGACCTCCCCAGCCGCGCTACGCGCGACCTCCCCGGCAAGCGGGGAGGTGAACAAGTTCACTTGATGAAGCCGCGGTACTGGCGCATCACCAGCTGCGTCTGCAGCTGCTTCATCGTGTCCAGCGCGACGCCGACCACGATCAGGATCGCCGTGCCTCCGAGGTACATCTGCTGCTGGTTGATGCCTGAGATCTTGGAGGTCGCGATGGGCAGCACGACAGTGATGAACCCGAGGAAGAGGGCGCCGACGAACGTGACTCGGTTCATGACCGCCTGGAGATAGTCCGCGGTGGGACGTCCCGGGCGGATTCCCGGGATGAAGCTTGAATAACGTTTAAGGTTGTCCGCCACCTCGTTCACGTCAAACGTGATGGCGGTGTAGAAGTACGTGAAGCCGAAGGTCAGCAGGAAGTAGAGCGCGTTGTAGCCGATGGCCATGGGGACGTTTGACGTGCTTGGCGAGAAGTTGCCCTGCACCCATTTGGCGGCCTGGTAGTACCACGTGGTCGTGGGGGCGCCGTTGAAGTAGTTGGCGATGATCGTCGGCAGGAACATCACCGAGATCGCAAAGATGATCGGGATCACGCCCGCGTGGTTGACGCGAAGCGGCAGGAAGCTCGCCCTCCGCCCCACCTCGCGTCCGCCGGCGACACGCTGCGCCGACTGTATCGGTATCTTGCGCACCGCCTGTTGGACCTCGATGATCACCGCGGTCATGGCCAGGGCGATCAGGCCGAAGAGGATGAATGGGATGTAGTCGGCCAGGCCGCCGCCCGCCGACTTGGAGCCGAATACCGCGGCGACGCCCTGCGGTCCGCGGCCGATGATGCCGGCGAAGATGATCAGCGACACGCCGTTGCCGATGCCGTACTCCGTGATGAGCTCGCCGAACCACATGAGCATCACGGTGCCCGCGGTCAGGACGAGGATGATCTGCAGGCGCTGAAACCAGTCGAGGGGCCCGAGGATCGCGGGCGTCGTGTTCTGGAACAGAACCGTGAAACCGTAGGCCTGGCCGGCGCCGAGCGCGACGGTGAGGTAGCGACTCCAACGCTGGATCCGCCGGCGACCCATCTCGCCTTCCTTCTGGATCTCCTTGATGCGTTCGGAGATCACGGTCATCAGCTGCATGATGATCGTGGCGTTGATGTAGGGATTCATGCCCATCGCCACGACGCTGAACCGCGACAGGCCGCCACCGGAGAACAGGTCGAGCAGTCCCAGCAGCGCCTGGTTGTTGAACAGGTTGGCGAGCGCACCCTGGCTCGCAAGCGGGATCGTCACGTTGGAGAACAGGCGGAACACGACGAGGATGCCGCCGGTGAAAAGGATCTTGTTCCGCAGCTCCGGCAGCCGGATGGCGTTGATGAGCGCCTCGAGGAGGTTCATCTGCTACTCGGCTTGGGGAGACGCGCTCTCTTTGGTTGCTGCTTGCTCGGTCGCGTCTCGCCTGGGTCCGTGTGGCCTGCGCGGAGATGGTGCCTTGGGCTCTCCCAGGACCTTGACGCTGCCACCAGCCTTTTCGATCGCCTCCCGCGCGCTGTTGCTGAAAGCGTGCGCTTCCACGTTCAGCTTGCGCTTCAGGCGGCCGGTTCCGAGCACCTTGACCTCGAGGCCCGCACGCACCAGCCCCGCTTCGAACAGCGCCTCGGCGTCGACCTTCGCCCCCTCGCCGAACCGGCTCAGCTTGGAGACGTTGACGACCGCGTATGTCTTCTTGAACGGGTTTTTGAACCCGGGAAGCTTCGGGATGCGCTGCGAGAACGGCATCTGGCCGCCCTCGAAGCCGAGCCGAAAGCCTTCGCTGCGGGCGTTCTGGCCCTTCTGACCGCGGCCCGAGGTCTTGCCTCGGCCTGACCCGGTGCCCCGACCCACGCGCCTTGCTTGACGATGCGCGCCCGGAGCAGGCTTCAGCTCATGCAGGTGCATAGCTCAATTACCTCGCTGGTGCTTCTTGGTCGAGCGCGCTCGCCAGATCTTGTACCGGCTGCGCTTGGGCCGCACGAACGGCTCGCCCTCGACGGCCACCAGGAAGTTCACGCGCTTCAGCATGCCACGGACGGCCGGGTTGTCCGGCAGCTCGCGCGTCTGGTTCATCTTGCGAAAGCCGAGCGACTCGACCGTGGCCTTGATCTCAGGCTTTGCCCCGATTGCACTCTTCAACAGCGTGGCTTTGAGTGTCTTGTCAGCCACGCGCAACGCCTCCGGCGCCGACGGGCGCGGCCTCAGCGCTCTGGGTCGAGGACGGTGCCGGCTCTGCCCCCTTGTAGGCCGCCGCCAACCGCTTGCCAACCATCTGCTCGACCTCTTTGCCACGGAGCTCGGCGACCTGCTGGGCCGTCTTCAGCTGCTGCAGCGCGGCAAGCGTCGCCCGCACGGTGTTGATCGGGTTGTTGGTGCCGTGTGACTTGGTGAGGATGTCCTTGATCCCGGCTGTCTCGATGACGGCGCGCATCGCGCCGCCCGAGATGACGCCGGTGCCGGGAGCGGCGGGCTTGAGCATGATTCGGGCCGCGCCCCACTTGAGATGAACCTCGTGCGGGATCGTCGTCCCGACCATGGGGACGGTGATCATGTTCCGCTTCGCCACGTCCATCCCCTTGCGGATCGCCTCGGTGACCTCACGCGCCTTGCCGATCCCCGCTCCGACGCGGCCGTTCATATCGCCGACGACGATCAGGGCGCTGAACGAGAACTTCCGGCCGCCTTTGACGACCTTGGCGACGCGGTTGACGCGGACGACTCGGTCGGCGAGCTCAGAGCGCTCGCCGCTCGAATGCGGGTATCTGCCGCCACCCATTCGACTCAAAACTCCAACCCCGCTTCGCGCGCCGCGTCGGCAAGCGCTTTGATTCTTCCGTGATACAGGAACCCGCCGCGGTCGAACACGACGCTGCTCACCCCGGCGGCCTTCGCCTTGGCGGCGATCGCCTTGCCGACCTCGACCGCCTGGGCGACGCCGTTGCCCTTGCTCTTCATCTCCACGGTCGAGGCCGCGGCAAGGGTCCGGCTCGCGCCGTCGTCGATCAGCTGCGCGTAGACATGGTTGAGGCTGCGGAAGACCGCCAGCCGCGGCCGCTGCGGGGTCCCCGCGACGTGGACGCGCACGCGCCTGTGGCGCTTCGCACGGTTTTCCTTGCGATCCTGTCGCTTGATCATGCGGTGGCCTTGGCCCCCTTGCCCGCCTTGCCGGGCTTGCGGCGGATCTTCTCGCCGGCGTACTTCACGCCCTTGCCCTTGTAGGGCTCGGGAGGCCGAAGCCCGCGGATGTCGGCCGCGACCTGGCCGACGTCTTCGATCGAGATGCCGTTGACGGAAAACTTGGTCGGGTCCTGGACCTCGATCGAGATGCCCTTGGGCGGCTTGAAGCGGATCGGGTGCGAGTAGCCGAGGTTGAGCACGAGCTCCTCCCCCTGCTTGGCGACCCGATACCCGACACCGACCAGCTCGAGGTTTTTGCTGAAGCCTTTCTCCACGCCCAGGACCATGTTCGCCACCAGGCTGCGCACCAGGCCGTGCATCGCACGGTGGCGGAAGTCCTCGGACGGGCGCTCGAAGACGAGCTCGCCGTCGGCCTGCTTGATCGTGATGTCGGCCGGCAGGGTACGTTCGAGCTGGCCCCGAGGACCCTCGACCTTGACGTGGCCCGGAGCCAGGGTGACCTTCACCGACTGGGGCACCGCAACCGGCAGCTTTCCGATCCGCGACAACTCTTCCTTATCTCTCCTACCAGATGTAAGCCAGGACTTCGCCGCCCACGCCTTTGTGCAGCGCCTGCCTTCCGCTCATGACTCCCTCAGCAGTGCTGAGGATGGCGATGCCGAGGCCGCCGAGAACTCTCGGGATCTCGGTCTTGCGTGCGTAGACCCGCAGTCCAGGGCGGCTGATTCGCTTCACCCCGGAGATCACTCGCATGCGGTCCGGGCGGGCCTTGAAGATGATACGCATCGTCTGCGTCGGGCCGTCGGCCTCGACGTCGAATCCCGCGATGTATCCCTCGTCTTTGAGGACGCGGGCGATCTCGAGCTTCAGTCTCGAAGCCGGCACCTTGACCTCGGGGTGCCTCGCGGCGTTCGAGTTCCGGATGCGCGTCAGCATGTCCGCGATCGGGTCAGACACGATCCCCTGCGCGGCGGTTTTCTTCACGTTCTTGCCCTTGCCGTCGGAAGGCTTGCTCGGCGTCCTGCCATTTGTCGTTCGAGCCACAGCTGTAGCCATCACCAGCTCGACTTCGTCACGCCAGGGATGCGTCCCTCGGCGGCAAATTCACGGAAGCAGATGCGGCACATGCCGAACTTGCGAAGGTAAGCGCGCGACCGCCCGCAGAGGCGGCAGCGGTTGTGAAAACGAACCTTGAACTTTGGCTTCACAAGGTCCCGCTTCCAGCGCTCGATCGATGATTTCTTCGCCAAACTCTCTCCCCTACCTCTTTCTGAACGGCATGCCGAGCCGTGTCAGCAAACTCCGAGCCTCGTCGTCGTTCGTCGCGGTCGTGATGATCGAAACCTCGAGCCCGCGAAGCTTGTCGATCTTGTCGTAGTCGATCTCCGGAAAGATCACCTGCTCGCGCAAGCCCAGCGTGTAGTTGCCCCGGCCGTCGAACGCGTCGGGGCTGACGCCGCGAAAGTCGCGGATGCGCGGCAGCGCGATGTTCAGCAGCTTGTCGAGGAAGTACCACATGCGCCGGCCGCGCAGGGTCGTCCGGATGCCCACCGTCTGCCCGGCGCGCAGCTTGAACGCGGCGACCGACTTCTTGGCCTTGACCAGCTGCGGCTTCTGCCCGGTGATGGTCTGGACGTCGCCGACCGCGGCGTCGAGCGCTTTGTCGTTGTCCTTCCCCTCCCCGATGCCGACGTTGACCACGATCTTGTCGATCCGCGGCACCTGCATCACGTTGCTGTAGTCGAACTCCTTGGTCAGCTGCTGCATCAAGGTCTCGCGGTACGTGGTGAGCATGCGCGGCGGCGCCTCCGACTTCGTGCCGGGCGCCTTGGGCGCGGCTTCCTTCTTCGGCTGCTGCTGCTTCTTGGCTTTTGCCACTACTTAGTGACTCCTTCCTTTCCCGGCCTGAAATCGCGGTACCTGCTGGGGTCCCCGCGCCGTGGTTGCGCGGGGGCCGGTTTCAGGCCGAAGTGACCATGGCGCCGGGCAGCGTGGGTCTTGGGGGCCCCGCGCTGCCCCACCGACACGAGGAGGCGTAGCGGTTGTGCCGGAACGCTGCTCCGTAGCTGCAGCTCAGGCGCCATCGTCACGTTACTGTGCCTCCGTCTTGCGGACGCGCTCGTAGGGCTCGCCGCAGTGCCGGCAGATGAGCACCCGCGCACCCGACTCGAGGACGGTGTGCTTGGTTCGGGTCGGCCTGCCGCACGAGGGGCAGACGAGCATGACGTTCGAGTAATCGAGCGCCGCCTCGAAGTCGACGATCCCGCCCTGGGCGACCTGCACGCCGCCGCGGCGCTGACCGGCCTTCGTGTGCCGCTTCAGGATGTTCACGCCCTTGACCACGATTTTGTGCTGGCTGGGGATGGTGCGCAGGACCTCGCCCTGCTTGCCCTTGTCCTTGCCGGCGATCACGATCACGGGGTCGCCCGGCGCAAGGTCGAGCCAGCGGCGCGTGGGTTGCTGCTTGTTCTTGAGCATCGTTTGTCTACAGGACCTCCGGGGCGAGCGAGATGATCTTCATGAAGTTGCGCTCGCGCAGCTCGCGTGCGACAGGTCCGAAGATACGGGTGCCGCGCGGGTTGTTGGCCGTGGCGAGCAGGACGGCCGCGTTCTCGTCGAAGCGGATCAACGACCCGTCCGGGCGCTTGTACTCCTTGTTCACGCGAACCACGACGGCCTTGACCACCTCGCCTTTCTTGACCTGGCCGCCGGGCTGGGCCGACTTGACCGTGGCGGTGATGATGTCGCCGACGTAGGCGTACTTGCGGTAGTGGCCGCCGGCCACGCGGATGACCAGGAGCTCCTTCGCCCCCGAATTGTCCGCGACCTTCAGCCGTGTCTCTTGCTGGACCACTATTTAAACTGACCCAACCTTTCCCGGTCCGAAATCGCGGTGTTGGGGTGCGGATTTCGGACCGAAGTGGACTTGACGCCAGGCGGCCTGGGTCTCGCGGGCCCCGGGCCGCCTCACCGGGCGATGCGCAATTACCGCCCATTTGGCAATCCGTGTTCGGACAGGCACTGCAGGCGTCAACTCCACGCTACTTCGCCTTCTCCACGATCTCGAGCACGCGCCATCGCTTCTCTTTAGATACGGGACGCGTTTCAGTGATGCGCACGAGGTCGCCCACGCCGCATTCGTTCTTCTCGTCGTGGACCTTGAAGCGGGTTCGCTGCTGCACAGTCTTCCGGTACAGGCGGTGCGCCTTCGAGGATCCGACCTGGACGATGACCGTCTTGTTCATCTTGTCCGAGATCACGGTCCCGAGGCGGACCTTGCGCCGGCCGCGAGCAGCCGTTGGGGCTGTCTGAGTTGCGCTATCGCTCATTCGGCGTCTTCCTTCTTGGATCTACGGCCGCGCTTGGGTTTCGGCGCTTCCTCAGCCTGTTCGACCGCCTCGTCCTCGGCAGGCGGCTCCGCGACGGCCACGGCGGCGGGGGAAGTCTCCTCCTCCACGCTCGGGGCGATGCCGAAGTCGCGCTCCCGGATCACGGTCATGATCCGCGCGATGTCGTGCCGGACCTTGGAGATCTGGCTCGAGTTCTCGAGCTGTCCGACGGCGTGCTTGAACCGCAGCTCGTAGAGCTCGCGGCGCGCGGTGCGCAGCCGCATGCCGAGCTCGTCCGCCTCGAGGATGCGAAGCTCGTCGACCTTCATCTCGAGCCTCCGCTCTCGGCAGAGGAGACAAAGCGCGTCTTGATCGGCAGCTTCGACGCTGCCAGCTTCATGGCTTCCTTCGCGACCTGCTGCGTCACCCCGCCCATCTCGAACAGCACGCGGCCGGGCTTGACCACGGCGACCCAGCCCTCGGGGTTGCCCTTGCCGGAGCCCATGCGGGTCTCGGCGGGCTTCTTGGTGATCGACTTGTCGGGGAACACCCGGATCCAGATCTGACCGCCGCGCTTGACGTGGCGGGTCATGGCGCGCCGCGCAGCCTCGATCTGCCGGTTCGACATCCAACAGGCTTCCATCGCCTGAAGCCCGTAGTCGCCGAAGGCCACGGTGGCGCCACGCGTCGCGATGCCGGTGCGGCGGCCGCGGTGCATCTTGCGGTACTTGACGCGCTTGGGGATCAGCATTCAGTAAGTCCCATCCATACGTGGCATGCCCCCATCAGCTGTCTGCCTTCTTGCGGGTCGTGGCCTTCTTGGCCGCGGGCTTGGCGGTGTCCGCCTTCGCCCTGGCGGCGGCCACGCCCCGAGGCTTGGCGACGGCTTTCGGCTTGTCGTCCGTGGCGGACTTCGGCGCGGCGGTCGCCGTGCGCGTGCGCTTCGGTCGCTCCGCCGTCTCAGGCGCCGCCGGAGCTGCGACCTCCACCGGGGCGACCGTGGGAACGACCGCCTCGACGACTTCCGGCTGGGGAGCAATGGCTTCCACGGCGGGAAGCGGCTCTTCCGCGATGGGCGCAAGCCTGCGCTGTGCCGGGGAGATCTGGTCCTTGTAGATCCAGACCTTGATGCCGATCGCGCCGAACGTCGTCTTTGCCGTGGCGCGACCGAAATCGATATCCGCGCGAAGTGTGTGGAGAGGGACGCGGCCCTCGCGGTCTTGCTCACGCCGCGCCATCTCCGCGCCGCGCAAGCGTCCCCCCGCGTAGAGCCGGATGCCCTTGGCGCCGGCGCGCATGGTGCGCAGGATCGACTGCTTCATCGCGCGCTTGTAGCTGATACGGCGCTCGATCTGGCTGGCGATGTTCTCGGCCACCAGCTGCGCGTCGAGCTCAGGCTGCTTGATCTCCTGGATGGAGATACGCACGCGGTTGCCGAATCGCTTCTCCAGGTCTTCGCGGAGCTGGTCCACGCTCGACCCGCCCTTGCCGATCACGATGCCGGGCTTGGCGGTGTGGATCGTCACGGTCAGCTGCGCGTTGGACGATCGCTCGGTCTCGATCTTCGCGATGCCGGCGTTGCGAAGACGCGCCAGGATGACGCGGCGCATCTCGAGGTCCTCGTGCAGCATCTTCGTGTAGTCCTTGGGGTTGGCGAACCAGTTGGCCTCCCAGGGACGGAAGAAGCCGAGGCGGAACGCGTTCGGATGAACCTTGTGACCCAAATTAGCTACTTCCTTCCATCGGGCTGGTCTTCGACGACCGCCGTGATGTGGCAGGTGCGGTGGAAATACTCGTGCGCCATGCTGCGGCTCACGGGACGGCGCCGGCGAAACGTCGGCCCCTCGTCGATGAGCAGCTGCTTCAGAACGAGGTCGTCGCGGTTGAGGTTGAAATTGTGCTCCGCATTCGCGGCGGCCGACTTGATCGCCTTGGCCACGTCACGAGCAGCATGCTTGGGCGAGAACTCCAGGTACGCGAGTGCCTCCGACACCTTCATCCCTTTGACGGAGTCGGCGACCAGACGCGCCTTGCGAGGCGTCCGGCGAACAAACCTTTGAACCGCGGAAACTTCCATCGTTGCCAACTTTTCTCTACTTGACCGTCGTCGTCTTTTCGGTGTGGGTGCCGTGGCCGCGGAAGTGCCGCGTCGGCGCGAACTCGCCCAACCGGTGACCGACCATGTTCTCGCTGATGAAGACGGGCACGTGCTTGCGCCCGTCGTGCACCGCGATCGTGTGCCCGACCATATCGGGATAGATGACCGACGCGCGCGCCCAGGTGCGGATGACCTTCTTGTCGCGCGTCTGATTCATCTTGTCGACCTTGTCCCTCAGCGAGGCGCTGATGAACGGACCCTTCTTCGTGCTACGTGACATCGACTACTTCTTTCTTCCTTTCTTCTCGCGGCGGCGGATGATCAGCTTGCTCGAGGCCTTGCTCGCCTTTCGCGTCCGGTAGCCGAGCGCGGGCTTGCCCCACGGCGTCTTGGGGTTGCCTCCCGGTCCTGTCTTGCCCTCGCCACCGCCGTGCGGATGGTCGCGGGGGTTCATGGTCGAACCGCGGACTTCGGGGCGCTGGCCCAGCCAGCGGCTGCGTCCGGCCTTGCCGCCCGACTCGTTTTCGTGCTCGATGTTACCGACCTGGCCGATGGTGGCCTGGCAGCGGATATGGATCCGCCGCAGCTCCCCGCTCGGCATGCGGATCACGGCGTAGTCGCCTTCCTTGGCGAGAAGCTGGGCGCTCGCGCCGGCCGACCTGACGAGCTGGCCGCCGCGGCCGAGGGTGAGCTCGATGTTGTGGACTGTCGAACCGACCGGGATGTTCTCGAGCGGTATCGCGTTGCCGATCCGCACCGCGGCCTCCGGCCCGCTCTCGATGGGGTCGCCGACCTTCAGGCCAAGCGGGGCCAGGATGTACCGCTTCTCGCCGTCCTTGTAGTGGACGAGGGCGATCCGCGCGCTGCGGTTGGGGTCGTATTCGATCGTCGCGACCTTGCCGGACACGCCGTGCTTGTCGCGCTTGAAGTCGATCTTCCGGTAGATCTTGCGGTAGCCGCCGCCCTGGTGACGCGTCGTGACGCGGCCCTGGTTGTTGCGACCGGCGTGCGTCGGCAGCGACTCGAGCAGGGTCTTCTCCGGTGAGTCGGTCGTGATCTCGTCGAAACCCGAGATCGTCATGAAGCGGCGACCAGGGCTGGTGGGCTTGAACTTTCTGACTGGCATCGCTATACGCTCCCGAAGAGCCCTTCGATCTTCTGGCCCGGGCCCAGCGTCACGATCGCCTTCTTCCAGTCGGTCGTCCGTCCGACCGCGCCGGTGCCCGCGCGACGGAACGCGCGGCGCTTCTTGCCGCGCATCGTCACGGTGTTGATGCGTTTGACGTTGATGTTCTGCGACTCGTACTGCTCCTCGAGAGCTTTCTTGATCTCGGTCTTCGAAGCCGTCGCCAGGACCTTGAACGTGTACCGGCCCTGGGAATAGAGCAGGTAGGTCCGCTCGGTGATGACCGGGCCGATCACGATCTCAGAGGCCGCGCGGGTGGCCATCAGGCGCTCTCCTTCTGGCGAGGGCTGAAGTTCTCCTCGAGCAGCTCGATCGCCTCTTTCGCCAGCAACAGATATGTGTGCGTGAAGAGGTCGCGGATGTTCAGGTTGCGCGCGAGCACGATCTTGGCGCCGGCCAGGTTCTCGAAGGATCGGCTGACCGTGTAGTTGGGCGCCGGAAGGACCACGAGCGCGGTGCTGTCGAAGCCGATCGTCTCCATCAGCTCCGCCGCCTGGCTCGTCTTTGGCTCGTCGAACACGAAGCTCTCGATCACCCGAACCTGCCCGTCGATCGCCTTCTGGCTGAGCGCGGAGCGCAGCGCCAGCCGGCGCATTTGCTTCGGCATTCGCTGCGAGTAGTCGCGCGGCCTCGGCCCGAAGACGTTGCCCCCGCCCTTCATGCTCGGTTCCCGAATCGAGCCGTGACGCGCCCGGCCTGTGCCTTTCTGACGGTAAGGTTTGGCGCCTCCACCGGAAACGTCGCCGCGGGTCTTGGTGCTGGCGGTGCCCTGACGGGCGTTCGCGAGCTGGCGGAGATACGCCTGGTGCATGACGGGCACGTTGGGCTTCTCGTCGAAGATCGCAGCTGGAAGGTCGACCTCGCCGTTGCGCTCGCCGAGCGCGTCAAAGTACGGCGCCTGAAGGGGCTTCGCCTCAGCTGCTTCGCCGGCTTTCTTGGATCGCGCTATCGTGGCGGGCATCAGTCGGGGCCCCCGAAAAATCGGAGATTTTTTGGGGTGTTCATACTTTCCTCGGGTTCGGCTTGCCGGCCGGGCCCTTCGGCTTGACCTTCTTGGTCGACTGACGGACGAGAACGAGTGCGTTCTTCGCGCCCGGAACGCCGCCCTTGACCATGAGCAGGTTTCGCTCAGCATCGACGCGCACCACCTTGTAGGCGCGAGAGGTAGTCCGCACGTTGCCCATCTGGCCGGACATGCGCACGCCCTTGAAGACGCGCGCCGCATCGGTCGCGCCGATCGCGCCGGGCTGGCGCACGTTCATCGAACCGTGCGACTCCGGGCCGCGGCTGAACTTGTGGCGCTTGATGAGGCCCTGGAAGCCTTTGCCCTTGCTGGTGGCGGTCACGTCGACGAGCTCGCCGGCGGCGAAGATCTCGGCCCTCAGCTCCTGCCCCTGCTCCAGGCCGTCGTAGTTGCGAATCTCGACCACGTGTCGGTGGCCGTCGAGGTTTGCCTTCTTGAACTCGCCGAGGCGGGGCGCGTTCAGCTTTCCTTCCTTGGTCGGAGCAAACGCGATCCGGACCGCGGTGTAGCCGTCCTTCTCCGCCGTCCTCAACCCCAGCACCTTGCACGGCCCGGCCTCGAGCACCGTGACCGCGGTCATCGTGCCGTCGGGGTTGAACAGCTGGGTCATCCCCAGCTTCTTGGCCAGCAATCCCTTCATATAGACCCAACCTTTCCCGGCCCGAAATCGCGGTGTTGGGGTGCGGATTTCGGGCCGAAGCCACTGATGCCCTGGTGGCCTGGTTCACCCAGGCCACCATGCCGCGGCAACAGAGCGGCGATGGCCTCGGCGTTGACGGTCAGAGAGGCAAGGCAGGGCATCACTGGCGTTCTCAGCTCTTGATCTCGATGCTCACGCCGGCCGGAAGGGAAAGACGCATGAGGGCGTCGACGACGCGCGGATTCGGGTCGAGGATGTCGACGATCCGTTTGTGAGTTCGCATCTCGAACTGTTCCCGGGAGTCCTTGTCGATGAAGGGAGAGCGGATGACCGTCAGCTTGGAGATCTCGGTCGGGAGCGGGATCGGGCCGGCAGTGCGCGCGTTCGTACGACGGGCGGTGTCCACGATCTTGTCCGCCGCCTGGTCCAGGACTCGATGGTCGTAGGCCTTGAGCCTGATCCGGATCTTCTGCGCCACTGCCTACCCTTTTCCCTCTTCCTTATCTATGTGTGGTTACTTGACGACCTCGGTCACCACACCGGCGCCGACGGTCTTGCCGCCTTCGCGGATGGCGAAACGAAGTCCCGGCTCGATACCGATCGGCTCGCCGAGTGTGATGTCCATGACGATGTTGTCGCCGGGCATCGTCATCTCGACGCCCTCCGGCAGCTTCACCTCACCTGTGACGTCGGTGGTCCGCATGTAGAACTGGGGGCGATAGCCGCTGAGGAACGGCGTGTGCCGTCCGCCCTCTTCCTTGCTCAGAACGTAGACCTGGGCCTTGAACTGGGTGTGCGGCGTGATCGAGCCCGGCTTGGACAGCACCTGGCCGCGCACGACGTCCTCACGCTTCACGCCGCGAAGCAGGGTGCCGACGTTGTCGCCGGCCTGGCACTCGTCCATGTCCTTGTGGAACATCTCGATGCCGGTGACGACCGTCTTGGTGCTGTTGGGGTGGATGCCGACGATCTCGATCTCCTCGTTCCTCTTGAGCTTTCCGCGCTCGACCCGACCGGTGGTCACGGTGCCGCGACCTTCGATCGTGAACACGTCCTCGATGGGCATCAGGAACGGCTTGTCGACCGGCCGCTCCGGCTCCGGGATGTACGTGTCGACCGCGTTCATCAGCTCGAGGATCTTGGGCGACCACTCAGGGTCTCCCTCGAGCGCCTTCAGCGCCGAGACGCGGACGATCGGGATGTCGTCGCCAGGGAACTCGTAGCGGTTCAGAAGCTCGCGCAGGTCGAGCTCGACCAGCTCGATGAACTCCTTGTCATCGACCATATCGCACTTGTTCAAGGCGACGACCAGGAACGGCACGTTGACCTGGCGGGCCAGGATGATGTGCTCGCGCGTCTGCGGCATGGCACCGTCGTTCGCGGCCACGACGAGGATCGCGCCGTCCATCTGGGCGGCGCCGGTGATCATGTTCTTGATGTAGTCCTGGTGACCGGGGCAGTCCACGTGCGCGTAGTGCCGCTTCTCGGTCTCGTACTCCACGTGTGTGATCGAGATCGTGATGCCGCGAGCCTTCTCTTCCGGCGCCTTGTCGATCCGGTCGAAGGGTGTGAACTCGGCCAGCCCCTTCTCGGCCAGAACCTTCGTGATGGCAGCCGTCAACGTCGTCTTGCCATGGTCGATGTGACCGATGGTCCCGACGTTCAGGTGAGGCTTGGTCCGCTCGAACTTCTTCTTCGCCACTATCTCCTCCTAACTAACTTCTCGCCCTGTCGCGGCGGCCCACAGCCTCCGCCAAGTTGCCTGGCATTTCCGCGTAATGACTGAACTCCATCGAATAGGTCGCCCGCCCCGAGGTCATCGACCGAAGCTCGGTAGCGTAGCCGAACATCTCGGCGAGGGGCACGTTCGCCTTCACGTTCTGCGACGTGCCGCGGCCTTCCATGCCGAGGATATGACCGCGCCGCGAGGCGAGGTCGCCCATGACGTCGCCGAGGTACTCCTCGGGCATCACGACGTCGACCTTCATGATCGGCTCGAGCAGGAACGGCTGGGCCTTGTGCATGCCGTCCTTGACGGCCATCGAACCAGCGACCTGGAACGCCATCTCGCTCGAGTCGACCGGGTGGTACGAGCCGTCGACCAGCGCCACCGTGATATCGACCACCGGGTAACCGGCCACCACGCCGGACTGGAGCGCTTCCCTGACCCCCTTCTCGACAGCCGGGATGTACTCGCGCGGGATGCGTCCCTGCGTGACCTTGTCCTCGAACACGAAGCCGCTTCCCTGCTCGCCGGGGCGTACCTCGAGCTCGGCGTGGCCGTACTGGCCCTTGCCGCCGGTCTGCCGCACGAAGCGCCCGACGCCCTTGGCGGGGCGGCGGATCGCCTCTTTGTAGGCGACCTGGGGCTTGCCCTGGTTGGCGTCGACCCGGAACTCGCGGAGAAGGCGATCGATGATGATCTCGAGGTGGAGCTCGCCCATGCCCTCGATGATCGTCTGGCCCGTCTCCTCGTCAGTGTGCACCTTGAAGGTCGGGTCCTCTTCCGAGAGCCTCTGCAGCGCCATGCCGAGCTTTTCCTGGTCGGCCTTGGTCTTGGGCTCGATGGCGACTGAGATCACAGGCTCGGGAAACGTGATCGACTCGAGGAGGATGGGGTGCGCCTCATCGCTGAGCGTGTCGCCGGTGGTGGTCACCTTCAACCCGACCGCGGCGGCGATATCGCCCGTGAATACCTCGTCGACGTCCTCGCGCCGGATCGCGTGCATGCGCAGGATGCGGCCGATCCGCTCGCGCTTGCCGCTCGACGCGTTCATGACGGACGAACCGGCCTTCAGGCGGCCTGAGTAGACGCGGAAGAACGTCAGCTTGCCGACGCCCTGCGGGTCCATCTGGATCTTGAAGGCGAGCGCTGAGAACGGCTCGTTGTCGTCGTGCTCACGCACCTGGAGGGAGCCGGTCTTCGGGTCCTTGCCCTCGACCGCCGGCACATCCGCCGGCGAGGGAAGGTAGTCGACCACCGCGTCGAGGATCGGCTGCACGCCCCGGTTGCGCAGGGCCGCGCCGCAGAGGACCGGTACGAGGATGCCGGCCACGGTGCCGCGGCGCAGCCCGCCCTTGATCTCCTCCTCGGTGATGTCCTGCTCCTCGAGGTACTTGTGCATGACGTTGTCGTCGAAGTCGGCGACCGCCTCGATGAGCTCGTGGCGATACTGGCTGACGAGGTCCTGCATGCCGGCCGGGATCTCGAGCGACTCGGTGCTCTTGGTGCCCAGGTCGTCCGTGTAGACGAC
>Ga0070697_100001471_pt1 | contig 17920 bp, 16 predicted proteins | sample KBSK1501metaG_FD_65475 | JGI IMG/M metagenome (GOLD analysis project Ga0070697, IMG submission 65475) | Corn, switchgrass and miscanthus rhizosphere microbial communities from Kellogg Biological Station, Michigan, USA - KBS K1-50-1 metaG | ecosystem: Host-associated > Plants > Roots >... | reverse complement strand
GTGCCAATCGAAAAAATTGCCGTGCAGCACAATTCGATTCGCCCGCGAGCCGCTCCCTCTGCCGAGACTGTCCGGAATTTGAGAAGAAGTTTAGGAATCGCAGATGACGAACGGGTTGTGCTTGCGATTGGTCGCTTGTCACGCGAGAAGGCACACACCGATCTGCTCTCGGCATTCAAGCTGGTACGAGACAAACATCCTCAGCTCAAGAGCAAACTGGTCATCGTCGGCGATGGGCCAGAGCGAGCGAAGCTGGTAGCGACTGCACGATCCTATGCGTCCGAAAGTGAGGTTATTTTCGCGGGTCAACAGTCAGAGGTTTGGCCGTACTATTCAATCGCGGACGTTTTTGTCCTTCCGTCGCACAGCGAGGGATCGCCGAACGTTTTGTTGGAAGCGATGGGAGCCGGCGTTCCGATCATAGCTACTGCGGTTGGCGGCGTTCCGGAGATGATTGAAGACAATCAGAGTGCATTGTTGGTTCCAGCGAATGATCCATCCGCTCTTTCCGCGGCGATTTCGCGTTTGTTGACCGACGGTGATCTTGCTCACCGGTTAACATCGAACGCTTCGGCATTGGTGTCAAATAGATTTTCACCCGAGGAATACGTTCGCTCATTAACGGAGATTTACCATCAGGTAGCTCAGCGCAAAAACATGGCCAGTTGATCGCGCCTCAGTAATTCCACCAGTAATAAAGCATCTTCGCGTATTCACCGGCGACGACTTTCCAGCCCCAGCGATGCCACCACCATGACCAGGGCGAGGGCGTTTGCCACCCGGGCGGCGGACCATCGATGCCGATTTCGATTCCGCTGCCTGCGCACGCTTGACGCATGGACCAAAACGCACGTCGCGAATGGTACGCGGAAGTTACAACCAGCAGCCGCTTCAATTTGTGTGTGGTTGCGTACTCGCGTAATTCCAAACTCTCTTCGTAGGTCCCGGTGGCAATTTCCGGTACAACCTGGATCTTTTGCGCCGGTACGCTGCGTTCGCGCAATTCTCGGGCAGCCAATTCGTAGAAGTAGGGATTTCGTTCCTCGACGCGGTTCCAGCCGCTGATCAAGCTGTCATTCGTCAGAATGATGGCAGGCGCGCGTCCTTCTCGGAACAGCTTGGCAGCCCAATCAGTCCGTTCGATAAAGGTTGAAGAGCCGCTGAGCACAACAATCGCGTCAGCGGAATTCAAATCAGATTTGACGATTAGCAGTTGCGCGGCGGTCCAGGCGATGACAGGCCAGCCAGCCAGTGCAAAGAGCGAAACGATTAACAAAACACGCCACCGCCGCGTCCTTTTCCGGTTCTTCGATGTTCGCAAACGAATGTGAGCCCTTCCTATCGACCACCCCACGCGGGCCTGCTCGCGCAGGGCGCAGTTGGTCGGGCTACTGCCCCGGTCCAGGTTTGAGCACTCCTCTTACGGTTGGGCCAGTGCCCCGGCGGAGCGATTGGCGCCCTCGCCTTTGGTTGGAACGCGCTTACCTGCTGACAGCAACTCGTCATAAAGCTGAAGCGTGTTCTGCAAATGGCTTTCAGCAGAGAATTTCGATTCGACGATCGCTCTGCCACGCTTACCCATCACGTGCATTTTGTCAGACTTAAGAAGCCGGATGATCCGCTCGGCCATCGCCAGGTCATCGCCGGAAGAAACCAGGAATCCTGTTTCGCCTTCGACGATTGCTTCGCGCGCGCCACCGACGTCAGTCGCCACAACCGGAAGACCGGCCGCCATGTATTCGAGTATAGCGTTGGCGAATCCTTCCGCCTTCGAGCTAAGCACGCCAATGTCGGAAGCAAACAGCAAGCTGGCAACATCGTCGCAGCGACCGACAAAGAAAATATCCTTTCCAACGCCGAGCTCTTCCGCCTGGGTACGCAGATCTTCCATCAATACGCCCTCTCCAGCGACTATGAATGCCGCGTCGGACACACTGGCGTGGACTCGCGCCGCCGCGCGCAGAAACATCGGATGATCCTTCACGGGATTATGCAGGTTCGCAACGATTGTAATGAAGCGGCGGCCTTCCGGCAGACCAAACTTCGCGCGCGCTTCTTCACGCGTCACGCCGGGGACGGTCCTTACCCGATCGAGATCCAATCCGTTGTAATGCTGCACGATCCGCGCAGGGTTGACACCTTCCGTAATCAACTGATTTCTGACCACTTGACAGTTAGCAATGACGCGATGGGCCATGCGGAAGGCTCCCCGTTCCGCTCGCTTCTGCATGGGCGTGCGAAAACCGTCCGTCTCACCTTTAGAAGTAATACGAGCGGGGACACGCGCCCAAAAGGCGCCCGTCATGCCGAAAACGTTCGTGTAGAAGCAGTGACTGTGGACAATGTCGATTTTCTTTTCTTTCACGAAACGCGCGAAGCGGCGAAGTTGCTTGATAAAATTCAGATCATAGAAGCTGGTAAGCGCGTATTCGTGAATTGCTCCCAACCCAAGTCGATCGGCATCAGCACGCAAAGAGCCACGGTCCTGCAAACATGCCAGGTGCACACGACACTCGCCACTCTCATGCAATTGCCGCAAGAGTTGCAGCGCCTGACGCTCGCTACCGCCCTGCTCAAAACTATCGATGATGAATAAGACGTGCGGTTTCATGCGACAGTATGAACTCAACGAATCGGCTCCCAGTGGGCGTAACGTTCGCCACGCAGGAACTTGTAGAACGCAATGACAGAAGCCACATTGGCGAGGACGAAATACTGTGGCAGCGAAAGCATGCGGCTTCGCACGCCGGCACGTTCGAGTATCCACGCCAATACCGCGCTACCGTAACCAGCGAGTTGAACAACCAGAATCGCCCGATAAAATGATGAATTGAATGCAAGTGCTGCTGAAGCACCGCACAGCGTGATTAAGAAAAGCGGCACGAGGTATCGCATTACTTTGTGAGAGAGAAGTTGCACTGCGTAGAAACCACTGCGGAACGGATTGAGCATTGCGCGATGACGCCAAAGATCCGTAAAAGTCTGCGCGATAACGCGCACACGCATCTTCAACTCTGCGTCTGATCGTCGATTTGTTTCTTCCATGCATACGGCATTTGGCTCGTAAATCGCACGCAAGCCCTGCTCGACCATTTTCGTCGCAATGATGAAGTCACTGCACGCTTCCCGGTAAAGGGCCACATATGCAGATTTTCGAACCGCATAAAGGCATCCGGACGTGCCAATCAAAGAGCTTACGCGGCTTTCATGTTTCTTCAAAAACGTTTCGTAACTCCAATAGGATCGCGCACCTCGTCCAATTCGTGAGTTACTTGAATCGAAGTAAATCAAACGGCCGGTTACACAACCAACGCTGACATCCGCAAAATTCGGCATGAGAGCGCGCAGCACGTTCGCCTGGTACAGACTGGTTGCGTCGGAAAAAACGATGATTTCACCGCGCGCCATTTTAACCGCCTGGTTTTGAGCTGAAGTCTTACCCAAACGTTCGGGCTGACGATGAAGGCGAACGCCTCGCACACCAAACTCGCGCGCGATTTCATCCGTGCGATCGGTCGAACAATCGGAAGCGACAATTATTTCGAGTAGCTCACGCGGATATTCGAGTGCCAGTGTGTTCTCCAGTTTTGCGGCGAGTGCGCGATCTTCGTTGTATGCGGTAACGATGATGGTGACGGCCGGTTGATATTGATCGCATCGAACACGTTTCGGCCGAAGTGTGCTAATCAAAAGCAGTAGCAACGGATAGCCGGCATAGGTGTAGAAAAGCGCTACCGCGCTTGACCAAAACATTATTTCAGCCGCTCTCCAAATCATGTTGTTACCTGTTCCGTAATAATCGCACGGGCGTCACGATTGAGGTTCGCAGCACGTGGCTCGAGTACAACAACCTTTCCCGTTTCCGCCTCGTACAACCGCCGCAGACACACGGCGAAGCCAACCAGATAGAACACGTACCACGTGTACGCAACGGACAGAAAAAAGCTCGCGACCATGTAAGCAATCAAGGACGCCTCGAGCCCGACCGCCAGGTAATAGAAATGTGAATTGGCCCGGGCCTCGAAAGTTTCGCTGGCAATCTTTCGCAGTTTTCTGAGCGGCGAGACTATGAACATCGTGTAGCAGGCCAGCGCCGCCACGCCCATTTCGCAGGCGACCTGAGTGTACGAGTTATGCGTCACTAGTCCCCGATAAGACATCTCGGGCTGATAATTCCCCATTCCGATCCCGAGCACGGGGTGGCGAAGGGCGATGTACAGCGAGCGAAAAAGCTCGCCGCGACGAAAGTCAGCAGAACCGCCGGGATCTAAACTGGGAAAGAAGATCGAGAGCAGACGAACGCCGTATTTATCCGGCGCAAAAACAACGATCGCCCCAGCCAGCGCCGCGATTGCCAGAATAATTCCGGTTCGATGACGTGGCCCAATTTTAAAAGCTATAAAGATCAGTACGACAATCATCGCGATAAACGCGCCGCGGGAATACGAGAGCACAATCGCCGCAACCATGATGGCCGCGCAAACTGCATACAGGCCGCGGCGAATCATGCCGCGAGATCCAATCAGAAGCGCGATTGTGATCGGAAGAATCGTGACGACGTGTAAAGCCATGTCGTTCGTGTTGCCAAAGATACCGCTGCCGCTTCCGGTCACGCGATACCCATCTGGGCCCAGTAGACCCTGGCGGTACTCGTTTATCGCTGACATGCTGAGCCACACACTGGAGACGAGCGCAAGAAAGAGAAGCCCACGTAAGCGAGTTTTCGTTCGGACTACATTCACCAATACCACAAACATCACAATGCACCGTATGAACGTGCCGCTGAATTCGTGCCAGGCCTCGGAACGATTAATGGCGAAGGGAATCGACAGCAAACCAGCGAAGCAATACAGCAGAACGAGATTTACTTCTCCCGGGCGCGCTGTCAGATTTCCTTCGAGGGTAAGCTGCGCCGGAACATAAAACGCGAGAGCTGCGAGCGCGACAATCAAAGCAATCGATGCAGTGAAGGGCGAAGGATAAAATTCTCCCGGCCTCGCATACAGAATCGCCGTGAAAAGAAACAGAGCGGTATACGAAAAGAAGTGACCGGTCTTCAGCCTTGACAGGTCAGAACTCGAATGGGTAATACTGGCGACCATGTTGCTCTCGTTGATCTTTGCCGAATCAATTCCGCGGACAGTGTCGCCACGATCATCTTGGAACTCTGCGGGCTTGGGGCTTTCGCGTTGATGCCTTGAACGCGTCACCGGCCGGTAATCATTTACTTGTGCTCGCCCCAACATCTGAATTCATTAGCCTAATAAACAAATAGAAGCGCAGGAGCACTGCGCTTCTACATCTTCAACCGTGTGTGCAAGTTCAAAGACGCAGGCGAATTAAACTGCCGCGGCTTGGATATCGGTCGGCACCAGCGTGCGCACGCGCTCGCGCAGAGCCAATTCGAATTGTCGCGCTTCCTCGACTTCCTTGAACGAGAGAGCGCGCAACTCCTGCTCAATCCGGCGGCGGTAATCGGAGACCAGAGAGTCAGAGACACCAAGAGAAGCGGCGACTTCCAATTGGGTCGAATGATTAGCGCTTAGGTAACAGTGCCATAACACGCCTAACATGCGATTGTATTGCTTGGCTTTACCGCGGACGTTGGCGCGCAGATTCTTTAGAAACTTATCCACTGAGCCTGCTGCTTCACGCTCAGATTCGTGCCGCAACAGTCGCTGCTCCGGATTCTCCCGCACGTCAGCAGGATCAATGTGAGGACCTTCTGAGTCATTTTCGTCTCCACCAAGGGGGACGAGATAGATATCCATAACCGGCAGCCGCGACATTACCAGACTACGCAGACTACGAACGTCCGCCGGTCCATCAATCGCATCGAGAACTGAGATGATCAGGTCTTCGAGATCCGAATTGCTGATAACAATCTGCGCATCTCCCGTGCATCCGACCATGCGAGTGTCGCGTTGCCGAACCGGAATCATGTGCACTCGCTGTTCCATCTCGTGCGAGCTGCGACCGGGTTTGCTCATCGGCCATTCGCTGAGTCCATAGACGCGATCGGCCAGGCGGCGATGTTGCTCGTCGCCGTTGCCGTTCCTGTCAAAGCGACGAAAGTTGCTGCTCGACTGGATCAGCGTTGAGATACGCCGAGCCAACCGATAGCTTTCCGGATGACGCTTGCGGAGCTCAGCCGTAAGCAAGTTGGTTAATTCAATTTGACCAATTTCGCATTCAATTTCCGCGTCGGTCATCGCGGTATCCAGGTAATGCTGGAAGCGCGACTTTGTCAACAGCTGCACAAATAATTCCTGCGTAAGATCTGTGTACGCGCTGGTGGCTCCCTCTTCAACGAGCAAACCAGCGCTACGTGACGCGCGGACAAGCGGATGATTGCTGACGATGCGATGCAGCTCAGACCAGAGACGATTGACATCTGAATTGCGCAAACTCTCGACCCACTGACCGGCTCTCGCCGCCCGCTCGGCGGCCCGAGTACTGCGCGATACTTCAGCAGCCACATTTACATGAGCGTCTGATGTTGACTTTTGAGTGATTGATTTCACGACGTAGATTTTCCGATAGGTACGAGCGAGAATGGATGACTAGTTGGCGGCTAGTCGAATGATGGATTGCTTCACGGCCAATCCCTCATTTAGTTATCTGTCTGAAGTGAGGATTCAAGACGTTTGGGGGCAGGGCCTAAATGAAGCCATACCACTCGGTAGAACTTCATTGCAGACAAAACCAGTTTAGGATGTTGCTTTCAATCCCCGAAAGATGATGCTTGCTGCCAGCCCGTCACACTGGCGAATCGCGGGACGTACGGTTCGATGGCTGCTGCGGCCATCGAAGCAAGGAGCAAAGCGGCTCCTCGACCAACTGAAGGCATCTTAACAGACGGGTTAGCAAATGGGCAACATTTTTTTACACCGTGTTTAAATTATTGAGGTGGTTGAGGAAACACCGCTTCAGAACTGACTTCGCGGCTGGAACATTTAGGGTATTAACGCTTTTCGCTCATGGCCCTTTGGAAACTGTGAAAGACCTTATGCCGCTAACCGAGCACACCGTCCTATTTTGCAAGCGAGTGGCTTGCCCGTCATCGCGAACGCTGCTCGCGTATCGGCAGTCCCGTCTGACTCCCAGCGAATGTTCGCATATAAGTAGACACCTGGCGGCGTGTGATTTCTGCAGCGCCGAACTTCAACTCCTGGGCCTGCATCGCGAGGACCGCGAAGATTATGTGTTGCCTGACATGCCTGCGGAGCTACGGATCCTGGCTGAACGATTGTTAGGACCCAGCAAACACACTTTCGCACCGCTTCCGAATTCTTCCACGCTTAACTAACCAGGAGCGAATTATCCTGCGGCCGTCAATTTCGACGGCGATTCCTCACGATGGGCTTCTTCGATATGTCGCGGTAGTTCAATCGTGAAGACTGTCCCCTCGCCAAACCTCGATTCAACCGAGACTTCTCCTCCGTGCGCCTTCGCCAGGTGCTTGACAATCGCGAGTCCTAAGCCCGTGCCGCCAAGGTCGCGTGAACGTGCACGATCCACTCGATAGAATCTTTCGAACAATCGATCGAGGTGATGAGCGGGAATGCCCTCACCCGTATCCTCCACCAGAATGTGGTCGCTGTTGTGGGTCTCGTATCTGATCGTTACTTTGCCGCCGTCGCGATTGAATTTCACTGCATTATCGATCAAGTTTGTAAGCATTTGCGCCAGCCGGTGGGGATCGGCAAAGACTTTCGCATTTGATGGGATCTGATTATCAAGGCTCACATTTCGTGAAGTGCCTGCTGAAAGACTGCCCACAATGTCTTCCACCAACAGCCGTAGTGGAACCCATTCCCGGCTGACCTTTACGTTGCCCGCTTCAATGGCGCTCAGCTCGAGGATGTCGTCGATCAGCCGATGCATGCGGGTTGAGTTCTTTTTGATGATCGAGAGAAAACGCCGATTGTTCTGACTGTCGGCGAGCGCACCGTCTTCCAATGTTTCTGTCAGCGCAATAATTGAAGTTAACGGTGTCCGCAACTCATGGGAAACATTTGATAGAAATTCCTGACGTACGAGCTCTAATCTCTCGAGACGCGTAACATCAAAAAAGATACCGAGCGCTCCTGAAATTCCTCCGTCAGCAGCCGAGCGCAACGGCACTACGCGCAGATCGAACACACGTCTCTCAGGACCGTACGTTTCTACTTTCACTCCTGAACGTTCTGTCCCACGTATGCCATCAAGGAAGGCATCGTAGATCGCAGGGTTGCGCGTTAGCTCTGTTAGCCGTCGCGAAAAGATTCCGTCGCCACCCAGATTAAAGACTAATTGCTGAGCAGCACGATTCGCCGTGAGGACGCGCATGTCGCGGTCAATTACCAGCAGTCCTTCCCGCATCTCGTTTAGAGTTGCGTTCAATAGATGGGAGGAAAGGCTGGAGGCGTCGTTTGCTCTTGAATTGCCGATTTGTTCATTTGATCGAGTCAGCCCGCGCTTTGCCAGACGCCAACCGACATACCAGCCAACAAAGAGTCCGGAGACGAGAGCGGCAACTATCAGGAACAAAGCTGGAAGGTTGAGCAATGCGAGTAGCACGATTTGATTGCCTGCCAAAAGAACTCTTATCCGCCGGTAGCTGAGCTTGCCGATGTGTGGGATCCGCAACCGATAAATCGATAGCCGACACCGACGACCGTTTCAATGCAATTGCCGCACGCCCCTAATTTCTGTCTCAGGCGGCGGATGTGCACGTCCAGCGTTCGCGCGTCGCCGTAGTAGCTATAACCCCAAACTTGATCGAGAAGCTGCTGCCTGGTAATGACGCGGCCGCTTTTCTTTGCCAGCGTCGCAAGCAATAGAAATTCCTTGTTTGTGAGTTTGATCTTGTCGCCAGCGCACGTCGCACGCACATCAGCAAAGTCAATTACGAGTTTGCCGTCGTCGTAAATCTCTGTCCGGCTTTCGTCGACTCGACGCAGGACAGCGCGCACGCGGGCCAGCAGTTCGCGGACTGAAAAGGGTTTCGTAATGTAATCATCGGCTCCCAGATCCAAACCGGCGATACGATCAGATTCGGACGTTTTGGCCGTCAGCATAATGATCGGAGTATTGCGCGTTTGTGTCTCTCGACGCAGACGGCGGCATAACTCTATTCCGCTCATGCCCGGCAGCATTAGATCCAGAACAATCAATCCCGGCGGGTTCTTTGCATCGAGAGCCAGCGCCAACCCCTGCTCGCCCGTGGCTGCGATTTGGGGAGTAAAACCCTCTGCCGCGAGGTTGTATCGAACGCTTTCGGCTATGTCCGCGTCGTCTTCGATAATTAAGGCAGATTTCGGCATTGCTAGTACTTTGCGCTGACGTTTCTAATTTGCGCCGATGGCTTGCTAAATCATCCGCCTGACGATTGTGTGAATCAATTCGATTAACAAGAATGATGTCGCCGCGAATATCGCTGCTCCAGGGATCGTAAAGACCCAGGCCCAAATTATCCGGGTGGCAACGCGCCACTTCACCGCTGAGAGCCGGGTGGTCGATCCAACGCCGGCAATTGCGCCAGTGATGGTGTGCGTTGTCGAGACCGGGATGCCGGAAATCGTCGCGCCGAATAAAGTCAACGCGCCGGCGGTTTCAGCGCAGAAGCCACCGACCGGTCGTAGCTTCGTGATCTTTGAACCCATCGTATGCACGATGCGCCACCCTCCCGAAAGAGTGCCCAGCGCAATCGCCGCGTGCGCGGCCAACACCACATAAATCGGAATCGAAGGCAACGTACCTTTTGCTCCCAGGCGCAAATTGAACAAACCGGCGGTCGCCAGCACGGCAGTGACGATACCCATTGTCTTTTGCGCATCGTTGCCGCCATGGCCCAGCGAGTAAGCTGCGGCCGACAGAAGTTGTCCGCGCCGAAATGTCTTATCGACCTGGGCTGGCGTCCATCGATGAAAGATCCAATACACGCAAAGCATGAGAATAAATCCGGCCACAAATCCGATCAGCGGCGACGCAACGATGAATTCCAGTGTCTTGATCCATCCTTCAGGCTTCAGAAGATCTCCGAGTCCGCGGTAAGCAGCTATCGCGGCGCCGGCATAGCCGCCGATGAGTGCATGAGAACTCGACGTCGGCAATCCGAGATACCAGGTGATTAGGTTCCAAATGATGGCTCCGAGTAATCCGGCGCAGAGGACGTAAAGACGAAAATCCTCGCGAATCAGATCAATGCGGACCAGGTCGCCGCCGATTGTTTTTGCCACGCGTGTCCCAAAAATAGCAAAAGCGACAAAATTGAAAATGGCTGCCCAAATCACCGCATAACGCGGCGAAAGCACTCGGGTGGAAACAACTGTGGCGATTGAATTGGCCGCGTCGTGAAAACCGTTCGTAAAGTCGAAAATCAGCGCAATTAGAACGATCGAGAAAGCAATAGCTGCTGTTGTGGTCATTAACTGTCCGCTAAAGTTAAAGGTGAATGAGCCCCGCCATTCAAACACACTTCTGAAGCGCCTGGCTAGTTATGCCACCGTAGAGTTTTCAAAGAACGCTGGTAACCGACATTGAATCGATTTGCTCAATGGCGGTGCTTGATCACGGCTGCTTCCGCCATATATACAGTTAGTTCGCAAATATCAGTCACGTAATCTCCAATCCGCTCGAGATGTTTGGCGACAAAGAGCAGTCGCGCATCGCGGGTTGCGGTCGCCGGCTCGTTGGCCATCTTTTCGATCAAATCATGAAAGATTCGATTATAAAGTTCATTGATCTCGTTGTCGCGCGTGATAATTTGACGAGCCGCCGTGGCGTCATTCTTAGTAAAAGCGTCAAGCGCCCCGGCGAGCATCTCCAGAGCGATCTCACCCATCTGATGCAGTCGCGCATGGTTTTTCAACTCTGGTTCGTTATTGAGATCGATAGCGGCGCGAGCAATGTTGCAGGCATGATCGGCAATTCGTTCCAGCACGGGCGCCATCTTTGTTACCGACATTACGAAACGAAGATCACGGGCAGCCGGCTGGCGTAACGCGAAGATATCCACGGCGCGTTGATCGACCTCGACTTCGAGCTGATCCACCGCGTCGTCGTGATCCAATACTTCGCGGGCCTCGGTGGTGTCGCGCTCCGCCAGCGAATGCATTGCCCGCCGCAGAGCAATTTCCGCCTCCCCGCCGAGGCGCAGAACGTTGTCGCGAAGCGCCGCGAGTTCTTCATCAAGATGTCGGTGCACTTCCATGCTCAGCCAAATCTTCCGGTGATGTAATCCTCAGTAACTCTTTCAGTCGGCGCGGTGAACATCTTTTCCGTCGTGTTTACTTCGATGAGTTTGCCGAGCAGGAAAAAAGCCGTCAAGTCCGAAACGCGCGCCGCCTGTTGCATGTTATGCGTTACGATCACGATTGTGTATTGCCTCTTAAGATCGAAGATTAGCTCCTCAATCTTGGACGTGGCGATTGGATCCAGCGCCGACGCGGGCTCGTCCATTAAAACTACTTCCGGGCGAATGGCCAGCGCCCGCGCGATGCAAAGCCGCTGTTGCTGTCCACCGGATAAACCAAGCGCGGATGATTTCAGGCGATCCTTGACCTCCATCCAGAGCGCCGCGTCCTGTAGCGCTTTTTCGACGCGATCGTGCAGCTCACCTTTGTTGGAAGTGAGACGATTTATCTTCAAACCATACGCCACATTATCAAAAATCGATTTCGGAAACGGGTTCGACTTTTGAAAAACCATTCCCACCTTGCGCCTCAGCTCAACAACGTCGGCACCGGGGGCATAGATATCTTCGCCGTCAAGGAGAACTCTACCTTCGACGCGCGTGCCGGGAATCACATCGTTCATGCGATTGAGCGTGCGCAGAAAGGTTGTCTTGCCGCAGCCAGAAGGCCCGATGAAGGCGGTCACGTGTCGTTCGGGAATTTTGAGCGAGATGTTCTGAAGCGCTTGCGTGCGGCCATAGTAGAAGCTGAGGTTCTCGACCTCGATTTTAGTCGTCACCGGCCCTCCGGTCGGACGGCTCTTCACTTCAAACGTAGGTGCGGTAATTGTCGCGGGCATTCCAGATTAGAATCGCTTCCGAGTTGCGAACCGGACGATTATGTTGATGCTGAGAATCAACGTCATGAGCACCAGCGTTGCCGCCCATGCCTGCGCTTGCCATTAGTCATAGGGCGAGATCGCGTAGTTGTAAATCCGGACCGTAAGCGAAGCGATCGGCTCGTTTAAAATTCGGGGGAAAAAGCGACTACCAAACGCAGTGAATAACAGCGGCGCGGTCTCGCCGGATACGCGGGCAACAACGAGCATCGCGCCCGTAACAATTCCGGATGCCGCCGCCGGCAGGACAATGCCGAAAGTGATCCGCCATTGCGGCGCGCCTAATGCGAGCACACCTTCGCGGAGACTATGGGGGACGAGTTTAATCATCTCCTCAGTAGTCGATGACGCGTGGCGCAGCCTGTCAAGGAGAGGGATGCTTCTTCCGTCTTCAAATCTCGTCATGTCTAAAATGCTTTAGAAGGCGGACTTGTCCGCCCTCGTCAAGCTGGACAAGTCGGCACCTCTAAACGCTCGCAATCTATGTGCGAACTTATCTAAGCTTCTGTCCGCCTGCCGTGATCAAACCAATTTTTGCTTCGGCGCGCGTGACGATCTCCTGCGGCAAAGGCGCGTACAGCAAATCCTTCGCGAACGACTCGCCGTCATGAATTCCCCACCACAGAAAATCAACAAGGGCCTTGCCTTTGGTCGCGTCCTTCTGATCCTTATAAGCGAGAATGTACGTGAAGCTTGAAATCGGGTACGCCTCAACGCCGTTAGCGTTCGTGATCGAAACGCGCAAGTCATCGGGCGTGATTGCGGTCGAAGCAGCGGCAGCTGCTGTGACTGCGTCTATCGATGGCTCGACAAAACTGCCGCTCGCGTTCTTGATTAACGCCGACGGCAGCTTGTTCTGGACTGCATACGCCAACTCGACGTACCCGATCGTGTTTGGCTGTTGTTTGATCTGGCCGGTCACGCCCTCGTTTCCTTTACCACCTTGCCCGACCGGCCATTGTGGTGATTTATCAGCGCCAACCTTCTGTTTCCAGTCAGTACTGATCTTGGACAGATAGTCGGTGAAGACGAATGATGTGCCGCTGGCCTCGGCGCGATGAACGACGGTGATGTCCGCAGCCGGCAGATTTGCGTCCGTGTTGTCAGCTTTGATTCGAGCATCATTCCATTTCGTAATCTTTCCCAGGAAGATATCGGCTATTACGTCTGGCGAAAATCTTAGCGGCTTCATTAGACCCTGAAGATTGTAGGTGAGCACTACCGCACCCAGCACGGTCGGAACATGGATCAACTCACCTGGCGCAGCTTTCATCTCGGCGTCGGTCATTGGCGCGTCAGAAGCGCCAAAGTCGACGGTGCGCGCCTGGATCTGTTTAATGCCGCCTCCTGAACCAATCGACTGGTAATCGATCTTGACGTTGGAGTGTACCTTCCCGTACTCGCTCAACCATTTTTGATAGAGCGGATTGGGAAAGGTCGCGCCGGCGCCTTGCAAACGAACCTCAGTCGGGCCGCCACCGCCACCACAGCTCGCTAAACCGATCGGAAGGATAACGCCCATTACAACCATGATGATTCTTGAGAATGACATTGAAATCTCCCCGTTTAGTTAGAACGTGAACACGATCTGTTCCTGAATTCGATATTGCCGTGGCGTGAACGCATTCAGCGGCACAAAGAAATTTGGAAAGTCGCCGCTGTTGTGCAATTCACGCTGAATGTAGAGCAGGCTCTGCAAACTGATTTTCCTGGCGAGCCCGTAGTCGAAACGCAGATGATGCGTGCGAATGTTAACGCCGGTGTTTGTTCCCAGGTCATCGTCAGTCACCTGTGAAATCATAGAGTTCGCGCCCTTGATCGAGAATACATACAGAAACGCCATGTCGCCGCGATTCGCGACTTTGCCAACTTGTAGCGCAGCCAGCATCGCATCGCGCTCGTTGATCCCGATACCAACATTGCGCGCCGCCTGAATGTTGAAGGACACGGGATACGTGCGACCGCCGGCTTGAAATCCTGCCCAGTTCAAACGATACGTGATGCGCGCAATCTGAAAATTGCGCGCCGTGTAAATCGCACCTCCTGAAGTTGTGGTCGCGTTGCCGGTGCCGGTCATTGGGCCCGACAGCGTCAGACCCAATCCGTTCTGCACGATCAGAGCGATCCCATTGGCGGTCGAAGCGAGTTGAATCTGATTGGGATTGCGATAGAGCTGAACATCGCCGCCGATCTGACTATTCCAGCGATCGTTGTATTTTTGATTCAGTAAAAGGCCTTGATGAAACAAGTTCGAGTTCCGTCCTGTCGAGCCGATGATTGCTCCGGCCTGCGCCAGCGGACTACCAGCGGTGACAATCGCTACGTTCGGGTTACTGAAGATGTATTGCCCCGCGCGCAGTTCCAGGCTCGAGACTTTCAATCCGTTGTTCTTAAACGAAACCACGTACTTCTCGTTGAAGCCATTGAAACGAATGTCGTCGTCGAAGAGAAACCGCGAATTGTCGGCAAAGATTTCCTGCAACCGGCCGGCCTGTAACTGAATGGATCTTCTGGGATGGTAATCGACCCAGGCCTCGCTGATGAAAAAAGGATGGCGCGCGGTCGTCTCGCCGAAGTCCTGATCCATGGTCAGCGCATTGTTGATTGGACCGGTCGCCAATTGTCCGTGAAAGCTGACCTTTGAATCGATGTCCGTATCGAAGTTCAAGCGCAATCGATAGCGCATGCGCGCGTTTTGCTGATGCGTGAGCGCGGCAAATCCCGTCGGAGGAGCTGGATCGGCTTTGCGAAAGATGCCATCAAAACGCAAGCGAAAGTCGCCGCTCAGGCGAAAGGGTCCGATCGCCAAAACTTTGTTCTCGAGTTTCTTCACGCGATCGTCCAGCGTAGGAGTTTGAGCACTGGCGTCCGGAGCCGATGATTGAGTTTGATTGGGTATTGAAGTTGAAGCGACTGCATCGCTGCTCGATTGATTGACCGCGCGATTAGTTGCGGTGCTGGCTGTCAACGCATCAATGATGCGCTGCTGCCCAACGATTAAGGCGCGCATTTCGTTCAGTGCAGCGTTCTGTTGGCGTACCTGTTCCTCTAACATCTTCAATCGGTCATCCAGTGTTGCCGGTGAGTTGCTTGCGCGCGCAGCGGAACGTTCTTCGCTCGAAATTTCCGTCGAGCTGGGGTTAGGCACCGAACCCACCGACTGCGCGTTAGCGAAACGCGGCGTCAGCAGAAATATGAAGATGGCACAGTACAAATAATGATAACGATAATTGCGCGATTGGCTTTTCATTTGCTGAACACCTCCGACCGTGGTGGAAAGAACAGATCGATGCTTCCGAATCGGGCTCGATCTATCAATGCAACGACAGGGAAATGTCAGCTTAGTGCGCGCAGGTTAAATCGACCTTACCATCGTCTTAAATCTATGTTAACGACACCCAGGACTGTCCGGCCGTAGAAAAGGCCTCGGTACTAATGGCCTGAATGACAAGTCTAGTCTTTAAGTTATACCGTATGAGCAAAGGTAAATGGGGAAAGGAGAAGAGGGAAACCATCTTCTTGCCGGCGCATTCTCACTGGTCTATAAACATTTCGCCACTACGCGGCTCTGAAGGCATCAATACCGGGGTGCTGATTCAGTTTGAACGTGGCGCGGGCGTCCGCTCGTGAATCACATGCAAGATACACGTGTCACAAAGTCGAAATGGACCGGGACCAATCCCTGTTACAATTCCACGGTAAGTCGATGTCAGTTCGAAAACGTCTCCTCTTCGTTTGTGTCGAGAATTCCAATCGCAGCCAGATAGCCGAAGCTTTTGCCCGCATTCACGGAGGCGACAAGGTAGAGGCTTACAGTGCCGGCTCTCGTCCGTCAGGAGCTGTGAATGCAAAAGCAATTGAGATCATGAAAGAGGTTGGTTACGATCTTTCTCAACATCGCTCGAAGTCCTTATCAGAATTTCCTGATGTTGAATTCGATTTCGTCGCCACCATGGGCTGCGGAGATGAATGCCCGTTCGTGCGCGCCAAACAGCGCGAGGAGTGGGACATTCCCGATCCGAAAGATCTGCCGCCCGATGAATTCCGCGCAGTACGCGATCTGATCAAAAATATGGTGAAAGAAGTATTGAAGCGCGTCTAACCGGAGGCCGAAAAACCTGGCGCAATGTTCAGGAGCAAAATAATGAAACGTTTTCTTCTCGTGATGCTTATATTCAACGTATGCGTTCGAAGATGTAATTGGCGTAGATCGAGCCCACGCCGTGATGGAGTTTAAGCGTCAGGATCATTACAAAGCCTTGTATGCAACCGTCATGGACCACCGGCAACAGATGGAAAGCTTTCTCAAGCGGTACGGAGTGAAGTGGTGACGCATGCACACTCTATCGCCTGATTTGATCGAGAACAAAGTCCGGGAAATAATATCTCGATTGGGAAAGCAAACAATCCCAAGATCCTGATTCCGATTGCAATCCTGCTGGCTGTGCTGATCTATGCGGGAAATTTTCTGACCGGCGGCGCATCTTATTCGAGTAATCTCGACGAATTAAAGACGCAGTTCAATAAAGACAAAGGCAAAGTACGGCTACTGATGTTGCTTTCTCCCAGTTGACCGGGATGTCTTCGGGGGGCCTCCGATGTTCAGCGCGACGTGCTGGCTAAGATTCCGCAGTCCGACCTGCAAGTCTATTCCGTTTGGGTGCCAATGTTATGGACCGACGGAAAAGCCGTCGTGCCCCAGGCGACGAAGCGGTTCGCGGACCCTCGAGTGCGTCATTATTGGGATGGCGAACGAAAATTGGTAGCAGAATATGCTCTGGTGTTGGAAAGTTGCTTGACCATCCGCCGTCGAAGTAAGCAGCCAGTCAGCGATTGTTTGATTATCGAGGGAGCATGCGGGGAACCGTCCTTTCATTCATCGATCGCATCAATGCACATGACGTTGATGGACTTGGCGAGTTGATGAGCGACGATCACACGTTTATCGATGCGCACGGGAACGAAGTTGTCGGAAAGGAAAAGATGATCGCCGGATGGCACGGCTACTTTGAATGGTTTCCTGATTACAAAATCGAAATCATCGATGTGTTTGAAAGCGATGACATTTTCGCGCTCTTCGGTTTCGCAGGCGGCTCATTTAAACGCAATGAAACCGAAAGCTGGCATCTGCCGGCTGCGTGGAAGGCAATCGTGAAGGACGGCCGCATCGCTGTTTGGCAAGTGTTCGCCGACACGAAGATCCCGTTCGAGATTATTCAGCGGAACTCAAGCTGACGGTCATAAAAACGGGGCTATGTCGGTATTGTCTGCCAACATAGCCCCCACCCCGGTTCGTACTCTCTCTTACAGATGAACACTATCGTCGAGATGCTACGTTTCAGTTAAGCTCATCTTAATTGTTTCTTAATTTTCACACTGCCGCAGTCCTCACGACCGCGCCACCAGGAACCGCAAAGTCACACAGAGAGTGTCCTTGCCGATAGCTTGTGCGAAGGATTTGTTTATCCTCGAGTGCCAAATTTAACGTCAAGTTCTCATGCCGTTCACTCGCTGTTAACCGTGATTTCGGATAATCACATTTGAATCTCCGGTTAATTCGAACAACGTCTTTGAACTTGTCGTAATCTAAATAGACGGAGTCAACTGGCCCGAGAGGTTTATATGAACACAAGACAAATTGCTTTGCCTCTTCCTTCGAAAAAAAGCGACCGCGACGATCCGAACGCCGATCTGATCGGCCGTTCTTACGAAGAAGGTTATTCGACGGTGACTGTGATAGGCACTTGCCTGAACGATAATCGCCGTGTGATGTTGCGTCGCGAGCCGGGCAGCAGCAGCTGGTCGATTCCCAGCTGGTTAGTACGGCTCATCTTCATAGAGAAGAAAGGCAAGCGCGCGGCCT
>Ga0070697_100001469_pt1 | contig 17949 bp, 13 predicted proteins | sample KBSK1501metaG_FD_65475 | JGI IMG/M metagenome (GOLD analysis project Ga0070697, IMG submission 65475) | Corn, switchgrass and miscanthus rhizosphere microbial communities from Kellogg Biological Station, Michigan, USA - KBS K1-50-1 metaG | ecosystem: Host-associated > Plants > Roots >... | reverse complement strand
CACTGCCCGGCTGCCGGGCAGGCGCACTGCAAACAACGAGCTGATTCTCGCTCAGCCTGCTCCTGCAGGTAGCCCAACTCAATCAGTTTGAAGTTTCGCTTGCGCTCCTCATAGGGGAGCATAGGCATTTTGACTTTGGGCTCGACTGGCTTGTACGGCACGATGTCGAAGAGGTCAGGCCTGCGCTCTTCGAGTTCCAGGCGACGAGCCACTTCGTTCATATCCTCGCCATTGAGGAAGGCATGGATTGAACGTGCGGCCAGCTTGCCCTGTCCTACACACTCGATAATCGTCTTCGCGCCCAGCTGCGCATCGCCACCTGCAAAAACGCCCCAGCGATCGGTCATGAAGTTATATGGATTCGTCTGGATGGTTCCCCTTTTTGTCCACTCCACACCCCAACTTTCAGGGAGGACCGACTTATCCGGATTCTGGCCGAACGCGGGGATGATGGTATCACATTTTATGATAAATTCCGAGCCGGGTATTGGCACGGGGCGGCGACGGCCACTGGCATCCGGCTCGCCCAGCTTGTTCCTGATAAATTCGATGCCCGCTACCTTACCATTCTCAACGATGACCCTCGTCTGCTGGACATAGAACATCAATTCCGTGCCCTCGGCCTGGGCGTCTTCAATCTCATCCATGGTTGCCGTCATCTCTTTGATCGAACGGCGGTAGCCCGTGTGCACCTTTGCTCCCAGCCGTAGCGAAGTGCGCGTACAGTCAAACGTGGTAAAACCACCACCGAGCACAACGACCTCGCGTCCCTCCCAGACAGGTACCGGTTTACCCTCTACCTTTTCCTCCAGGAACTGGATAGCGTTTACCACGCCTTCTGCATCTTCACCGGGCACACTTAATGGATTACTTGTCCAGGCTCCAATGCCGATATAGACCACGTCAAAGCCCTGTGCAAACAGATCATCGATGGTGAAGTCCTCGCCCATTTTGACGTTTAACTGTAGATCCACACCCAGGTCCCAGACATGCTGGAGTTCGCGGTCCATCAGGTCTTTCGGCAAGCGGTATTCGGGGATACCGTAGCGCAGCATCCCACCGGGTTGTGGGTTCATCTCGAAGACCTTACAGTAGTGACCTTTCAGCGCCAGGTAATATGCGCAGGTGAGACCTGCGGGACCTGAGCCGACAATTGCAATTCTCTTACCCGTCGGCGGGTCTTTGGGAAATGGATGGGGTGGATCGAGCAGGCAAGTTTCGGCGGCATGACCGTGCATGCGGCAGATCGCTATTTCTTCTTCGACCAGCGCACGACGGCAGGCCTTCTGGCAGGGAGCCGGGCATGTCAGACCCAGGATATAGGGGAATGGCAACACCTCTTTGACCAGGCGTGCCGCCTCTTTCATCGACCCCTTAGCGATCAGCTCCAAATAGCCGGGGATATCAATATGTGTCGGACAATCTATCTGGCAGGGGGGCTGGCAATACGCATTGTGGTCGGAGAGCAACATCTCCAGGTTGGTACGACGAATGTGGAACAATTCGTCCGAATTCGTAGTGACTACCATTCCTGGGAGAGCCGGTGTCGTACACGCAGGCAGAGGCTGCTTTACGCCCTCGATGTGTACCAGGCACATACGACAGGTGGCGGTTGGCTCTAACTTCTCGTCATCACACATATTTGGAATATCTGTAATGCCATTGTCGACTGCCACACTCAGCAGTGATTCATTCTCATAGGCCTGCACAGTCTTGCCATCGATGGTGAGTGTAAAGCTGGGTTGCCCAAATTCATTGCGCACCATCATAGCCTGCGACTCTTGTACTATGGGATTGAGATTATCTCGGATTGATATAGCCATCTAGTTCCTCTTCCGAGTTTCAAAGTCTACGGTAAGACATGTTTTGTAACAAAACGATGGGAACGCACGGGAATACAGGTACCTGTCGGACACGCCTGTTCTTCAACGTGCATGCGGAAATGGTCCGGCCAATAGCGTTTGGCCGTTTTGAGCGCATTTGGCGCATGGATTCCAAAGCCGCATAATGACCCATCTGGTATGTAGTTCGCAAATTCATCCAACATATCTAAATCTGACTTGATACCAAGATCACTGATCACACCCTCGAGGATGCCTGTAACACGCTTCATACCGATGCGGCACGGAACACATTTACCACATGACTCTTTACTGAGGTACTGGCTCCGCTCTTTTGCCCAGGCTACCATACAAGTATTGGCCGGAAGCAACTCTATGAGACCAGAGCCTACAATAGCGCCAGCCTCCTCCAACGGATCGTAATCAAAAGGTGTATCAAGTAAAGAGGTGGGCAATGCGCTGCCTTCCGCTCCGCCCACAACAACAGCGCGTAGATCACTTTCGGGTCGACTATACCCCGCATGACGCAGGATTTCACGAAGCGTGGTTCCGAAAGGTACCTCCACGACCCTCGGCTCGCTATCAGGTACATAGTCATATACCGTCAAGACCTTTGTGCCACCTGTTGTAGCGGTACCCACGCTGGTAAATGCCTCCGCACCATCACGCACGATCACTGGCACATTTGCCAGCGTCTCGACCGAGTTAATCGCAGTGGGTTTGTCCCATAGGCCGAACTGAGCGGGATAGGGAGGACGCTGCTCGGGCATTCCACGACGCCCTTTAATTACATTAATCTGGACGGTCTCTTCTCCACCCATGAAACCCAGGTCTACACCCACGACGTTGATCGTACAACTGAAATCAGTGCTTAAAATATCGCGTCCAACAAGATTGGCAGCAAGCGCTTCCTCTAGCGCTTGCTGTACTGAAGCGATTCCTCCAACATAGAGACTACGTGTGAAGAGATACGCTTCCGACGCTCCGACTGCGTAAGCTGCAAGCACGATACCCTCGATAACCTGGTGCGGATTGCGCTCCAGCATAGTACGCACAGCCCACGAACGTGTATCGGCATCGTAAGCATTGCAAATAACGTACTTGATGTTGTCATCCTGGCGACGTACAATGCGCCACTTTTCGCCGGTCGGGCGGCCAGCGCCACCTCGCCCGCGCAGTTTGGCATCGAGCACTTGTTGGATGACCTGCTCTGGAGTCTGCTCACGTACAGCCTTCTCCAAAGCAGCGTAACCACCTGCACGGCGGTAGGCATCCAGCGAGCGTACCTCAGGCTCGCCTCTGCCCCGGATTACGCGATAAACAGAATCAAAATCAGGCATCTGGTTGCCTCACATGATTAATATTCCCGTATACACCTCGTGTAGCGGGTGATAGCCCTCGTTCTGGTTGATCGTCGCGTTTGATACCTTTCACAGCGGGAGCGGGCTTGAATTTCGGGCTCATGGTGGCGATACCAAAGATATCGCTCAAGTCAACCCCACGCATCTGCACAATGCGCTTCGCCGCCTGCAAAGGCATATAGCCGTAGATGTCCATTACGGCATCCAGGAGTGTTGGGAGAGCGCTTGCTTCTTCCGACCAGCTCTCTAGCAGTTCATCAACTTTACTGAGATCTATTTCTGGTTCCAGGTAATCTTTGACCGGCATAGCCACGCAAGCAGATACCGGCTTGTTAGGATATTCTACAGCGTATTCGGATACACGGGTGGCGTAGAAGCCGGCCTTTGAAGCACCCGATGCTGGTGGAATCTTATACGAAGTATATTTCTCAGCGCCCTCACGAATGTAGGATACGAACCATGGCCGCTCTTTGAAGAGATGCATCGGTTCAAATTCGATGGTAATGGCACGCGGTGGGCAAGCTTTTTCGCAGAGCAGGCAAGATTCACACTTCAGATTATAATCAGTTTTCAGACCTTCCTCAGCGATCAGTTGGATCAAGCCGCGACTGCGCGGTGGCAGTTTTGGCTTCTCATAGGGATATAACCGGGTTACCTTGGGTCGGAAGAGGTGGCTGAATGTCAACCCCATCCCTTCGAGTATCCCGCGCATAGACTACACCTCTATTTCCTTCTCACTTGGCACGGGCTTGCGCCGCATAGTAGTTAGCCCTGGGGCGCTCCCACTAGCTATACTTTCACTGCTCATACCATAAAACTCCTGTGCAAAGGTTTAGCAGCACCTATTGCTCGGTTTAGTATATTTGCAGAGTCTAAAAGCGGAAAGGAGCGCGACTGATGCGCCTCCCTGCCCGTTTCTAATTATAGCACGATTCACCCACACACGCTACCAATGAGGCAGACAGCACTAGGGCTACTCAAAAGTTGCTCTGATTGGCAGCAAGCCCCCACCCCAGATGAATCAAGAGCGTGGTGCGGCTGTGGCGCTCCCGCGCCACAGCCGCACCACGCTCTTTTACTCTTTTTGGGGCGGGGAGGGGAAGAGGAAAAAGACGTTTGAGAAGCCCTGCAGACAGCACTGGCAGAAATCGATCCCTGTTTTCGACCCAATGAAACTCTCATTGCTGCAGTCATCTATTTTCACAGCTTTATAACCCTTGCGATTAAGTTGGCCCATAGGTATAATGGGCATAAGTAGAGGGTGGGAAAACAGAGCATACATAAGAGGAGATACTCTTGCTATGAGAGATCCTTACGAGCAACTACACCGCATTCAGAATGCCATCACAAAAAGCGATACCTCTATGACAGACTCACTTGACCGGATACACCACACTCATGGCAATCCTGGATGAAGAGGCATAAGGAGAATTAAGCGTGGGAACATATTCTATCGCAGTCCTACCGGGCGATGGTATCGGCCCGGAGGTCATTGAGCAAGCTGTGCGCGTCCTCCAAAGCGTGGGCGATCACTATGGGCATACCTTCAACAGGCAGTACGCGCTGGTGGGCGTTGCTGCCATCGATGCTGAAGGCGATGCTATTTCTGATGCTACTATGGAACTCTGCCAGCGCAGTGATGCCGTATTATTTGGCGCGGTGGGCGGTATACCTCGCTTCGAGGGGCCAAATTCAAAAGTTCAGCCGGAACGCGCGCTCTTCCGGCTGCGCAAAGAACTGGCACTCTTTGCCAATTTACGCCCGGTTAAACCATTCAATGCCTTGCTGAACGCTTCTACCATCAAGCCAGAAGTCCTGCAAGGAACGGACTTACTGGTGGTACGCGAATTGACAGGCGGTCTCTATTTTGGCAAACCGAGTGAAATTCGCGCGACGCCCCGGGGCTTAGAAGCCATCGACACGCTGATCTACACCGAGGCCGAGATCGAGAGAATTGTACGTACAGCTTTCGAGCTGGCCCGTAACAGGCGTAAAAAGGTGACCTCGGTAGATAAAGCGAATGTGCTCAGTTCATCTCGCCTCTGGCGGCGCACGGCAGATCGCGTTGCCACAGATTATCCAGGTGTGGTTCTTGAACATCTCTTAGTAGATACCTGCGCTATGCAGCTTGTACGGCAGCCCACCAGCTTCGATGTCATCGTCACTGAGAATATGTTTGGGGATATACTTACCGACGAGGCTTCAATGCTGGCAGGCTCTATGGGTATGCTTCCTTCTGCCAGCCTGGGTAGACGTCAGACAGCACACGGCTTATTCGGCCTTTATGAACCAATTCACGGCTCTGCCCCCGATATCGCCGGACAAGGGAAAGCCAACCCCGTTGCGGCAATATTGACCGTCGCATTGATGCTACGTTATTCTTTCGGCCTGGAGCGGGAGGCTCGGGTCATCGAGGCGGCTGTGGAGCGTGTCATCGAAGCAGGTTATCGCACCGAAGATTTGCGCGAAGCGGATAAAGAAGTGGTGGGGACGAAAGAGATGGGTAGATTGATAGAGGAAGCTATAACAGCTTAAGAGGCCAGACTACTTCAGAATTTAGCGACAGATGAGGCGCTATGTCTAGCCCATCATTGGTTTAGGGCAGGGACCTAAAGTACGCAACCGGGCCTGCAAACTCGCAAGTTGCTGCTCGATATCCGCGCGTCCCTGGCCTTCGGGTTCCTGTTCTTGTTCCCCTGCCTGCATTCGAGCAAGCTTTGCTTCTAATGCAGCAATCTCATCGATTAGGGCCTGGCGCCGTGCATACCAGCGCGTAACAGCACGTTCAACTCCCACGCGCAACTCCTATCAGATCAAGCCTATTGCACAGTTGCACCATAGACAAGCGAGTTGAGGATATTGATCAGTTCTTCATCCTGGTACGGCTTGACCAAATACGCGCTCGCACCAAGTTGCATGGCATGCTGTTGATGTTTGGTAGCAGCACGCGAGGTTAGAATAACCAGGGGGAGCGTCCTATATTGCTCCTGTGCGCGCACTGTAGCCATCAATTCATATCCATCCATACGTGGCATTTCGATATCTAGCAATACTGCGGCTGGCGTCTCATGCGTGATCATTTCGAGTGCTTCAACACCATCGCGAGCAACCTGCACTTCCCAACCATGTTGCTTGAGCATATTACCCACTACACGGCGCACACTTGGACTATCATCTACAACGAGAACGTGCTTTCCATGTGGCTGCCTGGTAGCAGGCTTAGCCGTTGGTATGGTAGGCATAGTGGTAGTACGGCTCCCCCTGGGTACCTCTACAGTCCCTCGAGCACTTGCTTGAAGCGCCGATCTAACCGCGCTCTCACTACGCGCCAGGCTGCTCGCTGCCACTGGCATATTACTAATGGCACCACTGCGCGAAGACAACAGCTCAATCAATTCAAGGATCAGTACAACACGCCCATTACCTAGCACCGTTCCACCTGCAATGCCATGTACATGGCGCAGGTGGGGACCAAGGTTCTTCATTACGACATCCATCCTGCCTTTGATCTCGTCCACTACCAGGGCCACGCGCTGACGATCAGTATGCACCAGCAGTATAGGAGCCTTCTCGTCAGGTTCGCTCAACGACAGTCCCAAGAGATTTGAGAGGAAATTCAATGGGTAGAGTTCATTCTGCACAATGATTGCCGGCCTTCCGCCCAACATCGAGTGCTTGAAGTTGTCCAGACGGCCTATGGCTTCAACCATCACTGTAGGGATAGCAAACTGCTGTTCACCGACAAGCACCAGTGTAGCGTTTTGGATAGCCAGGCTAGTTGGGAACTTCATGGTAAATGCCGTTCCCTGACCTGGCATGGATTCGACCTCAAGGGTGCCTCTGAGACGTGAAACGCTATCACGTACCACATCCAGGCCTACACCACGACCACTCTCTTCGCTCAAGAATTCGGCAGTTGAGAAACCGGGACGGAAAATCAATTCTATGATATCGCTATCATGGAGCGCATGATCCGGACGAATCAGGTTACGCACAATAGCTGCATTACGCACGCGCTCTGGATCTATACCGGTGCCATCGTCACGCACAGTAATGACCACCTGGTTACCTTCATAGGCGGCGGAAAGCCGTATCTGTCCCGCTGGCGGTTTGCCCTGCTGCAGTCGAACCTCCGGTGTCTCAATAGCGTGATTTACCGCGTTGCGCATGAGATGCAGCAGCGGTCCAGCTATTTCCTCAATCACAGTCCGATCGACTTCTGTCTCCTGGCCCTCCAGTACAAACTCGAATTCCTTATGTTGCTTGAGGGCTACCGCACGTGCAGCGCGATAGAGGCGTGGGATCATGGTCGAGAGTGGCACCAGGCGTGCCTTCATTAGTCGATCCTGGAAGGTCGTGCTTAAACGAGTCTCTCGTCCAAAAACAGCTTCACAGTCACGAATAATGGCATCCATTTCACTGCTGAGTGTTGTCATATCCGAGATGCCTTCACTCAGACCACGCGCAAGTTGATGGAATTCGGTGTAACGATCAAGTTCCAGTTCGTCGAATTCAGCCAGGTGCAGGGGCTCAGCACGGTTATTGGAATTCTTACCATTACCGCCACGGCTATATCCCTTACTCTGATCGCCCTGACCTGGCATGACCTGAACTGAACGTCCGCTTGGTAACGTGGCAGCTTCAAAACGGCTCTCCAGCTTTTGACCCACATCACGCAAGCGGGCACTACTTACGTCAGCATCTGAGACCAGCCTCGTCAGGCGTTGCAGGCGTTCTTCCAGGACACTGCGGTTCACGAGCAGTTCACCGAAGAGATTCACCAACTCGTCGAGCTTCAGGAGAGGTACACGCACACTGAGGTCAGTGCGAACAACCTGTTGCCCAGCCTCGGTGGATTGATTATCGGCAACTACACTCGTAACTGCTGCATTCTCCATAATTGCAGCAGAGTTCTCTTCAATATCGGCCTCAATTTCCTCCTCAACCGCATGCGGCAGAGAAGTCTGCTCACCAAGTAATCCTATATAGCGAATGCGTAGGGCTTGTATCATTGCCGCATATTCTTCACCGCTTCCCTTGCGATTGATAAGCGCATCCAGAGTTTCAGCGGTATCCAGGATGAGGCTGAGAACGGCTGGCGAAACAATGATGGCTCCCTCCATCACACTATCAAGCAAATCTTCCGAAATGTGACAGAGCTCAGCAATAGTACGGAATCCCATCATACCAGCCGCGCCCTTAAGTGTGTGGGTAGCGCGCCGTATGCCCTGTATGGGATCGTGATCGGTGGAATTGTTTTCCAGAGCAGCCACATACATACTGATCGTTTGCAGGTGTTCCTCTGCTTCCATACGGAAGATTTCATTAGCCTCTTCGCCGAGATCACTAACCAACGATGGCATCGCCATGTTTGATTGGCGCGAAGCTACAGAACTTGCCGGCAAAAGCGGTGGCGGAGGAGCCACAGACCAGGGAGCCGCTAAAGTAGCCGATTGCGATTGATTAGCAGCTGCTAGACTTTCCTCGATGCCTCCAGTAAGTTGATTGAGGAACTCACGCCGCACTTCAATCTCTATTTCATTGCGCAATCGGGCTTCGATCTCGTTCAGCGATTCCCGCTGCTCTGAACCTGAGACACTCAACTGCAACTGTCGCTTCGCCTCAAACTCCTCCAGGAGTTCATTTCGTATCTGTCGCTCTAATTCAGCGCGAGCTGCGAGCGTGAACGGACGATTCTCGTATTCGTGCCGTAACTCCTCACGCACCTTGGCTTCTATCTCGGAACGCAAAGCAGTTGGATCGCCCCGGCGCTCAAAAGTCACACGCTCACGCACAGCACCTGCCCTCATCTCCCACGGCGTCCAACCGGGATCATCCGTAAACAGCTGTGCAGAGGGATCAGATTGGATCTGCTCTAACACATCACCACACGTTGCTACGGTAGTATGCAACTGACGCAATGTCGTATGCACCTGCTCATCAGTCAACTCCATGCTACTGGTCATCTGGGTAAGCAATTCGAGCACCTTTTTGAGTTTGGTATTTGCTACCCACATGACCGATAATGGGAGATAGCGCCTCACCTGTTCGGGACTATTGCGCAAATTGAGGCCCATGGCCCTACCGGCCCATTCCTCCATACGATCAAGTGCATCTTTGGAACCATCAAGGAAACTCTTGAACTCAGTACGTTGTCCCTCGATCACAGAGACTGCCAGGCGCAATTGCGTAAGCGTTCGCTTCAAGGATGAGGCCTGGTCCTCCAACACCTGGGATTCTTCTTGCAATTCGCTGTAGACCTGCACCAGTGCACGCTGGTCTTCGCGAGGAACAAGCCCTGCTGAGGCTGCTTCAGGTTGTATTATTTCATCCTCGCCCACAGTTTGCGCACCAGCGGCAACGCCTTCGTTTCGTTTTATAGCCGGGGGCGTACCTGTAGGAGTTTCTTGTGGAGGTTGATGGCGCGCTGTGGCAGCAAGCATCTCCAAAGCACTTGGCCGGACCGGTTCGGCTGGCGCAGGCACTTCGGGTTTGACAGGTGGTTGGGGTAGAGTATCTTGAGTGGACGGGGATGTTAGGCCGCCATTTGTAGCCGCCCCTAGTTCTTCCGGCCAGGAAATCTCTTCACCCGCAGCTACACTAGGTGTGCGGAACGAAGCTATCATCTCATCGAGAGAAGCTATAGCAGATTCGGAGGAAAATGATGCGGCTGCATCCCCCAGAACCCTACTGTCATCAACAGGGGGCCGGCCGTCCTGATTGCGCGCAGCCGATTCCAGCATTACACGATACTGGGAATAGTCAGCGTCATCTTCTGCTATTACAGCATCCTCGTTGATGCCATTGCGAATGCCGTCAACAAGCCGATGCATACGAGCAAGAGAGCGCTGCAAAAGCCCGATGGTAGGTGAATCGAGTGTAGCCATATCATCCATGACATCACCCAGGATATCTTCCATACCATGAGCGACGTGTGCAAGGCCGGGAAAATCCATCATTGAGGCAGAGCCACCAATGGTATGAGTACGACGATACGTCTCTTCGAGCGCCTCCATATCACCAGGCGTGTGCGCTAAACGACCAAGATTTGCCTCGATTTCCGGCAAATAACTATTTACCTCCTCGATAAACGAATCGAGGACTGATAGTTTATCAAATGAATTCGACATGTTCCGCGCACCCACTCATTCTAGTTTCGCAGCCTGTGAAGCTTTGCTTCACCAGGTTGAAACTTACTGTCCCTGATATCCATTATTCGGGAAAGGCATCTGCTCTTGTCCAAACGAAGGCTGATTCTGCTGCGGGCTTCTCCAACGCTGGCGAGGCGCCATAGGCTGCCCCTGCTGCGGTCCAAAGCTTTGTTGCGGACCTCCCACCAACCCTTGTGACTGATTTGCAATGGGGAGCGTCGATTGATTCGAACTTCCAAACCCGGCTTCAGGCATAGAACCGAATGGTTGCTGCCCTTCAAAGCTTTGCTGGCCTCCGAATCCAGCCATTTCACCGAAAGATGGTTGACCACTGAATTGCTGCCCATCGAATCCCGGCTGATTTCCATATTGTGGCCCGTTAAAGCCTGTCTGATTCCCAAACTGCTGCCCGTCGAATCCAGCCGGGTTCCCACTCCCATATTGCTGACCTCCAAAGGGTTGTTGGCCTGCATATTGAGACTTGCCAGCAAAGTTCTGCTGCTGCGCTCCAAAATCTTGCTGGTTGCTGAACGCAAACTGGAGAGAACCGGAATTACTTGACTCCTGAGGTTGGGGAAGCGAGAGAAAATCAGACGAAAAGCCCTGGTTCCAACCAGCGTTCATGCCCATTTCTTGCTGCTGGAAGAATTCTTCAGCACCACCGCCGGGCAAGGCTGGCACACCTGCCATGTTATTAGTAGGCAGTGCATCCATCATCTCATTGGCGCGTTCGGGCAAACGGAAGGTGGATACAGAGGCGCGCAGTTGTTCCGCAAGCTCGGCGAGGTAGCTTACACTCATAGCCCCTTCTTGTGTTCCTGCATTGGTCTGACTGGTGATCTCCGAGATCTGGCCCATTGCAACCGCAACATTTTCTGAAACTTGCGCCTGCTCATTCGCAGCGCGAGCGATGGACTCAATCATTTGGGCCTGCCGTTCCACTGCAGTATAGATGGAGTTAAGGGCACGGCCAGCCTCGTCAGCAAGCTGCGAACCTTTCACAACTTCCTGTGTGCTGTCTTCCATAGCAACCACCGCTTCAAACGTATCGCCCTGGATGCTCTTGACCAGGGTAGCGATACGTTTTGTTGACTCGGTCGAACGTTCTGCAAGGAGACGGATCTCATCGGCCACCACAGCAAATCCTCGCCCATGCTCTCCGGCCATTGCAGACTGGATAGCAGCATTGAGCGCCAGCAGATTTGTCTGATCTGCTATGTCTTCAATAATACGCACAATTTCGCCAATCTCATTGGAACGCTCACCCAGGCGCTTGATCTTCTTTGATGTTTCCTGGACGTTCTCACGAATGACCATCATACCATCAATGGACTGGCGCACTGCCTGCTGCCCGGTATTAGCGTTACGTAACGCCTCTTGCGCTGCCTCGGCACTCAGTTGAGCATTACGCGCAACGTTTTGAATGAAGATAGCTAATGCCTCAACAGCCTCGGTCGTCCGCTGAATCTGCTGCACCTGCGTGGCAGAGGCCTGAGCAAGTTCATCAGAGCGGTCAAGAATGCGGCGTGTCGCGTTCGTCACTTGCACCGCAGTGGCTTGCACACGACCAACAACCTTGGCAAGCTCTTCAATCATATAGTTGAAAGAGTCTGCCAGGACTCCAAGCGTGTCCGGCGTCACCTCCGCCTGAACGCGCAGATCACCATCACCGACAGCACTTACCTCTTGCAGGAGCTTTTCGATTTGCGCCTGTAGAGCGGCTGCATCGCTACCACTACCCGATATTGCCCCGGCACCCGTGAATCCCTGGCTATCAAGTAGTGTATTGAGAGACATAGACAGCATAGCAAAATCATCATCGCCTGTAACCGTTGCGCGAACAGCGCGATCTCCCCCTGCAAAGTTTCGACACACATCAACCAGTCCCAGCAGCCGATCCTGGATTTTGCGCCGCACAAAATAATTAACCGTTAAAACTCCAAGTAATACGACCAGGGCGCATACCCCCACAGCGTACACAAACGCCGTTTGATCGACAAAACCTCTTAAAACACCAAGAACAATAATAGCGATGACAGGAATGGCTACTGACGCAGTAAGTCCCGTCACCAACAGTGAACTTACCGTCATTCCGCCTCTTTCAGTATCATTCATCCACCAGGCCTCCTCTCGTGTGAAGTAGCGATGTAATGGCATCTCTGAGATGCCCACATCTAACTTTTTCTAAGCATAGTGTTGCATCTTGTCTGAGAACAGCAAACGAGCCGCATCCAACAAGGTGATAATTCGAGTCCCCACCAGTGCGCTCCCAGAAACATAGGGAGCCAACCATCGTGGAATATTGGCCTGGCGCAAATTCTCATTAATAGTATTTGGAGGGATAGGAATCATTTCACTGACGCTGTCAACGACCAGGCAGATCACCATTTCGTTGTATTGTACCGATAGTAACCGGGTTCTTGGGTTAAAAGGCAGGCGTTCCAAATCCAGGAACGCCCGCAGGTCGACTACTGAAGCAATGGAGCCACGCAAGTTAATGACGCCACTGATCCACGGAGCAACATTTGGAACAGGAGTCACATCTGCAAGACGCTCTACGCCCTGGATATGCTCAGCTTTGAGGGCGAGCTCACGACCAAGCAGTGAAAAGACCAGGTACTGCTCACCGACGACAACCGCTTCTAGCGATGCATTCGCGATATCCCTTGCAGAGAGAACGTTCGCAGGATAATTACGTGAGTTACCCTGTGGATCACCTCCGTAGGAAGTAGTAGTAGCGGCTTCGTTTTGGCGTCGCAGCCCACCGGAGGTGGACTGCGACGGCTGTCTTGTATTACGTTGCACCATTTGCAACTCCTAAATCTACACGAGACGACGAACGTTGTTCACTAGCTCATCCTCGTTAAAGGGCTTTGTCATGTACATATCGGCACCTTGCCGTAGTCCCCAGGATTTGTCTAGTGGAGTATTTTTGTTTGTCAACAAGATAATTGGTATATCCTTACTTGCATCCAGGCTTTTGAGCCTGCGACACAATTGAAACCCGTTCTGTTTGGGTAAAACCACATCAAGAACGATGCACTGTGGATGTTCCCTGAAGACTTTCTCAAGAGCTTCGTCGCCGTCCACAGCAGTTACCACATCAAAGCCATAATTACGTAATGGTGTGGCAATCATGGTTAATTCTGTCCAACTATCATCAACTACGAGCACCTTCTGCACTGGCATAACAGTATACCTCTCCTTATTAGGGGCGCAACACAATACGCCCAGTTAATGGGAAAGATTGGCTATAGGTTATTGAGTTCTCTGTGCGGTAATTATTTGCCGAAAAACAGTAGTTAACGCGCACCTCTTATTAACCGGCTCGACAGGGCTATCCACGACGTCGCAGGCGAGTGCGCATGCTCTCATACTGAGGCGGCATGCGCTGTTGCCAACCTATCAGATGCTTTTTGACCGTCTGGATCAGTTCCGCCGAGTCGAATGGTTTCGTCAAATACTCAGTCGATCCTGCAAGCCTTCCCCGCATCTTGTCAAATAATCCATCCTTCCCACTGAGCATAATAATAGGTATTGTACGAAACTGCAAGTTTTTGCGTATTATCTGGCAAATATGGTACCCATCCATGCGGGGCAACTGAATATCTAAGAGGATAAGGGCAGGCATTTCATCGGCCACCGAGGTGAGAGCACTGAGACCATCTCCAGCAGTAATCACTCTGATCCGCTCACGTTGTAGGGTCATTTGAACAATTTTCCGTACGGTGGGGCTATCGTCTACAACTAGAACCGTTGGTACTGGTTCGATCATCTAGATTGACCTCCTTTGCGTCTCAGGCGACCAGTAAGGGTTGCCTTCACTGTGAGGGACACTACTCCAACCTGGCCCATTTGGGAACGTAACTTCACTATACCGATTACGTTGCTGCGTGTTCTGATGCGCACGGTAGAGTTGGTACTGTTGAATCTCCTGGTCAATTTCCGTAAGGAAAGCTTTCCAGACGTAGCTGAGCTGGCGACCTGTGTGCGAATCACCCACTTCATCGTTCAACAAGGTCGCAAAAACAGTACGTAAGAACGTTGCAAGCCCCAGTACAGCCTCCCAATAAAACTCCTCCAGTTTCTCTCCTTTCACCAACTTATCCAGGTTTATGATTTCCATACAGTCGAGTTGACCATTCGCGAATATTGCCGTTTCCAGGATAGAATACTGCTGCTTTGCTATTAAATGTAATGGCTGAGCGAAACGTCGCTCTAAATAGCGCACGATCTCTGCCACAGGAAGCTGTCCTCGCCCGCGCAGGCTTTTTGCATAGGTACCGTGATGGATAAGCAGTCCGTTAATACACTGTGACAGTGTTTTTATCAGTCCCAGGAGATGCTGTTCAGGGGCGAGATTTTGTTGCTGTTGAGCCAACATATGCTGGGACATGATGATGATGTTCGAGAGATCCTGCTGCAATTGGGCCTCTAATGTCGTATCAACTACCTCGATCAGGCGAAGCTCCAGCAGGCGATTCATAACATGAGCAACGCGTGCCTCTGGAATCATGAGTACCATTGCCATTGCTTGCAACGGTACTTCACCGTTAGCAAGACACAGGACTTCGATATGTTCCTGGCTTAACCCCAGGCTGCGCACATCATTACTCACCTCTGGAAGCCAGCGAGCAACTGTCGTGCGCGTCAGTTGTGTCTCCCCCATTTCCTCCCATTCATCAGCCTGGCGCAGCGCCTCAAGGAGTACGCTATCGATATCCAGCGGCTGCATGCGACTTTCCATAGCAACTAATTGCCGGTGGAAGGAGAAATACCCGTCCACCCAGCGCAGCGCATGACTAATTGATTGGGTGACGGCAAATTCGAGACGTTGCTGCATTTCTGCGGCGCTCATCCAGTTACGATCAACCAGCGTTGCCAACTCAACCTGCATATTTCCCTGCGCAACCTCGCGCACGAGGTGTGCACGTGGCGGATCGAGTTTATTGATCAGGCAGAGCATGCCGAGCAAATCTGGCTGGATGGGACCTTTTTCACGCAACGCCACGATCTGGCCTTTGCGCAGGCTGATAGAGAGCGATTCCAGCCCCGAATGTACAAATAACGTCCCAGTTTTTCCACTTAATGCGAGCATTTTCAGGATGGACTGGAGACCCAGCGTCTGTAAGTCCCCATCCATAATGCTGTCTTGCGGCTCCATTGTTTTCTATTTCCTTTACCTTGTGGAAAATAGCATCCCTTTGCCGTCCCATCCCCACACTATTACTGCTATAAAGAACCCCGGAGATCACAATATTGCAGTGTACGACAAAACAAGTAGATCACAATATTGCAGTGTACGACAAAACAAGTTAGGCATACATAAAAAAACAGGCTAAACCCATTAAAATTTCGTTAAAGTTCTCACCAGGTAGGAGGTACCTTAGCAAAAACTCACTTGGCCTCCGTTTCAAGGATTGTAGGTGAAGCAAGCGATTGTGTTGCACCATTGCTTTCTGTTCGAACCTGTGGGTGAAAAACATAGCCCACACCCGGTTCGGTTAGAATATACCTGGGCTGCGAGGGCTCAACTTCGATTTTCAGGCGGAGCTGTCGCACATACACCCGCAAGTAATCAGCTTCTTCACCATATTCGGGCCCCCAAACCGCCCTTAGCAGAGCACGATGGGTCAGCACTTTACCAGCATGCAACATCAACTGCCGTAACAACTCAAACTCGGTCGGAGTTAACTTTACCTCCTGGGAGCCCGCACGCACTTGCCGCCGCACCACATTCATACTTAAATACCCGTCTTCGCTTGTCAAAATCTCGGGTTGCTGAGCATTTTCTCCCTCCGAAACATTCGCTACCCGCCTCAGACATGCACGCACCCGAGCAAGCAATTCCTCGTTGTTGAATGGTTTAGTTAAGTAATCATCTGCTCCCAGGTCTAACGCCTGGACTTTTTGTTTTTCGTCCGTTCTGGCCGATAAGACAATGATCGGCACCTGCGTCCATTGACGAACCTGCGTGCATACTTCGATACCATCTATCTCACCCGGCAGCCATAAGTCAAGCAGGATCAGATCGGGTTGATTGATACGCACCATCTCTAAAGCCTGCTCCCCAGTTTCCGCAACCAGCACTTCATACCCACTAATCGCTAGATTGCGGCGTAAAATACGCTGTATCGATGGTTCGTCATCCACAACAAGTATGCGTTTACCTTTAGATTTCATGGAGCAAATACTCCCTCATGAAGAAATAGGTAGTACGAAGATAAAACACGACCCTCCATCTGGGGCAGGTTCTACCCAGATTCGGCCCTGGTGAGCTTCGACAATTCCCCGGCAAATGGCGAGCCCAAGCCCAATACCCTGGGGGTCCAAACTATAAAAGGTTTTGAAGATGCGCTCACGCTCACTTTCTGGCACCCCACTCCCATGATCAATGACTTGCACGCGTAAGAAAACTTGAGAAGCTTCGGGCAAAGCAACTCCCACCTTTTCCCCTGCCACACTATCAATAGTGAAAATAATCTCGGCATTTTCCGGGCTATGACGAACGGCGTTTTCAATCAAATTATGTAAAACCCGTTCCAGCTGTACATAATCAACCTGTATCAGTGGCAGATGCGATTGAAATTGTGTACGCACCGGATGCCCTGCAAGCAGTCGTTCAGCACGAGCGAGCGTGTTATCTACAATTTCAACCAGGTCACACCACTCTTTTGCAAGCACGAGCGCCCCCATATCAATGCGGGACATTTCGATCAACGAGTCCACCAGCGCGTACAGGTGATCCGCCTCGCTATCAATATCTTCAAGTATTTCAAGACGCATCTGTTCATCCCACACAACATCCGGCTGCAAGAGCCCGGTTACCGCAGCTTTGACAGTTGTGAGGGGTGTGCGTAGATCATGTGAAACGGTTGAGAGCAGTACCGATTTATTTCTTTCATCACGTACCTGCTCGGTGACATCCTGAATCTGCAAAGCATTGGCTAGAAGCTGTCCATAGGGATCATAGAGAGTATAGCGCGTAAACTGATAGTGCCGATCTGAGGGAGCACTATCCAATAGCATAGCGCGCCGACCTGAAAAGCGATTCCTCGGGATTGCCTCTCGGGATGTTTTGTAAGAACCCGGTTCTCTATTTCCAGTAGCACCTTGACTTATATGGGAGCTTTCAGGAGAATGTCCTGGCACAGGATCAGCAGCGATAACACAACGCAAAGAATCCGTTGGCTGTGCTTCCATAGCAAAGCCAGTTCGTTTGCGCTCGCCTAATTCTCCACCAATATTAGAGTGAGCGAGGTCGGGACCGGCAAACTCCACAAGATACTTAAGTACTTCATCAGTATTGCGTATTCGTGGCAGTAACCTGGAAAACGCCTCCCGCAGAGTAAACGAAGTAGTCCGGTGGATCACAGCCTGAGAGAAAGGCACGAGTGTATCGAAATGCACCTGGCTCTCCTGAGGCCACCCATGTGTCTCAACACTCCGGGAATCGGCCCCTATCCCACCTGTTAGTCCATGCAGGCTACCAAGGTTTCCTAAATTATCCAGGCCAAGGCGTATACCACAAAATATTTCGGCAGCAGCATTTGCATAGATACAACGCCCCTGGGTATCTGTAACAAACCAGGGATT
>Ga0070697_100001468_pt1 | contig 17949 bp, 13 predicted proteins | sample KBSK1501metaG_FD_65475 | JGI IMG/M metagenome (GOLD analysis project Ga0070697, IMG submission 65475) | Corn, switchgrass and miscanthus rhizosphere microbial communities from Kellogg Biological Station, Michigan, USA - KBS K1-50-1 metaG | ecosystem: Host-associated > Plants > Roots >... | reverse complement strand
GTCGGAGATCTGGGCTCTTGGGTCTCCCGGCACGTTGTGAACAGTGCGCCGGCGAGCAGGACGGCGGCGACGCCACGAACCAATGCGGAGGAGCGGGACATTGGCGCTGTCACTCTGGTATCTCCACCCTGTACGAGTGGGCAAGGGTGGCTAAGCACGGACTGCGCGCACCGCACGCGGTGCCTGACCCAAGCAGCGGGCGCAGGCGACAAACGCTGCGCAATATTTCCGCAGGACGCGTGCAGCGGGGGTGCTCACCCCAAGCACTGGAGCCGCATGCGGTTGACCGACGCGCCATGGGGCGGTCCGCGGCGGCTTTGTGGCATGCTGCTTACAGCTACGCGGGCCTCATGATACGGGAGTGGGCGGCGCCGCGGTGGGCGCTGGGGCGCTTGCGTGGGGGGCGGGGAGACCAACGGGGGCCGGGCCGTCGAGGAGACGTTGCGCGGCCGCCAATTCCGGGGGATTGCGGAAGCGGCGTCGGCCGGCGAGCATCGCGAGGATGACCCAGATCGTTCGACCGATGATCCGCGCATCATAACCGAGGGATGCGCGGCGCACGTACACGACGTCGAGTGCGACCTTCAAGGGGAGGAGCCGTTTCACGTAGAGCGCTTCCGGGTCGGCTCCCACGAGGAGCGCTTCGCCGTGCGTGTAGCTGTAGATGCTGCCCGGGCTCGCCAAACCGGGGCGCATCATGAGGGTTTCCAAGTGCACGGGCGCGTAGTGGAGCGCCACGATGCGAGGATCTTCCGGACGGGGACCAACGATTGCCATGTCTCCCTTGAGCACGTTGATGAGCTGGGGGAGCTCGTCCAGCTTGGCGCGGCGGAGCCACGAGCCTAGCGGAAAGACGCGAGGATCGTTCTTGCCCGTGATCCGGCTGCCGTCACCCCGCCGGCGGGCGTGCATCGTGCGCAGCTTGTACATGACGAACGGCCGGCGGCCGCGCCCGGTGCGTTCTGCCCGGTAGACGATCGGGCCGGGTGACGCGAGGCGGATCGCCACCGCCGCGACCGCGAGCAGCGGCGCAGCGGCGACGAGGGCGAGCGCTGCGAGCGCGACGTCAAACAGCCGTTTGACCACGGAGGCACCTCCTTCGCTTCAGCTCTCTCTCCACCGCTTGCCCGTCCAGGGCTGCTCGGCGAGCCGGCGCCCGCACAACACGGCGCCGTCGTCGGTCTCCAGCTCCAGGAGCGCGACGGCGCCCTGGCGGCAGGCCACGAGCTGGCCGCAGGCCTGCTCCGCGGGGCTCACCACGGGCCCGAGGATCTCACCGGGTGGCCCCAGCGCTGCGGCGGTGCCTGGGAGCAGGGCGGCTTGCCACACGAGCCAGCGGCGGCCGTCGAGCCAGCTGAAGGCTCCCGGATACGGCTTCGTCAGGGCGCGAATCCAGTTGTAGACCGCCCTGGCGTCCTGGTCCCACGCGATCAGGCCATCGGCGGGCCGGCGCCGCGGCAATACGGCGCCGTTCCCGCGCAGCTGGGGGGTGCCGGGCCGCTCTCCCTGCAGCAGCTTAGGGAGGACTCGGAGGATCATTTCCCGGTTTGACGCCGCCACGCGCTCGTACAGCGACGCACACGTGTCGTAGGGCGTGATCGCGAACTCGGTCTGGTCGATAAGATCGCCCGCATCCACGGACTCGGCGAGCCAGATGAGCGAGTTGCCGCCAACGCACTCGCCACGGATCAACGCCCAGTTGATCGGCGCGCTGCCGCGGTTGTGGGGCAGCAGCGAGGCGTGCGCGCCGATCATGCCGACGCGGGCGAGCTGCAGGGTCTCGGGAGCGAGGATCTGGCTCCACCCGATCACGAACACGACGTCGAGCGCTAGCGTCCGCAAGAGGTCCTGCGCCGCGGCATCGTTGATGTTGGCGACCTGGGCGAGGGGGATGCGGAAGCGTCGGCACAGCGCCGCGTAATCCGCGGCTCCGCTGCGCGTAACGGCCAGCTCGGGCTTGAGGGTGATGACGCTCTGAATCGGGGTGCCGGCCTCGAGCAGGCCCTGCAGCGCCGGAATTCCTTCCTGGTGGCACCCGATCCAGCCGAGCCTCATCGCCGGTAGGTCCGCACCACATCCCGCACCGCGTCGATCACGTCCGCCACGTCCGCGTCGGAGAGCCGGGGATTCAGCGGGAGGCTGAGCATGCGTTCGTAGTTTTGTAGCGTGACGGGAAAGTGTGCCGGAAGGTACGCGTACCTATCTCGATAGTACGGATGCAGGTGGATCGGGATGAAATGGACTGACGTTCCGATGTTTCGGACCGTGAGCTCATCGATGAACGCATCGCGCTCGATCCGCAACACGCTCGGCCGTAGCCGCAGCACGTAGAGATGCCACGCGTGTTCCACGTTGGCCCGCTCGACCGGGAGCTCGAGCGCTTCCTCGTTCCGGAAGGCTTCGACGTACTGGCGCACCACTTCCCGGCGCCGCTCTTGGAATGCCGAGAGCTTACGGAGCTGCCACAGGCCGAGGGCAGCCTGGATGTCCGTCATGTTGTACTTGAACCCGGGGGCGACGACCTCGTAACGCCAGCTTCCGCCCTTGTCGTATCGTTTCCAGGCATCGCGGCTCATCCCGTGCAGACTCAGCACACGCGCGCGCTCGAGTAGGCCAGGCTCTGCAGTCAGCATCCCGCCCTCGGCGGTGGTCAGGTTCTTGGTCGCATAGAAGCTGAAGGCGGCTGGATTCTCGCCCGCGCCGACGAAGCGGCCGTTGTACTTGGCCGGGATGGCGTGCGCCGCATCCTCGATGATGCAGAGCCGATGCTCCCGCGCCAGTTCTCGGAGAGGATCGAGGTCCGCCGGGTGTCCGGCGTAGTGCACGGGGAGAATGGCCCTCGTGCGCGGTGAGATGGCTGCGGCGACGGCAGCCGGGGCGATGTTGAGGGTATCCGGCTCGACATCCGCGAGGATCGGCCGCGCCCCCACGTGCTCGATCACGTTGACCGAGGCGGTGAAGGTGAGGGGCGTCGTGATGACCTCGTCCCCGGGCCCGATCCCCGACGCCACCAACGCCGTGTGTAGCGCCGCGGTACAGGAGCTCAGCGCCAGCGCCCCGGGGGCCCCGAGGGAGGCGGCGAATTCGGCTTCGAAGCGTTTGGTCTTCGGTCCCGTGGTAATCCAGTTGGAGCGCAGCGTGTCGACGACCTCGCTGATCTCTTCCTCCCCCACCAGGGGCGGGGAGAAGGGCAAGAACTCCGGGCGTTTCTCCCGTGCCCGTCGTGCGGTGCGTACCCGCGCTGTCGGCATCAGGCCACCAACCGCTCAATTTGGTCGACGAGATACGCGCAAAACGGGATCGCGCATGTGAAGGCCGGGGACACGGCGTTCAGCACGTGAAACGATCGGTCGTCACCCTCGTACCGGAAGTCCATCTCGAGCTTCCCGCTGGAGAGATCGAGCAGCTGAGCGCGAATGCCGGGGCGCCCCCAGTGCGTGAAGTCCTCGATGCGGATCCCCTGGGCTAGCGCCGCGGCGTGGGCCACCAGGGTGCGCTTCCGATACTTCCGAAGCTCGTGGATCGCAAGACGCCGGAAGTCGCTCTCGTTTCGTAAGAACAGCCCCACCTCGCGCGCCACGACCTCCACGCACTCGGCCAGGCGGAAGTTCTCTAGGCCCTGATAGTGCTGGCGCCAGAACGCGGGCGTCGCCGTCGGCCCGAGCGCCGTCCCGCCGTCCGCCGTCACGGTGACATGGACGCCAAGAAACGGGTGGCGCAAATCGGGAACCGGGTAGATGTGCGCGCCAAACCGGGGGGCGCTCGGCGCGCCGTGCAGATTCAGTCCTTTGAACGGCAGGATCCGGTAGCGTTCGGCGAACCCGTAATCCCGCGCGATGCAGTCGGCGTAGAGGCCGGCGGCGTTCACGACATAACCGGCGGTGATCGGCCCAGCCGACGTCTGTACTGTGGTACCGTTGCGTCCCAAGTAGGTCGTGCCGGTCGCGACACGAATGCCCGCGTTGTACAGGTCGCGGCCGAGTGCGTCGAGCACCTGTACCGGGTCGACCGACGCGGTGGTGGGAGAGAACAGCGCCCGCACATGGGTCTTGACCCGCGGCTCGATCCGCCGCGCGTCGGCTTGAGACAGGTCCTCGAGCGGGACGCCATTGGCCCGTCCGCGCTCCAGCAGTTGATCGAGCACCGTGAGGTCAGCGGGGTGTTGCGCGACCACCAGCTTGCCGCAGCGGTTGACGCGCAGTCCACGCGTCTCGCAGTAGTCGGTGAGCTGTCTGTTGCCTTCGCGCGTGAAGCGCGCCTTCAGGCTGTCCGGCGTGTAGTAGAATCCCGCGTGCAGCACGCCGCTGTTACGCCCGCTTGCGTGGAGGCCCCACGATGGTTCCTTCTCAATCAGGGTTACCTGGCCATCGGCGTGCCGTCGCTTGAGTTCGAGCGCCAGGTTGATGCCGATGATCCCGCCGCCCACGACGAGGAAGTCGGTCGAGCGTGGTAGGGTCGCCGACGCGACATCGCGTGGCACGCCCAACGCTCGCGGGTGGGTGGGAGGCGCCGGGGCCGGAGCGACCCCGATCACGGCATCGCCGCGGCCGCCAGCACTGGGACGTCCGGCCGACGCTCCAGGCTCTGGCGGAGCGCCTGGACGTTGTGATACACGGGGTCGCGGTAGCGCTGCAGCGCCGGCTCGCCGCGTACGGCCTCGGCCACCTCTCGGATTCCTGCCGCGACCGAAAACTCCGGCTCGAAGCCCAAGCTGCGCCGAATCTTTTCGAAGCTCACCCGGTAGTCTCGCGGATCGGCAGCGTCGGCGGTGGAACGAACCTCCACGTCGCCCACGACCTCGGCGACCATCGTGCCGATGTCGTGAATGCGGTGGTTCAACCGGTCGCCGCCCACATTGAAAATCTCGCCGGCCACCGCGGCGGCCGGCGCCTGGAGGGCCATCGCGAAGGCGCGCGCGGCGTCTCGGCAATGGACATTCGGCCGCCATTGGTTACCGCCGAAGATGGAAATCCGCTTGTCGATCACGGCCTGCGCGGTCAGCGTGTTCACCACCAGGTCGAACCGCATGCGTGGCGACAGCCCGAACACGGTCGCCAGGCGCAGCGCAACCGGCTCGACCTCGCCGCGGCGGTCCAGGATAATGTTCTCGCTGAGCACCCGCGTGCGGGCGTAGAGGGACACCGGATTGAGACGCGAGCGCTCCGTCAGGAGGGCATTTCCGTTCGCGCCGTAGACGCTGCAGCTTGACGCAAACACGAGCCGCCGTACGCCGTGGAAGTTGCACGCGTCGATCAACATCTTCGTCGCGGTGTAATTCAGGTTGATGGTTTCTTCGGGGTCGAGGTTGCAGGCCGGATCGCCCACGATCGCGGCGAGGGCAGCGACGGCTTCGACGCCGCGCACGGCCTGACCGAGATCCCGACTGCTGCAGATGTCCCCGTGCACGACCTCGAGCCGCGGGTCGTCCAGTCCGGCAATACCCGAGGGGCCGTAATCGAACCGGTCCAGGATGCGGACCCGGTACCCTCGGTCGAGGAGCATGCGCGCCAGGTGGGACCCGACGTACCCCGCGCCGCCGGTGATGAGTATGCGGCGTGCGCCGTGTTCGTTACTGGGGTAGGTCCCCTTCAGTCCCGCACTGTCCAACAATTCGTGCAACGTCGCTCCACCGGACCGGTGCAGGTCGTGCCCCATCACGAAGCGCTCTACGCCCCGCACCGCTCGCACCCGGATGCCGGCGTCTTCCACTCGCCGGACAAGTGCGCGAACGACTTCGGGGTCGGAGGACGGCATCGCGACGACGACCTCGGTCACGCGATACTGTTCGACCACAGCCAGCACGTCCGACAGGGGACCGAGGACGGGAAGACCGTTGAGCGACGCGTCGAGCTTGGCCGGGTCATCGTCGATAAAACCGACGAGCTCCACCCCCTGGGCCCTGGATTGGGCGAGGTCGCGACTGATCGAGAGCCCATGTTCCCCCGCGCCGGCGATCAGGATACGATGGGCCGACGGCGCGACACGGCGGGCCGATTGCATCGGGACGCCGTGCCGCCGCTGGCTTGCTTGCCGCTTGACCTCAGCGACCTGCCACCGTCGCAAGGCACGTACGCTCACGCAGAGAAATAGCATCAGTAGTACCATCAGCAGGATGGTCGACAGGGGAATGGCGACCTGCCCGACCCACCGCGCGGTGAGCAGCCCCGCCAGCAGGATCAGGCTGCAGCTCGTGATCACGGCCGCCTCGTGAAGGCCACTGTACCGCCACATGGTGCGGTAGCTTCCCACGAGCGCCTCCGCAGCGACCAGGAAGCAGCCCACTGCCAGCGCAAGGAGCACGGTCGCGCTCGTCCCGAAGGACGCAACGCCTTCACCGAGCGCGACGGCCACGACGACGGCCAGGGTGCCGCACGAGAAGTCGGCCAGCGCTTTCACGGCGCGCCGAAGGTTGGGATCCCTGAGATATTTGGATTCCAGTGTGCGGCCCCATCCCGCTGCGCCGCGGAAGGGCCATAGGACTCCGTTGAAAGAGAGCTGACCAGCGTGAACACGAATCGGGGGCATGCCACACTCCAAAAGAGATCTGGAAGCGCCACTCCAACTCATGATCGCTACGTCATGTTCTGTGCCGAGTCGGGAAGCCGCTCCTCGTCGCCGGGCAATGCCGAACTTGTTGGTAACTCAATCAGTTAGTCAGGGACTTCATCGAGCGGTCCCCGTGTCAGTGACACGGCTCGGTTACAAATGCGAGGGAGAGCTGCGACAAAAACACGCGCTAATCGGCCGTGAATCCAACGCGCGGCACTTTTCGCCGCCGGTGCGGTTGCGGAATGGGGGTCGGGGACGGTGCAGCCGATTGTGGCAGTTTCGTTACAACTCTCGGTCGGAGCAGCACTTGAGATTCCCCGAGGCGGTTCGTATATCCGTGTCGGCCCGCACATTGGTCGCACGGTTCGCGACCGGTCTCGCCGGTATCGGCCTTGCGGTGGCGGCGGAGCGTCGCCACCCCAAGCCGAGAGCTCTCACACGACGATGGCCAGAGACTTCCCACCCGACTCAACCTTGCCGGCCGCCGAGCCGCCGGGTCGCGCATCGCTCATCCGACCCGCAGACCGTTCCCCCCGCGACCGCGTGTCGGCCGAGCCGGTCATCCAGCTCGAATGGCGACACTGGACCGGGGCGGTCCTCCGCCACAAGTGGCTGGTGGTCCTCGTCACCCTGGTCGGCACCGCCGGCGGGTTCGCCGTAAGTCGCCTTCTCAACCCTACGTACGTTGTGGAGTCGACGCTGTGGATCGATCTCCCGGTTGATGCGCGCCAAGGCGACCAGGGCCCGAATCCGATCCAGTCGGCTCAGCTGCTCGGGCCCTCGGGGTGGGTCGACCTGCTCAAGGCGCACGTCGTGCTGGATAGTGTGGTGGACGAGCTGCGACTCTACCTGAGCGCGAAATCGCCGCGTGACTCGGCGGTGCTGGCGCCGTTCCGACGCGACCCGACCCTGTCCCAACCCGGAGCCTATCGGCTGGAAGTGGCCGACACGGGGAATGCGTTCACGCTATTCACCGCAGACGGGACTCCCCTGCAGCGCGGCCACGTCGGGGACGCCGTGGGGAAGGATCTGGGGTTCTTGTGGGTGCCGCCCGCCGTCGAGCTGAGTCCGGGCCGGACCATCGAATTCGCGGTCGCCGATGTTCCAGCGGTCGCCGATCGACTCGCGGCCACGATCCGCGTGCACACAGACCTGCTGGAGGGCAAGGTCGGCAACTTCATCACCGTCGAGCTGCGAGGGCCCGATCCGTCCCGCATCAGGGTCATCGTGAATGGGATCGCCCAGCGGTTCGTGGCTGTGGCGGCGGACCTCAAGCGCCAGAAGCTGAGAGAACTCACCGCGATCTTGAGCGAGCAGCGCCTCCAAGCGCAGGACCATCTGCGGCGTGCCGAAGCCGCCCTGAGGACGTTCCGCGTACACAGCGTCACGGCGCTTGGAGCGGATGTGGCGTCGGTCGCCCCCACCGCGCAGTTCCGCGATCCGGTGTTTGCCGGCCTGGTGGAGCTGAAAGTGACACGCGAGCAGCTGCGCCACGATCGGGAGGCCATTGAGCGCGTGTTGGCAGCCTCACCGGACTCGGGCCTCTCGGTGGACGCGCTGGGCATGATCGAGTCAGTACAGCACTCCCTGGAGTTTAGCCAGGTGCTGAGAGACTTCACAGAACGGCAGGCGCAGCTGCGGGCTCTGCGGCTCCGCTACACCAACGAGGTTCTGCCGGTGCGGCACCTCGCTGGGGAGATTGCGATCCTGGAACGGCGCACCATCCCCACGTTGGCCCGCGGGCTCAGCGCCGCGCTTGTCGCCCGCGAGGCAGAGCTCGGCCAACGGGTCGACTCGGCGTCCGGCGTGCTGCGGGCGATGCCGCCGCTGGCGATCGAAGACGCGCGGCGCCAGCGCGAGGTGACCTTCGGAGAACAGCTGGCGGCGAACATCGAACAGCGCTACGCGGAAGCGCGGCTGGCGGAAGTCAGCAGCGTGCCGGACTTGCGCGTGCTCGATCCGGCAACGACGCCGCTGCGCCCGCTCTACAACATGGCGCCGGCGCTCCTGCTCGTCGCGTTTTTCGGGAGCCTCGGCATCGGCGTGGTCAGCGCCGTGGCGCTCGATCGGAAGGATCCCAGGTTGCGGTACCCCGATCAGGTCACCCGGGCGATGGGACTACCGATCCTCGGCGTCGTGCCGCACGTCGACCGGGGCCGCGGTCGCGGCGACGACGGGATCGCAGGCGTGATCGAGGCAGTGCGCGGCGTGCGTATGAACGTGGCGCATGCGCACGGTGCCGGCCCGGTGCTCGTCAGCGTCACCAGTCCTGGCCGGGGCGACGGCAAGTCGTTCGTTGCGTCGAACCTGGCCCTGGCGTTCGCCGACTCTGGTTACCGCACGTTGCTGATCGACGGGGACGTCCGCCGCGGCGCCCTCCACCATGTCCTCAAGACCACCCGGAAGCCGGGACTGACCGACGTGTTGGCGGGCGACATCCCGCTCGAGGCCGTGCTGCAAAGGACCTCCTATCCCTGCCTCTCGTTCATCGGCTGCGGCCGGCGGCGCCACCGTGGTCCGGAGCTGTTGAGCTCGGCCGCGATGCCGGACCTCGTGCACCGCCTCCGGCCAGGCTACGAGGCGATCATCGTGGACAGCCCGCCGCTCGCGGCCGGAGTGGATGCGTTCGTGCTGGGTACGGTCACGGGCGCGCTGCTGCTCGTCCTGCGCACGGGAAGGAGCGACCGGGATCTCGCGGAGGCGAAGCTCGACGTCCTTGACCGACTGCCGGTGCGGCTGCTGGGGGCGGTGATCAACGACGTCCAGTGGGGCGGCGAATATCGTCATTACTCTTACTATCTCGCCGGCTACGAGCTGGCTGACGAGGACGAGGCGCGCGAGCCGGCCCGGCCGCTGCTGCAGGGACCGGAGTGAGCGCGGCACGCGGCCCTGGCCGGAGTGGACGAGTGACGTCGCACTTGACGCGGCGCGCGGGCGGGACGTTCGTGGCAGCGCTCGTTCTCGCGGCGTGCACGGAGGGCAGACCCGCCACCCCAGCGTCCGGTCGTGTGCCGCTGGTCGGACACGTGTTCGTGGTGGTCGAGGAGAACGCGGACTATGCGCGGGTGATGGACAGCTCGTCGATGCCGTACCTGAAGAGCCTCGCGCTGCACTACGGGCTCGCGACCCAATACTACGCGAACACGCATCCGTCGATCGGCAACTACTTCATGATGACGGTCGGGAAAGTCATCACGAACGACAACGACCACTCGACCATCGTCACCGAGGACAACATCATCCGCCAGCTCGTCGCGGCCGGGAAGACCTGGAAGTCATACGCGGAAGACCTGCCGTCTGTGGGCTATACCGGCGGTGATGTGGGGAACTATGCACGGAAGCACAACGTCATCGCATTACTCTCCGACGTCGTGACCGACGACAGACAAGTGAAGAACCTAGTGCCGTTTACGCAGTTCGCGCGGGACTTGGCGAACCGCACGCTCCCCGATTACTCGATGATCGTGCCCAACCTCTGCAACGATGCCCACGATCGCTGCAAGTGCGACACCCAGGCGTGCGCGCTCGCTACGGCCGACAACTGGCTCAAGGTAAACATCGACCCGCTGATCAAGAGTGCGACATTTCAGCGAGACGGCCTCTTGATCATCGTGTTTGACGAGGCAAATGTCGATGACAACACACATGGTGGTGGCCGCATCGCCTGGGTAATGGTGAGCCCGAAAGCGAAGCGGGGGTTTCGCTCGACCACGCCGTACCAGCATGAGAGCACTCTCCGGCTCACGGCCAAGGCGCTCGGGCTCAGGCGTTTCCCCAACGCCGCGAACACCGCGCCCGATATGGGCGAGTTCTTCAAGCCGTGACGGATTGCGTCTCGCGCTGCGCCAACCACTCGACCGTAGAGCGAAGCCCCTCGATGAGCGACGTTGCCGGTCGCCAGCCGAGGTCGCGCGCCGCCTTGTCGGGGGTCAGCGCGTTCCGACGGATCTCTCCCAGTCGCTCCGGTGCGTGGCGGATGTCAGAGGCGCGCCCCGCGACCTCCGACACCAACCTCGCCAGTCGGTTGACAGATGTCTCCACGCCGGTGCCGATGTTGAAGGCACAGCCATCGATATCGTTGAGCGGCGGCGGCGAGCACTGGCTCGCGGCAATACTCGCCGTGGCGACGTCCGCCACGTAGACCATATCTCGCGTTTGCTCTCCATCGCCGTACACGACGAGGGGCTGGCCTCCCAGGAGCGTTCGGGCAAATATGGCGACCACGCCCGCCTCGCCGCGGGGGTTTTGCCGGGGCCCATAGACGTTGCTGTATCGCAAGGCGACGGCTTCGATGCCGTAGAGTCGCGCAAACATGGCGAGGTAGTGCTCCGAAGCCAGCTTCGCCACACCGTACGGAGACGCGGGAAGCTTTGGCGCGGTTTCCTCGATCGGCAAGGCCGCGGCTTCCGCGTAGACGGTCCCCCCCGAGGAGGCAAGAATCACCCGCCTCACGCCGCCGGCCTGCGCGCCCTGCAGCAGGTTGAGCAACCCCAGCACGTTCACGCTCGCGTCGGCGACGGGATCGGCGACGGAGCAGCGCACGTCCATCTGCGCGGCGTGGTGGTTGAGAATCTCGAACGCACCCGTCGCGAGGAGCCGGCGCGCCTCGGGGGACCGCACGTCGGCCTGCAGGAACTCGGCTCCCTCCGGCACATTCTCCGGTCGGCCGCTGGAGAGGTCGTCCAGCACGGTCACCGCGTAGCCGGCGGCGAGATACGCCTCGGCCACGTGGGATCCGATGAACCCCGCTCCGCCTGTGACCACAACCGCTCGTGTCATGCACGCCCTGGGTTCGTGACCTGGATCTCAGCCCGCAAGTTTGAGACCGGAGGTTTCGAGAGGCCCGGCGCGGGCCCAGTCGCAGTGATTTGCCAACAAGCTGTAACGCAGGTGCCGCGGTTGGAACCAGCGTGGCCTGGCGCTCCGGGCCGAGGGACCGCGGCCCCAATCTTGAACCGGCAGCCCGGCGTCATGCTGTGTCGGCGTTGCAGTGAATTGCTTCCGGAGCCGCAGCCGCCGTACCGCGGCGCGTTGCGGGTGGGGGCGGTAGCGGGCGTGCAGTGCGCGCGCTGCGGCGCCGTGCTCGGGCCCGAGGACCTGACCGTGCGCCTCGTCGTGAAGCTGGCCCAGCTGAACCGGTTCGGATTGGCGGGTCGCGATGAGCTGCTGGACGCCCCGTCCCCCTTCTCAGAGGATTCCTGAGTCATGTGCGGCATCATTGGGTACGTCGGGACGCGCGAGGCGGCACCGATCCTCTTGGACGGGCTGCATCGCCTCGAGTACCGCGGATACGACTCCGCTGGTGTCGCCATTCAGAACGGCAAGGGCGTCGCCGTCGTCAAGCTCGCCGGCCGCGTGGACGCGCTGCGGGAGCAGCTCACACGCGAGCCGGTCTCGGGCACGAGCGGCATCGCCCACACGCGCTGGGCCACGCACGGCGCCCCCACCACGCGCAATGCCCATCCGCACAGTGATTGCTGCGGCGAAGTGACCCTGGTCCACAACGGCATCATCGAGAACGCGGACGCGCTGCGGACGGCGCTCGAAGCCGCGGGCCACGACTTCGCCACCGACACCGACACCGAGACGCTCGCCCACCTGATCGAGGACGCCCCCGGCGACACGCTCGAGGCGCGCGTGATCGCAGCGCTCGCCCACGTGGAAGGCACGTACGGACTGGCGGTGATCTCGCCCGCCGAGCCGGGGAAGATCGTCGTGGCGCGTCAAGGGTCTCCGGTGCTGCTCGGGATCGGTGACGAGGAGTTGTTCGTGGCCTCCGACGCGTCGGCGGTGCTCGAGCACACCCGCTCGGTCGTGTATCTGGACGACGGGGACATCGCAGTGCTCACGCCGAGCGGCTACCACGTGCTCGACCGCGAGTCGCACGTGCAGCTACGCGAGGTCGACGATGTCGCCTGGAACCTGGCAGAGATCGAGCTGGGCGGCTACGCGCACTTCATGCTCAAGGAGATATGCGAGCAGCCGGAGACGGTGCGGGCGACGCTGCGCGGGCGGTTGCTGCCCGAGGCGGGAACCGCGCGGCTCAACGGGTTGAACCTCGCTCCCGACGACTGCCGCGCGATTCAGCGCGTCGTGATCCTGGGGTGCGGCACGTCGTGGCATGCCGGGCTCGTGGGGCGCGACCTGATCGAGGAGCTGGCCGGGATTCCCGTACAGGTCGAGTACGCCTCCGAGTACCGCTACCGCCGGCCGCTGGGGCTGCCGGGGACGCTGGCGATCGCCATATCGCAGTCGGGCGAGACCGCGGACACGCTCGCGGCGATGCGGGCGGCGAGTGCCGCCGGTGCGCGCGTCGTGGGGATCGTGAACGTGGTCGGCAGCACGATCGCGCGGGAGGCGGAGGGAGGCATCTACCTGCATGCGGGGCCCGAGATCGGGGTCGCGTCCACCAAGGCGTTCACCTCGCAGATCGTGGCGCTGGCCCTGTTGGGGCTGTACCTGGGCCGCGCGCGCGGGCTGTCGGAAGAGCGCGGGCGCGAGGTCGTGTGCCGCCTGATGCAGCTGCCGCAGCTCGTCGCGCGCGCGCTGGAGCTCGCGCCGCAAGCGCTGACGCTCGCCGAGCGGCTCGTCTCGGCGTCCAACGTGCTCTACCTCGGCCGGGGCGTGAACTTCCCCGTGGCGCTCGAGGGTGCGCTCAAGCTCAAGGAGATCAGCTACATTCACGCCGAGGGCTATCCCGCGGCGGAGATGAAGCACGGCCCGATCGCGCTCATCGACGAGAACATGCCGGTCGTGTTCGTCGCGCCGCTGGACGCGGTATACGGAAAGGTCTGCTCCAACATGCAGGAAGTGAAGGCGCGGCGCGGCCGCATCATCGTAGTCACGACTGAGGGCAACGGTGACCTGCACGGGCTCGTCGAGGCGCAGCTCAACGTGCCGGCCACCCTGCCGCTGCTCTCTCCGGTCCTCACGACCATCCCGCTACAGCTGCTCGCGTACCACGTGGCGGTGCGGCGCGGCTGCGACGTGGACCGCCCCCGTAACCTCGCGAAAAGCGTCACTGTGGAGTGATTATGCCTCTCAAGACCACCGTTCCCACGCTGCTCGGCGCAGCGCTCCTCGCTTTCGTCTCACCGTCCGGCGCGGTCCAACAGCCGAACAGCGATGCGTATCGCATGCAGGCGACCCGGCCGGAACTCGAGGCGACCCTGGGACGGCTGCGCGAGGTGGCGCGGTCGCCGTCGAGGCCGGCGTGGGTGAGCGCGGAGACGACATACGTACGGACGCGGCTGGAGAAGGGCGATTTCTATGTCGGCGACCGCGTGCTGCTGGCGGTGGAGGACCCGTTGCCGCTCCGGGCCACCGGCGACCACGCCGCAGCGCAGGGAAAGTCCCAGGAGCAGCAGCTCTCCGACACCTTCACCGTCGGGATCGGGCAGGAGCTGATATTACCGGTGGTGGGGACGGTGTCGCTGCGCGGGGTGTTGCGCTCAGAGCTCGAGCCGGTCCTGACGCGGGCGATCGCGGGTTACATCAACGATCCCGTGATGCGTGCCCGGTCGCTGGTGAGCGTCGGGGTGACGGGGGAGGTAGCGCGGCCCGGGTACTACAGCGTGCCGCCCGACGCTATCCTGTCGGCGGTCCTGACGACGGCAGGCGGGCCGACGAAAGACGCGAAGATGAAAAAGTTGCGTCTTGAGCGGGACGGCACGGCGCTGCTCGACGGCAAGGCGGTCGGACGGGCGATCGCGCGGGGAAGCACGCTCGATGAACTCCAGGTGCGCTCGGGGGATCAACTCGTGGTGCCGTCGAGGAATCACGGGGATTTATACGAGCCGATACGGTTCATCGCCGTGCTGCTCAGTATTCCCGTGACGATCTACACGCTCACCCACCTCCGCTAGCGACCGGCTCCCTCAGCGGAGGTCGGCGGGCGGGAGTTCGACGTCGAACCAGAACTGCGTGCCCCAGCCGGGGCGCGTCTCGAGGCACAGCTCGGCGCCCATGGCCCGCACCAGGCGCCGCGTCAGCGCCAGTCCGAGCCCGGTGCCCGAGAAGAGGTAGCGCCCCGCCTTGGCGATGCGCCGGAACGGGTGAAACAGGCTGGACAGCGCCTCGGGGTTGATGCCCGGGCCGGTGTCGCGCACGGAAAACCTGATCCGCGTCGCCGACTTGTCGGTGGCCACGATGTCGACCGACCCCCGCTCCGTGAATTTCAGCGCGTTGGTAGTGAGGTTCAGGAGCACGCGCCGCAGCGCGAGGGCATGGCCGAGCCGCAGGTCGGTGGTGGGTAGCGTGACACCGACGGTGAGACCCTTCTCGGCCGCGATGGGACGGACGATGTCGCACACGGACTCGAGCAGCTCGCTGACGGACAACGGCGCCGGCCGGTCGTCGGCGAGCTGGTCGCCGCCGCGGGCCAGCTCGATCGTATCGCTCGTGAGCGAGCTCAGGCCGAACGCGGCACTGTAAATCAGCCCGAGCTGGCGCTGCTGCCGCTCGTTCACCGGGCCCGAGCGCTCCTGCATCAGCGTTTCCGCGAGGAACAGGATCGACGTGAGCGGGGAGCGCAGATCGTGCACGATCTGCACCAGGAAGTCCAACCCGTTGGCGCCACCCAGCTGCGCGCCGAACTGCTCCGCGGCATCGTGCTCCAGCGCGTCGCGCACCTCTTCCATCGCCTTGAGATGGCGCAGCAGACGGAGCGGGGACGCCGGCGACGCGTCCGACCAGGAGCGCAGGAGCTCGGATTGCACCAGGGCCAGGAGACGCTGCGTCACGAGCCGCGGGGGGCGTGGCTCGAGCGAGAGCAGGTAGCTCGGGAACCGCCGGTCCACCGCCAGTCCGATCGCGGCGAGCACGCGGGGGATGCCGTCCGGATCGTCCTCGTCGGCGCGGTCGCTCACCCAGCGCTCTTCCGCGCGCCGAATCGCCGCCGTGAGCAGCGGGCACGTCACACCGGCGAGCGGCTGCGGCGCAGGGGTGGGTCGCGGCCGCACCAGCGAAGGGGCGGGGGCCTCCGACACCTCGGGGTTCGCGGTCGGCGTGGTCCGCGCCACCGCTACTCCGTGCCCCCGGTCAACAGATCCCGCTGGAGGCCGTGTCGCTCCATCAGCCGGTAGAACGTCGTGCGGTCGACCTGTGCCAGTCGCGCGGCTTTCGAGAGGTTGCCGCCGGCGCGCATCACCACGCGGGTGAGGTAGCGCCGGTCGAACCGGGCCAGCAGGCGGTCGCGGGCGGCGTAGTAGCTCGCGTCGTCGCTCTCCGGCACTTCGTCGGCCAGCTTCCCCGGATCGGTCGCCCCCGACTCGAGGAAGGGAATGTCTTCGGGGCGCACCTCGGCGCCGGGCTCGAGCAAGACGACCGCGTGCTCGATCACGTTCTGCAGCTCGCGCACGTTCCCGGGCCACGGGTGAGCGCCGAGCGCCCAGAGCGCCCCCTTGGAGAGTTGCGGCAGTGGGGTGCCTGGGTCGCGGTGGCGGCTCCAGTAGTGCGCGAGGAAGCGCTCGGCGAGGAGCGGGATGTCTTCGGGCCGCTCACGCAGGCTGGGGACGTGAATCGGCACGACGCGAAGGCGATAGTACAGGTCCTCGCGCAGCCCGCCGGATTGCATCGCCTCTTCGGGATTGGTGTTGGTCGCGGCGATGAAGCGGACGTTGACGACCGCGTCGGTCGTCTCGCTGCCCACGCGCCGCACCACGCCGTCCTGGATCACGCGCAGCAGCTTTGCCTGGATGGACTTCGGCATCTCGATCAGCTCGTCCAGGAACAGCGTTCCCCCGTTGGCCGTCTCGAGCAGGCCGGGCTTGTCGCGCACCGCGCCGGTGAACGCGCCCTTGCAGTGGCCGAACATTTCGGACTCGAGCAGCGCCTCGGGCAGGGCGGCGCAATTCACGGCGACAAGCGAGCGACTGGAGCGCCGGCTGTTGTCGTGAATGAACTTGGCGAACAACTCTTTCCCCGCGCCGCTCTCGCCCGTGAGAAAGACCGACGCGTCGGTGGCGGCGACGCGGCGGGCCAGCTCGATCGCCTTGCGGAACAGGGGCGCATCGCCCAGGACGGCGATCTTGTCGCCGCCGCCGGGCTGTTGCGCGCGCTGCTCTTCGAGGAGGCGGGATTCCCGCGCCACCAGCACCGCGTGCGCGGCCCGCCCGACCAAGATCTGCAACTGGGTGCCGGAAAACGGTTTAGGCAGGTAGTCCCAGGCCCCCGCCTGGAGCGCCTCCAGGCTCGACGCCACCGAGGGGTTCCCCGTCATGATGATGACGATCGTGCCCGGGTTGGTGCCGAGCGCCGTTTGGAGCAGCTCGCTGCCCGGCACCTCGCCCATGAACCAATCGACCAGCGCGATGTCGAAATGACGGCGTTTCAGCGTCTCGCGGGCTTCGTTGCCGCGCCCGCACAGGGCGACGTTGTACCCCTCCGCCTCCAGCACGCTGTGGCAACTTTCGCGCAACGTGCGCTCGTCATCGACGACGACAATTCGGATGCTCGAGCGGGCGGCGGAATCAACGGGAGGCAATGCCGGCGTGCGTCGTGCCAGCGGGGGAGGGAACGTGCGGATCATGTGGTCTCGGTGGTGAGTCGCGGGTGCAACACTCGCAATCCGCACGACCTAAGTTGTGGTACTTTTACCGCATTTTCTGCGCCGATTTACCTCAAATAGAGCCCCTTGTCAAGAGACGCTCAACAATGCAGCAACTACGCCACAGTCGGCGGTCATGTCTCCCGTAACCCGTTTTCGAACCGGCGAATCCGCCCAGCCGCCGGATCGCGTGCCGCCGCGGCCAGAGCGGCGCTCGCGTGCACGAGTAACGTGCCGGGATCGAATTTCGGCGTCGCGGCGTCGGGGACGGCGTCGTAGCCCGCGAGGAACTCGGCGCGCGCGCCGATGCGGCGTCGCGGCCGGCCGCTGAGGGCGCCGGCGAGCCGTTCCGCGAGCTGGAGCGCCGCATCCGCGCCCGTCTCGGGCGCGATGACGACGAACTCTCGTGGGCCGATCCGTCCCAGCGCATCGGAGGTGCGGCCGGTTTCTCGCAGCACCCGGGCGACCCGCTCGGCCGAGGCGCCGTCGGCGTCCCCGGCGTCCACCGCGAACGCGACGCACGCCAATGGCGCGCTGCGACGCCGGGCCTCCGCACCCAGCTCGCGCGCCCGGCGCGCCACGCCGCGCCCGTTGTACAGCTGGGTGGCGTGGTCCACCAGGCCCTCGGCCCAGGCGCGGTCGGCGTCGGCCTTGGCCCGGACCTGGGCGGCGAGTCGCAGCAGCAACTCCTCGGCATCGAGCCGTTGGCCCCACAACTCGGCGGCGCCGGCCCGCAAGGCCGCTAGCGTCTGGCGCCGCGTGGTGGGCGTCGGCTGGGTGAGGATGATCGGGGTGCTGGGGGTGACCCGGCTGTCGGCGCGGAGCATCCTGCACAGGTTCAGACCTTCGCCGCC
>Ga0070697_100001467_pt1 | contig 17954 bp, 15 predicted proteins | sample KBSK1501metaG_FD_65475 | JGI IMG/M metagenome (GOLD analysis project Ga0070697, IMG submission 65475) | Corn, switchgrass and miscanthus rhizosphere microbial communities from Kellogg Biological Station, Michigan, USA - KBS K1-50-1 metaG | ecosystem: Host-associated > Plants > Roots >... | reverse complement strand
GAAGGCTGGAAAGGCTATTGGATCGACGCCGCGAGCGCGCTGCGCATGAAGGACGAGGCGGTGATCATCCTCGACCCGGTGAACATGCCGCTCATCAAGCAGGCGCTGGCTGAGGGCAAGCGCGATTACATCGGCGGCAACTGCACCGTGAGCTTGATGCTGATGGGCATGGCGGGACTCTTGCAGCACGACGAGGTCGAGTGGCTGACGAGCATGACCTACCAGGCGGCGTCCGGCGCGGGCGCCGCCAATATGCGCGAGCTCGCGGCGCAGATGGCGCACATCGGTCGCAGCGCCCAGCGGCTGCTCGACGAGCCGGCGAGCGCAATCCTCGACATCGACCGCGCCGTGACGGATTCCCTGCGGACCATGCCGAAAGCCGAGTTCGGCTATCCGCTTGCCGCGAGCCTGCTGCCGTGGATCGACAAGGACATGGGCAACGGGCAGAGCCGCGAGGAATGGAAAGCGCAGGTCGAGGCAAACAAGATCCTCGGCCGAAATGGCAAGAACGGCGCTCGCGCGATCCCGATCGACGGCGTCTGTGTGCGCGTAGGCGCGATGCGCTGCCACAGCCAGGCGCTCACCATCAAGCTGCGCCGGGCGCTGCCGCTCGACGAGGTCGAGGACATGGTGGCGCAGGCGAATGATTGGGTGAAGGTGGTGCCGAACCGGCGTGAGGAATCCCTTGCCGAGCTCACGCCGGCGGCGGTGAGCGGCAAGCTGTCGGTCCCCGTCGGCCGGCTGCGCAAGCTGCCGATGGGAGACGAATATCTCAGCGCATTCACGGTGGGCGACCAGCTTCTCTGGGGAGCCGCCGAGCCCCTGCGGCGCATGCTGCGCATTTTGCTCGATGCCGGCGTGAGGACCTGAGAAAACCAAGAAAAGTCCTCAATTTGCAGCCGTAAGGCCATGATGTTAAGGTAGTTGTCCGGCCAAAGAATAATTCGGGGGTGGGGAACCGTGCTGCGTAGAACGATCAGCATCGTCGCTGGAGTCGCCGCATCGTTGTTGTTTGCGGCGGCGGCGCATGCAGCCGGCCTCGGTCGCCTCACGGTGCTCTCGACGCTCGGCGAGCCGCTCTCGGCGGAGATCGAGATCGTGTCGCTCGCGCCCGGCGAAGACGAAGCGCTCTCGGCGCGACTCGCGGGAGCGGATCTGTTCGCGCAGGCCGGCATCGACGTAAATCCAGCGCTCAACACGGTGCGCGTTTCCATCGAGCGGCGCGACAAGCGTCCCTATTTGCGCGTCACGACGCGCGATCCGATCAGCGAACCGTTTCTCGATCTCCTGATCGAGCTGCAGTGGTCGAGCGGTCGTCTGGTGCGCGAATACACCTTCCTGCTCGATCCGCCTGAATACCGCAGTCGCCGGCAGGCGATTGCGGCTGCACCGACTCCAGCACCGGCACCGGCCGCCGAAAAACCGGCGCCGACGCCGCCACCGGCGGCCGAAGAGCCGAAGCCCGCGGCCGAGCCGCCGAGCACTGCTGCCACGCCGGCGCCGGAAGCTGCACCGACAACGCCGCCGGTCACGGCGACGCCGTCAGCGCCAGTGGAGCAGGCGCCACTCGCCGAAAAGCCCGCCGAGGAAAAGCCCGCCGCGGAGAAGCCCGCCGCGGAGAAGCCGGCCTCGGCAACGAATGCTTATGAAGTGAAGCGCGGCGACACGCTCGCTGGGATCGCGAAAGCGAATCTGCCGCCAGGCGTGAGCCTGAACCAGATGCTCATCGCGATCTTCCGCGCGAACGAGGATGCCTTCATCCGCGGCAACGTCAACCTCGTGCGCACGGGCAAGATTCTGAACCTGCCGGAGCCCGACGCGATCGGCACGATCGATCGCGAAGAGGCGAATCGCCTCGTCAAGGAACAGCACGATTCGTGGATGGAGTACCGCAGCCGGCTCGCCGCCGTGCCGGCGCCCGCCGAGGCGGCGGCCCCGCAGCAAGAGGCGGCCGGGCGCATCGAATCGCAGCCCGAGACGCCGAAGCCACCCGCGCCTTCCGACCAGGTGCGCCTCTCCAAGAGCGAACCCGGCAAGCCGGCCGCGCCGGCCTCACGCGCCGCGCGCGAGGACGATGCCGCCGCGCGCGAGCGCGCGCTCCAGGAAGCGCAGTCGCGCACCAACGAGCTCGAGAAAAACGTCGCCGACCTGCAGAAGCTGCTGGCGCTCAAGAATCAGCAGCTCGCCGAGATGGAGAAGAAGGGCGGCGCAAAGCCCGCCGCGCCGGTGCCTCCGGTGGCGCAGGCGCCGGCGCAGCAGCCCTCCGCGCCAGCGAAACCGGAAGCGCCCAAGCCCGCAGCCCAGGCGCCCACAGCGCCCGCCGCGGCGCAGACAGCGCCGGCGCAAGCACCGCAGCCGGCCGCGCAAGCACCGCAGCCCGCGCCGGCCGCGCAAGTACCGCAGCCCGCGCCTGCCGCGCAAGCACCGCAACCCGCGCCTGCGGCAGCGAAGCCGTCAGCGCCGGCACCCAAACCGGCGGCGAAAAAAGCCGCGCCGCCGCCCGAGCCGAGCATCATCGACGAGTTTCTCGATAACCCGCTGTACCTCGTCTTGCTCGCGGCGCTGGTTATCCTGTTGATCGCCTACTTCGTCTACTCCTGGCGTCGAAAAAAAAACGCCCAGGCTAAGTTTCAGGACAGCGTACTAGGCGCCGCCGCGGCGGGCGCCGGGGGCGCCTCGCTCGGCGAGGCGAGCTCGTCGTCGACCACGACCAGCACCAAGACCGCGAGCCAGGCGCCCGCGGGCATGGAAGCGGAGGAGGTCGATCCGATCGCCGAAGCCGACGTCTACATGGCGTACGGACGCGACGCGCAAGCCGAGGAGATCCTCAAGGAAGCGCTGCAGAAGGACTCCAATCGCACCGCAGTGCACGCGAAGCTCCTCGAGATCTACGCGCACCGCAAGGACACCCGCTCGTTCGAGCAGACGGCACAGAAGCTGAAGAGCCTCACCAACGGCGCCGGACCGGAATGGGAGAAAGCGGCGGCGCTCGGTCGCTCGGTCGATCCAGGCAACAGCCTGTACGGCGCTGGCCCCGGCGCGGCCGAGCCGTCACCGTCGGCGGCATCGGCGCCGGCGATCTCCGTACCCGAAGCGCCAAAGCTTGATTTCGATCTCGGCGGTGCGAGCCAGGCCGCGGCGCCAGCGCCGGACATCTCGTTCGACGAGCCGGCGAAGGATGCGAGCGCCACGGGCGTCGACCTCGACCTCGGCGCAACGCGGCCGACGCAGACCCAGAAGCTGGCGGCCGCCGCGGATGAGACGGTCTCCTCCGCCGGCGAGAAGAGCGCCTCCGACGGCGGCCTGGACTTCAATCTCGACCTCGGCGCCGAGGAGAAGAGCCCGGCGCCGGCCGCGAAACCGAGCGCGCCCGCGGCGGAGCAGAGCGGCGGACTCGATTTCGATCTCAACCTCGATCTCGACAAGGGGGCGAAACCGGCCGCCGAGCCCGCGCCGGTCGACCTCGCCGCCATCAGCCTCGATCTGGGCAATCCCTCGCAGGATGCGACCGTGGCGAAGGGCGGCGCCGACCCGAAGTGGCAGGAAGTCGCCACCAAGCTCGACCTCGCCAAGGCCTACGAGGAAATGGGCGACAAGGACGGCGCGCGCGAGCTCCTCAGGGAAGTGATGAAGGACGGCGACGCAGCGCAGCGCGGCACGGCCGAGCAACTGCTCGCCAAGCTCGGCTAGTCTTTCGCAATTCCACGCATCGCCATCGCACTGGAGTATGACGGCAGCGGCTTTCTCGGCTGGCAGACGCAGCCGGGCGGCGGCGCCGTGCAGGACGTGCTGCAGGCGGCGCTCGCCGCCATCGCCGGTGAGCCGATCGCGGCCACCGGCGCCGGCCGCACCGACCGCGGGGTTCATGCCCGTGGCCAGGTCGCGCACTTCGATACGAGCGCGGTGCGCCCCGACAGCGCGTGGGTGCGAGGCGTCAATTCGTTCCTGCCGCAGTCCGTCGCGGTGCTCTGGGCGCGCCCGGTGGAAGCCGAGTTCCACGCGCGCTTCAGCGCGATCGCGCGCACCTACCGCTACCGCCTGATCAACCGCCCGGTGCGCCCGGCGCTCGCGGCGCGCTACGCCGGCTGGTATCACGCGCCGCTCGATCTCGAGCCGATGCGCGTGGCGGCGCGCGCGCTCCTCGGCGAGCACGACTTTTCGGCGTTTCGCGCGGCAGAATGCGAAGCCAAAACCCCGGTGCGCACGGTGCATTCCATCTCCGTCGAGCAGCACGCCGATCGAATCGAATTCGTCGTGCGGGCGAACGCCTTTCTGCATCACATGGTGCGCAACATCGTCGGCTGCCTGGTGTACGTCGGCGCCGGCAAGCAGCCGCCCGGCTGGATCGCGGAACTGTTGGCCTCGCGCGAGCGCTCCAAGGCGGCACCCACCTTTGCGCCTGAAGGGCTGTATCTCGAGCGCGTCGAGTACGAGGCACGATGGCAGTTGCCGACATGAGGACCTCGTGAGGACGCGGGTCAAGATCTGCGGCATTACTCGCACGCAGGACGCGCGCGCCGCGGCCGAGGCGGGCGCGGATGCCATCGGCCTGGTTTTTTACCCGCCGAGCCCGCGCTACCTGTCGGTCGAGCGCGCGGTGGAGATCCGCGACGCGCTGCCGCCCTTCCTGCAGACCGTGGCGCTCTTCGTGAACGCCGATGCCGCGCAAATCGCGCAGGTGATCGGTCGCGTGCATCCGGCAATGCTGCAGTTTCACGGCGACGAGAGCGCCGAGTTCTGCGGGCAGTTCGGCCTGCCGTACGTCAAGGCCTGCCGCGTGCAGCGCGGCGTCGACGCGCTTGCCTACCTGCGGCCTTATGCGCGCGCCGCCGCGTGGCTCGTCGACAGCCATGTGCCCGAATACGGCGGTGTCGGCGAGAGCTTCGACTGGTCTCTGGTACCCGCCGTGCGCGCACGGCCGCTGATCCTTTCCGGCGGCCTCGATGCCGGCAATGTCGGCCGGGCGATCCGCGCCGTGCGGCCGTGGGGCGTCGATGTCTCGAGCGGCGTCGAGTCGGCGAAAGGGCTCAAGGACGCCGCTAAAATGACCGCTTTCATCGCCGAGGTCCGCAATGCGGATGTATGACCTGCCCGACGAGCGCGGCCATTTCGGCCCCTACGGTGGCGTGTTCGTCGCCGAGACGCTGTCGCATGCGCTCGAGGAGCTCCTCGCCGCGTACGGCGCCGCGCGCAGCGATCCGCAGTTCGAGGCCGAGTTCCGCTACGAGCTCAAGCACTACGTCGGGCGTCCGAGCCCGATCTACCACGCCAAGCGCTTGTCAGAGCTCGGCGGCGGCGCGCAGATCTACATCAAGCGCGAGGACCTGAATCACACCGGCGCGCACAAGATCAACAACACCATCGGCCAGGCGCTGCTCGCGCGCCGCATGCACAAGCCGCGCGTCATCGCCGAGACCGGCGCCGGCATGCACGGCGTCGCCACCGCAACCGTCGCCGCGCGCTACGGCATGGAGTGCGTCGTTTACATGGGCGCGGAGGACGTCAAGCGCCAGGCGCAGAACGTCTACCGCATGAAGCTCCTCGGCGCATCGGTCGTTCCGGTCGAATCCGGCTCGCGCACGTTGAAGGACGCGCTCAACGAAGCGATGCGCGACTGGGTGACCAACGTCGAGCGTACTTTCTACATCATCGGCACCGTGGCCGGGCCGCATCCCTATCCGATGATGGTGCGCGACTTCCAGTCGGTGATCGGCGAAGAAGCGATCACGCAGATGCAGGAGATGGCCGGGCGCCAGCCCGATGCGGTGATCGCTTGCGTCGGCGGCGGCTCGAATGCGATGGGCATCTTCTACCCCTACCTCAAGACCAGCACCCGGTTGATCGGCGTCGAAGCCGCCGGCGAGGGCCTCGCGAGCGGCAGGCACGCCGCGTCGCTCTGCGCCGGCAAGCCCGGCGTGCTGCATGGCAATCGCACCTATCTGCTGCAGGACGCGAACGGGCAGATCACGGAGACGCATTCCATTTCCGCCGGCCTCGACTATCCCGGTGTCGGTCCGGAGCACGCCTGGCTCAAGGACAATGGGCGCGCCGAGTACGTCGCGGTTACGGACGAGGATGCGCTGCGCGCGTTCCATGAGCTATGTCGCCGCGAAGGCATCATCCCGGCGCTCGAGTCCGCCCATGCGCTGGCGCACGCACTGAAGCTCGCGCCGGGCATGTCGAAGGACGCCATCCTGCTCGTCAATCTCTCGGGGCGCGGCGACAAGGACATGCACACCGTCGCCAGCCGCATGGGCATCAAATTTTGATGTCGCGCATCGCCGCGCGCTTCGAGGAACTGCGCCGCGCGCGGCGCAAGGCGCTGATTCCCTATATCACCGCGGGCGATCCGAGCCCGCAGATGACGGTGCCGCTGCTCCATGCCATCGTCGAAGCGGGGGCCGACATCGTGGAGCTCGGCGTGCCGTTTTCCGACCCGATGGCCGACGGGCCCGTGGTGCAGCGTTCCGGCGAGCGGGCGCTCAAGCACGGTGTCGGGCTGACCGACGTATTGCGCATGGTGCGCGAGTTTCGCGCGCGCGACAGCACCACGCCGATCGTGCTCATGGGCTACGCCAATCCCATCGAAGCGATGGGCACCGCACGCTTTCTGCAGCAGGCAAACGCCGCCGGCATCGATGGCGTGATCGTCGTCGACTACCCGCCCGAAGAATGCGTCGAGTTCGCGCAGGCGGCGAAGCAGCACGACATCGATCCGATTTTCCTGCTCGCGCCGACCTCTACCGAGAAGCGCATCCACGATGTCGCCCGCTGCGGCAGCGGCTATCTGTATTACGTTTCGCTGCGCGGCGTGACCGGCGCAGCACATCTCGATCTCTCGGAAGTCAGCAAGCGCATTCCGCAGATCCGCGCGGCAACCCACCTGCCGATCGGCGTCGGCTTCGGCATCCGCGACGCGGAGTCGGCGCGGCGCGTGGCCGAGACGGCGGACGCCGTGGTGATCGGCAGCCGCCTGATCCAGGAGATCGAGGCGGCGCCCGCTGACGCGCTGGCCCGGGTCAAGACGTTTCTGCGGCCGATCCGCCAGGCGCTGGACGCCTCATTTTCCAAATGAGCTGGCTGCAAAAGCTGCTGCCCCCCAAGATCCAGCGCACCGGCGCCGGCGCTCGCAAGAGCGTCCCCGAGGGCCTGTGGACCAAGTGCGCGGCCTGCGATGCGGTGCTCTACAGCACGGACCTCGAGAAGAACCTGAACGTCTGCCCGAAGTGCGGCCACCACGAGCGCCTCGGCGCACGGCCGCGCCTCGATGCGCTGCTCGATCCCGACGGGCGCTTCGAGATCGGCGCCGAGGTGCTGCCGCTCGATCCGCTCAAGTTCAAGGATTCGAGGCGCTATGCCGAGCGCCTGTCGGAGGCGCAGGAGCAGACCGCCGAGGGCGATGCGCTGGTGGTGATGCAGGGCTCGATCAAGGCGCTCGGCCTGGTGTGCGCGGCATTCGAGTTCGACTTCATGGGCGGGTCGATGGGCTCGGTGGTCGGCGAGCGCTTCGTGCGCGGGGTGCGCGTCGCGATCGAGCAGAAGCTGCCTTTCATCTGCGTCTGCGCCTCGGGCGGCGCGCGCATGCAGGAGGGTGCCCTTTCGCTCATGCAGATGGCGAAGACCACCGCCGCGCTCACCGATTTGGCCGAGCGGCGGCTGCCCTTCGTCACGGTGCTGACGGATCCCACCATGGGCGGCGTTTCGGCGAGCTTCGCCATGATCGGCGACGTCGTGATCGCCGAGCCGCGCGCGCTGATCGGCTTTGCCGGCCCGCGGGTGATCGAACAGACGGTGCGGCAAAAGCTGCCCGAAGGCTTCCAGCGCGCGGAGCTCTTGCTCGAAAAGGGCGCGATCGACATGATCGTCGACCGGCGCCAGCTGCGCGAGAAGCTCCATCTCCTGCTGTCCCTCATGTTGCGGGTGCCGGCCGAAGCGACGGCGTGACCGCGCTTGCCGAGCTGGTCCGGGTCTCCGGCCAGGTCGCTGCCACGCCGAGCCGCCTGGCGAAGATCCGCGCGCTCGCCGATTTCCTGCGGCCGCTCGCGCGCGAGGAGATCGAGATCGCGCTGCCTTACCTGAGCGGCGACATCCGCCAGGGCAAGCTCGCCGTCGGCTACACCTCATTGCAGGCGGCTCGGGCGCATGCCGCCGGCGCTGCGTCGCTGACGCTGCAGGAGGTCGACCAGGCGTTCGCGGCGCTGAAGCAGGTGAAAGGCAAAGGCGCCGCCGAGCGCCGCAGCGCCGTGCTGCGCGAGCTCTTCGCGCGCGCGCTCGCCATGGAGCAGGACTTCCTCGTGCGCCTGATCGTTGGCGAGCTGCGCCAGGGCGCGCTGGAGGGCATCATGGTCGAGGCGGTCGCGGCGGCGGCCTTCCTGCCGGCCGCCGATGTGCGCCGCGCGGTCGCCTACGCCGGCGCGATCGCGCCGGTGGCGGCCGCGGTGCTCGGCGGCGGTGGCGAAGGCGGTGCGGCGGCGCTCGCGCAGTTCTCCGTGCAGCTGATGCAGCCGGTGCTGCCGATGCTGGCGCAGCCGGCGGCCGATATGCCCGCGGCGCTCGCGGCGCTCGGCACGGCGCTGGTCGAATGGAAGCTCGATGGCGCGCGCGTACAGGTGCATAAGCGAGGCGAGGAGGTGCGCATCTACACGCGCAATCTCAACGACGTGACTTCGCGCGCCCCCGAGATCGTCAGCGCCGTGCGCTCGGCTGCCGCGCGCGAGCTGATCCTCGACGGCGAAGCCATCGCGCTGCGCGCCGATGGCCGGCCGCATCCGTTCCAGGTGACGATGAGCCGCTTCGGCAGCCAGCAGGACCCGCGCGCCGGCGAGCGGCCGCTTTCGGTCTTCTTCTTCGACTGCCTGCTGCGCGATGGCACCGTTCTCTTCGACCATCCGACGCGCGAGCGCCGCGCGGCGCTGAGCGCCGCGCTGCCCACCGCGCTGGTGACGCCCGCTATCGTGACCGCGGACGTCGGCGAGGCGCAGCGCTTCTACGAGCAGGCGCTCGCCGCCGGGCACGAAGGCGTGATGGCAAAGGCGCTGGAGGCGCCTTACGAAGCGGGACGCCGCGGCGCCGCGTGGCTCAAGGTGAAGCGCGCGCGGACCCTCGACCTCGTGGTGCTCGCCGCCGAATGGGGTCACGGCCGCCGCCGCGGCTGGCTTTCGAACCTGCACCTCGGCGCGCGCGATCCACGCACCGGCGATTTCGTGATGCTCGGCAAGACCTTCAAGGGCCTGACCGACGCGATGCTCGAGTGGCAGACGCATGAATTTCTCAAGCGCGAGACACGGCGCGACCAATGGACCGTGCAGCTGCGGCCCGAACTCGTCGTCGAAATCGCCTTCAACGATTTGCAGGAGAGCTCCCAGTACCCGGGCGGGCTTGCGCTGCGCTTCGCGCGCGTCAAGGGCTACCGCCCGGACAAGCGCCCGGAAGACGCCGATACCATCGATACGGTGCGGCGCATCTACCAGGAAAGCCTGGCGTGAAGACGCTCGCCGAGTGGCTCGCGTTCATCGAGCGGCAGCATCCGAAGTCGATCGCGCTCGGCCTCGAGCGCGTGGACGCGGTGTGGCGTCGCATGCAACTGCGGCTCGCCTGCCCCGTCATCATCGTCGGTGGAACCAATGGCAAGGGTTCGTGCTGCGCATTGCTCGAAGCGATGCTGCGCGCCGGCGGCTACAAGACCGGGCTCTACACCTCGCCGCATCTCGAGCGCTACAACGAGCGCGTGCGCATCGCGGGCGCCGAGGCGAGCGATGCAGCGCTTTGCGCGTCTTTCGACGCGGTGGAAGCGGCACGCGCGGATCTGCCGTTGACCTATTTCGAATACGGCACGCTCGGCGCGCTCTGGCTCTTTGCGCACGAAGGGATAGAAGCCGCCGTGCTGGAGGTGGGGCTCGGGGGCCGCCTGGACGCGGTGAACATCATGGATGCCGATTGCGCGGTGCTGACAAGCGTCGGCATTGATCACGTCGACTATCTCGGTCCCGACCGCGAATCGATCGGCCGCGAGAAGGCGGGCATCTTCCGCGATGGGCGGCCGGCGGTGATCGCGGAGCCCGATCCCCCGGCTACCGTACTGCAGGCGCCCGGCGTGCACTATCGGCTGGGACGCGAATTCGGCTATACGGACGAGAGGTCGCAATGGACGTACTGGGGCCCCGCGGGCAAGCGCGCGGGGCTCGCGCATCCGGCGCTGCGCGGCGCGATGCAGTTGCGCAACGCGTGCGCAGCGATGTGCGCGCTCGACTGCTTGCGCGAGAAGCTGCCGCTCGAAATGCAAGCGGTACGCCGCGGCCTCGCGGAGGTAACGCTGCCGGCGCGTTTCCAGGTGCTCCCCGGCCGGCCGCAGATCGTGTTGGACGTCGCGCACAACCCGCAAGCCGCACAGGTGCTCGCCGACAATCTGCTCGCGTCGGGCTACGCTGCCGAGACGATCGCCGTGTGCGGCATGCTGCGCGACAAGGACCTTGTCGGCGTGCTGGCAGCGCTCGCACCGCGTATTACCCGGTGGCATCTCGCGACGCTCGGCGGCCCGCGCGGCGCAAGCGCCGATGAACTCGCGCGGCATGTGCAGGGCGAAGTCGAGCGCTTCGCGACGCCCGCGCAAGCCTTTGCCGCGGCGCTGAAGCGCGCGCACGAGAATGATAAGATCGTCGTGTTCGGGTCGTTTCTGACCGTCGGCGAAGTGCTGGGATGGCTGAAGAACAACAAGACGTCGAAACGCTGAAGAAGCGAGGACGCCGCCGCCTGGTGGGAGCGGTGGCCCTCGTGCTCCTCGCCGTCGTCGTCCTGCCGATGGTGTTCGACCCGGAACCCAAGAGCACGCTGCCGCCCGTGAGCGTGCGCATCCCCGGCGAGAACGAAACGCCGTTTGCGCCCAAGCTGCCGGCGAAGACTGCGGCCACCAAGGACGAGTACGTGATCCAGGTCGGCGCCTTCACGCGCCCCGACCCGGTGCTCGCCAAGCTTGCCGGCGCCAAGCTGCCCTATTACACCGAGCCCGCACAGGGCAATCTGGTGCGCGTGCGCGCTGGCCCCTTTGCGAGCCGCGAGGCGGCGGATCAGGCGCTCGCGAGGCTGAAGGAGCTCGGCCTCAAGCCCGGTGCGGTAAGCGCGAAATGAGGCCCAGGTCCGGATGACCTGGCTCGACTACGCCGTCATCGCGATCCTGATCATCTCGGTCGCGTGGGGTGTCTGGCGCGGCCTGGTGCACGAAGTGCTCTCGCTCATCGGCTGGATCCTCGCCTTCGTGGTCGGCAATCTCTTCGCCACACCGCTGGCGGAGGTCCTGCCCTCCGCGATGCGGCCGGAGCTGCGCGTGGTCGTCGCGTTCGTGCTGCTCTTCGTCGGCACGCTGGTCCTCGCGGCGCTGCTCGCGGCGCTCTTCACAAAATTCATCAAAGTCTCGGTGCTGCACAGCCTGAACCGCTGGCTGGGCGGGCTGTTCGGCCTGCTGCGCGGCCTGCTGATCGTGGTGGTCCTCGCCATGGTGGCAGGCCTGACCTCGCTGCCGCGCAAGCCCGACTGGACGCAATCCGCCACCGGCTACTCGCTCGCGCAGACCGTGACCCAGCTCAAGCCGTGGCTCCCGGCAGCGTTCGCGCAGCGGCTGCGATATCATTAACCCTTAACCACACCGGGGAATAGCCTCATCCCATGTGCGGGATTCTCGGCATCGTCGCACGTTCCCCCGTCAATCAGCTGCTCTACGACGGGTTGCTATTGCTGCAGCATCGCGGGCAGGACGCCGCGGGCATCGTCACGGCCGAGCACAACATGTTCCACATGCACAAGGCGCCGGGCATGGTGCGCGACGTGTTCCGCACGCGCAACATGCGCGATCTCGCCGGCAACATCGGCATCGCGCACTGCCGCTACCCGACCGCGGGCTCCGCGTTCAAAGCCTCCGAGGCGCAACCGTTCTACGTCAACTCGCCCTTCGGCATCGTCCTCGGCCACAACGGCAACCTGACGAACGCGGAGCAGCTGAAGGAGGAGATGTTCCGCACGGATCTGCGGCACATCAACACCGGCTCCGATTCCGAGGTGCTGGTCAACGTGCTCGCGCACGAGCTCGAGCAGGCCTCGGTGAAGCTGCGTCTCGAGCCGCAGACGATTTTCACGGCGGTCGCCAATGTGCATCGCCGCGTGCGCGGCGCATATGCGGTGGTCGCGATGATCGCGGGCTACGGCGTGCTGGCGTTTCGCGATCCGTACGGCATCCGGCCGGCGGTGATCGGCTACAACGAGACGCCGGCCGGCACCGAATACATGGTGGCGTCCGAATCGGTGGCGGTGGATGCGCTTGGCTTTCGCGTGCTGCGCGACATCGGGCCGGGCGAAGCGGTCTTCATCGACGAGGACGGGCACTTTCACAGCCAGCAGTGCGCGCCGCACGCCAGCCTGAATCCCTGCATCTTCGAATACGTGTACCTGGCGCGGCCGGACTCGCTGATCGATGGCGCCTCGGTGTACGAGGCGCGCCTCAACATGGGTGAGAAGCTCGCCGAAAAGATCCGGCGCCAGTACCGGCATCTGGATGTGGACGTGGTGATTCCGATCCCCGATTCGAGCCGCCCGTCGGGATTGCAATTGGCGAGCGCGCTTGGCGTGCCGTACCGCGAGGGGTTCGTTAAGAACCGCTACATCGGCCGCACCTTCATCATGCCGGGCCAGGCGGTGCGCAGACGCTCGGTGCGCCAGAAGCTGAACCCGATGGCGATGGAGTTTGCCGGCAAGAACGTGCTGCTGGTGGACGACTCGATCGTGCGCGGCACGACCAGCCGCGAGATCGTGCAGATGGCGCGCGAGTCGGGCGCGCGCAAGGTGTTCTTCGCCTCGGCCGCGCCGCCGGTGCGCTTCCCGAATGTCTACGGCATCGACATGCCGACGCGGGCGGAGCTGATCGCCGCCCATCGCAGCGAGGAAGAGGTGTGCCGCGAGATCGGCGCCGACGCCCTCATCTACCAGGACCTCGAGGAGCTGAAGGACGCGGTGCGCCGCGCCAACCCGCGCCTCACCCGCTTCGAGACCTCGTGCTTCGACGGTCACTACGTCACCGGCGATATCAGCACCGATTACCTGCGCACCATCGAGACGCAGCGCGATGCGGCGCGCGATTCGAGCGAAGAGGACGCCCAGCTGGATCTGAATCTGGTCACGTAGCCCGCCGCGCTTCCCTAAGTGGCTCGTCGCCTGATATAGTCGCCTTCTTCGCGCCGATTTGAGCCACAGCTTGCGGGCGCGTAACAAATGCCGCTAAAGCGTGCCGAAAAACCCGGTTCGCCACGCGGCCGGGTTTTTTTATGGACCAAAAGCTAGAAACAGCAACACTCGGCGTGCGCGCCGGTCAGGTGCGCAGCCAGTTCCAGGAGCATGCCGAGGCGCTGTACCTCACCTCGAGCTTCGTGTTCGAGAACGCAGCGCAGGCCGCCGCGCGTTTCGCGGGCGAGCAGGGCATGGTGTACACGCGCTACACCAACCCGACGGTGGCGATGTTCCAGGACCGGCTGGCGGCGCTCGAGGGCGCCGAGAGCTGCGTTGCGACCGCCTCGGGCATGGCGGCGATCCTCGCCACCGCGATGGTGCACCTCAAGACGGGCGATCACGTGGTGTGTTCCAACGCCGTGTTCGGCGCGACCATCCAGCTCTTTACCAACATCCTCGGCCGCTACGGGATCGAGACGACGTTCGTCTCCCCGACGCGCGTCGAGGAGTGGCGCCAGGCGCTCAGCTCGCGCACGCGGCTGCTCTTCCTCGAGACGCCGTCCAATCCGCTGACCGAAATCTCGGATATCGCGGCGCTCGCCACGATCGCCAGATCGGCCGGCGCGCTGCTCGCAGTGGACAACGTGTTCTGCACGCCGGCGCTGCAGCGGCCGCTCGCCCTCGGAGCCGATCTCGTCATCCACTCGGCGACGAAGTACATCGACGGCCAGGGTCGCGTGATGGGTGGCGCGGTCGCCGGGGCGAGATCCCTGGTTGGCGAGCCGATGACCGCGTTCCTGCGCACCGCGGGACCGACGCTTTCTCCGTTCAATGCCTGGGTGCTGCTGAAAGGCCTGGAGACGCTCGAGCTGCGGATGAACGCGCAGTCGGCGGCGGCGCTCGAGCTGGCGCGCTGGCTGGAGCGGCACCCGGCTATCGCGCGCGTGCACTACCCCGGGCTCGAATCGCACCCGCAGCACGCACTCGCCAAGCGGCAGCAGAAGGCCGCCGGGTCGGTGCTGTCATTCGAGGTTAAGGGCGGCCGCGAGGCGGCATGGCGCGTCATCGATCGCACGCGGCTGGTCTCGATTACCGCGAATCTCGGCGATGTGAAAACCACCATCATCCATCCGGCAAGCACGACGCACGGGCGCATCTCGCCGCAGGCACGCGCGGCGGCCGGCATCACGGAGGGCCTGGTGCGCATTGCCGTGGGCCTCGAGGCGGTCGGCGACCTGAAGGCGGATCTGGAGCGCGGGTTAAGCTAGCGGCGTGCGCCGTGCGCTCCAGGTAGCGCTCCTTGCCGTCGTGTACTTCACGGCGGCGAAGCTGTCCCTGTTGCTCGCCATCCCGCCGGGCTACGCCACGGCGGTATGGCCGCCTTCGGGGATCGCGCTCGCCGCACTGCTGCTCTGGGGAAACCGGCTGTGGCCCGGCGTCTGGATCGGCAGCTTCGCCGCCAACCTGACCATCGAAGGCGCCGCGCTCACCGCGGCCGTGATCGCTACCGGCTCGGCCCTGCAGGCGCACGTCATTGCGGCGCTGCTCAGCCGCACGATCGGCGCGCCGCGGCGCTTCCTGCGCGTGCGCGACGTCGCGATCTTCGTCAGCTTGGTGGTCGGCGGTGCGGTGATTGCGCCGAGCGTCGCCTTGCTGCCGCTCGCGACGATCTATCCGTTGCCGCTGAGGGATCTCGTCTCCAACTGGTGGACCTGGTGGCAGGGAGATGCCTGCGGCATGCTGATCACGACGCCGCTCGTGCTCACCTGGTCGGTGCCGGGCATGAAGTGGACGCGCGAGAAGGTGCTCGAGGCGATGCTATTTGCGCTGTTGCTGCTCGCCGCCGGAGACGTGGTGTTCAGCGGCGCCGCCGGCCGTACCTTCGTCATGGTGCCGTTCGTCGTCTGGGCGGCGTTTCGCTTCGGCCAGCGCGAAGTCACGACGACCAGCGCCGTCATCTGCGCTATGGCGCTCTGGTACAGCCTGGGGGAGCTCACCGGCCCGTTCGCCGATGAGCCGCGTAACGAGGCGCTGCTGCTGCTGCTCGTTTTCGTCAGCACCGTGGTGGTGACCGGACTCATGCTCTGCGCACTGCTCGCGCAATTGCAGGCCGCGCGTGAGGAGCTCGAGACGCGCGTCGCGCAGCGCACCAGCGCGCTCGCCGAAAGCGAGCAGCGCTTCCGGCTGCTCGTCGAAAGCGTGGTCGACTACGCCATCTACATGCTCGATCGCGCGGGGCGCGTCGCGAGCTGGAACGCGGGCGCCGAGCGCATCAAGGGCTACAAGGCCGAGGAGATCATCGGCCAGCACGTGGCGCGCTTTTACGTCGCCGAGGACGTCGCGGCCGGCAAGCCGGCGCGCGACCTGGAGATCGCGGCGCACGAAGGACACTTCGCCGAGGAAGCATGGCGCCGGCGCAAGGATGGCTCGACCTTCTGGGCAAGCGTCGTCACCACGGCGGTGCGCGACGATACCGGCGAGCTCCTCGGTTACGCCAAGGTGACGCGCGATCTGACCGAGCGCAAGCGCGTCGAGGCGGAGCTGGTGCGCGCGAAGACCGAGGCCGAGCGGGCGAACGAATCGAAATCGCAGTTCCTCGCCAATATGTCGCACGAGCTGCGCACGCCGCTCAACAGTCTACTGATCCTCGCGCGACTCCTCGCCGACAACGTCGGCGGGCGCCTCGATCCGAAGCAGGTGCGCTTTGCGCAGACCATCTACGCCTCCGGAATGGACCTCCTCGGATTGATCAACGATCTGCTCGACCTCGCCAAGATTGAAGCGGGCGCGATCACCGCGCTGCACGTGGCGCCGGCGCGGCTCGCGGAGCTGCGCGACGACATCGAACGCACTTTTCGCGAGATGGCGCGCGAGAAGAAGCTCGACTTCGCCATCGAGCTCGCGCCGGGGCTGCCTGAAACGATCCGCACCGATGCGACGCGCGTCAAGCAGGTGCTGAAGAACCTGCTCGCCAACGCCTTCAAGTTCACGCGGCAGGGCGGTGTGCGGCTCGCCATCAGGCTGCACGGGCCGAAAACCATTGCCTTTGCGGTGAGCGATACCGGCATCGGCATCCCGCCGGACAAGCAGCGCGTCATCTTCGAGGCGTTCCAGCAGGCCGACGGCTCGACCAGCCGCCAGTACGGCGGCACCGGCCTCGGTCTTTCGATCAGCCGCGAGCTGACGCGGCTTCTCGGCGGCGAGCTGGAAGTGGCAAGCGAGCCCGGCAAGGGCAGCACCTTTACCCTGATCCTGCCGGTCTCGGACGAGCGCGCGGCCGCCTCGGTCAGTTAACCAGGGCCGCGGCGCGCGCTCAGCGCTCGCTAAATCAGGCGCCGCCGATGCCGCGGATGATCTTGCCCGTGCCCGCGCAGTTCTCGCAGCGCTTGCCCGCCTTCTTGCCGCTGCCGTGGCATTGCGGACAGATGTCCTCGCCGCTGCCCGGTGTGCCGGGCCTCGCTTCGTCGCCCGGCGCCATCTGCCGGCGCTCCGCCGGCGGTGAATCGCTTCGCTCTGGCTTCACGCCTGCTCCGACTGGCCGACGAGCTCTTCCTTGCGCGTCTTCATCTGCTCGCCGAGCGCGTCGAGGTCGAGATCTTCGGCTTTCTTCGCCTCAACGAACATCTCGCCTTCCTCCTCTTTCACGTGGTGCATGACGTACTCGCCGAGCACCGTGAAGGTGGCGAAGTAGTTCGGGTCGTCCGGGCCGGCGTTCTCGAGATGCTCGATCAGCATCTTCGCCGTCTCGTGCTCGACGGCGGCCTCGTTCATGATGTCCTCGTCCTCGATCGCCGCGCGCACCGCGGGATAGAAAATTTCTTCTTCCAGCGTGGTGTGCACTTTCAGGTCCTCGCACACGGTCTGGATCAGCTGACGGCAGGTCTCGGTGTCCGAGCGGTCCATCTCCTCGAACTCCTTGAACGCCTTTTTCACCTTGGCGTGGTCTTCCTTGAGGAGGTCGATCGCGTTCATTTTGCTGCGGGTCTTGGCCATGGCGGCGTCCTTTGCGGTTTGGGCACACCGCGCCGAGCAACCGCCGTACCCGAGCCGCGCTGCGCGCCCGCCGGCTGTAAGGCTTACCCTGCCGGAAACTTTTACCAGCGAGCGAGACGCGCGCGGCTGCCGGCCACCTCGAGGTAGCCGCCGCGACCGTACCAGTCGGGCAGCACCCACCGCTCGCAGCGTCGTCCATCGACGTCGAGCGTGTGCTTTCCCGGCCGGTGCGTATGGCCGTGGATCAGGCGCGCGACGCCGTGACGGCGCAGTGCTTCGCGCACCGCGTCGTCGTTGACGTCCATGATGTCCGCGGGCTTCGCCTGGATCACTTCCTTGCTCTTGTCGCGCAGGCCTCGCACGGTGGCGCGCCGCTCGGCGAGCGGCTTCGCCAGGAACTCGCGCTGCCATGCCACCGAGCGCGCGGTGCGCCGCCACCCCTGATAGTCGTGGTCATCGGTACAGAGCGTGTCGCCGTGCATTAACAGCGTGTTGTCAATGACGCTGGGATCGGCGAGTAGTTGCGCGCCGCTCGCGCGGCAGAATGCTTCACCGAGCAGGAAATCGCGGTTGCCGTGCATCAGGCGCACTTTGGTGCCGGCATTCGCGAGCTGGCGGAGCGCTCCGGCGATCACCGCGTTGAACGGCGTCTCGAGATCCTCGTCGCCGATCCAGTACTCGAAGAGATCGCCGAGCACATAGAGCGCATCGGCGCCGGCCGCATCTTCCTCCAGGAAGCGAAAGAACTGCTC
>Ga0070697_100001466_pt1 | contig 17972 bp, 17 predicted proteins | sample KBSK1501metaG_FD_65475 | JGI IMG/M metagenome (GOLD analysis project Ga0070697, IMG submission 65475) | Corn, switchgrass and miscanthus rhizosphere microbial communities from Kellogg Biological Station, Michigan, USA - KBS K1-50-1 metaG | ecosystem: Host-associated > Plants > Roots >... | reverse complement strand
GCTCCGCTGCGGTCAGACGATCCTTAATTGGCATGTTTGATATCTTTTGCATATACGGTTTGCCGGGCTGAGAACTCATACTGAAGTCGGGTAGTGCCGCAGTACGTGCAATTCTGCCGACAGCTTTCGGCCGTTGTTCAGCAACTCGTGTTCCGAGGAAGGTAGTGGGAAGCGTGACAAACCGGATTAGTTGTTTAATTGGCCCCGCGTGAATTGATCAGAAGCAAGATACAAAAAACGTGTAATTTAATCGTATGAATTCACTCCAGTCTAATGGCCGATTTTCGTGACGTTAAGACTCAAAGCCAGACGATTTCGTTGGTTTCTGCTGGATTGACGATAGCGTTTTTGCGCGTATTTTTCACGGGCTTCCACGCTCACGAAGTCTCCCGTCTCGACAATGAGAGCAGTGAGGCGACCTCCATAAACGCAAGCCGTATCGAGGCCAATCGCGTGCGCCGCGCGCCGCGGTTTTTTCGCCGGCCAATGACCGAAGAGAACTGTTTTCGGACCCCGATACACGTCGAACCAGGGCACACCTCTACGGCGCGAGGGATCGGCTCCCATTGTGCGGATTTCCGTGAGGTCGCTTGCCATCTGTCTGCGGAGAGGCACTCCGGGTCGCAATCCCGCATGAACTACGATATGTGAACCAAGATCGATCGTGTAAGGAAGCGAACGAAGATATTCATAGTAACGATCACGATGAGGCTCAAGCTCGTTGAGTGCCCGCCGTTGCTCTTTCGTGAGCGATACCGGTTCGCCGCGCCACCGCTGCCTTAGCTTTCTGTCGTGGTTTCCAATGACCGATGAAAAACGATGATCACGTATGAATAGTTCGAGAACTTCTGGGCTCTTGGGACCTTTTACAACCAGATCGCCGACGGCGATTACCCGATCCTGGTTTTGCAACTTGATTAGTGTTAGTAGATCGCAGAGCTCGTCAAAGCATCCGTGAATATCGCCAACTACAATCGTACGTCCCATCGATCTTCAGTCATACAAAAGATGTACCGCGTCGGTGTTCCAATCGGCGAGACTCGCGGTAACGATCTCGGCGCCCGCTGCTCGCAACGAAGACTCGGCGACTGTATTTGTTACTGCCAGTGTGTGCATGCCGGCAGTGCGAGCTGCATCGATTCCCGGCGGGGCGTCTTCGATAACCAGGCACTCGCCCGGGAGCAGCGGCAATTTCCGGGCAGTCCGTCTTGTCTGGTTCAATTTGGCAAGCGCGCACTGGTAGCAATCAGGGGCGGGTTTATGTTTTAAAGACGGATCTGCGCTCACAATGACCGAAAAATAATTTGTCAGCCCGGAAAGGTCCAACACGTGATGAATCTCGGTGCGTTCCGCCATGCTGACGATTCCAAGTTGATATTTGCGCGCTGCTTCCTTAATGAAAGTAACTATGCCGGGAGCGAGCGGCAACCCTGCTTCAATCAGTGATCGATGAAGCTCGTGTTCGCGACTAATAATCGCGCGCGTCGTCTGATCGTCTACCTGACTGCCCGCACGCTGAAATGCTGCTCGAGTAAAGGCAACGTCATCCATTCCAAGACAGGCGAAGTAGTCTTCATCGGTCAGTTCAACGCCGTGGGAGCCAAGCACTTCGCGATAGGCCTTTAGATGAATTCGCTCGTCATCGATGATGACGCCGTTGAAGTCGAAAAAGATCGCGTGGATCATGCGGCGAGATTCTTATAGAGCTGCCTGGCTGGAGGCAATGGCTGCTGTTCCTCCTCCGTTCGCGATCTTCTCGTTCTGTTCCAGGAACATCTGCGGTAGTCGCTCGCTCTCGAGCACATCCAGTCGTCGCAATACCTCCGTCAGTGCCAGTTCGTTTTTCAAATTCACCTGAAAATCCAGATCGGCGCGCAGACGATCTTTTTCGGATTGCCGATTTTGCGACATCATGATGATGGGCGCCTGTAAGCCCGCGATGATTCCCATCACGAGGTTGAGCATCTGATACGGCGATGGATCAAATCCTCTGATCAAAATGTAAGAATTGAAGACAATCCATCCAATGATAATCAGGACTGCTGCTCCGATGAATTTCCAGCTTCCGCCAAACTCAGCAATCCCGTCCGCAGCGCGATCGGCAATCGTCATTCGCTTTTTCTCTTCTTCGTTGACGTTGCGCGAAACGCGTTGTTGCAGTAGTCGGTCAGTCCTTCGAAGCCGAGCAAAGGTAGCGCTCAGCATCTCCAGCGCGACCGCCGGGTTAGAGTGAATGAAACGCAGAAAATCGTCTCGCGAAAGGACGGCGAGCACCGCGTCTTCGGTTACCGTGGCTGAGGCTGACCGTTGTTTACCGTCGATTATGGCCATCTCGCCAAAGAAATCACCCTGCGTGAGCTCAGCAAGAATTATTTCCTTCTCGTCGTCGTCCGTGATGCTAATCCGAACACGGCCGCTTTCCACCAGGTACATAGCGTCGCCCTGATCGCCGGCGTGAAACAGTGGCATGTTTGCCTGTACCGCACGCGTCCGCAGAAGGTCGCGCAAATCGCGAAGTTCATCAGCGCTTAGCGAACCAAACAGCGGTACTGAGCGAATGGCTTCGAGCGTCATCTCTTGGGGGTTTTTCGTTGACATCGCGTACCTCTTTGTCAGTTGTCCGTGGTCAGCGGTCAGTTGTCAGTTGTCGTGGTCGGTTGTCAGTAGTCAGTTGTTTCAATTAAGAAGTCACGTCGGACTACCGGACTACTGACCATTGACTACTGACTACTGACCTTTCCATCTTTCATAACAATGATCCGATCGGCGAAATTCTCGGCTAAGTCACGATCGTGAGTAACCAGAAGCACCGTCAGTTTATCGTTACTGACCATTTCGCGCAGCAGCGCCAGCAGCTCATGCGCGCGGGTCGAGTCTAAATTCCCAGTTGGCTCGTCCGCAAGCAAAACTCGCGGCTGGTTGGCGAGGGCCCGGGCGATGGCAACTCGCTGCTGTTCTCCTCCTGATAGCTCAGCGGGGCGGTGCTCCATTCGGTCAGTCAGCCCGACGCGCTCCAGCAGACTGGCCGCCCGATTTTTCCGCTCACCGCCTCGCATGCCCCCGAATGCGAGTGCCAGCCCCACATTTTCTTCCGCCGTCATCGTGGGTATCAGATTGAAATTTTGAAAAATCATGCCAACTGAGAAACGCCGGTAGCGCGCCATCTGTTTTTTCGTGAGCGGCCCAAGCGGCTTCGAATCGAAGAGCACCTCACCACTGGTAGGACGATCTAGGCCGCCGAGCAGATTTAAAAGCGTCGACTTTCCTGACCCGGAAGTTCCCTGAATCGCGACGAACTCGCCCTCATTCGCGCCCATGTTCACGCGGTCCAGCGCAGTCACCTGGTTCGTGCCCATTTGATAGACGCGACTCACTTCGTGAGTCTCGATTAGTGACATGAAGCCTGTGGATCTCAAGCAAAGACGCAAAGCCGCAAAAACTAGCGGTCGTTATCCCGGGTCTTATCCAACAGCGCGTGGTTGAACTCTCCTTCGCTGCTGGCTTTGCTCTTTGCGCTTTGCACTTTGCGTGTTTGTCCTTTGCGCAGCGTGAATATTCTTTCCGACCTAAGTAGCGACAGCCCGCGCCCGGGCGACTCGCCACAATTCAAACAGTTCCTCGTCGAAGCCTTTCAACGGAATTTCGAATCGCTGGCAGACGAATTCATTACTCGGCTCGCTCAGCAAGTCTCTCACTTCGGGATCGCTGTAAACCACGCTTGAAATCACCACATCATTTCCAGTTGATTGTCCTTCCAGACGCGCCGCCAGATTAACGGTCGAACCAAAATAATCCAGCCGATCATTCAGAGTCACGGCAATGCAGGGTCCCGTATGCAAGCCGGCTTTCAACGTCAAAGGCAGCATGCCCTCCGGCGGAAGAGCCAGACGCTGTTGCGCCTCGAGCATCGCGCGCAAGGCGGAAGCGGGTTGACGAAATACCGCCATGACGGCGTCGCCGATTGTCTTGACGAGCGCCCCATCTTCGGCCGCGATCGCTTGTTTCAAAACATCGAAATGATTCATTACCCGGCCGAAGGCTGTGGCATCACCAATTTCACGGTAAAGACGCGTCGAATTCTTCAAATCGGTGAACAGCACAGTTAAGGTGCCTACCGAAATCTGCTCACCTGGTCGCAAAGCTTCACTGGCAAACAGATCGCGAAACACCTGTAAAGCAGTAACTTCTGCGGCCGTCGCCGCGGTGTCGCTCCATTCAGTGCGTTCAAGGATGAATAGCTGTTCTTCGTCGCTCGCGTTCTCGAACGCGAGGGACGGGCACCGTCCAATTTCGAGTTCTTTATCGATCCATCCCTCTGGTGAAGCACGCAGAGCTAATCCGCATGCTCCCTCGTTAGTCACGAGCAGATGCTGCCAGCCGGCCAGATTCAAGGTCCGCAGACGATAGCGGCCTTCCTTGAGGGTTAAATTGATTTCTCGGCTTGTCTGCGCCGGCAGCAGTTGTTGCGCAACAATATGCGGTGTGACTTGTGGGCCACCGACGCAGAACGTCTCTGCTTCGATCACCCGAATCGATGGATTTGGTCGAAAGGTGAGCTCTACGGATTGTTCAAAGTTGGCTTTGAAATCAATGTTGCAACCGGCGCAATGGACCTGAGAGCTGACTTCAGTGAGAGAATCCGCCGCACCCCCGCCGCGGCACATCGGACAAATCAGATTCCATTGCAGATCCAGAATGCCCGCGCGAGTCGCGTGCAAACAAATCTCAAGAACGTCACGGCGCGATTTGTTCCACTGCCTCGCCAATTCGTAGGGTCTGATTCTTGCCAGCGCATAATCGTCCGCATTCTCGATGTGGTCGACGAGCAATGCACTCAACTCTTCATTATTTTCACTGACTTTCAACTTTTCACTGAGCGTAAGCAGGCGTGTTCGGCCCCCTGCGGACAATTCAACCTTCGCGGCCGTGCTTGCCTGAATTCGCCCGCGTTGGGCGAGAATGTCATATTCACGAAAGGTTCTGGCGAAGCTGCGCGCGCTCAACAGACCAATCTGAAGCGGGATGGCAATCAGGCCAAAGACGTTTTTTGGCTTGGCCCAGACTTGATAGACGAGTTTGGTCCCTGGCGATTTGGAGTTCTCGTTCATGGCTTCAGCTTTGCGGTCACTTAATTCCGCCAACACACGCAGTTCGGCAATCGGTCCTTTTGTGTAACGCCTGACAACTCCAAATCGTTGTGGTCGAACCCATTCGAACGGCTGCTCCTCCCACTCGACCGGAACGCCGAGCATTGAAAGCCGCAACAAACGCCGCGCATTCTTGATTGTTTTGTTTGCTACCGATTCGACCGATGGCACGCCGGTGTCACGATTAAACCGATTAGTATCGGAAACTAACGGCCAGAGTTCCTCGGGCGATGATTCGAGATCGAATTGCCAACGGTAGTGGAATTCGTGGAAAGGCATAACAAAGCAGTTTCAGGTTTCAGGTTTCAGGTTTCAAGTTTGTCGTGTCGCGAATTTAGAAATGCCACACCTGTCTTGAAACAACTTGAAACCTGAAACCTGAAACTTGAAACTCGACTCAGATTACTTTGTATTCCGAATCCACCTCTTCATCGGAAAACGCCACCCGGTAATTCTTTGACTGCAGTTGCTTGGTGATCAGCAGGTCGTCCTTTGTCTTCAGCAAGTCGGCGCGGTTGTAGACTGAAAGCTCGAAATTATATCCGTGCGTGATCGCGTCTTTCGGGCAAGCCTCGACGCAGAAACCACAAAATATGCAACGACCGTAGTCGATGTTATAAACCTTCGCGTACCGTTCATCGACGCCGATGCGCTCTTCCTCAGGACGAGGATCGTCCGCAGCCTCGATGTAGATGCATTCGGACGGGCACGCCGCAGCACATAGAAAACAAGCAACGCATTTCTCGCGACCGAGCTCGTCAACATGCAACAGATGTTGACCGCGATAACGTGGCTGAACCGTCACGGGCTCATCGGGGTATTCGACTGTTTGCTTTCGCTTGGGAATGTAGGACAACGTCACGCCCATACCCTGAATGATGGCGCGGGTTGAATTGATGACTTCGGAGATGATCGACATGATATTTGATTTCGAAATTCGAATTGCGCTTGCGGATTTAAGCTCTTGCGGCCTTAGCTGTTCTGCCGGAACTAGTAAAAATCGCCAACAGTTCTCCCGCTTCCCTTAACAACCATACACGCTGCTTGGCCTCGCCGAGTTTCGCTTCATCACAAATCTCGAGCCAGTATTGAGTCTCGGAAGCTTCCTTTTCATCGATACCAATTTTGTGAACAAAGTCGTTTCTGGATTCGGCCCTGTTAGCTTCTCGGTAATTCGCGCCGACAGATGTTCCCGCTTTTACTGGTTGGTATCTAATCACGTCACCAATTCGTCCGTATGGCAACGTAGCTGCGAACGAAATAATCCTGATTGCAAATTGTTTCGTTCTTTTCTCTAGCTCGAATTTGTCCATCTAAATTCGCAATTCGCAATTCGCAATTCGAAATCGGCTACTATTCTACATTAGCTGCAGCCAGACTCTGTACTACCGAGAACTCTTATGAATTCAAACCATAAATGATCGCGATTATGTAGATGATCATTAGACCGCCATAAAGGATGACTGTCAGTCCGCCGGTGATGATTCCAGTCAAGGCAGCTTGCCTTCCGCCGACACGCTCCGGATCCTTCTTCATTTGGGACAGAGCCACGCCGCCTAGAATGATTGCCACGATCGCCGGAATTGGCCCGAGACAACAGATGCTGGCAATTCCGACGATCATTGAAGCGGTAGCCAAACCTTTATTCTGGGGCCGAGCGTACAAAGGTGGCGGTGGCGGTTGCCAAACCGGTTCAACTGCTTTTTGTTTTGGGGACGACCGCCCAGGCGATGGGTCAACCTCGGTGGATGGCATATTCCAAATGGCTTGCTGCTGCTTTGAAACGTCGGGAGGTCGCGGCGCCATGATCGTATCGATAAGGTCGGCGGATGCGGCTTTGTCCTCGACCAAAGTCGTTCCGTCCTGAGTGCAGAAACTCAGCCACTCCTCGTCAAACTTCTTGTTACAAGTTGGACAGCACTTCATACGCGATGAAATCGGGAGCCCTATTTGTTGAGATTCATGAGGAAGCTCAGTCCGTAAATAAGAATTATGAATGCCAGCAGCACAAAATAGCCTGAACCGATTGCGACGCCGGCAATCGAGAATCCCTTTCCACCAAATTTCTCCGGGTCCTTCTTGATTTGCGATAGCTGATAACCGCCGAGCCCGATCGCAATCGGCGCCGTGATCACGCCGAGATAACAGCACCAGCCGATTGTTATGCTGAAGATGCCGAGGCACATGGAAACTATCGCAAGACTTTGTTGCGGCGCGGAAACGATCGGACGCGGTGGAGGCGTTTGCCACGAGGGAATAGCGGACGGAGGCTGTGGCGCCGGAGGTATATAACTGGCCGGCATATTCATGGTAGGCAGCCCGACCCGATTTGTATCCCGCGCAGGCGGGGCCATTACGGTCGGTGGGGGCTCGCGAGGTAAGCTGGCGGCATCAACGAGCGCAACCCCGTCTTGGGTGCAAAAGCTCAGCCACTCTTCGTCGTAGGTTCGGCCGCAACTGGGACAGCGTTTCATTTAGAATGGTACTTTGAGCTTTGTACTTTGAGCTTTGTACCTGGAATTTTGATTTCCTTCGCAGGACCGATCACTGTTCGAGCAGACAACAAAGTACAAAGCACTAAGTACAAAGTACGAAAGAAGTAATACTAAATTAGTTCAAGCTTACTAAAGAAGTACGCAATCTCGATCGCCGCATTCTCGTCAGAATCTGAGCCGTGCGTCGCGTTCTCGCCGACTGACGAGCCGAATCTTTTTCGGATAGTTCCTTCGTCGGCCTTCGCCGGATCAGTCGCGCCCATCAGATCGCGCCAGGCTTTCACGGCGCCTTCTTTCTCGAGCACCATCACGATGCAGGGCGCGCTCGACATGAATTCCGTAAGACTTTCGTAGAACGGCTTGCCACGGTGCACTTCATAGAAGCCTTCAGCCTGTGTTCGCGTTTGATGAATCATTTTCATCGACCGAATGCGGAACCCGTCGGTGATGATGCGATCGATTATTTTTCCGGTGTGACCCGCGCCTACGGCGTCGGGCTTGATGATTGCGAGTGTTTTGTCAGTCTGTTCCATGTATCTCGTGGCTACCAACGGGCGGATTCGTAGGACTTATGCGGCTTCATTAGTCTTGTTAGGTTTTTCGTTGTGATCTGCACGTATCCGCGTTAATCCGCGGCCGCGGCCAAATTTCGGACGCTGCTTCAGAAGCCAACTGAGACGCCGAGCGCATCCATCATTGCTGATCCAATATCCGCGGGCGACTTGACGACATAAATGCCGGCTTCGGCGAGCGCGGCCATTTTCTCCGCGGCAGTTCCCTTCCCGCCGGCAATGATTGCTCCGGCGTGGCCCATGCGTCGTCCGGGAGGCGCGGTCTGTCCGGCAATGAAAGCCACGATCGGTTTGGTCACATGATCCTTTGCGAAAGCCGCTGCTTCTTCTTCCGCGGTCCCGCCAATCTCACCAATCATGACAATGCCGTCAGTTTCTTCGTCTGCTTGAAACAAACGCAAAGCATCAACATGCGATGTGCCGACTATCGGATCGCCGCCAATGCCGATCGCGGTTGATTGGCCCAACCCAAGTGAAGTTAGTTGACCCACCGCTTCATACGTCAGGGTGCCTGAGCGCGACACGACACCGACGCGGCCTTCGCGATGGATACGGCCCGGCATGATGCCAATTTTGCATTTGCCGGGCGAAATAATTCCGGGACAGTTGGGCCCGATCAGGCGAATAAGTTTATCGCTCAGATATTCCTTCACCTTTACCATATCGAGAGTGGGAATGCCTTCGGTAATGCAGACGACAACGGGAATTCCGGCATCGGCTGCTTCCATGACTGCGTCGGCGGCGAACGCCGGCGGCACGTAAATCACCGAAGCGTTCGCGCCTTCTTCGTTCACCGCATCCGTAACCGTATTGAAAACCGGAATGCCTTCGTGCTTGGTGCCGCCCTTGCCGGGCGTTACTCCAGCGACGATGTTCGTTCCATACTCCACCATCTGCTTTGTATGAAACGTGCCTTCTTTTCCGGTGATGCCCTGGACAACCAGACGGGTAGATTTATCGACAAGTACGCTCATTGAAATCAGAGGTCAGAAATCAGAAGTCAGAGATCAGACATCGGATCGAAATTATGAGGGCGCAGTATAGCAATTGGCTTTCGACGCTACAAAGTTCTGCGCAGCTAAGTAAGTTCGAATCGTTCACCATACTGCGGCACTTCAATCTGCCAACCGAATCGTTCGTGTATGTGGCTGGCCATTGCCTCAGCAGCGTCGGTCTCTCCGTGAGTTACGAAAACTCTTTTGGGCGAGGCGGGCATGCCTTCCAGCCAACGGACAATTTCTTTCCAATCGGCATGCGCGGAAAAGCCGCCAATTTTTTCCACCCGACAGCGAACCGGAACCCACTGCCCAAGCACCTTCACTTGTTTTTCACCATCAGCGACGCGGCGGCCCAGGGTGCCCGCGGCCTGGTAACCGACAAACACAACGGTTGCGTTCTCATCCGGCAGCAAACGCAGCGCGTGATGCAGCACGCGTCCACCATTCATCATGCCTGACGCGGAAATGATCACGCGCGTATTTTGCAGATCATTGAGCCGTTTAGACTGTTCGCGCGTGTCGCACGCGAGCATTGAATGGGTACGCAGTGGCGTCGGTGAAAGCTTGAGCGCGTTCGCGTAATCTTCGTCCTGCTCTTCAGTCCGGGCCGCGTACGCCTGAGTGGCGGCTGATGCCATCGGAGAATCAACACATACGGGCACGATTGGAATTTTGTTTTCGTCTTCCAGTTCGCGGAGAAAATAAAGAATCTCCTGAGCACGGCCGACGGCAAATGCGGGAATCAGCACCGCTGCATTTCGCGTGGCGGCTTCTTTGATGATGCGCTCGAGCGCATCCTTCGGTTCTTCAGTGTCGTGGAGACGATCGCCATAAGTCGACTCCACCACCAAATAATCGCAAGCAGGCGGAGGCTCGGGATCGCGAATGATCGGCTGGTTGTATTTGCCGAGATCGCCGGAGAAAAGAACGCTACGTTGGTTCTCCAGGCCCTGTTCACCGTTTATCCGCACCAGCACCTGACTGGATCCTAGAATGTGGCCGGCTATCCGAAACTCGGCAGAGATGCCCTGAGCAATCGGAATTGCCTGGCCGTTGTTTTTAACGACTTGAACCAGCTTGAGAGCTTCCCTGGCGTCACCTTCAGTGTAAAGCGGCAGCGCCGGAAGGTGTTTTGTAATCTTGTGCCGATTGCGATAGTCGGCTTCTTCTTCCTGCAAGCGGGCCGCATCCGGAAGCAAAATTTTCAGGAGGTCTGCCGTGCCGCGCGAGCAATAGACGGCCCCGCGAAATCCGTGATTCACAAAACGCGGCAAATAACCGGTGTGATCGATGTGGGCATGCGTGATGATAACCGTATCAACGGATGACGCATTGAAAGGTGGCTCCTGCCAGTTGCGTTCGCGCAAGTCACGCGGTCCCTGGAAGAGCCCGCAGTCGACTAGCACGCGTGCGTGATTGGTTTCGACCAGATACTTCGATCCGGTTACGGTGCCGGCGGCACCCCAGAATGAAAGAGACGGCATGCGCGGCAACATATCGGAATTCGACAAATGTGTCTACGCAAACACCTCAGTGCAATTTGCGCTTTTCAGAAGTTTCCAACTCGCTTATCATCCGACCGTGAGAGGAACGTCCGAATGAAACGAAAACTTTTACGAATACGCATCGCTCTCCTGATAGTCCTCGTTTCCATCATCGCGACACAATGGGATTTCACCCTGCCGAAAGGTTCCACTGTGGTTACGCACGAAACGCCGGCTGCGCTGCCGCAGTTCGATGATCCGTACGCCGATTTCCGTAACGCGCGTTACTCGAACATCGGACTCTTGAATGAACGCGATGAAATAAAGCTCGGCACGCAACTTCATCGCGAAGTGACCAAGCGCTTTCGGTTGACGGATGTTGGTGTTGCTCGAGTCGAGAGACTTGGTCAACGATGCGCGCGAGCGAGTCTGCGGCCGAACCTGGTCTACAAATTTCACGTAGTTGAAAGTCGCGAAATCAATGGGTTTTCGCTTCCTGGCGGGCATGTGTACGTAACGACGGCATTGTTAAAGCTGGCTAACGACAACGAGCTCGCTTCGGTATTGGCGCACGAAATCGGGCATATCGTTGCCCGGCACAGCCTGAAGACGCTGAGGCAGAAGCAGCAGTACAACGACATAGCGAAATCAATCGGTGAAGTCACGGGTGTCGCTGGAGACATTGGCCGGGACTTGGGAGTCGCGCTCGGACAGATGGTCAGCGAGGGCTTGTTGACGATTCACACGCGCGAAGAAGAACGTGAAGCAGATTTTCTCGGCGTGCGTGGAATGGTGCGCGCTGGTTTTGATCCGCAGGCCATGATCACCATGTTTCAAAAACTCGAGCGCATTGAACAGCAGGATTCAAATCTTCTGGGCAGCTTGTTTTCGGATCATCCCGACGTGGAGGAGCGGATTTCTAATACTCGATACGAGATTGCGCGGATGAGAAGAGGATAAGCCGCGAAAAGGCACCAGAGGCACAAAATTAGAACCGTAGAATTACGATTAGAACTCTACGACTTTTGTGCTTTTTGTGGCTGCTCCAACCTTTTTGTTCCGAAGAAGACAATTAGAGCAGGAATCAGCAATCCAAGATTTCTAAGTGCGGTCGTGACTCCTAATTGACTGGCGATAATGCCACCGAAGCAATTGCACTCCAGCTTTTCTCCCTGTAACACGTAGACGTAATAGAGAGCGAACGCGCTGAAGCCAATCAATAATGTCGCGGCCCACAGTGCTCCGACACGAACAGTTCTTGGAATCAGTAGTAGCAACGCAGCAAGGATCTCAGCCACGATGATGACAACTGTCGCCGGCCATTGCCAGCGCTCATAATTTATCGACATCGAACTGAGCAGTTCAGCCACATTCCCAACAAACTTTTTCAGAATTGTCAGCTTCGCTCCCGCGGCAAACAGAAAGAGGGCCGCAAGGGCGAAGCGGCTGATGAGGACGAGCCATTTGAGGACCGACACGAAGACGCGCGGACGCGAAGACTCGGCGAGCCTAACAGGCTCGGTGCCAGAACCGACCGGCCTCGCGTCTCCGTGTCTGCGTATCTCCGCGTCCATCTTTACCCGGCCAGGGCCACAACTTTCTCCGCTGCATCCTTCATCCCGGAGGCAACCGTGAAATTCAAGCCCGACTCGCGAATCACGCGTTGTCCTTCTTCGACGTTTGTTCCTTCGAGTCTCACGACTACCGGAACCTTCACACTGAGATTTTTTGCCGCACCCACCACACCTCGCGCGACCATGTCGCACCGGACAATGCCGCCGAAGATGTTTATAAGAACAGCTTTCACCGCTCGGTCGGCGAGCAGTATTCTAAATGCTGCTTCGACCCGCTCCTGGGAAGCCCCGCCGCCAACATCAAGAAAGTTGGCCGGTTCACCGCCAGCGAGCTTGATAATGTCCATGGTGGCCATCGCCAAACCGGCCCCATTAACCATGCAGCCAATCGTGCCGTCGAGCTTGATGTAATTGAGGTCAAACTTCGAGGCTTCGATTTCCAATGGCTCTTCTTCATTCAGATCGCGCAGGTCGCGATAATCGGGATGGCGAAACAGCGCATTATCATCGAAGTTCACTTTGGCATCGAGTGCGATTAATCGATTGTCCTTCGTTAAAAGGAAAGGATTGATCTCGACAAGAGATGCGTCCATCGCTTCATATGCTGCGTAAAGCGATTGCATGAACTTGGCTGCCTGGGAAACCAATTCGTTCGGCAGGCCCAACGCGAACGCGAGCTTGCGCGCCTGAAACGGACGGAAACCTACAGCCGGATCGATTGTTTCTTTGAAAATTTTATCGGGTGTTTTGGCGGCAACTTCTTCAATGTCCATGCCACCTGCGGCTGATGCCATAAAAACGGGCCGCCCACTCGCGCGATCGAGGACGATGCCCAGATAAAACTCTTTATCTATTGGCAGTCCTTCTTCGATCAGCAGCACATGAACTTCTCTTCCCTCCGGTCCCGTCTGATGCGTAACCAGTTTCATACCCAGCATTTTTTGCGCGATGTCGCGGGCTTCCTCAGCACTTTTCGCCAGTTTTACACCCCCGCCTTTGCCCCGCCCGCCTGCGTGAATCTGTGCCTTTACGACGACCGGCGTACTCGCCAACTCTTTCGCAGCCAGGAAGGCCTCGTCAGCCGTGTGGACGACAATGCCTCGTGGGACTGGCACGCGAAATTTTTTTAATAACTCTTTGCCCTGGTATTCGTGTATCTTCATCTTAAGTAGCTGGAGAGCAGGTTCCTGCTCGTGCGGCTATTTTTCGAATGACAGAACTTGATCAGTTTAACTACAGACGAAACCCGCCGCAAGCTAGTGAGAAACAAACAAAACTGAATGGGATCTGAAGTAAATCGTCGTCAGTTCATAAAGCAAACATCGATTTCGATGCTCGCATTAACGGCGAGCGCGGCGGCAGGCAATTTGCGCATCACGCCATTAACGGAGAATTTTGGCGAGACTGCACGAAGCCAGTTACTGACTCTGGTTAATGAGGAGCGGGCGAACGCTGGCGTTGGTTCCTTGAAGTTGGATGACCTGGCCTGCAACGTCGCTGCACAGCATGCTCTGGACATGGTCCAGGGATTATTTCTTAGCCACTGGGGTCGTGACGGTCGCAAGCCATATCATCGCTACTCCTTCGCCGGCGGCACGGATGCCACGGAAGAAAACGACTCGGCTGCCGATCATGATGATGGACCTGCCGGCGCGGAGGACATATCGAGAGATCTGATCTTGATGCACAGATCTATGTACGAAGAACGCCCCCCTAATGACGGTCATCGAAAAACCATGCTCGCTCCTCAGCATACCCATGTAGGCTTCGGTGTTGGCGCGGAAGGCAGCCATGTCAGGCTGACTGAGCTTTACGTCGCGCGCTACGTCACGATTGATCGCTATCCAACTAAGCAAAGGCCGGGCGGTGCATTCGTCCTCAGTGGACGCGTCCTGGATTCCCGGTTCACCGTGCAGGGTATTGACGTTTGCTACGAACCTCTTCCTTCGCGTCCGGATGTTGCCTGGCTGCGCGTTCCGCGCCCATATGGCCTGCCGGAAGATCGGGAAACACTTTCACCAAAACTCCCGGATAACTATCATTACGACGATGGCTCGAAGGGTTCTGTCGAACTGCAAAGTAACGGAACATTTCGCGTACCCGTGGTTCTAGCCAGGAAGGCTTCCGGCATATATACCATGGTTGTTTGGATCCAACAGGGCGAAGCGGATCCGTTTCCTGCGACGCAAGTCTGCGTCCGTGCTGAATAACTGACGGCTGGCTTTTAGGAGTAGTCGTTCATGAGTCTCATGGCCAGCCAACTCAATTGAATTATTCAGGGCTTATGCGGGCAGGGCTTAACCCGATCGTCCTGTGGATTAAGCGCACCACCAACGAAGCGGCATTCCCTGCAACGCAAGTTTGTATTCGATGCGAATGATTTTTAGCGAATACTTATCGCTGTCTTTCATCGATATGACGAAGACAAAAGCCAGGATAACGTGCTTCCTTTTGTTCTCTATCGCGGTCACAGCAGCTGTCAATGCGCAGTCGCCAAATAGAGCCAGGCTTGCCGCGGAGGTCCGAGCGGAGTTCCTTCACGCCTGGAACGGCTACAAAAAATACGCGTGGGGACACGATGATCTTAAACCGCTAAGCAGGACCTTTCACGATTGGTACGCTGAGCCGCTTTTGATGACGCCCGTCGATGCGCTCGACACGATGATCCTGATGGGATTGAACGAAGAAGCAAAGACGACGCGGGAATACATTGCCACGCATTTGTCGTTCGACAAGGACATCTACGTTCAGAATTTCGAAATTACGATTCGGCTGCTCGGCGGCTTGCTGTCCAGTTACCAAATGACTGGTGACAAACGTTTGCTGAATTTGGCCGAAGATTTGGGAAATCGTTTGCTGCCGGTCTTTGATTCGCCGACGGGTCTGCCTTATCGCTACGTGAATCTGAAGTCAGGCAAGGTGCGCGGCAATGTGACGAATCCGGCGGAAGCGGGCACGCTGCTGATCGAATTTGGTACTCTCGCGAAACTAACTCACAAACAACTCTTTTATGACAAAGCCAAGCGCGCACTCGTCGAACTTTACAATCGCCGTTCGCCTATCGGTCTGGTTGGAACCTGGATCAATGTTGAGACTGGGCAATGGACTGACACCGACAGTCACATCAGCGGCGCCATTGATAGTTACTACGAATACCTCTTAAAGTGCGCGATTCTCTTCGAGGATCAGGACTGCAAGAAGATGTGGGAGGAGAGCATCGCCGCAATCAACAAATATCTTGCGCATGAAATTCTCCGCTCAAACCAAACCACTCTGATTGGGCCGCCTTCGTCGGAACTCTGGTACGGCCACGCCGATATGAAAACTGGCAAGCGAACAATGACCAGGTACGGTGCTCTTGATGCTTTCTTTCCGGCGGTGCTCGCCTTATCGGGTGATTTTGACCGCGCAATGCGCCTGCAACTTTCTTCCTTTTATATGTGGAGCAAAACTGAAATCGAGCCCGAGGAAATCGACTACCAATCCATGGAGGTCGTTTCGCCGGGCTATGTTCTGCGTCCCGAGATCGTCGAATCGACGTACTACCTTCATCACTTCGTCACGCGGGGAAGCATTTTAGAGTCGGGAGAAAATCGTCATTGGCCCAAACAGACGCGTGTGACCCTTGATGCCGTCGGCGAATTCTATCTAAGGGCGGGCGAAAGCATGTGGAAGAATTTCGTCAAATATTGCCGCACCGAAGAGGCGTACGCCGCGCTTAAGAGCGTCATCACCAAAGAAAAATCCGATTCGATGCAGAGCTTTCTGTTTGCCGAGACTTTCAAATACTTCTACCTGCTGTTTGCTCCGCCTGCCACTTTGAATTTCGATCAAGTCATCTTTAATACTGAGGCGCATCCGGTCAGGCGCCGTTTTCCACGTTAACGCCACATAAGAAAGAGCCAGCAATCCGCGGGACTGCCGGCTCAAGTACCTTCTCAGGCTAATCATAATCAAGGCTTCTTCCGCGGATTTCCCTGCGGTTGGTCCTTCGGTTGACCCTGGGGCTGACCCTTGGATTGGCCTTGAGGTTGTGGATGCGGCTGCGCCTGTGGTTGCGGCCGCGGTTGCTGCTGCGCCTGCGGGCGAGGTTGCGCTTGTGGTGGTTGTTGCCGTTGCTGCTGCGGGCGAGGTTGCGCTTGTGGTTGCGGTCGAGGAACAGCCTGTGGCTGAGGCCTCTGTACTGGCGGTCCGCGCCGCTCAACTTGCGGTCTCGCTTGCGGCATCGGCTGCGATCGCGGAGCAGACATCACTCGCGGCTGCGCCTGTGGTCGTTGATACTGAACCTCAGGTTTGCGTTGCGGTTGCGGCCTCACTGCCTGCGGCCTGACTGGTTGCGCTTGCGGCGCATTCCTCATCGCAGGTGGTTGCGTCCGCTGAGTTTGCGGTTGACGAGGCACAGCGCGTTGGTTTTGCAGTCGTTGCTGTTGCGCGGAACGTTGCAGTTGCTGCGCCGCGGTCATCTGCTGACGAGCAGCTTCGCGCTGCGCCTGTTGCTGCTGACGCATCAGTTGACCCTGGTTCTGTTGCTGCGCCGGCTGGCCAACTCGCTGACCCTGCGCCTGCGGATTCATAGCACGCTGCGCGCGTTGCTCAGCTGTCTGTTGCTGCCGCAGTTGCTGCATCTGCTGACGCGCCCCACGATCACCGCGAGCTGCCTGTCGAGCCAGATCAGCCATCTGTTTCTCTCGCGCTTGTTCCGCTGCGACGTTCGGCGCCTGACCTTGCGGTTGAGCTTGCTGAGCTGTTGCTGCTCGTTGGTCATTCATTTGGAGCTTCTGATTGCGGGCACGACCTTGAGCCTGTTGGACGTGTAACGCGCTCGCCAGGTCACGTTTGAATGGCGACGTGGCCGGAGCTGCGGAAGCAATGACAGTTGTGTTGGTGATTCGCTGCGCAACTGATTGCGGAATGTCAACTCGCCGTTCTGCCTTTCGCGTGGCGAACGCTGCCTGTCGCAAAGGATCGACAGTTAATGGATCAAGCACGGGCCGAGATTGCACCACCGTCTGTGGATCAACTCGAGTGATCACCCTCGGATCGATCACCTGCCCGAAATACTGAACAGGTACCACGGTAACTGCGTTCGGAACGTAGATGTTGGCAAGTTGGCCAAACGCCGGCTGGCTCGTCAGGTAAACCGGTTGCCAATACGGATCGTAATATCGCGGCACGTACGGATCTCCAGGACCCAGCGCTATCCATGCGAAGCTCGAATTGCCCATCGGAATGAACGCCGTTAAAGCCGGCGAGTAAGTCGGATAGACATACGTCGATTCAGGAACCCAGAACCAGTCATTCGACACGTACGTCCATCGACCGTAGTGATACGGAGCATAACCCCATGGCTCTGTTGAAACCCACGTCAGGCCATACGGATAGTCCATGCTCCAAGATCCATACTGATAAGGCGCCCAACCGGTGTCTACGCGAGGATGCCAGCAGTAACCGTAGTTACTTACATACTGCCAGTCACCATAATCGTCGAGGTCGTACAATCCCGGAATGTAATCCGAAACATAGTTGTAGCTGTTGTAGCGACGATAGGGATCGTAGTAGTAAGGATCATCCAGGTAGGTGTAGTAATTTCGATATCGGCCATCGTAAGTCCTGGGATAGCGATAGCGATAGTAACTGTCGAGATATGTACCTGCCTGATCGTAATCCACGCGCGAGATTGTGGCAGCACCGCCCTGACGGAT
>Ga0070697_100001465_pt1 | contig 17976 bp, 35 predicted proteins | sample KBSK1501metaG_FD_65475 | JGI IMG/M metagenome (GOLD analysis project Ga0070697, IMG submission 65475) | Corn, switchgrass and miscanthus rhizosphere microbial communities from Kellogg Biological Station, Michigan, USA - KBS K1-50-1 metaG | ecosystem: Host-associated > Plants > Roots >... | reverse complement strand
CTCACCACCCGCCCGAAGGGGGCCACCCGATGACCACCACCGTCTACGTTGCTATGCGCGCCGGCCAGCCCACCGGCACCGCGCTCACCCCCGAAGCCGCCCAGCGGGAGGCCCTCCGCGCCGAGAAGCAGCGGCCCGGAGCCACCGCCTACGACTACCTCTGGCTGCCGCAGAAGACCGGCGAGTGGAGCCTCACGCGGAAGCCGAAGGGCCGCCGCGCTGTCCCCGCTGAGAAGACGGTCCGCACAGTGATCGCGGTCGCGTTCACCCCGGACGAGAAGACCGTCCCGGTCAACGGGCCGTTCCCGATCCGGGTCGGTGCGACCCCTTCGGGCGCCGAACTCGACATCAGTTCCTTCCTGTTCAAGGGCGTGTTCGCCGAGCTGATCGCGAAGGCCGACGAGGACCCGCAGGGCCTGGTCGAGGAACTCGCAGGCATGGCGGACATGCTGCGGTCGGCACTGCACGCAGGCCCGGACTCGCATGCCCGGCACGCGTTCGACGAGGGCATGCAGCAACTGCTGAAGGAGTACGCGGACGAGGGCGTGGTCCCGGTGTACGGGCCGGCTGTTGGCCGTCTGGCGGAGCGGCTGGCACAGATCGCGGCCCCCCGCCCGGTACCCGGCCAGCGTGAGGCAGGTGCCGCATGAGTGCCCGCGCCCGGCTGGAGCGGATCTGCGGGCCGCAGACACCGCCTGAGCTGATCACCGAACTCGACACCTACCGCAACGAGGTGCTCGCCGAGAACGGCGACGCTGCCGCAGAGCGTGACTGCCTCGCCATGGCCGTGCAGTTCGCACTCCAGTGGAAGGACAGCGCGACGCTCGAGCTCCGGGAGGGGATCGAGGAGATCCTCGCGACGATGCCCGCCGCCAAGGAGGGGAGCCGCGACGAGGCCGAGCCCGCTCCCGAACTGACCATCTACCGGGCTTCGCACGACGCGATCGTCATGGGCCACTACACGATCCGCGAGGCCGCGCGCGAGCACTGCGAGACCGTGCTGCGCCGTGAGCTCGGCGACGGCGTCTGGATCGGCTGGGTCCCCGACGACGGCAGCGAGGACGCTCCCGAGGAGCTGTGCTTCAGCGACGAAGTCCTGTGCAGCGGTTACGTCGTGGCGCCGCTGGAAGTCGCCTCCGAGTACGACGAGGAGGCCGACGAATGAGCGCCCGCCGTCAGATCATCGCCGCCCTGTCCGAGGACAGCTACGGCGGGATCGCCACCTTGCAGGATGTCGAGCACGCCGAGCAGATGGTCGACGCCCACCGCGCCGAGGTGCTGGAGGAAGGCGCCTCGCTGCTCCGCGAGCGGGCCGCGAAGTACCCCAGCCGGCGCGTCTTCGCTGCAGGCCTGCGGCACGGCGCGCTGATCCTGGTCAAGGCCGCAATGGGGAAGAGCACCGCGACAAGCGGCGACGCCACCCCGTTCTTCCAGCCCGGCCACACCTACACCGACGGCGACGGCTACCGGGCGCCCGAACTCACCACCCTCTTCCGCGTCGAGCACGTCACCCGGCACCCCGACCGTGGCCACCTGCGCGCGATCGGCTGGTCCCGGACCGGGGAGCCCGACGCGAAGTGGCACGGCGACTTCCGCGACGAGGGCGAGTTCGACGGCTGGACCGACGTCACCGAGGCGGGTGAGCCCGCATGAGCGTGCGTCTCGCCGCCCACTGGACGGCCGTCACCTTCACGGCCGCCGTCGTCAGCCTCGCCGCCGCACTCCCGTTCACCGGCACGACCGCGTCTCTGATCGGCACGGTCGCCGCGGCTGGAGTCTGCCTCGTCGGCATCGCCCTCGCACCCACCACCCGGAAGGACGGCCGCTCATGACCGGCCCCGAGCACTACCGCGAGGCCGAACGCCTCACCGACCAGGCCAGCACATGGGCCAACGCCGACACGGGCTGGAAGGCCCACCTGTCGAGCGAGGAGCGGATCGCACACCGCATGGGCGACCTGGCCGAGGCACAGGTACACGCGACACTCGCGCACGCTGCCGCCACCGCCATGGGCGCGCCGGTCGAGGACGACCTCGCCGGATTCACCATCGAAGACCGCGATGCCTGGTACAAGGCCGCGGGCGAGAAGCCGCGTCGGGCTGGTGATGCCCGATGACGACGACCGCGCAGGCTGGGGCTGTCACAGCCCCGGCCGCCGGCCGCCGGGTCACACCCACCGGCCGACTCATCCTCCCCGCCGACGCCGACCGCGCCGACTGGCTCACCGCCCGCCGCGCTGGTATCGGCTCCTCCGACATCGCCGCAATCCTCGGCATCAGCCGATACGGCAACGCGCTCAGCGTGTACCACGACAAGACCGGCGGCCTGCCACTGGAGAACGACGACTCCGAACCTGCCCTGTGGGGGCGGATCGACGAGGAAGGCATCGCCCGCGAGTGGGCCCGCCGCAACCGGTCCGTCGTCCGCCGCGTCGGCCTCGTCGCCAACGTCGACCGGCCATGGCAGATGTGCACCCTCGACCGCATCTGCCGCGAGTGCCCGCTAGCCGACGGCGCCGAGAAGTGCGCCGTCGAGATCAAGTGCCGCGACAAGATGAAGGCCGGACAGTTCCGCAAGGGCGTCGCGGACGACGTCCTCGTGCAGACGCTGTGGCAGGCCGACGTGTGCGGTTTCGACCACATCCACGCCGCCGTCCGGCTCGGCGGTAACGACTACCGGCAGTTCGTAATCCGCGTCGCCGACCACGCCGAGCTGATCGCCGACCTGCGTGAGGCCGGGGCCCGCGCCTGGCAGCAGATCACCGAGCATCGTCCGCCCGTGCTCACCGCAGACGCCGACCCGGACGTCCTACTCGACCTGTACGAGCGTCTCCATCCCAACCGGGCCGGGACCGTGGACATCACCCGCGACGTCGACACGCAGGACGCGGTCGCCGACTACCTCGACGCCCACAACGACTACGTGGCGGCCGAGAAGCGGAAGAAGGCGGCGAAGGCCCGGATCCTCGCCGGGCTCGGCGCCGCCGAAGCCGCCACGGTGCTCGACCGGCTGCACGTGTCCCTCGACGAGCGGTCCAAGCAGTGGACCGACACCGCCCGCCTCGCCGAGCGCTGGCCCGACGCCTACGCCGACTGCGTCGAGGACCGCCCCTACCGCCAGATCAACATTCCCCGCTCTGTCCGTGAGGAGCACAACGCATGACCACGATCGCTGAGCGGGCCGCAGCCGCAGCCGGCCGCACCCTGAAGACCGATGAACTCCTCGACGAGATGGCCGCCGAGCAGGCGCCCGAGGAGTACACGGCCGCCCCGGACCCGATGGCCGACTACGAGCCCGGCGAAGACGACCCCGAGATGGTGCCCGTCCACCTCGCGTGGCTGCGGGTGCGCCGCGAGATCCGCACTATCAGCAAGGGCTCCGAGTACAACGAGCGCGGCACCCGCTACAACTACCGCGCAGCCGACACTGTCGTGCAGTACTTCGGGCCGGTCACCATCAAGCACGGCGTGAACGTCCTCCCCTTCAAGACGGAGACGACGTACGGCTCGAAGCAGACCAAGTCCGGCAGCACCATGCGCGAGTGCTCCGTGGTGGTTACCTGGCACATCGTCGGCCCGAAGGGTGACGTCCTCGTCACACAGACCGCGGGCGAGGCCCTGGACACCTCCGACAAGTCAACGACGAAGGCGCAGACCGTCGCGCTGCGGAACCTGCTGCTGAACGGTGGTCTCATCCCGACCGGCGAACGGGACCCGGATGCCGACCGTATCGAGCGCGGAATCGAGGCACCGGCCCGGTCCGCGGAGTCGTACCGCGACGAGCTGCTCGACCCGAAAACCAGCCCGGGCCGGATCCAGCAGATCGGCTACGAGGTCTCCAACGCCCGGATGCTGGGCGCGCGCGTACAGAACGAGACCGGCGAGTGGGAGACCCTCGGCGACCTCGGCCGCAGGATCCACGGCGAGCGCACCGGCGGTGGCCAGTGAGCACCCCCTGGCACCTCCAGCACATGGCCGCCCTCGACTTCGAGGCCAGCGACAAAGACTCCGAGACCGCCCGCATCGTCACCTGCGCCCTGATCCTCGGCGGCGTCGGCCGAACTCCCGACGTCCGCACGTGGCTGCTCAACCCCGGAATCCCCATGGAGCCCGGCGCGATTGCAGTACACAAGATCACTGACGAGTACGCCGCCGAGCACGGCATACCCGCAGAACAAGGCGTCGGCGAGATCGCGAAGGCCATCAGTGAAGTCGTCGCCGCCGGCATCCCGCTCGTCGGCCACAACATCGGCGGCTACGACCTCAACCTCCTCGACCGCGAGTGCCGCCGCCACCTCGGAGACAGCCTCGAAGGGATCGTGCGGCAGCCGCTCACCCGGGTCATCGACACGATGGTCCTCGACCGGCAGGCCGCACCGTTCCGCAAGCGGATCTCCGAGGACCAGGGCCCGTACCAGATGCGGACCACCGCCACGATATACGGCCTGCCGTGGGACGAGGAGAAAGCGCACGGCGCCGAGTACGACGCGCTGATGTCCGCGCGCGCCGCGTACCGGATGGGAGTCATCGCGCACACCCCGTACCGGCAGCGCCCGGACTGGGTCCTCGCTTTGAGGCCGAACCGCTTCAACTCGCTGCGGGACGTGACCGTCGAGGAGCTGCACGAGCGGCAGGTCGAGTGGTTCCGCGAGGACGCTGAGGGCTATCAGGCGTGGCTTCGGAACGAGGCCAAGGCGAAGGACAAGTACGACCCTGACGCGGTGATCGACGGCCACTGGCCGCTGCGCCCGGTGGGGGGTGAGGCGTGATGTTCGGCCTCACCACCACCCGCCGCCTGCGTGCCGAGCTGGCCGCCGCCCACGCCGAGACCGACCGGCAGCGCGAGCGTGCCGAGAAGGCCGAGAAGAACACGGCCACCGCCGTTTTCAACCGGCAGCAGGTGCTGCGGACGAACGCCGGCCTCGACGAGCAGCTCACTGCGGCCCTCATCGCCAACACCTGCCTCACCGAGGATCTGACTGCGGTCCGCGAAGAGCTTGCAGAGGCACGCGCGCAGGTCACCGACGGAGCGGTAGCCGAGTGGCGGGCGCAGGCCAAGGCGGAGAAGCGGCGCGCGGACGGCCTGCAGAAGCGCCTCGATGACGCGTGCGGCCTCAACACTGCCGCCGTCGGTGACGGCTCCCGCTGGCAGGAGCGCCGCGACGACAAGCGCACACCACGGGTGAAGGAGGCACAGCCGTGAGCGCCTTCCACGCCGCGCTGGCCGGCACCGTCACCACGATCGGGGTCGGCATGGTCGCCGTCGCCCGCACCTGGCCGGCGCCGGCCGCCCAGCCGTCGGTGCGGGCCGTGCTCGACGAGGTGTCCCTCGACGAACTCCTCGACGGCGGGCCGGAGCCCGTGCACGGCACGCCGGTTGTGTGGGCGTTCCGGTACTGCCCGCGCTCGGGCCGGGATCAGCCGCAGGCGTTGCACGCGGACGGTTCGTCCACGTGCTCCTGCTGCTTCACCACGACCGCTACGGGGGACCGGCTGTGAGCACTCTCTTCGACCTCACCACCGAGGTTCCGGCCGCCACCACGGCGGCCGGACCCCGGCCCCTCATCGTCGGGGCCGACCTCTCACTCAAGTCCACCGGGCTCGGCTCCGCCGACTGGACCGACGCAGTGCGCACCAAGGACAGCATGCGCGGCCACCCCCGCCTCGCCTTCCTCATGCAGGAGATCGGCAGCTTCCTCCGCAACGCAGACCTCGTCGTCCTCGAAGGCCCCTCCTACGGGCACGCCGGACAGGGCGGCCACGAGGAACTCGCTGGCCTGCGCGTCATGGTGCAGCACTGGCTGTGGCGCCGAGAGATCCCCTACGCCGTGGTCCCGCCGTCCTCGCTGAAGCTGTTCTTCGCCGGGTACGGCAAAGCCTCGAAGGCCGGGATGCGGGAGGCCGCCGAACGCTGGTACGGGCGCACGTTCGAGGGTCCGGCCGCGAACGACGAGTGCGACGCCTTCGCGCTGGCATGTGCGGGTTACGCCTGGCTGGGTCACCCGCTGGCTGAAATTCCGGAGCGGCATCGTGCGGCGTTGGCCGGCGGGCAGTGGCCGGAGCGGGCGGCGGTGACTGCGCGGTGAGCCGCCACACCGAACCCGCCCGCGCCTGGCGGGCAGCAGCAGCCTGCCGCGGCCTCGGCGACGCCATGTTCCCCGACACCAACGAACGGGAGATCGCCCACGCCAAACAGATCTGCTCGCCCTGCCCAGTGTGGCTCGAATGCCTGGAGGACGCCCTCCGCACCGGCGACAACCAGCACGGCATCCGCGGCGGCATGAAGCCCGGCGAACGCCGCAAGGTCGCCGAGCAGCGCGCCGCCAACAACGCCGCGGCCGTCCGGCCGCCGCAGCCAAGGAAGCCGAGCGAGCCCCGGCCAGCCACCCTCGCCGAAGCCTTCGCACGGCGGGCCACACGTACCGCCAACGGTCACGTCCTGTGGAACGGCGCCAACCACCTGCAGTACGGAGGCAAGCGGTACACGGCGTTGCAGGCCGCGTTCACCGTCGGCCATGGCCGTGACCCCGAGGGGATCGTGCGCCGCACGTGCGGCACCGAGTGCTTCCGCTGGGACCACCTGACCGATGCGGTGATCCGGGACTCTGCGGCGGTGTGTGGCACCCGTGCCGGGTATCTGCGGCACCGCAAGAACGGTGAGGACGCCTGCCCGCCGTGCCGACGGGCGAATACGGACGCGGATAACCGGCTGCGCCGCACCGGCACTACGAAGGTCGCGGTATGAGCGGCCTCACGGTGGCCGGCGCCCTGTACGTCGACTGCGGCGCCGGACGCGAAGACCCCGACACAGGGGCTGTCCGCTACTGGACCCCGCCCCGCGCCCGCTACGAGTGCCTGCGCTGCGGCGGCCGCGAGGGACCGGTGACCGGGTCGGTGCGGGTCCGCGAGTTCGTGGCCACCGCCCGCACCAACCATCTCGCCCGCTGCCCTCACCCATGACCACCTGACCGGCGGCCGCACCCCCAACGGCCGCCACCCCGGGAGCCCGCACTTCCCCCAACGCGGGCTCCCGGGCCACCAACCGCAACACCCAATCCACTACCGAGAGAGGCACCACACCGTGACACAACCCATCGACGCCGACGTCAAGTTCGACAGCAAAGTCCTCACCGACGTCGCCGAAGCACTCGAACCGTTTGCCGAGGAAATGTTCAAGCAGCGCCGCGGACGGTGGATGGCCGTCATCGAGCTCGGCCACGTCGAGCGCAGCGAGCCCGGACCGGACGAGGACAAGAACCCGACGGTGAAGCTGCGGGTGACAACCATCGAGGTCGCCGCTGACGAGATCACCGGCGGCCGGCTCCGCGGTCTGCAGCGGGAGATGTACGACCGGCGCACCTCCGGCGGCACGCTGTTCGAGCACGACAGCGACGTGGCCTGATGGCCCGCTCGATCGGCATGGCCGCCGACGCCACCGTCTTCCGCGCCGTCATCGAGTTCACCGATCGCGATGGCAGCACACGTACCGAGCACGAAGGCCCGTACGGATCCATCGGCGCGGCCCGCGCCCGCGTTTCCTTCTGGACCAACTACCTCGCCGTCCGCGACGAGGACACCCAGGAACCGACTGGCGAGAGCCGAGCGAACGGCTACGTCGAGCAGGGCACCGTCACCTGGGCGAGGGTCTGATGGGCGCCCGGCCGCAGAGCGGCGCCGACTCCCGCCGCTCTGCGGCCGGGACCACCACCTGCCTGCGCTGCTCCGCACCCGTCATCAAGCAACTCGTCGGCCGCACCGCCGCATTGAACGTGGTCGCGGACGCCGAACCGATTCCGCTGGAGCGGGTGCACGCGCTGATCGAACCGAACCGGCTCGCCTGGTGCCTGGCCGCACTGCACGGCGGCGGGAGCGAGTTGCGGTGGCGGTGCCGGCATGAGTGCGGGCACGACGCGGTGATCGAGCACCGGTGCCCGGTTGGGACGCCGCTCACACCGAAGCCGGAGGGAGCGCTGTGGTGATCCGGTCAGGACTCGGCGGTGCCTGCCGCACGTTGCGCTTCGAGGGCCTCGGCGTCTGGCACGGGAACGAGCGCGGCGACACGTCGGCCGTGGCTCGTGATGTACGTGATCCGGCCGCGGACGGCGGTGTCGTTCAGGACCTCGGACAGCGCCGCCCGCAGCTCGCGGATTCCGATCTCACCACTTGTGGTCGCAGGCATACGCACATGGTAACTGAGGTCCACATGAGAACACATGTGTACACAAATTTGGTAAGCTTTGAAGCGGATGGAGAGCGAGCCAAGCCACCCTGACCTGCGGCTTCGCCTTGCCCTGACCAGCCAACCCGCAACGAGGAGCCTGCACGTGGACAACGTCCGTCAGTTCAACCCGCACAACTCGGCGGACGACGACGGCCTCAACCGAACGCCCCCCGCTGACCCGCACGCCGAACGCGCCCTCATCACCCGCTGCATCAACGAGCCCGACGAATTCCGCACCGCCGCCGACATCGTGACCGGCGACGACTTCACCGACTCCACCTACCGCATCCTGTGGGACGTCATCGGCCAGCAGCTCGCCGAAGGCAAGCCGACCGACCCGGTCAGCCTCCGCGCCGAAATTGAACTCCTCGGCCAGCTGCGCCTGTTCAGCAACGGCGCCCTCATCTGGGACATCGCCCGCGAAATGGGCCCCGGCGACGCCGAGCACTACGCCGAACTCATCCACGCCAAGACCCGCCTGCGCCGCATCGACGACCTCGCCGTCCGACTGCGCTCCGGCATCCTCAACGGCGGCGCCATCGACGACCTCGAAGAACAGATCACCGGCCACGTCCAGCAACGCGCCACCACCACAACCGGCTCACGCTTCATCCCCGGCGGCAGCTTCATCCTCGACCGACCCGACACCGTCCCCGCCATCTGGGGCGAAGGCGACAACGTCCTGTGGGCCGAAGGCGAAGCCCTGATCATCGCCGGACCGGCCGGCGTCGGGAAGACCACCGTCGGCCAGCAAGTCCTCCTCGCCGCCATCGGCGTTCGCCCGCACGCCCTCGGCATGGCCGTCCGGCCGGCGAAGCGCGTCCTCTACCTCGCGTCCGACCGGCCACAGCAGGCCGCCCGCTCCATGGCCCGCATGGTCACCGACGAGCACCGCGACATCCTCAACCAGCACCTCGTGTTCTGGCCCGGCCCGCCGCCGAAGGACTTCATCAAGGACCCCGGCGTCCTGCTCCGCCTGTGCAAGCAGGCCGACGCCGACATCGTCTGCCTCGACTCCCTCAAGGACATGGCCGGCGAACTCGCCTCCGAGGAAGGCGGCCAGGCCATCAACTCCGCGATCCAACGCACCCTCGTCGAAGGCGTCGAGGTCCTGGCGCTCCACCACCACCGCAAGCAGGGCGGCGGCAAGGAAGGCGGCAAGGAGCCCACCAGCCTGGACGAGTTGTACGGCTCCACCTGGATCACCGCGGGCGCCGGCTCCGTCGTGTCCCTATGGGGTGCCGCGGGTGACCCGATCGTGTCGTTCAAGCACCTCAAGCAGCCGTCTGCCGAGTGCGGGCCGTGGCGCCTCAAGCACGACCATCCTGTGGGCGTCACTGAGATCTGGCACGAGGTTGACGTCCTCGACATTCTCGCGCACGCCCGCGGCCAGCTCACCGCCCAGCAGTTGGCCTGTCAGATCTACTCGCCGGACAAGGGCAAGCCGTCCGCGTCCGAGGTCGAGAAGGCACGTCGGCGGCTGGAGCAGCTCGTCGAGAAGGGCCTCGCGCACCGCATCCCGGGTGGCGGCGGTCGAGGGAACAGCGCGGGGTACGTGGCGGCGTTCTCGTCGTCCGGCGAGCTGCCGGAGGCGAGCTGATGACCCGTCAGGAATTAACTCACGCTAATGCTCACGATTCTCACGCAAACGCTGCAAACAAACTCACGCGGAAACTCACGCACCTCACGGTAACCGGCATCAGTGCAGGTCAGAAACTCACGCGGAAACTCACGCACCTCACGGTTACAGAGCGTACAAACTCACGGCAAATACTCACGCGGAAACTCACGCGGTTCACGTTTTCGACAAAACCGCAGGTCAAAAACTCACGCGAAACTCACGGTCGATTCTCACGCACCCCCTCTCTCTAAAGAGAGAGGAGGGGGTGCGACCCCGCGCAAACACCCCACCCACCCCAGGAGCCACCCCATGAAGACCTACCGCCGCCACAACTGCACCCGCACCCACCGCACCTGGAACACCCTCGCCAAGTGCATCTGGCCCCGAGCCCTCTGGATCCACGGCGACGGCCCCTACGCCAGCGTCGCCCGCTGCGGACGCGGCACCACCGTCCAGCTCTGCCAGACCGCCGCCGACGCCAACGAGATGAAGCAGCTCGTCGACGACACCGGATGCGGCGGCCTCTGCCAGCGCCGGCACGAAGTCATCCAGCTCATCAGACCCCTGCGCTGAACCCACCTCGGCTGCGACCCCGCCACCGGAAGCCACCCCGACCGCCCCAACCACAGCCACACAAACGACGAACACCACGGCGCCGCCTGACGCGCCGCCTCGGTTACACCCAGCCCCGCGCGCAAACCACCCCATCACCACACACCCCAACACCAAGGAGACACCGTGACCAGCCAGCAGCTCGCCGACATCGAGGAGATCGCCGCCCGCGTCGCCGAGGACCCGTTCTTCGTCTCGGACTGCGAAGGCAAGCTCCAGGTCTGGCGCGAGAAGGCGCTCGTCCACGTCACCCGCAACGAGTCCGGCGAGATCGACGGCTACTCGTTCCCGTCGTCGTACCGATCGACGGACGAGGTCATCGAGGCGATCTACCTCGACTCGTGGGACCCCGGCGAGGACGCGACCGATGATCAGCGACGGCAGGACATCAACGATCTCGTCGAGGCGCGCGCCGCGCTGCCCGCGCTGCTCGCCGAGGTCCACCGCCTGCGCGCCGAGCTCGCCGCCGAACAGGGCCAAGCGCGCGCCAAGGGGATCGCCGATGTCGCCGACGTGGTCGACGCCAAGCTCACCGCCGAACCCGACCACAACCGGGCGTCCGCCCTCTACGAGGTTCTGCTCGACCTGCGTGGCGAGCTGCCCTGCACCTGCGCCCGCAGCCAGGGCCTGCACGAGAAGCGCTGCCGGAAGTACGTGCCCGGCCACGAACTGATCAGCCCGGTCCTGGCGATCAGGGCGTACCGATCCGAACGCACCCCCGCCCCGTGATCGCGAGCACGGCGCCCCGCAGTCGAAGTGCGGGGCGCCGGCCCCACCAATCCCACCACACAACCCGGAGGAACCCGTGACCGAGCAGCCGTACCCGCCGACCGACGACCGCCTGCGGCACCTGCTCGCGCAGCGGATCAACTGCCACGTCGACACCTGGAAGCTCGCGTTCTTCATCGCCGGGGCCGTCGTCGACGACCCCGCCATCTGCGCCGAACTCGACCGCATTGCCGCCGCCCACGCCGCGGGCCAGCACTGCGGCGACCGGAATTGCCGCGCCTGCTTCACCGCGTCGACCGCCTGACCGTCCCCTCGTCCCGTACCCCGAACCCCGGAGGAACCCGTGACCACACCCGCCGACGAACTCCGCGCCGCAGCGGAGAAGCTGCGCGCACTGGCCGCCGCTGCCACGCCCCTGCCGTGGCGCAAGCACGACGCCGCCTACCCGCATCTCGTGATCCAGGCCCCGGTCGACGTTCCGGCTTCTGAGTGCACCGGGATGATCTCGACGAACCTCACGCCGAACGAGGACGGCGACGCCGCGTACATCGCCGCGATGCATCCGGGTGTCGGGGCCGCCCTCGCCGACTGGCTGGACCGGATGGCCGACGCCACCGAAGCGGTCAACGACTGGACGCTCGGTGCCGTCGCCACGCTCAACCTCGAAGCCCTGGCTGTGGCCCGCGCGATCAACGCCGCCTGACTGCCCCTCGTTCTGCTGCCCGCACCCCACCCCTGGAGGGAACCAATGACCGACCAGACCACCGCCGACCTCACCGAGCCCGACCACCCTGCCGCCTGGGCGCTCGCCCGCCACATCGCCGACCACCCGGTCAGCACCGTGCAGGCCGCGTTCCGGTACCTCAACGCGCCGCTCACCATCGAGCTGCACGACGACCCTGCCGGGCAGCCGCCCGCCACCGCCCGGGACACGCTCGTCGAGATCGCAGCGCAGGCCATCCGCGACAGCAACGGCACCCCCGAGGCGCTGGAATGGTGGCAAGCCCACCCGCAGCTGATCCCTGCCCACGTGTACGCCGCTGCTGCGCTGGCCGTGCTGCCCGCGCCCCGGGCAGGAGCCGATGCCGTCCGCGCGCTGCACCAGCCCATGCAGCGCGGCCCGTTCACGATCTGCGCCCACTGCTCCGGCTGGGACGGCAAGTCGCGCTGCCTCGGCGTCGTGACCGACTCCCCGTGCCCGACCCTCCGAGCCCTCGACGGGCCGCCTGCCGCCGGGCTGCACCGTGCAGCCGACGAGACGGAGACCGATGTGACCGTGCACGCCGTCCCGGTGCCGGGCTCCAACGGCATCAGCTCCTGCTGCGGGCGCCCGCCCTGCGAGTTCGTCGGCGAGCGCCTCACCCGCGACCCTGATGAGGTCACCTACCCCGGGCCCGCTGGTGGGGCGCAGTCCACGCTCCAGTGCACTGCCTCTGTCCTGCGGAAGCCTCACGGCCCGCACGGCTGGGAGCCGCAGCCCGGCATGACGCCCGTCCGCTGCCCTGGCTTCTGCAACTGCGAGCACTCGGACGACGAGCACAGCGTGTACGGCTGTGCCGATGAGTGCGCCTGCGAGTACCTGCCCAGCCGGAAGCCCGCCGCCCTGCCCGAACACCGCTGCGCCCAGAGGAGGCAGTCGTCGTGATCGGGGAGGCCATGGGTCGCCGTCCTCGCGACCGTCGCAACGATCGGCTTGTGTGCTGCGGCGGTGACTGGGGCGTGGGCGTGGCGTGCCGCATGGCGGGCGCTGTGCGGGCCGTGGGCGGCTTCACGGGCCCTCCGGGCAGTCCGGGAGTCCCGACGTCCTCTCGAAGCCTCACAGGACCGCTCACGCCCCTCGTGGGCCCACACCGACAAGGACGCAGCATGACCGAGCCCACCGCCCGCCAACGCCTCCTCGCCGCCATGCGCGCCCGCACCTGCTTCTGCGGCGCCGACTCCTGCCACAACGCCGAGGAGTACGTCGACGCCTACGCCCACGAACTCGCCGACCAGATCCGGGAGAAGGTCCAGCGCCAGCAGGCCGAGCAAGAGCAGCGCTTCGGCAAGTCGGACCACGAGTCCCAGCTCCAGTGGGATGCGGTGCGGGACGCCGCCGACCTCATCGACCCCGAGGTGCAGCCGTGACTCCCCTCCTCGCCGCCTTCGCCACCCTGCCGCCAGCCCTCGCCGCCGGCTGGTTGTGGGGCCACCACACCGCCCGCATCCGCTACGTCCTCGTCGGCGGCACGGACTTGGACGAGGCCGCGTTCCTCGCCGACGAACGCGCCCGCTTCGACCAACTCATCGCCGACTTCGACCAGACCCGGCCCGACGATCCCAGGAGCAGCACGTGAACGACCGGCCCACCGCATCCACCATCACCGACACCCAACTCGACCAGCTGCACGCCGAACTCGACCGGCTCCGCGCAGGCGAAGAACCCGGCCGGAACCCGGCCACCGTCCCCACACCCGGCCAGTGGATCGCCCGCTGGAACCAGGCCAGCGCCGAGGAACGCCTGCACGTCGCCGAGCGGGTCATCGCCAACGGAGAGGTAGCCTCGCGCTGCTTCCAGATGGCGCACGAGACGCGCCTCGACGAGGACCGGCACGCATGGGTTGCGGTGGCCCGCGTCCGGGACGTGCTCTCCGACATGGAGCGGATCACCGGGGCGCGGCACTGGGCGCGGATCCTCCGCAAGGCAGTTGACGGCGACGAGCCCGCGCCCGGCCTGGCAGCGACCCAAGCGACTGGCTTCACGCCCTACCGTCCCGACCACATCCCCAAGACCGGCAGCCCGAACGACACCCTCGTCATCGAGCCCTACCGCAACGACCGGCACGAGAATGTCTGGGCGTTCCGCTGCTGGGGCACCGACACCTGCGACGGGTGGCTGTCCCTCGACCACTCCAGCCAGGAGTCCGCCGAGCGGGCACGCGGCCGACACATCGCCGAGGAGCACGGCCAGGCGGACACGCTGGCCGAGACGGACGCCACGGACGCAAACGAGACCGACTGGCGGCAGCGCGCAGCAGCGGCCGGGCAGCAGGCTGCCGAACTGACCGGACGCCTCAGCGTCGCTCGTGAGCGCATTCGTCTCGCGCGCGAGGCTCTCGTCCGTGACGGCTACTTCAGAGTTGACGAGATCGGCGACGACATCGCGCCTCGTCTCGTCGAGTGGCTGGCCCACCATCGGGAGACGGCTGACGAGCTGGCGCGGAACAACACCGCCCTCGTCGACTGCGCTGCCCGCGCCGGTGAACGCCGAGATCAGCTCGCCGCCGTCCTCGCCGAGATCCTCCTCGTCTTCAGCCCCGTCAGCTCCCACAACGGCGTACGCATCGGCTGGACCGCACAGCACCCGATCCACCCCGACGACTACCAGCGGTGGACCGCCGCCCTCAACACCAAGGAGCCCACCCCGTGAGCGTCTGCGCCACCTGCTACGAGTCCGGCATTCGAGGCGAGCACGACTGCCCCGGCCCCCAATACACCGACATCGTCTTCACCCGCCACCGCGGCCAAAGCATCACCATCGACACCGCCCCACCCCGCACCCGCATCGCACTCCAAGCCCTCATGGACCGGTACGCCTACCTCCACATGCCCGCCCCCGACATGATCGTGTTCGCTGATCAGGTCGTGTACCGGGTCACCGGGTACGGGGAGGGCGCGCTGGAACTGGAGTTGATCGAGGACTGGCGGAAGCCGGGCGTGATCACGCTGCCCGCGCGAATGTCGGATGCCGAGATCGAGGCATTCAAGGCACGCTGGCTGGAGACGTACGGCAAACCCGGCACCGCACACCCGGTGGACGTGATCGACGAGGAGGAACAGCCGTGAGCCGTTGGGGCGAGCTGATCCCACACAGCGAAGACGACGACGGCTGTCTGTGCGGCTGCCAAGACAATCCGCCCGTCCAATGCTGGCACTACGAGCCCGACACCCCCTGCGACTGGGACGTCTGCCGCCAGCCCGAACGCCTCGCGGCTGGGGACCATGGCGTCGACCCAGCCACCACCCCGCCCCTCGGCCCGGCCCTGCGGCAGCGCGCAATATCGGAGCACTGCCGCCCCGGCCGCTGCCTCGGCCTCACCTGCTGCTCGTACGAATGCAGCCAGGGCCGGTGCCCGTCCATCCCCGAACAGTTCAGGAAGCCCACACCGTGAGCGACAAGACCGCCCTCGGCGACCGCATGAAACGCTACGAAGCCGCGCACCGAACCGTCCTGCCTCGACGGACGTACAGCCTCCTGCGCGTTGACATCCGTGCAGCGCGCTCCTACCTGCGCGGCGCGGCCAAGCCGTTCGACGAGACGTTCATGGCCGACATGAACGCCGTCGCCGAAGCCCTCTGCCAGGAGATCACCGGCAGCGTGTTCGCCTACACCCAGTCCGACGAGATCAGCCTGCTCGTCACCGACTTCGCCACCGAGCAGACCGAACCCTGGTTCGGCGGCGTCGTCGCCAAGCAGCTCTCCATCAGCGCCGCGTTGGCGACCGCTGTCCTCAACGAACGCCGGCCCGGACACCGCGCCCTCTTCGACTCCCGCGTGTTCACCCTCTCGGACCCGGTGGAGGTGGCGAACTACTTCCTGTGGCGGCAACGCGACGCCGTCCGTAACTCGATCTCGATGGCGGCGCAGGCACGGTTCTCTCACAAGCGGCTGCACGGCGTGTCTACCGGCGGCATGCAGGAGTTGCTGTGGGCGGAGGCCGGGGTGAACTGGAACGACTATCCCGACGGCTGCAAACGCGGCCGGGTGACGGTGCGTCAAACCGGGGAGCGGCCTGTCGAATACGTGGACCGGCGCAGCGGGGAGACCGTGCGTACGACAGCTGTTCGTTCGTGGTGGGAGACCGTGGCGGCGCCGCACTTCACGACGGAGCCGGGCTCGTGGCTGGCCGAGGCCATCCCTGTGTTGCCGAGTCTCCGGCATGTGCCGGGCGTGCTCGTGGCACCATGACCGTAGCCCGCTCGTCTGCCTGTGGGAAACCCGGGCATCCGGTGGAGGCCGGCATAGCCGAGCGGCAGGGTGCCCGTCCAGGCCCCTGAGACGGGCACCCGCCCAAGCACACGCACTGCGCCCCGGTCGTCTGTCATCTGACCGGGGCGCAGCTGCGTGCGGGCTACGGCCGCCACTCGGCGCGGTAGCCCTCACGGTCCGAGTACGGCAACGCAAGCAGACGCAGCGCCTCGATCTCGTTCGGCGAGGTCTCCTCGCACATCCCGGCCTCGATCTCGTCGGCGCCGTGGCAGCACCCCCATTCGCCGTCGATCTTCGCCTCGTACATGAAGATCTGCTTCATCAGTCGTCGCTTCGCGTCGATGTCCCGCAGCACCCGCGCCGGATCATGACGGGCGATGTGGGTAGCCACGGGCGAAATGAGGCCCGCGACCCTGTCGGGAAAGCCCCGGGCTCTGTTGCGTTCGATAACGATTCCGGTTCCATCGAACACGGGATCGCCCTCCGCTGCCCGAGCGATCCGTTCGTCCTCGTCGAGCTGGGCGCGCAGCCACTGCACGAGATCATCCATCGGGCTCAGCCTCCTTGGCTGCCTCAGCCTTCCGCCTCTGCGCCCCGCTCACCCCGGCCGCAATCTGCTGCGCTCGCGCCGCACTGATCCCCCCGAGCAGGCGCCCGATCTCCTCCCAGGTCTTGCCTCGCGCCTTCAACGCCTTGACCCGCCGTTGCCGCAACTCCCGTAGGCGCGGCTGCTGCTCGGTCCAATGTGCGAGCGCCTGGGACACGGCGACGGCACACGCCTCGTCGTCCTCAATGGCCTCGAACGCCTTGATGGCTTCCACCAGGCGGGTCACCTCCTCGGGCTGGTCTGCCACTACCGCGCTCCTTCCTGCGGTGCGGCCAACACGACCCTAAACCCGGGGTTGCGCTCACCACAACCCCGGGTTTAGCTTGGTCCTGCGAGGCCGCCTACACCGGTCTCCAAGCAGTTCGGCCCGGACGCGAGTTCGCACCTCACGTCCGGGCCAGCCATCCACCTGCCGTGAACAGGAGAGACAGCCGTGCAAGAGCGTAACGGCCCACCCGCTGGCCAGCCCACCCCCACACCTGGCGACAGCCCCGCCGCCATCTCATTCCACTGGATCATGACCGTCCAGACCAACGACGGCCGCCAAGGCACCAACGACGGACGCATCAACGCGGTCCCCGGCATGCACACCCGCGCAACCACCTACACCGCCGTCCGAAAGGCGATGGAGGACTGGATGGGGACGGCGGAGTTCACCGTCGTCTTCTTCTCACTCGGGCCCGACGAGATCAGCGCCCCGGTGCCCCCGGCGGTGACCGCATGAGCGAGCAGCAGCCCACCCCCCAGCCGCCCGCCACCGAATACCAGCGCCTCCAACGCGCGGCACACCAAATGCTCGACGCCGCCGACACCGCCGCCCACCAAGGCGACCCGGCCACCGAACAACGCGCCGAGGCCGCGGCCGGCCATCTCCTCGATACGGCACAGCAGACCGGCGCCCAAGGCGGTGGCATCTGATGCCCGACACCTTCAGCGGCGAACACCACCGCCCGAAACGCGACGGCCGCGGCCACTCGATGCGCGAACTGCAGGACCGCGCCTCCTTCGACAACGAGCCGCAAGTCGGCTGCGGCGCCCTCTTCCTGCTCTGCATCCTCGCCATCGCCGCAGCCATCGGATGGGTGGTCACGTGATGGAGCGCTTCCTCTACGGACTCGGCATTGTCTGCGGGTTCGCCGCCCTCGCCTTCGCGATCTACCGCGGCACCGCCTGACCCGCCACCGCACCGCCCACCAAACCGGCCAAGGGAGCCCCGCC
>Ga0070697_100001463_pt1 | contig 17993 bp, 11 predicted proteins | sample KBSK1501metaG_FD_65475 | JGI IMG/M metagenome (GOLD analysis project Ga0070697, IMG submission 65475) | Corn, switchgrass and miscanthus rhizosphere microbial communities from Kellogg Biological Station, Michigan, USA - KBS K1-50-1 metaG | ecosystem: Host-associated > Plants > Roots >... | reverse complement strand
CACCCGAGGTAGTGGCAAACATCCTCATTTGTCTCATCCACCAGACGAACTATCTGCTCGACCAATTACTCCGCAAACTCGAGAAAGATTTTATTAAAGACGGCGGTCTCCGCGAGCGCATGACCCGCGCCCGCGTGGTGCATCGCGCAAAACAAAATCGCTTGCGCGCTACCTAGTTCATCCGTCGCGTTCGTCCCAATTTCTCGCATGCCAGTTTCGGTTCACTTGAGCGGTTCTTTCCCGGCCGCGTGGGAAACTCTCCTTTTGCCGTGGTTTAAATCGGTTGCCACGACCGCATTTAGTGAGAGCGAACCGGTTGCAGTCGTCACGCCGCTTGCTGCCGCCGCCACCTTTCTCCGATCGAAATTGCTCGAGCGCGGGATTTCCCTGCTTGGCGTGAAATTTTTCACGCCAGTCCAGTTGCGAGAGATGATCATGCAGGACGACGCCACAATCCCGTTACGTGAACACCTCCGTTTGCTTCTTTCGATCGCTGCCGAACAATCCGTCCAATCGCAAGATCCCGATCTCGCCGCAATCGCAAAATCGGTCGCGCGCGCGCCGGACAATTTGCTGCGTGAGATCGACCGGGTGAGGGCGGCGGGCTGGAGCTTCAGCGACGTCGCGCCGCCGGCATTGCACGTGATTGCAGGAAAATTTGACGAGCTCGTCAGGCAATGTGGTTTTCAGTTGGTTCACGAGGCGGACCGCGCCGCGATTGAGACCGCGAGGACAACCACGCCGCTACTAAGCAATTTGCTCGTAACCGGATTCAGCGGAGCGCACTGGCCGCTCTGGCCATTGTTACACGCGACGGCTTTGTCCGCGCAACGCGCCACCGTAGTCCTGGAATATCCGCGCGAGCAAACGCGGGCAGCCGATGAAGCATGGATCGGCACATGGGAGGAATTTTTCGCGCCGGCCACGCCACTAGTCGAAGAGCGCGAGCGCCCGCATCCATTCGCCGATCTCGTCAGGCCGATCAATGCGACCATCGGTCTTGCAATCCGAAATCGGCCGCACTTCGTGGTCGGCCTCGATATGAACGAGCAGGCCCGCGCCATTGCGGCGATGGCGATTAAATTCCTCAACGAAAAATCGTGCGCGCGACTCGGGATTCTGTTTGCGCGCGCGGGCGCGTTGCCGCGGCTGGTTTCACAGTTGCTCGCACGCGCCGGCATCGCCCACAACGATGCAATCGGACACGTTGCGCCCGGCGAGTTTGAGACCGCAGCGTGGAGCGCGTGGCAAGGACTTCAGGAAAATCATCAGCTCGATGCGTTGCTGCGCTTTCTCGATGCGAACACTGATTCAGGCGGCGAATTGCCGGTTCAAACGGTCCGTGACAAGTTGCGCCTCGCTTATCGCAAAATCCTCATCGACGATATCGCTGTCTTGCGAGAGTACTGTGCGCGCCAAACCGGGGACGCGGAGTTCACAGCAATCGCGAAGCTGCTGGCACGAACCAGATTTCTGCCCACGAACGCGACGCTGTCCCGTTTTCTCGCGGAGACGAAAACGGTTTTTGCGGAATTGAAATGGAACAATCGCTGGGCCGACCTCGAGCGCCTCAGCAAAACATGGAGTCACGCCTTGGATCAGGAATTTTCCCGCGCGACTTATCTTCGCTGGCTCAACGAAATTGTTAATTCTTACGCGATCGCGCGCGCGCCCGAAGGCGAGCATCCCTACAGCCGCGTGCATTTAATGTCGTACGCCGAGGCGGAAGGAAACCAATGGTCGCATTTGATTGTCGCAGGCCTGAATCAAGGCGAGTGGCCGCAAAGCGAAAGTGAATCTGGATTTTTGGACGACGAACAAATTGCCGATCTAAACGCGCGCGCAATCCGGCGGGGTAGTCAGGGCGAAGGACACGCAGTTGCACGCGACGGCAAAACATTTTTGCTCGGCGTGCTGGAACGGCGACAGATCGCGTTGCGTCAATTCGTCAGTGCGCTGGAATCGGCTGAGCATGGCCTCGCGATTGCTGCCAGTCTGCATCAGGAGTCTGCGCCGGAACGCGTCTGGAATCCGAGCGAGCTGTTCAGCCAAATCTATTTCGCGACGGGCGGAACGCCGCTGTCGCAGGAGACGATGTCGATCCTGCAACAAAGGACGCGCGCATGGTTGACGGACATTACCGGCTCCGCCTTCGGGCGACCGGATACCGAGATCAGCGACTCCGAAAATTCTTCGCGAGCAGGACGCGGCCATAACGCCAGCGTCGCTCAGACGCGAGTGGCGTACGACGCGCGCCGCCGCGCGAATATTTCATTTGGTGAATACGAATTCGCGCTGCGCGAACCGATCGATCGCCAGATCACGTTGCGGGCGACGGAATGGGATAAGGTCGTCAAAATTCCAGCGCTCATCTGGATGAAAACATATCTCGGCGTCGAGAACGAAGAGTCCGGTTTGAACGAATGGAGCGCGACCACCGGTAATTGGGTCCATGATTGGCTCGCGCAAATTTCCGGCACGGCAATGCAGAATGTCTTTGTCGATCTTCCGCCGGCCGACGAGATGCGCGAGCGCGTCGCTCAGGCTGCGCGAGCATTCCGAAAACAGATCGTCGATCTTTGCCTCGCTTGCGACCGAACAGTGCCCGATTGGTGGCACTCCGGCTGGAGTAACGGGCTTGCGCTCGCCGATTGCCTCGCAAGTAAGCTAACGGAAGCGGAGGGTTGGCCGTGCATGGCCGCGGAATGGAATTTGGGATCACCGCAGATTATTTCGCTCAAGCGCGGAATGGAACTTCGCCTCCGCGGCCGGATCGATCTCGTTTTCGGGCAAAGCCGGCCTAACGAGTCTCAGTTCGGCCGCCAGATTTGGATTATCGATTACAAAACAGGAAGCACGAAGTCACTGCGCCCAACCGGGAACGCGCCGGATGCGCGAATTGCCGCCGTCCGGCGGAAGCTTGTGCGCGGCGACGCGATCCAGCTCGGCCTCTACGCCTTGGCTGCACGCGAGCTTGGCGCAACTGACATCAAACTGAGTCTCCTTTCGCCGCGCACCGATCTCGAACGGCCGCAGCTTGTGCTGGTTGATCTTGAGGCGCATTCCGATTTTTGGGACGAGCTGCATCGGATGCAGGAGACCGGAATTTTCGGATTGCGCGGTCCAATTCGCTCTGAGTTCAGTTTCGCGGCGGACTATCCGCTCGCGATGCTGCCGATCGATACGGAATTTTTGCACGAGAAATGGAGTGTGACGCATCCGCCATTCGCGGATGAGGAGGACAACCGATCGTGAACGCGGCCGTCGATCAGGCAATCCGCGAGCGTTTTGTTTGCGGGCTGGACAAGAACTTTTCCGTCGTCGCCGCTGCGGGGTCGGGAAAAACGCGCGCCATCACCGATCGGATCGTGCGCATCGCGCAGGATCGACCTGAATGGTTGCCGCAGCTGGTGGTGGTCGCGTTTACCAATCGCGCCGCGGACGAGATGCAACAGCGCGCGCGCGCCGACATTTTGCGGGCCGGCGTTTCGCTCGAGGTGCTGAGCGCGTTTAATCGCACGTTCTTCGGCACGATCCACAGTTTTTGCGTGCGGCTATTGGAAATGCACGGCCATCGCCTGGGTTTGCCGCCGGAACTCGATCTCGTTACCGATGATGACGAGTTGTGGAACCAATTCGTCCAGCAGCAAATAACGATCGGCCGCTCGTTGTCGGATGAAAATCGCGGCGAACTGTTGCGTCACGTCCAGGTGCGACAATTGATGGAGCTTGGCCGGCGCGGTGAACTCGACGCGGTCGATCCGCCTGTTGGAACATGTCCCGATGCAGATTTCAGCGCAATTTACGGGTATGTCGCAAAAGGTCCTACGCTGCAAACTGTTCCTGCTTTTCAAAAGGAGCTGAAACGCACTGAAAAAATTTGGCGAAAAACCAAGGACTTCGTTCGCTGGCCAATTTGTAATTCCAAAGCCCGTGATTTCGTGCCGATCAAGCGAGAAGCTTTCGCTCCTCTGCGGAGATGGCTGGACCAGGCGTCGCTTTGCGTGGCCGCTGAAGTGCAACGCGATTATCGCGAGTTTCGACTAAACCGTGGTCTGTTGACGTATGAAGACCAGGTCGCCCTCGCGCTCGAGTTGCTGCGGCATCCGGATATTGCGCGGGAAATTCGCGCCAAAGATTATCGGGTGATCCTGGATGAAGCGCAGGACACCGATCCGCGGCAATTTTCTGTGCTGCTCGAAGTGACACGGCCGGCGAATGCGGCAGGCGAATGGCTTTCCACCCTGCGCGATCATCCGCGCGCCGGGCATTTCTGCATGGTCGGCGATTTTCAGCAATCGATTTACCGCGACCGGGCTGACCTCTCGAAATATCGCCGCATTCACGAGACGATTGTAGAAACCAGGGCGGCCGAAGAGCTCGAATTTTGTGTCACGTTCCGGCTCGACACGAGACAGGTGGAATTCGTGAATGAAACATTCCGGGAAATTCTGAACGAGATCGACAATCAGGTTCCATTCGTGGAACTCAGTCCGCGGCCGCAGATTTTGCCGGGACAAGTGGTTCGTCTCAATCTGCACCCGGGAAAGCTTCAGCCCGATGCGCGTGGCAAAATTTCCGATGCACGCAAAGCAGCTGAAGAAGCGCGGCAGCTAGCGCTGTGGCTGCGCGCCGCCGGCCTGACGAAATTGCGGGCACAATCGTGGCGGGAGATTGCGATTCTCTGTCCGCGGAGGGAGTGGCTTCAAACCCTGCGGCGCGGGTTGCGCGACGCCGGATTTGCTGTGCAGATCCAATCGGAAAAACAGTGGAAAGGCGACAGCCCGGCTTATGCGTGGTTCACTGCGTTTTTTGTCATCATGGCGCAGCCGCACTGCGCTTATGAGATCGTTGGCGTGTTGCGCGAAGTGTTTGGAATTTCCGATCACGATCTCGCGCTGTTTTCGCGCGGTTACGGTGATCAATTTCAGATCGAAACGCTGACGAACGGGACCGACATCGTCTCAAAAAAATTGAGTTTGCTGGCGCAAACACGATTGTCGATCTTGCAATTGCCGCTGTTCGACGCGGCGGACGAACTCATCAGACAAACACAATTGCGCGAACGTCTGTGCGCGCTGCCGGACGAAGATTTCGAAAATCTCGAGAGTGAGTTGGACGCGCTGCTCACGCTCGCGGCCACGTCCGAAGCCGAACGCATGACGCTGAGCGAATTTGCCGACTTGCTGCGCATGCATTTTGCCGATGCGCGTGAGATTCGGCCATCGAGAGCGGACGCGATCCAGTTGATCACGTCCCAAAAAGCAAAAGGCTCCGAGTGGCAGGCGGTGATCGTTCCGTTTTTGGCGCGTGAAGTTCGTTCGCCATCTCCGCGCTATCCGCGCATTATGAAGGATCGCGAGACCGGTGAAACGACCGTGCTTTTGGATGGGTCGGACATGACGGCTGATTTTGAGGACGTACTCGAGCGCGAACAGCGCCAGGAGATGGAGCGGCTGCTCTACGTTGCGCTGACGCGCACGCGGCACACGCTCGTGCTCGTGTTTGACGAACAATTGTTCGCCAAAGCGAATGGTGAAATTCACAAAGATTCTCAGTTGAAGTGGCTGAAGGCGGACCGCGGCGCGCCGAACCAGATTGCCTTCGGGAGCGTTGCGACCGAAGTCGCCGCGTGCTCGCTCACGGCAGAATATCACGCGGCAAAATCGCGCGCAAAAACCGACAGGATCGACATGCAGCCGGTCGCGGGAAAGGTCGAGAAGGCCGTTGCGGCGAAGAATGCGTCGATGTTCGTCCGCGCGTTGAATCCGAGCGGCTTGCTTCGCGACGATATTTCGCCTGCTGATTTCGATGAGGTGCTGTTGAGCTCAGCGGCGGAGCAGAGTCCGGCGTTGCGTTACGGAGTTTGGTGGCATGATTTCGTTAGGTGTATTTCCTGGGCGGCCGGGCTGCGGTCGGCAGCGATGGCTACAGCAGCGGAAGAGATATTTGAACAGTGGCGAGGTCGTTCACCGGACGCGGCCCGATCAGCGCGGGAATGGCGAATGTTGTGCGACTATCTTGCGAGCGAGCAGAATTTCTTGCGGAATTTTTCCGATGCTCGGTTTGTGATTCATGCGGAGATGCCGTTTTTGTGGAAGATCGACGAGAGGCGGTGTTTGGAAGGACTTGTCGATCTTGCGTTCTTCGATTCGACGGCGCGGCGGTGGTTGATCCTTGATTGGAAGACCAACAAAATCGGCAATAAACCAGAAGAGGCGGATGCGCTGAAGGAGGGTTACCGGTTGCAAATTGCCGCTTATTGGAAAGCGGTTTCAACGGTCACATGCATGCCAGTAGACGCGATGCTGTTTTCAACTGCGACCGGCAAGTTGCTCCCCTACGCTGAACCCGAGCTGCAAAAAGCTTGGGAAATGTTCGATAACTTGCGCCCTAACGAACAGGCGAGACAACTCGATCTTTTTTAAACGAGGCAAGGCTCAAGAACGCGCTTGCCCTGCAAGCCCGGGTTACTCCTCTAGCAGTCGCGCTCGCCGCGGATGAATTGCTCGACGCAACGATAAGCTTCGTCGTCGGTCATTTGCACCGGCGGATGTTTTGCAAAATAAGCGGAGGGTGAGTGCAGCACACCACCGATTCCACGATCGAGCGCGAGCTTGCAGCAGCGGATCGCATCGATCGCAATGCCGGCGGAATTTGGCGAATCCTCCACCGAGAGCTTGAGGTCAATTTCCATCGGCACATCGCCGAAGAGCCGGCCCTCAACCCGGATAAAAGCAATCTTGTTATCGAGCTGCCAGGGCACGTAATCACTCGGCCCGATGTGGATATTCTCGTCCGACAGCCGTTCGCTGAGGACAGACTGGACCGCTTCGGTCTTCGATGTCTTTTTGGAGACAAGCCGACTGCGGTTGAGCATGTTCAGAAAATCGGTATTACCGCCGGTGTTAAGTTGATAGGTACGCTCGACTTTGACGCCGCGCTTACGGAAAAGATCGACAAGCGTGCGGTGCAAGACGGTAGCACCGAGTTGCGCTTTAATGTCATCGCCGACGACCGGCAAATTTTTGTCGGCAAAACGTTTTGCCCAGACCGGGTCGCTGGCAATGAACACCGGAATGTTGTTGACCAAGGCGATACCGGCTTCGAGCGCGCAACCGGCATAGAAGCGGGTGGCTTCCTCGGACCCAACCGGGAGATAATTGACCATGATTTCAGCGCACGAATCTTTCAGCTCAGCTATGATCTGTTCGCGGGTAGATTCTTTTTCCAGCGGCAGAAATGTGCGTAGAGGGTCCTGATCGCGCATATGCGGCGCGTAACTGTCGAAAACGCAACCCATTTTCACGATCGCACCAGTGAGGTTGACTTTCTCGCAAAAAACTTTCGTGCAGTTAGGCGGCGCGAAAATAGCACGGCTGACATCCAGTCCCACTTTGCGACGGTCGATATCAAAGGCCGCCACCACTTCAATATCGCCCGGTCGATAGGAACCGATCTGCCGATGCATCAGTCCCACTCCAGAACCATTGCTGGCGGAGCCCCGGTAAAAGTTTATTCCTTGAACCAGCGAACTGGCGCAATTACCAACACCGACAATAGCGATTCTGATCTTTCTCATTCCAGAAGTTATGCAATCCTATTCGGAGTAGAGCAGGGCGGGCAAGAATGCACAAGTAATACTCCAACGAAAATTAGTCGCGAATTTCAAATTAAGATCGAGCCTCCGATTTGGCGCAGCTAACGAGCGTGGAAAGTGACGCAGCTGCGGCTACGATGCAAGCAATATCCCAGGAATTTTATTGAAAAAAATGCTTTTGGCCAGGAGATACCACGCATGCTGCTAGGGGGCCGGCTAATCTTGCTTTTGCTGATTGGTCTAACGACTCAGGTCCGGTGTGAGATACCGACCTACACCGTCGAAGAAGGCGTCGCGCTGGCCGCCGAACAGAACCCAGAAATTATCATGGCGCGAAAGAAAGTTGAAGCAGCCCGGGGCGGGTTGATCCAAGCGCGCTCCGGTTACCTGCCATCTCTCCTCTCGACCGGCTTCGCCGATAAACGACAAGCCCTAACCCAAAACCAAACCCGAACGCAGCTACGCAATGAAGATTACAGCGCCTCCGTCCGCGCACTCGAGAATGTTTATACAGGCGGAGCGGTATCGAGCCAGGTGGCGATCGCCCAACTTAAAATCGAGAAGCAGAACTACGAACTGGAAGAAACCATAAATCGCGTGGCGCTGGATGTACGCACGGCGTTTTACGACCTCCTGCTCAACCGTGCGAAGGTGCGGGTGCATGAAGATTCGGTCCGCGCTCTTGAGGAAGAGTTAAAGACGCAGCAGGAAAGGTTTCACGCCGGTATGGTCGGGACACTAAATGTTCGCCGGGCAGAAGTTACGCTCGCCAATGAACGGCCAGAGCTGATCAACGCAAAGACCCAGCTAAAGAATTCTTATCTGCACCTGGGCGAACTTCTTGGGATCGACGCTCGCTCCGAAACGGATAGCCCGTTCGAAGTCGCAGGACAGTTACAGTATGAAGGGCGTGACCCTGATTTAAATGAATGCCTGGCGCGCGCCGATGCCGACCGGGCACAAATCAAGTCGCTGCAAACGGATGTCGAGATCGAAGATCGACAGTACGTCCTCGACCGGAGCGAACTCCGTCCTCAGGTCCAAGTTTTCTCGGGTTATGAAGTTTACAGCGAACGCGACCCGGCGGTCGGCCCCGAATTTAATCATGGCTACATCTTTGGCGTGACTGGGAGCTGGCATCTCTTCGATGGTTTTGCCGCCAAAGGGAGAATGCTCGCCACTCGCGCCCGACGCGAAGCAGCGGTCCAGGCGCTGGAAGCCGCGCGGCGGTCGATTGCTTCTGAAGCGCGGGGCGCGTTTCTTGATTTAGAACAGGCGGACAAAGTCCTGGAATCGGAAACCAAAAACGTGCAGACCGCGGACGAATCTCTCGAAATCGCGAGAACGAATCTGGGAGCCGGATTGGGAACACAACTCGACGTCTTGCAAGCCGCGGCCGACGTGACACGCACACGCACCACCCGCTTGAGCGCGATTCACCTGCACAACGTCGCGCTTGCCCGGCTGGCGCGGGCCTGCGGCCGCCGTCCGGAAGCGCTCGATTTCGGATCGAACGCTAAGAAACAGGGTAACGAGAAACAGGCGCTTGATCTGGCTCATCCGCCTCCAAAATTGAGTGGCCAATGAAAACGCGGCTGGCATCAATAATCGCCTGTTCGCTGCCGATCTTGTCCAGGGCACAAGCCGTCACGCTGGACGCAATTCTAAATGAGACGCTGGAAAAAAATCCCGTGATCCAGCAAGCAAAAGTGAACCTCGAACAAGCAGCTGGTCACCGGCTGGTGTTTCGTTCCATCGTGTGGCCAAGTGCAACAGTCGAAGTGCCGGCCGGAGTTCAAGGCGGACATCGGGCCGGTCAAAATACGATTCAACCGTTCGCCTTAGCGAAAGGATCAATCACACAACCGCTGTTTGACGCCGCTATCCCGCCATCGCTGCGGCGCGGGGATGTGGAGCTTTTGATCGCTCAGCAGCAACTGCACGTGGCGGTAGTGGAGCAACTGCATTCTGCACGGTTGGCATTTTATTCTGCGCTTTACAATCGCGATTTGTTATCACTCGGCGCGAAGCAACAACGACGACTGGATGAGAATGTGGCCAGTCAAAAGGAGCGCTATACAGCCGGGCTGATCGACCGGGGCGCCTTTGCCAGTGCCACGGTGCAAGCTCGCGAACTTGATTCGCAGATCGAGATAAGCCGGCGCGCTTATGCCCAAGCTCGGCTAAAATTAGCCGAGGCGATGGCGCTAGCTCCTAGGTTGGGGGCAAACTTGCCGGAACCTGAAGGCGACCTGCACTTTGCGCCTGTGACTATCGTCGTTGATTCGGAAACAGCGGCGGCCCTGCAGCGCCGAGCTGACCTGAAGCTTGCCCGCTTGATGGTCCAGTCCGCAAACGAAGATCAGCGTATCATCGAAGCCGCCTACTATCCGCGCGTGTCGGGAAGTGTGAGCGGTTATTACATTCCCGTTTTGGGAATTCATCGCGAAGGTTCTACGAGTAGAACACAAGATTTTTCGTCAGAAATTCAGGAGACCGCCACCTACACGTGGCGGGTAATCGACAACGGCAAAGTGGCGGGTGCGGCGCTGAAGCAGCGCAAAGCGCGCGAGATCAATGAAATTGCTTGCCGAAAATTGGAAGTTAGTGTCGGCCGCGAGTTGTTACAAATCCGCAACAATCTAGAAGCAATCGAAGCGCAGAATAAATCGCTTGCCGCAGCTGCGAATGCCGCGGAGCAAGACACCGTAACGGTGCGGCAAAATATTAAAGGCGGTCTCGCATCGGAACTCGAGTATCGGCTAGCGGAGAGCAACTTTTTCCAAACGCAGAGTGGATTGCTCGAGGCCGCTTACCAGCACAACCTCGCGCTGGCTGAATGGGACCGTGCGACGGGACGGTATTTTCAATTTTCCGACGACACCGGCCAAAACGTGCATTAGTTCCAGCAGTTGAAATTGCCGGAATCCAAGAAAATTTTGTGGCTCGGTAGCGGCCTATTCGTGGTTGTTTGCTCCATTATCTACTACTTCCTTATGCCAGTAGCGGAAGTGGCGACCGTCCGCCGCGGAACGGCGCTTTCCGCTATTTACGGTACGGTCCGCATCGAGCCGACGTTTGTTGTCCCCGTGCGCGCGCAGAATTCCGGATTCATCCAGTTGGCAGATGCATTTTCAGCGGGCCGCGGTGCAATCGGAAAGAGCGTAACCAAGGGCCAGTTGCTCGCCACCATCGCTGACGAAAGCACCGCACTCCAGCTTAAGCAGGCGCGCGCAGACCTGCAGGCGGCGACCGAACGGGCCAAGCTCCCGTTGCCTTCTGAAGAGCCGCTCAAAGTGGCGGAAGATAATTTTCATCGGCTCGAGCTGGTCGTCGCCTCCGGCAATGTTCCTGCGGTCGACTATGAGAAAGCGAAAAGCGAGGTCAACCGGCTGCGGGGTGCATTCGAGAACGAACGCATCGAGAGCCAGCATAATCTTCAAGCTCTCGATGAGACCCGCAAGAAGCTCGAAGCTCAGATGCGAAACTCAGAGATTCGCGCGCCAATGGATGGACTCCTCACTGCCATTCAGACAATAGACAAGGAAATCGTAAGCCAAGGAAATCAGCTTTTCACGATTTCGTCGCGCAGGAATTACGTCCGCGGTGAAGTCAATGAAGAAGATGTGGGTGAAGTGAAGCCCGGAATGAAAGCGAATCTGCAGCTCTATGCCTATCGCATGAAAACTTTCGCAGCCCATGTCTCTTCAATCCAGCCAGCTGCCGATCCAGACACGCAGCGTTACACCGTCATCCTGGAGATGGAAAATCCGACAGACAATTTGATGGCCGGGATGACAGGCGAAATGAACATTATCACCGGCACGCATGAAAATGCTGTGCTTGTGCCAACCCGCGCGCTGCTTGTCGATCAAGCCCTCGTTGTGAAGCACGGCATCGTCCAGCGCCGCACCGTGAAGGTGGGGTTTCGCACTCTCGATTTCGCCGAAGCGTTGGGCGGACTGTCAGTAGGCGACCACGTAGTTGTTTCGGATCAAGACCGGTTGCATCCGGGGGAAGCGGTGCGCCAGCGGCGAGTGGATCGTTCGAGCAAAACGTGACGCCTCCACTCTACATCGCCGTGCGTTTCGCAACGCACAAAAAGCGAGCACTTCTACTCAGCCTCATCGGCGTTGTCTTCGGAGTAGCCGTTTTCATTTGCACGCAGGCGCAGACGCAGGGGTTCGCCCAATTCTTTATCGATTCGACCATCGGCAGCAACGGCGCGGTGGTAATGCGCGAGCGCCTCCAGCCGCGTTATGAGAGCCTGATGGTTTCCTCCAAACCCGGGAAGATCAATGCGACGCGTCGCTCGTACTCTGAAGGTATCGATAACGTGAACGACATCATGCGAGTGAGCCGACAATTTTCGAATGTTGTAGCATGCTCGCCGGTGCTCCGCGGCGCCGTTAGCGCACGTTGCGGATTCGAGACGACGACGGTGGATCTCTTCGGGATAGACCCGGCATCGCATTTGCGCGCCACAAATTTAGCGAACCAGTTGACTGACGGTGACTTCGACGATTTTCGCAACAACGGGAACTCGGTGATTATCGGCAACAGACTGGCCGAGCTTTTCAACGTTGAGCCCGGAGACACAGTGCAATTGCTGTCACCCGGCGGAGAATACTGGGGTTTTAATGTCGCGGCAATCGCGCGCAGCGGGGTGGGTTCGATCGATTCCAGCCGCGTTTATGCGCATGCGCGGATGGCGCAGAGACTCCTCAAAAAGCCATACAGCGCCTCAATGATCATTTACAAACTGCGCGATCCAGACCGCGCCCGTGCCTTGGCAATCCAATTCCAGAACTTGTTTGGACACGACGCCCAAAGCTGGCAGGAACGCGAGGAAGCGAACCTGCAAATCTTCTCCACGCTTCGGATCTCTGCCGCGGTCACCGTTTCCCTCGTCATCCTGCTGGCAGGCTTCGGGATTTTTAACGTGCTGACAATGTCGGTCCTGTCGAAGGTCAGGGAAATTGCAATTCTGCGTTCAATGGGCTACCGCAGGATTGACATCAGCGCGATTTTCCTCTGGCAAGGCGCGCTTATCGCGACTGTCGGTTCGCTCACGGGATGTGCGGCGGGAGCGTTGATGACGTGGGGTGTTTCCAAAATTCCCGTACAAATTCGCGGATTGCTCCACACAAATCACCTTTTGGTAATTTGGGATTGGCGACATTATCTGTGGGCAACGCTGCTCGCGGCCGTTGCCATCTTGATTGCCAGCTACGTACCGGCTCGACGAGCGGCTCAACTCCCCCCCGTTGACACTCTGCGCGGTTCGAGTCTTTGAATGTATGAAAGGCGAGCTTTCTCTCACTTGCCGGGACATTGAACGTTATCTCGGCGAAGATGAATCGCGCGTGCATGCTTTGCGCGGTGTCTCCCTCGATCTCGAGTTCGGCAGCATCCACGCTGTGGTCGGGCCATCGGGCTGCGGAAAAAGCACTTTGCTTTACGTCCTCGGTCTGCTTGATGAACCGGACGCCGGCACAGTTACGATCGGGTCGGAACCGATCGCGCATTTGGGTGACGAGGAGTTAGCACGTCGGCGAAACGAGCTGATCGGTTTCATCTTTCAGTTCCATTTCCTGATGGAAGATTTCAGCGCGATCGAGAATGTGATGATCCCGATGCGCCGGTTTGGGCAACTCACCGAGGCTGACATGCGTGATCGGAGCGCAGCCTTACTCGAAGCAGTTGATTTGGGGGATAAACTCGACCGGCCGAGCCGCCATCTCTCCGGGGGCGAGCAACAGCGCGTAGCCATTGCCCGCGCACTTGCCAACGATCCTCGTGTCATCCTGGCCGACGAACCGACTGGAAACCTGGACACGAAAAATTCGCAGCGCGCTTTCGAACTGCTCGCAAATCTTGTTCGCGAACACGAAAAGGCGCTGCTCCTTGTCACGCACAACCGATTTGTTGCCGATGCCTGTGACTGGGTGCACGAAATGAAGGACGGCCGGATTATCAAAAGCCATCCGCACGGTCACCGAATTTCAGTATAACTGTGTTCTAAAGGGAGCCGGACGCGCCGTTGTTTGAAATAACTCCAGCAGCTTCTCAATATAATCCCTCCACGAACGAAACTTTCGCGCCCGAGCTTCTGCGCACAATCGCGCATACAATTCTTGATCTAAAAGCAGCCGCTTCATGCCGTGAGCAAGCGCCTCCACCTTCGTTTGATCAACGATGAAACATCCTCCACCTTGAGCGACCTCGCCCAGGGCGCCATTTCCACCGCAAACGCACGGCTTACCGTGCAAGAGACTTTCCACGATCGGCAGGCCGTAGCCTTCTAGTAAGGAAGGGTAAACTGTGAATCGGCAATTTCGGTATTCGCGCAATAATGTTTCGTCGTCCACGTGCCGCAACCACCGAATAGGCCGACCTGCGCTCTGCAGATTGCGTATTTCCGACATTATTTTTCGCCTTGAGAATTTTGTCGCCCTCCCAATTAAATGAAGCTCAAAATCCAGCCCTTCTCGCCACAGGTCCCTCGCCGCCAATAACAGAGCGCGATGATTCTTCCGCGGATCGAGCGATCCAACACAAACAATCAGACGGGCTGCAGCCGCCGACTCATTTTCAGGTGCATTACCGTGCATTTCCGCCGGCCACGGCTCCACCGTCACCGGCGTTGGCTGGCAACCAAATTGATGCCATAACTGGTGCAGATCGTCCCGCGCCTCTACAGAGATACAGATCACGCGATCAAAGGCTGCCAGAGACTCGACATATTCGCGGTAGCGCTGTTTCCTGAGCCGATAAAGGGAGGACAAGCGCAAACGGGCGGCATCGTGAAAAATCGCTAAAGACCTGACTTGCGTACCTCTGATCAAACCTGGCAAATACTTGCGCCGCGAATCATGGTGGCTATCCGGTGAGATAAAAAGGTCATCTTCTGTGAGCGAACTCGCGAAATCGAAGCGAGAAAGAAATGCGAATCTCCTTAGCTCGGCGATAGGATTCTCGCCCTGAATTTCCGGACGTTTCGTTGGCCGGGAACTGACGTCGAAGGGGCGCGTTAGCAGTTTTTGCTCAATCGCGCCCAGCCGCTGGTAAAATCGCCCGATCTTGTTCCAGCAAATTGGCGTCACTGGCGCGCGCTTGGAGAGTTCAGCAAAAATCTTGCGCGTCATCCGCTGCATCCCCGTGTTCTGCACCGACGTGCATGAGCTAGTCACGTCCAGGAAAATTTTCATGAAAAAGCTTGGAAACGTACTCTAGAACGAATCCGCCGGGCAAAGGAACACGATCACTGACTGGACACGCGCCAGCAGATAAACTGAGCGCGGCTGAGTTCGACTTGAACATTCGGATAGAGTTCCCGGATGACAGGAAAATCACGGGCCACGCAAACCCCAACCAACGGAGGCTTGGGCGGATGCCGGCGTATCCGCTCAGGCGTATCCGCTTCCACCGGGAATCGCAAATTTCCATGGAAGAGATAAAACGAGTCCCAGAGCAGATCTCCTCCTGGCGTTTCGGCTCGGATCAGCACCGTCCGCATTCCCGCCTGCTGAAGTTCACCCAGCTTTTCAGCGATCAACTTTTCATCGGCCACATCCTTTCGCCGGCGCTCTATCGTTATCGCTGAATGCACGAAGCCAGCTGATAGCACGAGAATTAGAACTACGGCCGTGCACAGGCGGATGATCGAGGCGCGCTCCAAAAACCTGTACAAGACCAGCGCAAGCAAAAAACAAAGACACGGAATAATCGGGACGATGTAACGAACACCGCGAAAATTAGAGACAATGGTCAGCCCGATAACAGCCAGGCTTACCACGGAAATTTCACGGACTGCTAAGGGGCTTCGTTCCTTTTTTGAAAAGAGAACGAAGAAGGCGGCGAGGAACGAAAAGAGACCGCAAACGCCTCCGATTGTGCTCAATCCGTACAGGACTGCAAAGTAGGGCCGGACACCGAGATTAGCCGGCCCAGTCCAAACCACGACTTCCTCGTGAAAGACACGAACGGGCGACATGCCGTATTTTGTGATCTGAATCAGCGGCCAGATAGCCATGGTTGCCAATGCCAGGAGCAGACTGACAACCAACCACCAGCTTCGCAGTTTAGGTCGCTCAACGCGAGATGTCAGCCGCACCAAGACGATCAGCAGCCACACCAAAAAAGGCATCGGAAATTTTTGCAGGCTGCCAAGCCAGGAGGCGGCTGCAACTCCTAGCCACCAAGCAGGCCGATTTCGCGCAAGTTGGGCAAAAAGAATCGTACTGGTTGTAAAAAAGGCCAGCCCAATGTCGAGGAAGCCACGACTGGCTTCCGGCGAAAATAACGGAGATGAAGCGAGGACCGCGAGGCTGAGCGGGATCAGCCACGGCCGGTTAGGCTCGACCAGGAAAACCAACCACCCGAGCGCGCTCATTGTCAGGCAACCGTAAAGCAGCGGCCAGATACGAACAGCCAACGTTCGGTTGTGAAGCCGTGACAGTGTCAAAGCTGTCAGCCAGAACTGCAATGGGGGCTTCTCGAACGATCGCTGAAAATTGTAATGCACCACCCATGGGCCGGACGACAGCATCTCGCGGCTGCGTTCGGCTGTGAGGAGCTCGTCCGTGTGCGTCAACGTTCCTCTCGGTATTTCAAAGGCGAGCCAGCCAACAACAACGATGACTACGAGGACCGCTACGGCTGTAGCCCGGATGCGTTGCCTTCTACCATCCGGAGAAGATGCGCTGAGCTCTGCGGCTGGCTGGCCACCCAAGCTTATCGCGCTCATAGGGAGGCAACCCATTTCACTTTGAAAGGAGGGATCGCAGGCGCAGTCCTCATGTCAACCTCGAATCGTCAGAAACAAGCGCCCGAACGATATTGCGAATTGGAACTATCCAGAGCCACAAGTTAGCATTCGCAGCATGCTCGTCGTCATTAATTGCGGTTCCGTGAGGCAAGGGATCGGATTTCCGCTTCCATCTAACGACTCGTATGCAAGTATTCCAGGCACGATGGCGTAAGCCCATAATCGTGACACTGCTCCTGATCACGAGCGTGTTCGGTTGGCTCGCATGGGAGATTCCGAAGGGAATTTTATCGCTCAGCAGCGACGAACTGCTGACGGCCGAACGCTCACGAGAAATGCTTTTACTCGGTCGCTCGGAGATTCATTTTAATCTCGCTCCTTCATTCGAGAAGCCGCCTTTGCAGTACTGGCTGACTAGCCTGACGCTGCCGCGGTTTAAAAACAAGACACTGGCCGTCCGCGTCTGGCCGTGGTTCTACGGCGTTCTGACAGCAATTTCCGTTGCATGGCTGGCGTTTCTGCTGGAGCCGCGCCGGCCCTGGCTGGTTCCATTAAGTGTCGCGACCATGGCATCGTGTCCGCTCTTTTCCACGGAAGCAAGCCGTGCTCTGCTCGACGCCGGCCTGGCTTTTTTCACAACAGCAGCGATTGCTTTCGCGCAACTTGCGCGAAAAAACCCGGAGTGGTGGCTCGGGGTAGCCGCTGCATGCTGGCTCGGCAGTCTCCAGAAAATTCCGCTCACTTTTTTGGTGTGGCTTCTCATCCTGATCGTACGGTTAATCTCACTAACCGAGCGCCAGCGACTAAGAAGCGCCTGGCTCCTTGTAAGCATTCTTGGGGCGCTCGTAACAATGGCAATCTGGCCAGCGGTTCAGCTTCTGAACTATAAGGTGCCCTTGGGTCCTCTTCTTTACGACGAAGTAGTCGACTGGCTTGGACCGGAAAACCTCGGAGCGCGACCGTACCTGGAGGTCCCGTACCGATTAATCGTTACCTCGGCCTGCGGCTTTTTTCTTTTGCTCGCGCCGTTTGTAGTTCTCTTCTGGAGAAAAGAGAAATTCGCCGCGGCAGCGGCGGAACTCTCGATAGTATGTCTGGCGCTGGTCGCGCTGGAATTGCTCTTCAACTTCCGGCATGTTCGTTACATCGAGCCAGTCATTCCGGCTCTTTGTTTGCTCCTCGCGATCGTTCTGTACAGACTCCTGGAGCGGCCTCGACCCATTCGTATTGTTACTAGTACGTTGTTGGGGTTTCTGTTGCTGGCAGGATTCGGCCAAACAAAATTGCAAATCGATTACCGTCGCAGAAACTTCGCCGACGAAAAACGGGTCGCCGAAGAGCTCGGCGCGATGCAGCGCGAGGGTGTTCGCATCGTGCTGATCAAAGCGGAGGAAGTTGGTAGCGATTTGCACTTCGGCTCTTTTTATCTCTTCCACGGAGAACTGCGCGTCCCCATAGAAAAATACAACGTGGACGAAATTCGGCGGTTCCGTCCGCCACCGCCCCTGATCGGCGTTTGTGTCACGCGTGATTTTCCTGTTGTGCAGGCCGTGTACCCTAAGGTTCAGAAGCAATTCACACGCGCTCAATTCATTCTCTGGCGCGTGGAATGAGCCGCAGTTG
>Ga0070697_100001462_pt1 | contig 18001 bp, 16 predicted proteins | sample KBSK1501metaG_FD_65475 | JGI IMG/M metagenome (GOLD analysis project Ga0070697, IMG submission 65475) | Corn, switchgrass and miscanthus rhizosphere microbial communities from Kellogg Biological Station, Michigan, USA - KBS K1-50-1 metaG | ecosystem: Host-associated > Plants > Roots >... | reverse complement strand
CCATTTAACCGTCGGCATCCCACATCTGCACGCAACTGCTGTCTGTGAAGAAACGAAGAGCACGGCAAATAGAACTGAGATGTAGATCACGTTTTTCATAGAAAGGAATAGACGCATAACTATATATTATCCAGCTCAGGCGTGATAATAACGTCGTAGCGGTATTATCCCTCTCTTGCGTGATAATACCGCCAAAGTGACATTATCCCGCAACCACTCCCTGTTTACGCTCTCTTGGATCCTTGCAATGGCGCTTGATCACGCATCCGAGGAATGCTCCGCTGACACCGGGAGAGGCACTTACTTTCACTCTGCACTTTTCACTCTTCACTGGTGTTCGGCCACCTTCGGTTAATTAGACTCGCTACGAAGCCCGCACCGAAGCCGTTGTCGATATTCACCACCGTCACATTTGACGCACACGAATTAAGCATTCCCAGCAGCGCGGCAACGCCGCCAAAGGAAGCACCGTAGCCGATACTCGTCGGCACGGCAATCACCGGCACACTCACAAGTCCGCCTACCACTGAAGGAAGTGCACCTTCCATCCCTGCGACAACGATCGCCACTCGCGCACTTTGCAAAAGAGAACGTTCCGCGAGCACGCGATGAATACCGGCAACACCGACGTCCCATACTCGCTTCACCCGATTGCCCATTGCTTCGGCAGTCAACGCCGCTTCTTCTGCAACCGGTATGTCGCTGGTGCCCGCAGTTACAACCACGATTTCGCCCACGCCCAGTTCAGTGTTATCTCTCTGAATTCTTATTAGTCGCGCCGTCTCATGCCACTCGGCCTCGGTAATGATGTTTCTTACTTCACCATAGGTGCCGGCATCAGTATGCGTAACGAGCACGTTTGGCGAGTGTCGAATGAGTCGCTCAACAATGCCGACAACCTGTTCCCGCGTCTTCCCAGCTCCGAACACAACCTCCGGAAATCCCTGGCGAGCGGAACGGGAGTGATCCACGCGCGCGTAACCGATGTCTTCGTAATGAAGTTCGCTGATGCGGCGGGCCGCTTCCCTGGTTTCGAGTTCATCTCTCTTATAAGCCGCGAGCAGTTGTTCCAATGCATTTAGGTCCATGGCTGTCACTGTAACGAAATTGCAAGTTTCGCGTAAACCCATTGGTGATATACTGCCCGCCCCCCCGACGCTCATACTTGTAAACATCTTCTCGCTTACGAAACCTAAATTAATGCTAGTCTCCCCGGCCAGCTTGGATTTTCGGCAGCAGCCAATACGGCTCTCGCTTCTGGCGGGGAACCTCAATTTACCCAGTGCCATTCATTTCAGTTCGCAAATGACCAATCCGTCTTATTTACTGACTCTTCCGCCGACGCCGGCGGTACTCAATCCCACCATTCAACGATAAGGAGACGAGATGAGGAAATTTGTCGTGGTGCTTGCAGGGGCAATTCTCTGCCTGATGATATTCGTTTCAGTTCCGACTCATAGCCAGGGCCCGAAAGGAAAACTACTCCGCAAGGCAAACAAGATTCAGAACAACTACATCGTCGTGCTTGACGATTCCGTCGTCGGCGAAAGAGGCGCCTATTCGATAGCTTCGTTTGTGGCGGACGACATGGCCGTCAGGTATCGCGGCAAACTTAAACATATCTACCAACATGCGCTCAATGGGTTCGCGGTCGAGATGAGTGAGGCTGACGCTGAAGAATTGAGCCAGGACTTTCGAGTTAAGTTTGTAGAAGAAGACGGTCCCGTCAAAGCGAGCACTACTCAGAATAATCCGCCCTGGGGTCTTGATAGAATCGATCAAAGAGACCTGCCACTAAACGCTCAGTACACCTACACACCCAGCGGCGCGGGGGTGCACGTTTACGTCATTGATACCGGGATCCGCCGCACACACACGCAGTTTGGCGGCCGGGCCGTCATCGGTTTCGATTCAATTGGTGACGGACAAAATACCAACGATTGTAATGGGCATGGCACGCACGTCTCCGGGACCATTGGCGGTTCGACTTACGGAGTGGCCAAGGGAGTAACTCTTCACGCAGTGCGGGTGCTTGATTGCAGCGGCAACGGCACAGATTCAACAGTGATCGCAGGCGTCGACTGGGTTACAGCCAACCGGATCTCGCCTGCGGTCGCCAATATGAGTTTGGGCGGAGGCGCATCGTCAGCGCTGGACACGTCAGTGCAGAATTCAATTAATGCCGGCGTCACTTACGCAGTCGCCGCCGGGAATGATTATGGCGCCAATGCCTGCAATGGTTCACCCTCGCGCGTGGCTGCGGCGCTTACAGTTGGCTCGAGCACGAGCACCGATGCCAAGTCAGATTTCTCAAACATCGGTACCTGTCTCGATCTCTTCGCGCCCGGCTCATCGATAACATCTTCGTGGAACACAAGCGACACGGCCACTAATACGATCAGCGGCACCTCAATGGCCACGCCACATGTCGCCGGTGTCGCCGCGCTCTACCTGCAAAATAACACGACAGCCTCGCCGGCCACTGTTGCGAGCGCGATCATCACGACTGCCACTACCAACCACTTGACTGGCATCGGCTCCGGTTCACCGAATCGTCTGCTCTATTCGCCATTAACCTCGGGCGGCGGCGGCGGCGTGCCCTCAGCTTGCACTGGTGGCACTCTTTACACCGGCTCGCTCACGTTCACTGGAGACTTTGACTACCATCCGAACGGCAGCTACTACTTCAGCGGCGTTAGCGGGACGCATAAAGGCTGTCTCGTCGGTCCAGCCTCGGGAGCCGATTTCGATCTTTATCTACAGAAATGGAACGGTTCGACGTGGGTTGACGTCGCCAGCGGCACCAGCGCGAGCGCTAACGAGACCGTTTCCTACCCGGGCACCTCCGGCTATTATCGCTGGCAGATTTATTCGTACAGCGGTTCGGGTAGCTATAACCTTTGGATACTGCATCCCTAGGGCAGAAAGCAGTAGGCAGAAAGCAGTAGGCAGTAGGCAGAGTTAGATGTGCGCCCGCTGCCTTCTGCTTTCTGCCTTCTGCCTTCTGCTTTCTGCCTTCTGCCTTCTGCTTTCTGCCTTCTGCTGTTTGCCGTTTGCTGTCTGCTATCCGCTGCTTGTAAGATTCAATCACGGTACAACGATGGAATTTACTGTAGCAATCACCGGCGCTTCCGGGTCAATTTATGCGCAACGCACGCTCCGGCACCTGGCTGCAAGCGGCGTGGTTGAGCGCATAAATCTGATCATGTCTGAGGCAGCGAGAACCGTTGCAAAGGTCGAGCTTGGGGTCGATCTAACCGGTGCAGATGCCGGCACAATCAATAGATGGCTCGGCCTGTCTGGAGATTCCCGGCTCATACACTTGCATCGTCTCGACAATGTGGCCGCCAGGCCGGCGTCGGGTTCTCATCCACAGGAAGGAATGGTAATCGTTCCTTGCTCGATGGGCACACTCGGCGCAATCGCGTCCGGCGCTGGAACAAACTTAATCCATCGTGCGGCCGACGTGACGTTAAAGGAGAATCGCCGGCTCGTGATCGTACCTCGCGAAACGCCGTACAACGCTATTCACCTGGAGAATATGTTGCGGTTGTCCCATGCCGGTGCACACATAATCCCCGCGAGCCCGGGTTTTTATCATCGGCCGCAAACCATCGAAGATCTCGTCGATCACCTGGTTTTTCGTATCCTTGATCACCTGGGCGTCCCGCATTCCAGGTCGACGCAATGGCGAGGTTTGCAGGAACAACCCGGCGAACTGAAGGGCGCCAGAGAAGACTAGATTCCGCCATGCCAGCCCTGCTCCACAACGTTCGCACCACGCTTGAGATGATCAAGATTGAGCACACGCTCTTCGCGTTGCCGTTTGCATTTCTTGGCGCGGTACTCGCAGCGAACGGATTGCCTTCAGGCAGCCAGCTTATCTGGATTACCGCCGCCATGGTGGGCGCGCGTTCGACGGCGATGGCTTTCAATCGAATTGCGGATCGAGAATACGATGCTCGCAATCCTCGAACGTCCAATCGTGCCCTGCCGGCAGGTCTTTTATCGGTCGGTTTTGTTTGGGCGTTTACACTTGTCTCCGCCTCTTTTTTCTTTGTCGCGGCGGCAATGCTGAATCGGCTTACGCTGATGTTGGCCCCCGTTGCGCTCGCCAGCGTATTGCTCTATTCGTTCTCCAAACGCTGGACGCTCTTGTCTCATTTGCTGCTTGGTTGGTGTCTTTCGATTGCGCCGACGGGAGCCTGGATCGCCGTACGCGGCGCCCTGGATAGTCCCGTGCCACTCTTGCTATCGCTGGTCGTGATGTTGTGGACGGCCGGCTTTGACGTGCTATATGCCTGTCAGGATTACGATTTTGACGTGCAGGCAGGACTTCATTCGATTCCCAAACAGTTTGGAATCGCGCGGGCTTTGATAATAGCGCGCCTGCTCCACATCGGCGCCTTTGTTGCCCTCGTTGCTTTATACTGGATCACGCACCTTGGCATTTTTGCCCTGATAGGTGTGGTGGCAACCGCCGCTTTGCTTTTTTACCAGCACCGGCTCGTCAGGTCCGACGATTTGAGTAAACTTAATGCCGCATTCTTTACAACTAATGCTTTTGTCAGCCTGATTCTGTTCGTAACGTTTGGAGGGGCGGCTCTACTAAGGACACTTTCATGAATTTTTCCCACGACCGAATACTGACTGCCGTTGCCGAGAAGATTGAAAGTGGCGAACGACTGGCGTTTGCGGATGGCCTGGCTTTGTTTGCAACTGACGACTTGCCCGCGCTGGGCAAGCTGGCTGATAGCGTTCGCCGCCGGAAGCACGGTCGCACAACCTTCTTCAATGTGAACCGGCACCTGAATCCTACTAACGTTTGTTATGTCGATTGCAAGTTTTGCGGTTTTTATCGCACGCCGCGTCAGCCCGACGCTTACACACATAACATTGAAGACAGTCTGCGTGTTGCGGGCGAAGCAGTGAAGGAAGGCGCCACGGAACTTCACATTACCGGTGGACTAAACACCAAGCTCCCTTTCAGTTATTTCACCGATCTATTGTCGGGCCTTAAGCAACACTATCCCCAGCTTCATCTAAAAGCATTTACGATGGTTGAGCTCGACCATTTTGCGCACTTCTACAAGATGAGTGACGAGGACGTAATCAGCCAGTTGATGGAGGCGGGGCTGGATTCGTGTCCGGGCGGGGGTGCTGAGATTTTTCGCGAACCGACGCGCTCAATGATCTGTGCTCATAAATGCGATGGTGATCGCTGGCTTGAGTTATCAGGAAAAGTACACGCCGCCGGACTCAAGACAAATGCCACCATGCTCTACGGGCACATCGAATCAGTTGAGGATCGCGTTGACCACTTGCTGCGGTTGCGCGACCAACAGGATCAATCCCACGGCTTTCAGTGCCTTATTCCGCTGGCTTTTTATCCGGAGAAGACGCAACTGGCTCACCTCCCGGGACCGTCAGGAGTGGATTCACTGAAGACGATGGCCGTATCGCGCTTGTTGCTCGATAATTTTGATCACTTGAAAGCCTACTGGGTAATGCTGGGAAAACGCCTGGCGCAAGTTGCCCTGCACTACGGGGCCAATGACATTGACGGCACAATTACTGACGGCGGCGAACTCTCCGAAAGTTATTCGATTGAATCAAACAATGAAGTCAAAATGTCTCGAAGTGAACTGGTCGGCCTGATCGAAGACGCCGGTTTTGAAGCCGTCGAACGAGATACAATCTACAACCCAATCGACCGCAGGAATGTAAGCCTGGTCTAGTCTCCCTGGTTCATTCTGACACCTACGTACTGAACTATTCTTTATGTCAACGCTAGCTGAAACGCGCACCATTACCGTTGCTCATTCGCCCGATTCGGACGACGCTTTCATGTTCTACGGGCTCGCTACGAATAAGCTTGATACCGGGAGCCTTAGCTTCACCCACGTGCTCAAAGATATTCAGACCCTAAATGAGGAAGCGTTCCGCGGAACCTACGACGTCACGGCCGTCAGCTTCCACGCTTATGCCTATATCGTCGACAAGTATCTCCTGCTGCCTCACGGCGCATCGATCGGAGATAACTACGGCCCGATACTGGTGTCGCGAGAGCCCGCCAAAGCGGCTGATATATCCACGCTCAAAATCGCTGTGCCCGGAACATTAACCAGCGCGTTCCTCGCATTGCGAATTTTCAACGCAGACTTCAAGTACGAGGTTGTACCTTTTGACAAGATAATTGACGCAGTAAAGTCCGGACAGTGCGATGCCGGACTACTAATTCACGAAGGACAACTGTTCTACGAATCTATTGGGCTGTACAAGGTTCTCGACCTCGGTGAATGGTGGCACGAGCGGACCGGCTTGCCCCTGCCAATGGGTGGAAACGTCATTCGCCGGGAGTTGGGACCTGAGATCATTCGCCAGGTTTCGCATTGCCTTAGTGAAAGCATTCGCTATTCACTTGCCAATCGTGACGATGCGCTGGCCTACGCTATGCAGTTTGCCCGCGACATGGATACCGATCTCGCCGATCGATTTGTAGCGATGTGGGTTAACGACCTGACGCTGGACTACACGGATCGTGGTCGCGAGGCTGTGCAACGAATGCTTATGGAAGGATTCGAGCGCGGAATAATACCGAACCGTCCCACCGTCGAATTCGCGATCTGACAGAACGAAATAACTTTACACAAGATGGGTCTTGAACCTGATGTACAATCTGCGATTGGTGCGTAGACTTGTAGCAGTGCGCAAAGGCTTTGTTTGAGACTACCGCTGGGGTGCGCGCGGCGGCGTAAATGCTACTCCGCCCAGAAGGAGCAGCCGCCGCCACGCACATCATCGGTTACAAGCTTCTGATCAGGCTCCTCCCAAAGCTTGACCTACGCCTTTCTCGTGCTGCAACGCGGCCGCTCAGCGTTGCCATCGCGCTTTCGCGCTTTGAGGTCCACGAGACATTGCGGACGTCGCCGGTTACCGACGTGAGGACTTGAATGATCCTTTTATTACTCCTCGATGCGCCCAGCGGAAGACTTACCAATACCTAGTCGAGGGCATCTGGCATTCATCTCGCACAAAGATCTGGTGTAATTGTTTCTGCGCGGAAGACCTTACATCAAGTGCATGGAATTTTGCAACCTTAAAATCGCCTGTTCGTGACGGTTTTGCGACTCCGTCTTCCTGGCCCGGTTTTGGGTTGGCAACATCGCGTTCCTTTCGGGCATCTGAGGGCCGGTCAATAATACAAATATGCTCCTGAGATTCAGGACTTCAGTTCTAAGGATTTGAAATATGAGTATAAAGCGGTTGTTGAAAGAAAGTGTATTTTTGGCTGCAATCCTTGTCCTTTCTTCACTGTCAGCACCCGTCATTTGGGCACAGGGGCAGACTTCCGGGGCTAATGGCGGAGCGCTAACCCAGGCTGAGATTGAGCGCATTATCAAGACTTTCACCGCCAAAGAGACCCAATTTCGCCACGCGCTAAACGAGTACTCCTTCAAACGCGACGCGGTTCTTCAAAGTCTCGGTATGGGTGGCCAGGTTACCGGCGAGTATCATCGCGTGTCCCTTTTCACGTTTGACGATGCCGGCACCCGTTACGAAAAGATTAGTTACTTCCCCATGTCTTCACTCCCTTCGGTTAGCCAGGAGGACCTTGAGGATCTGGGTGGCATCCAACCTTTCGCGTTGGAGCCCTCGAAGATCCCTCAGTACGATTTCAAATATGTCGGCAAGGATAAAATTGACGAACTAAATCTTTATGTTTTTGATGTCACACCGAAAGTAATCCCGGATCCCAAGAAGAGTAAGGAGCGATTCTTTACCGGGCGGGTCTGGATTGACGATCAGGATTTACAGATCGTCAAGACCAGAGGTAAGGGCGTGCCTGAAACCAAGAAGAATAAGTTTCCAGTCGTAGAAACTTATCGTGAACAGATCGATGGACGCTATTGGTTTCCCACCTACTCATATGCAGATGAGGAATTGGTTTTCGACAATGGAGAAATCTTGCACATTCGGATGAAAGTTCGTTATTCAGATTTTGAACTTGCACGCGCCAAGGTAAAGATCATTGAGATAGATGATCCAAACGCTCCGAAGCAGGAAACGAAACCACCCGCGCCAGCGCCACGCAAACCCTAATTGGGTTCGCTACCCTTGTGGGCCGCGTTGAGTTCCTGGCCAATCAGCGTTTGCACTCGGTTTACCAGTTTCTTGACGGCTTCATCGGTTGAGCAGCCGGTCGTAGGAATCGGCGGGAGCATGACCATCTCGATAGTTCCAGCTCTGGCCTCGCCTGTTCCCTTTCCCATCAAGATGTCACTGTTTTTGATCGCCACTGGCACGATAGGCACGCCTGCCTGAGCCGCCATATAAAAAGCTCCTTTTTTGAACGGAAGAAACTCTCCCGGTCTGGCCCGAGTACCTTCGGCAAATACGCCAAAGGATCTGCCGGACCGAATGCGGGCGGTAGCGGCCTCTACCGTAGCGCGAGCCCGCTCGCTGTTGGAGCGATCGATCGCCATGACGTTTACGAAGCCCATCCCAACACCGAGGATTGGGACGTTCAGTAACTCCTTCTTCGCGAGCAGTCCCAGCCGGCGGCCTGTATAAACAAAAAGCGTTGCCGTATCCAGGTATGATCTGTGATTGGAAATGAACACATAGGTCTGAGCGGGTTCAAGGTACTCGCGGCCACTTACCTGAACTTTCACGCCACTAAGACGCAACCAGTTTCGCGCGCCGAAAAGCCCCCAGGGGTAGACCAGGTCATGTTTATGTGTCAGCCAGGCGACCAGCAATACGGGAGGACCAAAGATCAGTAACAGCGCCGCGGCAACAAAAAGAGACCACCAGTAATGTAAGCGCCTGAAAATCCGCATAGGGAGCGTTAAATGGCAGCGAGAGATAATCGCACAATTCCCGAGCAGGGGCGACAACGACAGTGAGCCTGGCCACATCCAACTCTTCGTCGCGCCGGTGATCTGTTTGCTTGCCAGATTCACTCAGGAGCGTTATCTTCCGTAAGTAGATTCTCTCCTCGGCCTGTCGTCAGGCTTTCAAGCATATAACCCTGTATCTCCGCATCCAGTGCGCATTAACGACGTGTGAGTGATGCCAAGGAACTTTGCCATGAAGAGAATTTTACTTTGCGTCGCGCTTCTCTCCTTATTTGCGCTCTCTGCCGTCGCCTTGAACGCCCAGACGCGCCAACGCCGAGTTCTTCAAAATCCGTCGGCGCTCAACTCCACAGCTACTGCGCCTGCCTCTTCAAGTCCGTCACGCGCACCCGTACTGCGCGGCGCAACCCGACCGGCCGGAACTCAGCCTGAAGGACAACCTGCAGCCCCTGCCAGCAGTGGCCCGGAGGAGATCGACGAGGGAGACGTGGTTCGCGTCAACACCACGCTGGTCACGCTACCGGTTAGCGTCACCGATCGCGATGGTCGTTACATTCCAAATCTGCGAAAGGAAGATTTCCGCCTCTGGGAAGAAGGAGTAGAACAAAACGTCGCCTTCTTCTCTTCAGTCGACAAACCCTTCTCGGTGGTACTAATGATCGACACGAGCGGCTCGACGCGTTATCGGCTTGCTGAAATTCAAGACGCTGCGATCACCTTCGTTAATCAGTTGCGGCGAGATGATCGGGTCATGATCGTATCATTTGATGATCAAATAAGAGTACTTAGTGATTTTACCAGTGACCGCTCTCGCCTTCGTGATGCGATTCAACGCACTGAGCCAGGCGATGGTACGAAGCTTTATGACGCAGTAGATCTGGTAATGAATCAACGACTGAATAGCGTAGAAGGTCGAAAGGCAATCGTTCTTTTCACCGACGGTGTCGACACCACGAGTAGACACGCTTCTTATGCAAGTAACATTCGCGACGCTGAAGAGCTGGACGCATTGATATATACAGTGCAATACGACACTTACATGGACCAAGGTGGTGGCGGTGGTGGTGGCTGGCCGGGCTCCGGCCGTTGGCCAAACTCCAATGCCGATATTCTCGGTCAAATTCTCGGCGGAGTATTCGGTAGAGGTGGTGGCCGTGGAGGACGGGGCGGCGGCCATGGTGGCGGTGGAGTTGGAAATAGTAGACGCGATTACGAAGTGGCGAATCGATACCTGCACGAACTGTCCGAACGAACCGGCGCGAGAAATTATCAAGGTGACTCCACGCAAAATCTTTCATCGGCTTTCGCCAATATCGCCGACGAGTTACGCCGGCAATACACTCTGGGCTATTACCCAAAGACTCCGGCGCAGGCAGGCCAGCGACGACAGATCAAAGTGCGTGTGAATCAGCCAAATCTGGCGGTCCGCACTCGTGATAGTTATCTGTTCAATCCCGCCGGACCTGCGACTGACACCGCCCGATCTGCTCCCGTGCTGCAGAAGAAGCTGGTGGATACAAATCACCCGGGCGACGACATATGGTTGCAGAAGGACTGAGAGAGAACTCCGTCAAAAGCCAGGGGCGGGAGCATCTTCAACCACGAGGTTACTCGCCGGCCATAACAGTCTGAGTAGCAGCCCCAGAATCCACGAGCCAATGGCAACCAGGACCGTTAGGACAAACCAAAACTTCCAGTAGGTGCTAAAGGTTTGTTCCCATCCTGCCTGAATGTTGTGCGAGAGGTTTACGTTCATGGCGGCAGGTGTGATCAGCCGTGAGGCCAGTTGGACGATGAAATACCAGAGGAAGGCATAAACCCACGCCCGCGAATCCATTTTGATCCTTCGTAAGGCCACCATCCCAACCGCAAACCCTCCGACGTGGGCCAGTGTCGAGGAAACGACGCCTAATAATTCTGTATTGCTGAAATTGCCGGTGAGAAGCATGCCCCACGTCGGCACAACATAAGCGAACCAAACCGCCAAACCCGGAACCATCCACATTACCGCCACCCGGATCAGTATCGCCTGTTCCAAAAAGAGACCCAGGGCGAGTAGTAGGTTTCCGATGTTACACATCCAAAGCATGTGTCCAAGTTGATCGATCTGCCAGTAGTGGACAGCCTGCCCCATGAAAAAAGCGAGGGGAAGAATTCCGAGCAGACGATACTGCGGTTGCGTTAGCTTGTGAGTTTCCAACTCTCTGTTTCCTGCGACGCCTGTGTTTTTTCTTTTCAAAACTCGCCGCGTCGTTACTTTTCGTTTTAGAATAACACTTCTGTTACGGCTGAACAGATTCAAACCGGGTTAAGCAAAGGTTCACATCGCAATATGCCTTCTGTCGACGACGTGCTGCTGAGATCTATTCCTGAACTGCGAGAGCTGTTTCTTGAACGTAACCGGCCCGTGCCTAAGGGATTGCTTGAGGCGCTGGAGGTCGATACACGCGCCGGGGCGCAGCAACTCGCCAGGAGAATCCGCGCACGCTACCGGAGCAATCGTTCAGAAGGTCAGCGCCTTCACACTTTGCTGCGCTTCGAGATTGACCTCTGGGCACGGGGATTCTCGTTCGTTGCCGGCGTCGATGAAGCGGGAATGGCTCCGCTCGCCGGTCCGGTGGTAGCTGGAGCCGTGATTCTACCTCGGAATTATAAGCTGCGCGGACTCAACGATTCGAAGAAAATCCTCGACCCTGAGATGCGCGAGGAACTTGCTATACAGATCAAACAAGACGCCGTGTGCTGGTCGTTCGGCTTTGCTGAAGTTGAAGAAATAGACAAGATAAACATCTATCACGCGGGCTTGCTGGCAATGCAGCGAGCCGTAAATGGACTCAGTTGCGTTCCTGACTTCGTCCTCGTGGACGCTAGAAAAATCCCTCAATGTCCTGCGCCACAGCGCGGCATCATTCGTGGAGATGCCCTTTCCGCCAGCATCGCGGCCGCTTCAATCATCGCCAAGACTACACGCGACGCTCACATGCTTAAGATGGACACCCTTTATCAGGGTTATGGCTTTGCTTCGCACAAAGGTTATCCAACACCTGAACATTGCCGAGCGCTTAAGGAGCTCGGGGCGGTGCCAATTCACCGGCGCAGTTTTGGAAGAGTGCGAGAAGCCCTGGGTCTGGATCCGGTACAAACCGAACTGTTCGCAGATCAATCCAATGAGATTGAGCTCGCCACTGAAGCTGCGGCCGCGCACGCTCAATAAAACTCAACCCTTTCGCGACACTTAAAGAATCACATCAAGCTTTCATGACTCGATGGCTTCCTTAAACGAATACAAGAAGAAACGCCGCTTCAATAAGACCCCCGAGCCAGGGCCAGAAAAGAAACGGACGAAGACCGGCCGTATCTTTGTTATCCAGAAGCACAGGGCCACAGCGCTTCACTACGATTTCCGTCTTGAAGCTGACGGGGTCTTGAAGTCGTGGGCAGTTCCTAAAGGACCTTCTCTCGATCCGAAGGTCAGGCGTTTGGCGATGCAAGTCGAAGATCATCCGGTGGACTACGCCGACTTTGAGGGTGTCATTCCGGAGGGAGAATACGGTGGCGGCACGGTGATGGTCTGGGACTTCGGAACCTATGAGCCCGAGGAGACAGACGATGTAAGCGGGGCGATCCGTAAGGGAGAGTTAAAGTTTTCCCTTAACGGGGAGAAGCTCAAAGGGTCGTGGGTGTTGGTTCATACCAGAGATCGGCAATGGCTTCTCATTAAACATCGGGATTACTACACCACCGAAGAGGATGTTACCGAAATCGCCCCCGCCTCAATTCTCACCCGGCGAACTCTTGCAGAAATTGCCGAAGACGAAGGCGGCGATATCAAGAAGGCAGCTACCGGCGATCCGAAGAAAGTTCCTCGCCGCACGGGCGTCAAACGCCGAAAGCAGGGTAGCAAAAAGAAGGTCTGGCATAGCAAGGGCAGGTAAAAGTTCCAAGTTTCAAGTTTCAAGTTTCAAGTTACGAACGGGTCGCTTGAACTTGAAACTTGGAACCTGAAACTCGGAACCACCTACCCATCAAGTAACCCCGCGTAGGACAAGCGACCCTCCACTATTCGCGCCGCCGGCGTGTATGGATGCGCCTCAGTCTTCTTGCCATCCAGGATATGAATCACAGCAAAGCCCTTCGACTTCAGGAAATCTGCAATTAAACTTCGGTGACAGCGCCACCATAACGCCTCGGCACACATTATCGCCGTGCGACTTGTGCTCACGACTTCAAGCAACTCGTTAACTCCCTGTCTGAATTCCTCACTTTCCATGTGGTCGGCATAGGCTCGGAAGGAAGCGTTTTTCCAGGCGGTGTTCTTCGAATCAGGATTAGGGCGCCGTCGGCCACCCAGCTTCGAATTGTGGGCGTAAAGGATTCCGATGGATTCGAGACTGCCCGAGAGTTCCGGCTCGTTGAAGTGAGGATACCTGCGAGAGCCCGGGAAACTTCTGACGTCGACAAGGGCACCAATCCCATGCGCAAGGAGGATCTCGTTGAATTCGTCAGCCGGTCGCGTTGAGTGACCTACAGTCCAGATACTCTCAGTTTGATTCGCGAGTTCAACTTCCATCTAACTTCCCTTGCCTGAGAATATACATGAAGCCGTTCTGAGAGCTTTCTGAAAGAAGTAGTTCCTTACGCCGCCATCATCGATCACATTGACGTAAAACCTGAAAGGTCGGCGAGCAGACAGTTGAGAGTGAACATTAGGCTCGACATCAACCTGAGACCAAGGACAACGTACCTGCTAAGACCTCACGTTAAAGAAAAGCTTCAAGTTTGAAACGTCCTCGTTTCTCGAGGAGTGGCTTCCAAAGATCTCCGAGCTTTCGTAACCGCGCCGGTACGTTTTTCACAGTGAAATCGTCGATGCTAATGCCGCGCTCAACCTCAGACCATTTCACGGGTGTAGAAACGGTTGCCTTCGGGCGCGGCCGCACGGAATAGATTGAAGCAAGTGTCCGCCCCCAGGCATTCTGGTTGTAGTCCACCAGCACAGTGCCCTTCGGCCTTTTTGAGACCACGTAGACCGTCGTTATCAGCTTTGGCGCTTGAGCGGCCAGGGCATGCGAAAACTCCTTGGCGAAACCCCAAACCTGTTTCTGCGTTGGCCCCCGGTCGATTGGAACGTAAATATGAATGCCCTTCGAACCGGTCGTCTTCGCGTAACAGGGCATCTTCAACGATTCGAGCCCTTGCCTCAGCAATAGCGCAGTCTCAATCACCTTCTCAAAGGAAGCATTTGGAACCGGGTCGAGATCAAAATGCAAATAATCGGGCCGGTCCACATCGTCACAGCGCGCGTACCACTGGTTAAGGTCGATACAGCCTAGATTCACCACCCACAACAGCGAAGCCAGATCCTGAATCATCGGGAAGTCGATCACGTTCCCTGAAGAATGTTGGATATGACAAAGCTCAATCCATTCGGGGCGAGGTGATGGAGCGCGTTTCATGAAGAAGAACTCTCCCGCGGCGCCGTTAGGATAGCGCTTCATTACCATAGCGCGGTCGGTGAGGTGAGGGAGCAGATATGGCGAAACGTCCGCGTAATACTGAATCAGGTCCCGCTTCGTGATGCCCAGCTTTGGCCAGAATGGCTTCGCGAGATTCGTTAGCTTTACTGTTCTGCCTTCAAGTTTTACCTCAACATTGATTTCATCCTTCGGCAGGATCAGCCGTTTCGCAGATGCCTTTCGGGTACGCCGGGGCACAGCCGACCGTTCTACTCGAGCGGGATGATAATCTCGCGTTGCTGGTTTATTGGGCATGAATTCGCCACCTTATGTGACTACGTTAACAAGTCACATGAGACTTACGGTGTTAAGGTTATACATTAGGGGAGAACAAGAACGATGATCCTCGGAAAGTACACCACAGACCTAACGACATTTCACGCTAGTCTGTGTCCTCTTGTGGATCCTGCGAGAGTTCGTCGGCTTCTTCCTCAATAGCTTGCAAGGCTTTCATCAGCATCTGGCGATGCGCCGGCCGAACCGCTTTGGTCAACTGGTCTTCAACTCGCGACCGCGATAGTTTCAACGATTCCAACCGCTGCAGTCGGGCCCGTTCCTGCACAGGTACACGCGGAGTACGCTCCTTCGAGGCGCGCTGGCTCGCTTCTTCCATCTGCTCTTCGTAAGACTTGCCCCAGCCAATCGCCATCGTCTTAACCTGTAACGCAAACTGTTAGTTTGCGTAGTCTTTCCTCTCTCGACCGTGTGGTTGCAAACGCAGACGCAAACTAACAGTTTGCGTTACGAGCGCGTTGCCTAAACCACTGTCCCATCCTTAACCAAAGCATTCTTGGGCACAATAATGATTCCGTCGCGAATGTAATAGGAACCGTCATCCGCATCGGCATTAACGACTCCCGCCTCGTTCAGCAGCCGGACGTTACTGCCAATGCGAGCGTTCTTGTCGATGATGGCGCGATTGATGACAGTTCCCTCCCCTATCCCCACGCGTGGCTTATTCGCGATCAGATCGTCGCGCATCTCTTCAATCGTCTGGTAGTAATCGGCTCCCATCAGAAACGAAGAGTCGATCCGCACGCCTTTCGAGATTCTGCTTCTTAACCCAACGACTGAGTTTGTGATGGTCGCGCCGAGAACAATGCAGCCATCACTCAGAATCGACTCAGTAATCTGCGACTCTTCGACCTTCGAAGGCGGCAGGTAACGGGCCCTGGTGAAGACCGGCGCTTCCGCATCAAACAAATTGAACTTGGGAATCTTCGAAGTTAGATCGAGGTTGGCCCTATAGAAAGCGGTGATTGTTCCAATGTCTTCCCAGTAGCCATCGAACAAGTAGCCCTCCACATGGCCGGCCTTTATCGCGCTGGGAATGATTTCCTTGCCGAAGTCGACAGTATTGGGATCCTCGGCGAGGAGTTGCTCCAATCGGTCGTACTTAAAAACGTAAATGCCCATCGACGCCAGAAACGGACGGGCTACTGCTTCAGCTTCACCAAGACCCAACTTGCTTGTGTCAACGCGCATCGACTGCAGCTCATCGCCTTTAGGTTTCTCTTTGAACTCAATGATACGACCACTCTCGTCCGTCTTCAGTAGACCAAAGTCGCTGGCCGCCGCTTCATCGCAGGGAGTCACAGAGACAGTCACGTCAGCGTTGCTGTCATAATGCCGCTCGAGAAACTTACCGTAGTCCATGCGATAAAGGTGATCGCCGGAAAGTATCAGCAGCGTATCTATTCCCCAGTCGCGAAGGTGCGGCAAAATCTGGCGCACTGCGTCGGCAGTGCCCTGAAACCAGTGTGGGCTCTCGGGCGTCTGTTCGGCTGCCATTACTTCAACAAACCCATTCGAGAACTGCGAAAAGCGGTAAGTTTGGGCCAGGTGACGATTCAGCGACGCCGAGTTGTATTGCGTCAATACAAACATCTTGAAGACATCGGAGTTGATGCAGTTCGAGATCGCAATATCGACAAGGCGATACTTTCCACCAAGCGGCACTGCGGGTTTCGATCTTTGCTGAGTAAGCGGGAACAGGCGTGTCCCCGCACCACCACCCAGGATCACTGCAAGTACACTATGCTTGGCAGGCATTCGGTTACGTTGAACTTTGGATTCGGAAAGCTGAGTTGAGGATAGACGGAAACGTCAGAGGTTTCAAGAGTCTCAATAGAACAGCCTTGATTGGATCGTGTTTGAGTGATATACGGAGCCGTTTCCGCAACTCACCGAGCCTGGTCGGGAGAAGAGATGCTTGCCTTCCAAACGCTCACCCAAACGCCCGAGCCCGAAACAGTCAACCTGAATGGGCCGTTGTCCTTGATACTTCTGTTTGGCGTGATTCTCTCAGTGCCCATATCCGCGAGTTTGATTTGGCTTTACCGGCGAGCGGTAAAAAAGTCTATGCGGGCGCGCGTAACACCTCCGACGGCTGAAGGGCCGGATACGGCGAGGCCAAGCCAATCCACCGAGCCGTTGCCTAAGCTCGCGATCGTGGATCGCCCTGCGGCGAGTCTCATGACGCCTGCCGCGAAAGCCCTTTTTGCTGAAGTACGTCGAGCTCGATGGCGGGTTGCAGCCGTTTACATCGTCGCGGGAGTTTGCTTCGCGGGCATCATGACAACGGCCAGTCTGACTGCGAACGACCTTGAGTTTTTTCCACTTCGGGTTCTGGTCCAGTTTGGGATCGACGTGTGGCCACTTGTCCTGACAGTTAACCTGATTGCTAACACAAGTCGACCAGCGAAACTTACTACCGCGATTGGTTACTTTGTCGCCTTTGCAATCATTATGATCGCAGTGACTGCGGGCAGTACCGCGCCAATCTGGAGCGCACCGGTCGCCTGGCTCTTATTCAATCTCCCTGGGACTCTGCTGTTATTAGGCTTCCTTAATGGCAGGGTTCGGGCGGTGGGGCCGCTAGTGTTGATTTTTCTCATAGTCGCACTCGCGGGGCCGCAAGTCATAATTTTTATGGCAGCCAGTGATGACCGCGTGCTTCGTCTCCTGGTTACACTTGGTCAACCCCTCGGACTTGGCGGTACGCATGTTTTTATTGTCCTCGTGCTGTTTGGCTTCCTGTGCGCCGGACCGATCGGATGGTTGACGCTCAAATGGATCCGAAGACGTTATGAACGCAAAAAAATTAGCGATGAAACCATAACGCTGGACGCCATCTGGCTGTTGTTTGGTTTCATCCAGTCGCTAATGTTCGCTTCCCAGGGCGTGGTGTGGCTGCTCTCCGGCTTCGTTGCATTTTTTGCATACAAGATTATTGCCTGGCTCGGATTCTCATTGATCAAGGCATCTGACCCAACCAAAGCAAACGTTCGTTTGCTGCTGCTGCGAGTGTTTTCATTAGGCAAGCGCAGCGGGCAACTTTTTGGCGCACTCGAAAAGCATTGGCGGCACGTTGGCAGTATTCAACTCATCGCAGGTACGGATCTGGCCACTGACAATTTGGAACCGCACGAATTTTTGGATTTTCTTAGCGCCAGGCTCGCCCGCCGGTTCATTGATGCGCCCGCTACGTTAAGGCTGAGAATATCTGAAATGGATTTGGCGCCTGACCAGGACGGGCGATTTCGGGTGAATGAGTTTTTCAGTCACGATGATACCTGGAAGCACGTTCTCGATCGGCTGGTGAGTGAAAGTGATGCCGTGCTG
>Ga0070697_100001460_pt1 | contig 18005 bp, 16 predicted proteins | sample KBSK1501metaG_FD_65475 | JGI IMG/M metagenome (GOLD analysis project Ga0070697, IMG submission 65475) | Corn, switchgrass and miscanthus rhizosphere microbial communities from Kellogg Biological Station, Michigan, USA - KBS K1-50-1 metaG | ecosystem: Host-associated > Plants > Roots >... | reverse complement strand
TCTTCGGCAACAACGTCTCGTTCTCGCACCGCCGTACCCGCCGCCGCTGGAACCCGAACATCCAGCGCCGCCGCACCACGGTCGACGGCACGTCCAAGCGGGTCAACGTCTGCACCTCCTGCATCAAGGCCGGCAAGATCACCCGCTAGCAAGCGGAGAAGTGATCCCAGCCGGGGGGTTCCGCCCACGGCTGGCCGTCTACCAGGACGCCGTGGCCTTCGGCCACCGTGCCTATCACCTTCCACCGCGGCGGCAGCCGCGTGCCCGCCGGGAACACGGCGGCGAGTGAGTGGTCCTCGCCGCCCGACATCACCCATCGCCGCGCCTCGTCGTCGGCGGGGCGGGTAACCAGGTCCGTTCGGACCGAATGACGGCGGGATCCGGCTACGGCGCGGGCCGCGGTGAGCAGCCGGTCACCCGGGCGCAGCGCGGCGGAATCCAGGTCGATGAGCACGCCGCTGGCGTCGGCGACGTGACCCAGGTCGGCGAGCAGGCCGTCGCTGACGTCGATCATCGCGGTGGCGCCCAGGCCGGCCGCCTCGGGGCCGGCGTCGTACGGCGGCACGGGCCGCAGGTGCTCGCTGATCAGCGGATCCTGCGTGAGCCCGGCCTCCAGCAGGGCCAGGCCGGCCGCGGCGTGACCGAGCCGGCCCGCCACCGCGACCAGGTCGCCGGGCCGCGCGCCGGAGCGCAGCACCGGGGCCCGGCCGGCCATGTCGCCGAGGCCGGTCACGGCCAGCACCACCAGGCCGGCGCGGGCGGTGTCGCCCCCGATCACATGCGCCCCGCCCCGGGCGCACTCGGCGGCCAGCCCCCCGGCCAGCTCGCGGGCCCAGCTGACCGGCAGGTCCGGCGGCGCCGCCAGCGCCACCAGCAGCGCGGACGGCTCGGCGCCCATCGCCGCGACGTCGGCCAGGCTACGGGCCGCGGCCTTGTGCCCGACGTCCGCGGCGCTGGCCCAGTCCCGGCGGAAGTGCCTGCCCTCGATCAGGAAATCCGTGGTGGCCACCACCCGGCCGTCCGGGACGGCCAGCACGGCCGCGTCATCACCGATGCCTACCAGCGTCGCCGGCCCCTGAGGAAACCACGCCGACAACGCCGTGATCAGGCCAAACTCCCCGACCTCGGCCAGTGTCGGGTCTTCTTTCCCGGTGATGACTCACCTCCGCCAGGACCGACGCGTGTGTTACATGGTCTGGACCTCTACGGTAGCGTGAGCCACACGGGGCGACCGTCCCGCAATGCCCTGGGAGGACCTCATGGTGGAGGCTTACATCCTCGTCCAGACAGAAGTAGGCAAGGCCGCCGACGTGGCCACGCTCATCGGCAAGATAAGCGGCGTCACCCAAGCGGAGGACGTCACCGGCCCCTACGACGTCATCGTGCGCGCCCAGGCCGACAACGTCGACGAGCTCGGCCGTCTTGTCGCCGCGCACATCCAGTCGGTCCCCGGGATCACCAGGACGCTCACCTGCCCCGTGGTGCACATCTGAGCAGTTCGGCGGCGAGCGATGCGCTGTACGGGCCCAGCCCGAGCGCGGCCGCGTCGCGCAGGTCGGACGGCGTGTCCACGTCCCGGCGCAGCCCGGGGATGCCGTCCAGGCCGAGTTCGATGGCGCCGCCCGCGGCGTGCCGGGCGCGCGAGGCCAGGCCGAACGCGGGCCGGAACGCCGCCCCCGGCACCGCGGCGTACAGCGTCGTGCCGTCACCCGCCGCGTCGGCCACGAAGGCCGTCGGCCAGGCCGCGGCGGCGCGCAGCGCCCGGCCGACCTGTTCGGGGCGCAGCGCGGGCAGATCGGCGGACAGCGCGGCCGTCCCCTCGCCGGGCCAGCGGGCCACGGCGTACGCGGCGCCGTGCCGCAGCGCCTCGTTGAGCCCGGCGCGCGGCTCGTCCGGCACCACCAGCGCGCCCAGCGCGGCCAGCGCCACCGTGGCGGCCTGGTCGTCGGTGATGACGATGACCCGGGCGACCGCGTCGGAGCCGAGCACCGCGGTCACGGTGTCGGAGGCGAAGGCGAGGGCGAGTTCGGCCCGGCGGGGTCCGGCCAGGCCGGCCAGCCGTGACTTGCCCTCGGCGAGCACCTTGACGGGCATCAGCACCGACCAGGCCTTATCGGTCATGCAACTGAACCTGCCTCGACATCGCACTACCTGAACCAGGAGACTGACCTCATGAGCGAACGCGCTGGCCAGCCTACGTCCTACAGCTACTCTCCCGGCTGGCGGCTGTTCACGCGGATCATCCTGCACCCGCTGCTCCGGCTGCTGATGAGGAACCGCTGGGCGGGCAAGGAGAACATCCCGGCGACCGGCGGCATCATCCTGGCCCCGAACCACCTGTCCTACGCCGACTGGGGCACGATCGCCCTGTTCAGCGACTCCTACGCGCACCGCTATCCGGTTTTCATGATCAAGTCGCCGGTGTTCGGGGTGAAGTTCATCGGGGCGCTGCTGACCAAGGTCGGGCAGCTGCCGGTTTACCGCGGCCGAGGCGACGCCGGCCTGGTGCTCAAGGCGGCCGAGCAGGCGCTGCGCGCGGGCGCCTGCGTGATCGTCTACCCGGAGGGCACCGCGAGCAGGGACCCTGACCTGTGGCCGATGGTGGGCAAGACGGGCGCGGCCCGGCTCGCGCTGACCACCGGGGCGCCGGTGATCCCGATCGCGCACTGGGGCGCGCAGGAGATCCTCCCCTACGGGACCAAGAAGCCGCACCTGTTCCCGCGCAAGACGGTGCGGATGATGGCCGGGCCGCCGGTGGACCTGTCCGCCTACGCCGGCCAGCGGCTCGGCGCGTCGACGCTGCGGGCCGCGACCGCCGACATCATGGCCGACATCACCGGCCTGCTGGCCAAGATCAGGCACGAGACGCCGCCCGCCGTACCCTGGGATCCCGACGCGGGCGCACGCGTCCCCATCGACCGAACGGACGGCGGTTCCGCGGCGGCACCGGCCGGGAGCCCCGCTGGCAACCCAGGTGGGGAGGCGGGCTCACGGGACGAAGCCGCCTCCGGCGGCTCATGAAGGCTGCGGTACTGGGGGCCGGATCCTGGGGCACTACGTTCGCGCAGGTGCTCTGCGACGCCGGGACAGATACCGTGCTGCACGCGCGTAAGCCGCAGCTGGCCAAGGCGCTCGCCGGGCTGCACGAGAACCCCGACTACCTGCCGGGGATCGCGCTGCCCCCGGCGCTGGACGCGACCGCGGATCCGGCCGAGGCGCTGGACGGCGCGGACCTGGTCGCCTTCGCCGTGCCCGCGCAGTCGCTGCGGGCCAACCTGGCGGACTGGGCGCCGCTCATCCCGCCCGGGGCGCTGCTGGTCAGCCTCATGAAGGGAATCGAGCTCGGCAGCAGCCTGCGGATGAGCGAGGTCATCGCCGAGGTGACCGGCCCTGAGCTGGCCGGCCCGGCCGCGGAGCGCATCGCCGTGGTGGCCGGGCCGAACCTGGCGGGCGAGATCGTCCGGCGCGAGTTCACCGCCGCCGTGGTGGCGTGCTCCTCCGAGTCCGGCGCGCTGGCCTTGCAGGGGGCGTGCCATACGCCGTACTTCCGGCCGTACACGAACACCGACGTGACCGGGTGCGAGCTGGGCGGCGCGGTGAAGAACGTGATCGCGATCGCGGTGGGCATCGCGGTGGCGATGGGGCTCGGCGACAACACCAGGGCCACGCTGATCACCCGGGGGCTGGCCGAGATCGCCAGGCTGGGTTCGGCGCTGGGCGCGCAGACCCAGACGTTCGCCGGGCTGGCCGGGATGGGCGACCTGGTGGCCACCTGCAGCTCGCCGCTGTCCAGGAACCGGACGTTCGGCGAGTACCTGGGGCGGGGCATGACGGTGGCGGCGGCGTCGGCCGCGATGAACCAGACCGCCGAGGGGGTGGCGTCCTGCGGGCCGGTGCTCGAGCTCGCCCGGGCGCACCACGTGGAGATGCCGATCACCGAGGTCGTCGAGGCCGTGATGCGCGACGGACTGCCCGTCGCGCAGGCCGCGTCGATGCTAGCGTCACGCTCAGCCAAGCCGGAGTGGTACGGACCCTGATTTTTAGATCGGCGGATTTACCTCGTGGACATTGTGCGCAAGCAGACCGGCGAGAACACGCGGGCAGTGCACCTTCCGGCCCCGCCGACGCCGTCGCAGCAGCCGCTCGGCACGCCGGTGTTCCGGACGGCGTCGTTCGCGTTCGGCTCGGCCGAGGAGTACCGGGCCGTGCTGAACGACGAGATGCCCGGCTACACCTACAGCCGGATCGACAACCCCACCGTGGACGCGTTCGCACGGGCGGTCGCGGCACTGGAGGGAGTGAACCTGCCGCGGTGGCCCGCCGCGCAGGCGTTCGCCTCAGGGATGGCCGCGATCAGCGGGGTGTTCTGGACCTTCGCCCGGGCCGGCGCGCACGTGGTCGCCTCCTCGGCGGTCTACGGCGGGACGTTTTCCTTCCTGCGGAACGTATTGTCGCGATTCGGGGTCGAGACGGATTTCGTCGACATCACCGACCTGGATCAGGTGCGGGCGGCTCTGCGGCCGACAACCCGGATCGTCTACGCCGAGACGATCGCCAACCCCACCACGGCAGTGGCGGACCTGCGCAAGCTGGCCGACATCGCGCACGACGGCGGCGCGCTGCTGGTGGTGGACTCGACGCTGGCCCCTCCGGTGATCTGCCGGCCGCTCGAGCACGGCGCCGACCTGGTCATCCACTCGGCCACCAAGTACATCGGCGGCCACTCCGACGTCACCGGCGGCGTGGTCACCGGTCGCATCGAGCTGATCAGCAGCATCCGCGGCGTGCGGGTGGACACGGGCGGCTCCCTGGCGCCGGATGAGGCGTTCCTGCTGCGGCGCGGCCTGGAGACGCTGCCGCTGCGGGTGCGGCGGGCCTGCTCGACGGCTTCGGTGTTCGCCGCGGCGCTGTCCCGCCACCCGGCCGTGCTCCGCATCGACTACCCCGGGCTGCCCGAGCACTCCGGGCACCAGGTGGCGCGGCGGTTGTTCGATGCCGGGCCGGAGGGCGTGCGCTTTGGTGCCATCGTCACAGTGACGCCGCACGGCGGGCGCGAGGCGGGCATGGCCTTCGCCGACAAGCTGCGGCTCTCCCAGCTCGCCACGTCCCTGGGCGGGACGCACACCGTGGTCAGCCACGTGGCCTCGACCACGCACCGGCAGCTGGACGACCGGGCGCTGGCGGCCGGCGGCATCGACCCGGGGGCGGTACGCTTCTCCATCGGCCTCGAGGACGCCGAGGATCTCATTTCTGACGCGTATGTCGCCCTGGAGTCGCTCAGCAGGCCGTAGCCTGGTGGTTCGCTTTCGGGCTTTGGCTTCGGGCTTTTCGGGCTTCGCGCCTTAGCTTCGGGCCTTGGCTTTCGGGCTTTCGGGCTTTCGGCTTTCGGGCTTTGGCTTCGGGCTCTGGCCGGGACGGGAGGATGCGTGGGGCAGCCTAAGATCCGGGTCGCCGTGGTGTTCGGCGGCCGCAGCACCGAGCACGCCGTGTCCTGCGCGAGCGCGGGCCTGATCCTGTCGGCCATCGACCAGGACCGGTATGAGGTGCTGCCCATCGGCATCGCCACGGACGGGCGCTGGGTGCTCACCTCGGGCGACCCGGCCCGGCTGGCGCTGTCCTCCGGGTCGGTGCCGTCGGTCGAATCGGTGGCTTTCCCCGGGTCCGAGGTCACCCCGCGGACCGGCCCTGGCGGCTCGGTTTTGCAGGTGACCAGCCCCGGCTCGGTCCCGCAGGACCTCGGTGCTGTGGACGTGGTGCTGCCGCTGCTGCACGGCGCCTACGGCGAGGACGGCACTCTGCAGGGCCTGCTGGAGATGACCGGCACCCGGTACGTCGGCGCGGGCGTTTTCGCCAGCGCGGCCGGCATGGACAAGGAGTACATGAAGCTGCTCATGTCCGCGCGCGGCCTGCCGATCGGCCGGTACGTGGTAGTGCGCGAGCGGGACTGGCGTGCGGTCGCGGAGCGCAAGCGGATCCTGGACGAGATCGCCGAGCTGGGCTGGCCGGTGTTCGTCAAGCCGGCCCGCGGCGGCTCGAGCATCGGGATCGCCCGGGTTTCCGTGGCTGACGATCTGGAGCCGGCCATCGAGGCGGCTCGGGCGCATGACCCCAAGGTGCTGGTCGAGGCGGCGGTGGACGGGATCGAGGTGGAGTGCGCGGTGCTGGAGGGCCTGGACGGGGGGCCGCCAGAGGCGAGCGTGCCCGGCCAGGTCGTGGTGGACCCCGGTTCGTCGTTTTACGACTTCGAGGCCAAGTACCTGGCCTCGACGACCACGATGCGGATCCCCGCGCCGGTGCCGGTGGAGACGGCCTCGGAGATCAGGCGCTTGGCCTGCGCGGCCTTCGACGCAATCTCCTGCGAGGGCCTGGCACGGGTCGACTTCTTCTACACGCCGGCCGGGAAGATCCTGGTCAACGAGATCAACACGATGCCGGGGATGACCCCGGCCTCGGGTTTCCCGATGATGTGGGCGGCTTCGGGCCTGCCGCTGCCGCAACTCGTCGACCGGATCATCCAGACCGCCCTGCGCAAGCGCCCCGGCCTGCGGTTAGCCGTCCCTGCGCGCGTGCGCCCGGCCCCCGCGCTGCGGTTGGCGCTTGCGCCTGCGCCGGCCGGGCGCCGCACGAGCGCACCAGCCTGGCCGCCAGTGGAAAAGCGGGACATCCAGGCACACGTCCAGACGATGCCCGATGACGAGCTGAGGGACATCCGGCGGGACCTCCAGGCCGACCTCGGCCTGGGTGTGGGAATGCGCGGCATGCGGCACCGTCCACGACCGGGATCTCAACGCCGCCAGGAACATACTCGCCCTGGGACGCAGGGAGAGGATAAATGCCTGTGGAGGCGGTGTAAGACGAGGGACGGCCCTCGCAGTCGCTGATGAAGCAGGAACCCGCCGGAGCGCGGCGTGAGCCGCGCCCCGCATCCGCGGCTTTCAGGTCGGGGAGGACGTCAATTCTTGGGCTTCTCGCCGTTGACGAGCGCCTTGAAGTCGGCGCCGGGGCGGAACTTGGGCACGGAGGACTTCGGCACCTGGATGGTCGCGCCGGTGGCGGGGTTGCGGGCCGTGCGCGCGGGGCGCTCGCTCTTCTCGAAGACGCCGAACCCGGTGATGGCCACCTTGTCGCCCGCGGCGACGGCGGACTGGATGGTCTCGAGCACCGCGTTCACGGCTTCGGTCGCGGATTTCCTGTCCCCCAACCGTCCCGAGATCGCGTCGATCAGATCACGCTTGTTCATGGTTCACTCCTGCGTTTCCCCCACAGGTCGCGTGGGCTCCGAGACGAGATCGCGACCTCTGACCTGCCCGAAAGTAGGCGATCAAACGCTGTTGCACAATGACCATGGCCAGATTGGCCGGCGTGTCGGCGAATATCACACGCCCAGGCAGCCAACAGCTATACGCAAAGTAACCAAACGCCGGTTATCGGTTACCAGACGCTTACGCCCTAGGTCACAGCGCCGCTCTGGCGCGGTTCGGTGCTGATGCGCACCGCGGCCCCTCCTTGAGGCCCCCAGCGCGAGCGGGCGCTGGGGACCGGGCTGACTGCAGCGATTGAGTGCGGTGAGTGGGTCAGGCGGTGACGGGGAGGAAGGCGGGGCGGGAGTGCTCGAAGGCGGTGATGTCGTCGACGTGGCGGAGGGTCAGGCCGATGTCGTCCAGGCCCTCTAGCAGCCGCCAGCGGGTGTAGTCGTCGATGTCGAAGGACGCCTCGATTCCGGCGGCCTCGGCGGTCACGACGCGGTTGTCCAGGTCCACGACGAGTTCGGTGGCGGGTTCAGCCTCCACCGCGTCCTGCAGGGCAGCCACGGTGGCCTCGGGCAGCACCACCGGGAGCAGACCCGCCTTGGTCGAGTTGCCGCGGAAGATGTCGCCGAACCTGGGCGCGATCACGGCGCGGAAGCCGTAGTCGGTGAGCGCCCAGACGGCGTGCTCGCGGGACGAGCCGGTCCCGAAGTCCTTGCCCGCGACCAGAATCGTCGCGCCTTCGTACTGCGGCTGGTTGAGCACGAAGGACGGGTCCTCGCGCCAGGCGGCGAACAGGCCCTTGCCGAAGCCGGTCCGGCTCACCTGCTTGAGGTACTCGGCCGGGATGATCTGGTCGGTGTCGACGTTGCTGCGGCGCAGCGGCACCGCGCGGCCGACGTGCGTGACGAACGGTTCCATTGGTGAGGCTCCTCTACAGGTCAGCGGGTGCGGCCAGGTGGCCGGTCACGGCGGTGGCGGCGGCGACTTCCGGCGAGACCAGGTGGGTGCGCCCGCCCTTGCCCTGGCGGCCCTCGAAGTTGCGGTTGGAGGTGGAGGCGCTGCGCTCCCCCGGGCTGAGCTTGTCCGGGTTCATGCCGAGGCACATCGAGCAGCCCGCCGACCGCCAGTCGGCGCCCGCCGCCGTGAAGATGGCGTCGAGCCCCTCCCGTTCGGCCTGAGCCCTGACGGCCATCGATCCCGGGACCACCAGCATCCGGACCGACGGCGCCACGTGCCGGCCCTGCAGCACCGCGGCGGCGGCCCGCAGGTCCTCGATCCGGCCGTTGGTGCAGGAGCCGACGAAGACCGTATCCACGGCGACGTCGCGCAGCGCGGTGCCGGGCTTGAGGTCCATGTAGGCCAGCGCGCGCTCGGCGGCAGCCCGGGCCGCCGGGTCGGCGAAGGAGTCAGGGTCGGGCACCGACGAGGCCAGCGGCAGCGCCTGCCCCGGGTTGGTGCCCCAGGTCACGTACGGCGTCAGGGTGGCGGCATCGAGGACAACCTCGTGGTCGAAGCTGGCGTCGGTGTCGGTGGGCAGCGTGCGCCAGTAGTCGAGCGCGGCCTCCCATGCGGCTCCCGATGGCGCGTGCGGCCGGCCCTCCAGGTAGGCAAAGGTGACCTCGTCCGGTGCCACCAGCCCGGCCCGGGCGCCGGCCTCGATCGACATGTTGCAGACGGTCAGCCGCCCGGCCATGGTCAGCGAGCGGATCGCGGAGCCGCGGTACTCGAGCACGTATCCCTGGCCGCCGCCGGTGCCGATCTTCGCGATGATGGCCAGAATCAGGTCCTTGGCCGTTACGCCCTCGGGCAGCATGCTGTCCACGGTGATCGCCATCGTCTTGGGCCTGGCCTGCGGCAGGGTCTGGGTGGCCAGCACGTGCTCGACCTCGCTCGTGCCGATGCCGAAGGCCAGCGCGCCGAGCGCGCCATGGGTGGAGGTGTGGCTGTCGCCGCACACGATCGTCAGGCCCGGCTGGGTCAGCCCGAGCTGCGGGCCGATGACGTGCACGATGCCCTGGTCGGCATCGCCCATCGGGTGCAGCCGGACGCCGAACTCGGCGCAGTTCTTCCGCAGCGCCTCGACCTGGGTGCGGGACACCGGGTCGGTGACCGGGCTGTCGGGTCCGGTCAGGGGCACGCCGGGGCCGGTGATCCCGGTCGTCGGCACGTTGTGGTCCTCGGTGGCGATGGTCAGGTCGGGACGGCGTACCTTGCGATTGGCCGCGCGCAGCCCGTCGAACGCCTGCGGGCTGGTGACCTCGTGCAGCAGGTGAAGGTCGATGTAGAGCAGGTCGGGCTCGCCCTCCGCGCTGCGCACCACGTGGGCGTCCCAGATTTTCTCGGCGAGCGTACGGCCCATGACGCTCTCTCCCTTCCGCTTGCGTCTCGCATTCCGAGACGGCAGTATTCAGAACATGAACAACTCTAGCGGAGTCGGCGTCCTCGACAAGACGGTTTCCGTACTGTCCGCCCTGGAGAGCGGCCCGGCTTCGCTGGCGCAGCTGGTCAAGGCGACCGGCCTGGCCCGGCCCACCGCGCACCGGATCGCGGTGGCCCTGGAGAGCCACCGGATGCTGGCCCGCGACGCGCAGGGCCGGTTCGTGCTCGGGCCGCGGATCGGCGAGCTGGCCGCGGCGGCCGGGGAGGACCGGCTGCTGGCCATCGCCCAGCCCGTCTTGACCCAGCTCAGGGACATGACCGGGGAGAGCGCCCAGCTCTACAGGCCGCACGCGGACACGAGGATCTGCGTCGCCGCGGCCGAACGGACCAGTGGCCTGCGAGACACCGTCCCGGTCGGTGCCGCGCTGCCGATGACGGCCGGCTCAGCCGCGCAGGTCCTGCTGGCCTGGGAAGAAGGCGGGCGGATGCACCGCGGGCTGCGCGGCGCCAAGTTCACCGCGACCACGCTGGCCCAGGTGCGCAGGCGCGGCTGGGCCGCCACCGCGGCCGAGCGCGAGCCCGGCGTGGCATCGGTGTCCGCGCCTGTGCGCGGGCCCGGCGGCCGGGTGCTGGCCGCCGTCTCGGTGTCCGGCCCGATCGAGCGCCTGACCAAATCTCCCGGGCGGGTGCATGCCGCGGCCGTGGTCGCGGCCGGAGAGAAGATCAGCAAGCTGCTGCGCGCCGAGACGTAAAAGGGCTAGCCCAGGGTGCGGGTAGCCTGCGGCGTAGGCCCTCCCGCCTGGGTCATGATGGATATGGTCAGATTCGGGCGGAGACCGCAGAACGGAAGAACCGGGGAATGGATACGAGGTCGCACGCATGAAGGCAGCAGTCCTGAAGGAGACCTCGCCGGGCGAGCGCCGCGTGGCCCTGGTGCCGGACGCGGTCTCCCGGCTGCGTCCCGCAGGAATCGACATGCTGGTGGAGAGCGGTGCGGGGGACGGCGCCTGGCTGTCCGACGCCGCCTACGCCGACGCGGGCGCGTCGATCGTCAGCGCCGCCGAGATCTACCGGACCGCCGACGTGATCCTCACCGTCACTAGACCGCCCTCGGTGAGCGAGCTCAGGGCGGGCCAGGCGGTCATCGGCATGCTGGCCCCGCTGGCTGACCCGGAATTCGCCGCAGCGCTGGCCGCCCGCGGCGTGACCGTGATCAGCCTGGACGGATTGCCGCGCACGCTGTCCCGGGCGCAGCCGATGGACGCGCTCACCTCCCAGTCGAACGTGGCCGGGTACAAGGCCGTGCTGGTCGCGGCCGGGGAGTTCGGCCGGTTCTTCCCGCTGCTAATCACCGCGGCAGGAACCGCCCGGCCGGCCAAGGTGCTCGTGCTCGGCACCGGCGTGGCCGGGCTGCAGGCGATCGCCACCGCCCGCCGGCTCGGCGCGGTGGTCAGCGGCTACGACATCAGGCCCACCTCGAAGGACGAGGTGACCTCGCTCGGGGCCACGTTCGTCGAGCTGACCTCGGTCGGCTCCGCAGCCGGCGAGGGCGGCTACGCGCGCGAGCTGACCGCCGAGGAGCGCCAGGCCCAGCAGGAGGAGCTGACCGGCCACATCGCCAGGCAGGACGTGGTGATCACGACCGCGCAGGTGCCCGGGCGCAAGCCGCCGCTGCTGGTGACCGAGGACGCGATCAAGGCCATGGCGCCCGGCTCGGTCATCGTGGACATGGCCGCCAGCGCGCTGGGCGGCAACGTGACCGGCTCGGTTCCCGGCGAGACGTCGGTCACAGGCAACGGGGTCACGATCGTGGGTGCGGAGAACCTGGCCGCCACCGTGCCGACCGCCGCCTCGGCCGCCTACTCGCGAAATATCTCCGCGATGCTGCTGCACCTGACGAGGGACGGCGCGCTGGCCATCGACACCAGCGACGAGATCCAGGCGGGCGTGGTGATCGCGCACGACGGCAGGGTCGTCCACGAGGGCGTGGCCAGCCTGCTCCAACCAGCCCAGCCCCAGTCAGGCCAGCCCCAGTCAGGCCAGCCCCAGTCAGCCCAGCCCCAGTCAGCCCAGCCCGAGTCAGCAGAGGGAGGCCCCGGTGTCGACGGCCCTAGTAACTGACCTGACCATCTTCGTGCTCGCGTTGCTCGTCGGCATCGAGGTCATCGGGAAGGTGCCGGCCACGCTGCACACCCCGCTGATGTCGGCGACCAACTCGATCCACGGCATCGTCCTGGCCGGCGCCCTGCTGATCGGGGTGACGGCACACACCGTGGTCGGCTACATCCTGGCGTTCGTGGCCGCGGTCTTCGCCAGCGCCAACGTGGTCGGCGGCTACGTGGTCACCGAACGGATGCTGAAGATGTTCCGCCGCAAGGCTCAGCCTCAGGTGAAGGCGCAGCCGCAGCCCGAGTTGGACGGGAAGGGCCGGCAGTGAGCGGATTCACCGGGGAGATCCAGCTCGTCTACGTGCTGGCGGCGGCGTGCTTCGTGGTCGGCCTGCACCTGATGAACAGCCCGGCCACCGCACGCCGGGGCAACCAGGTGTCCATCGCGGGCATGGTGATCGCGGGCATCGCCACGCTGATCCTGCTGATCCACGACGGCACAGTCACCGCGGCCGGCTGGATCGTGCTGATCTCCGGCACCCTGATCGGCTCCGCGATCGGCCTGTACGCCGCGCGGACGGTGCAGATGACCGCGATGCCGCAGCTAGTGTCGGCGTTCAACGCGGTCGGCGGCGGCGCGGCCGCGCTGATCGCGATCTACGGCTACATCGAGTCCGAGTCCAACGCCGGTGGCGTGCTCGGCGCCACCACGGTGTTCACGCTGCTCGACGTGCTCATCGGCGCGGTCACGTTCTCCGGGTCGATCATCGCGGCGGGCAAGCTGCAGGGGACGATCCCCGGGCAGCCGATCATCTTCAAGGGCGGCCGGGCGATCAACGTGGCGCTGGCCGTCGTGGCCATCGGCGCGGCCGCGTTCATGCTGACCACGGCCAGCCTGCCCGCACTGCTGATCGTGGTGCTGGCCTCGCTGGCGTTCGGGGTGATGATGGTGCTGCCGATCGGCGGCGCGGACATGCCGGTGGTCATCTCGCTGCTGAACGCGTTCACCGGCACCGCGGTGGCGATGGCCGGGTTCGTCATCGGCAACTGGGCGCTGATCGTGGCCGGCGCGCTGGTGGGCGCGTCGGGAAGCATCCTGACCAAGCTGATGGCCGACGCGATGAACCGGTCGCTGGCCAACATCATCCTGGGTGGGTTCGGCACCGGGGACAGCGCGATCGCGGTGGAGGCGGCCGCGGACGCGCAGGTCCGCTCGATCGCCGCCGACGACGCGGCCATCCAGCTCGCCTACGCGTCCAAGGTGATCATCGTGCCCGGCTACGGCCTGGCCGCCGCTCAGGCCCAGCACGGCGTGGCCGAGCTGGCCAAGATCCTGGAGGACCGCGGCATCGAGGTCAGCTACGCCATCCACCCGGTGGCGGGCCGGATGCCCGGCCACATGAACGTGCTGCTGGCCGAGGCGAACGTGCCGTACCCGCAGCTCAGGGAGATGGACGAGATCAACCCCGAGTTCGCCAGGACGGACGTCGCCCTGGTCATCGGGGCCAACGACGTGACCAATCCTGCCGCCCGCAGGCCGGGCAACGACATCTCCGGCATGCCGATTCTGGACGTGGACCAGGCCAAGGCGATCATCGTGGTGAAGCGCTCGATGGGGACCGGATACGCCGGCATGGAGAACGAGCTGTACTTCGACCCCAAGACCAGCATGTTCTTCGCCGACGCGAAGAAGGCGATGGCCGACCTGACCGCCGCGGTCAAGACCCTCGTGGGCTAACCCGGGGCCCGGCCGGGGCCCGTAGGGGCCCGTAGGGGCCCGGCCGGGCCCCTGCCGGGGCCCCGGAGGGGTCCCCCAGGGGGGTCTGGGGGGACGGGTCCCCCCAGGAGCGGGGGGGTATGGGGGGGTCGTCCCCCCAGCTAGTACTGTTCGGGAAAGATGTTCCCGTCGGAGATCGGAGGCCGTCGTGACCGAGCGCACCAAGATCACACTGGATGAGTCCGAGATCCCACGCCAGTGGTACAACATGATCCCCGACCTGCCCGCGCCGCCGCCTCCGCCGCTGCACCCGGGGACGGGCCAGCCGGTGGGCCCGGAGGATCTCGCGCCGCTGTTCCCCATGGAGCTGATCCGCCAGGAGGTCGCCACCGACTCGTTCATCGGCATCCCGGACGATGTGCTCGACGTCTACCGGCTGTGGCGGCCCACTCCGCTGTACCGCGCGCACCGGCTGGAGAAGGCGCTGAACACCCCGGCGCGCATCTACTACAAGTACGAGGGCGTGTCGCCGGCCGGGTCGCACAAGCCCAACACCGCCGTTCCGCAGGCGTACTACAACGCGGCCGAGGGCACCAAGCGGCTCACCACCGAGACCGGCGCCGGGCAGTGGGGCAGCGCGCTGGCCTTTGCCTGCGCGCAGTACGGCATCGACTGCGAGATCTGGATGGTCCGCGCCTCCTACGACCAGAAGCCGTACCGGCGCACGATGATGGAGACCTGGGGTGCCACCGTGCACGCCAGCCCGTCCCGGGCCACCAAGGCGGGCGCCGATGTGCTGGCCCTGCACCCGGACTCGCCGGGCAGCCTGGGCATCGCGATCAGCGAGGCGGTCGAGGCGGCCGGCGGCAGCGCCGACACCAGGTACGCCCTCGGCAGCGTGCTCAACCATGTGCTGATGCACCAGACGGTGATCGGCCAGGAGGCGGTCAAGCAGTTCGCCGCTGCCGGTGAGTCGATGCCGGACCTGATCGTCGGCTGCACCGGCGGCGGCTCCAACTTCGCCGGGCTCTTCTTCCCGTTCCTGCGGGAGAAGCTGGCTGGCCGGGCCAACCCGGTCATCCGCGCGGTCGAGCCGTCGGCCTGCCCGTCGTTCACCCGCGGGCGGTACGCGTACGACTTCGGCGACACCGCCGGGTTCACCCCGCTGCTGAAGATGCACACCCTCGGCCACGACTTCATCCCGGACCCGGTGCACGCCGGCGGGCTGCGCTATCACGGCATGTCCCCGCTGCTCTCGCACATGTACGAGCTCGGCCTGTTCGAGGCGGTCGCCAAGCCGCAGCGAGAGTGCTTCGCGGCCGCGGTGACCTTCGCCAAGGCCGAGGGGATCATCCCGGCCCCGGAGCCGTCGCACGCGCTCGCCGCGGTGATCGAGGAGGCCAAGCGCTGCACCGAATCGGGCGAGCAGAAGGTGATCCTGACCGCGCTGTGCGGCCACGGGCACTTCGACATGGCCGCGTACGAGCACTACCTGACCGGCGAGATGGAGGACTTCGAGCTCTCCCAGGAGCGCATCGACGACGCCCTCACCCGGCTGCCTGCCGCCGGGTCCTGACGGCGGCGGCCAGCTCGGCCAGTACGGCGGCGGTGGTGGCGAAGTCCATGCACGCGTCGGTGACACTCTGCCCGTAGCGGAGCGCCGCCGGCGGTCCCGGTTCCTGCTTGCCCTCGACCAGGAAGCTCTCCAGCATCACCCCGGTCAGGCCGCGCTCGCCGGCCGCCACCTGTTCGGCGATGGAGGCGCAGACCACCGGCTGGCGGCGGTGGTCCTTGCCGCTGTTGCCGTGGCTGGCGTCCACCATCAGGCGGCGTGGCAGCCGGGCCGCGGCGATCAGGTCCAGGGCCTTGGCGATGTGGCTGGCCTCGTAGTTGGGCCCGGACCGGCCGCCGCGCAGGATCACGTGCGTGTCCGGATTGCCCGCCGTGGTCACCACCGCGGCGACGCCGTGGGGGGTGACGCCGAAGAACGTGTGCCCGGCGGCCGAGGCCCGGCACGCGTCCACCGCCACCTGGACGTCGCCGTCGGTGCCGTTCTTGAATCCGACCGGCATGGAAAGCCCGGAGGCGAGCTGGCGGTGGACCTGGCTCTCCGTGGTCCGCGCGCCGATCGCGCCCCAGGTCACCGTGTCCGCAATGTACTGCGGCGTGATCGGGTCCAGCCATTCGCAGCCCACCGGCAGGCCGATCGCGACGATGTCGCGCAGCACCTGGCGGGCGGTGCGCAGGCCGCGGTGCACGTCGTGGCCGCCGTCCATGCCCGGGTCGTTGATCAGGCCTTTCCAGCCGGTCACGGTACGCGGCTTCTCGAAGTACACGCGCATCACGATCAGCAGGTCGGCCCGGTGCCGCTCGCGGGCGTCCTTGAGCCGCCCGGCGTAGTCGAGCGCGGCCACCGGGTCGTGCACCGAGCAGGGCCCGGCGATGACCAGCAGGCGGTCGTCGGTGCCGTCGAGTATGGCGCGGACCTCGGCGCGGCTCTGCTCCACGGTCGCCGTGGCCTCGTCGTCCAGCGGCAACTGGTCGAGCAGGGCTGACGGGGAAAGCAGTGGCTCGTAGCCGGTGATCCGGGTATCGCTGGTGCGCGTCATCGGGCGCGTCTCCTCCCGGGCGGCTGCCCGGGCCCCGGGAGCCAGCACACCCTCGTGATACAGGGCTGTCCGTCGCCTTACTGGCTCCAGGCGGTGATCAGCGCACGCGTAAGCGCCCGGCTCCGCCCGGAGCCAGGGTAAAGCGCGGATACCACCGTGACACCCGACCGATGCTACACCCCTGGGCGGCACGGCCCGGCGCCGGCGCCGCGCCTAGTGATGCGGGGCGCGCCAGCGAGTTCTAGGCGTGGACACAAGTCCCACCCAACTTGTTCTCAGACTGAACTACCACCCTGGTCACACGCGCGTCGCCAGCGCCATCTTCCGGCGTACGCGGAATACGATCGCCCGGGGCCGAGGCCGGGCCGTTCATTCGACATCTGGGAGGCTTTGGCCTTGGCACGCCTGCTGATCACGCTGGGCACGAGGAGCGGGGCCGGGGCGGCCGCGGTGGACGCGCGAGGCAGCGCCCCCGTATCGCCCCGGACCCGGCTGCGCGCCCCGGGAGCGGCGACGACGAGCTCCTGGGCCTCGGCCCGCCGCTGGGTGATCCTGCTCGCGGTGGGCTGGCTCGTCCAGGCCGGGCTGCGGGTGTGGTTCAGCTGGCAGCAGTTCATGCCGCTGGCCAACCCGGACGAGACGGCGTACCTGGTCACGGCGCGGGTGCTCGCGGGCGGGCCCGGCGCCGACCTGTCCGGCTCGACGCTGTACCAGGCTGGCTATCCGCTGCTGATCACGCCGGTGTACTGGTTCACCAGCAATCCCTCGACCGTCTACCACGCCGTGCTGGTGATCAACGCTTTGATCAGCGCCCTGGTGCTGCCGCTCGGCTACCTGGCCTGCCGCAGGCTCAGCCTCGGCCGCCCGGCGGCGTACGGCGTGGCCACCGTGGCGGCGCTGGTGCCCGCCGGGTTCTTCTACAGCGAATACGCGATGACCGACGCGGTCTTCCCGGTGATCACGCTGGCCTGGCTGCTGACCACGCACAGCTGGCTGACGGCCTCGTCGGCGCGGGTCCGGTACGCGAACGCGGCCGGTTCCGCGCTGCTGGCCGCGTCCGCCTACGTGATCCACTCGCGCGGCCTGGTGATGGTGGCGGGCCTGGCAGCGGTCGGCGCGTTCATCGCCTGGCGCCAGGCCGCCGCCCGGCTCAGCGTGCTCGCGGCCGCGCTGACCGCGATGGTCGCGGCGGCCGGGGGCTGGGCGCTGAACCACCACATCACCTTGTCTGTCTACCCGGAGGGCACGCGCAGCCTGTCCGGCCAGATACGGCATCGGCTGACCAGCGTGAACGGCACGATCCACGTGCTCGAGATGGCGGCCGGCCAGCTGTGGCGGCTGGTGCTCGACAGCTGGGGCATCGCGGGCATCGGCCTGGTCGCCGCGCTGCTGGTGATCGTGCGCCGCGACATCCGGAGCGACCTGCGGATCATGGCCGCGCTCTCGGTGACGGTGACGACGGCCATCGCCTGTACCGCGCCGGCCGCGCTGCCCCCGGACCAGCCGCAGGCCTGGGCGTCAGGGCGCTACCTGGATGGCATGATCATCGTGTTCTTCCTAGTCGGCGCCGTGATGCTGCTCCGGGCCAGGATGCGGGACATCCTGGTCTGCGCCGCCGTCGCCACCGGGCTTTTCCTGCTGGCCGCCGTGACGGTGGCCGTCTATATCGGGACGACGGTGCCCACAGCCGGGTTCGGCGACGCATTCAACTTCGCCGAGCCGGCCGTGGTCACCCTGAACTGGACGCAGGCCAGCGTGCCGCTGGCCACGGCGGTGACGCTCGTCATGCTCGCGGTGTGGATCGGCTTCGCGGGTGTGCTGCGCAGGTTGCGTGCTGGCGTTCGGTTCGCGGCTGTGTCCGCGGCGTTCGGTGCCTGCGTGGCCGCGGTAAGCCTGGTAGCCGTGGCCCAGATGACCAGTCACGTCTCGCGGACCGGAAGCG
>Ga0070697_100001459_pt1 | contig 18011 bp, 19 predicted proteins | sample KBSK1501metaG_FD_65475 | JGI IMG/M metagenome (GOLD analysis project Ga0070697, IMG submission 65475) | Corn, switchgrass and miscanthus rhizosphere microbial communities from Kellogg Biological Station, Michigan, USA - KBS K1-50-1 metaG | ecosystem: Host-associated > Plants > Roots >... | reverse complement strand
CGACCATGGACGGGCGTTAAAATACTGAATTATAGTGGCTTTATGAGTCGGCCGTGATCGGCACCTATGACCTGCAGCTGGTAGCGCTCTCCGTGGTGGTGGCGGCGATCGCCTCGTATGCCGCGCTGGATCTCGCGGGACGCGTCAGCACTTCCAAAGCCAAGGCTTCGGCCGCTTGGCTGCTTGGCGGGGCGCTCGCCATGGGCACCGGCATCTGGTCGATGCACTTCATCGGCATGCTGGCATTCAGCCTGCCGGTGCCGCTCGCCTACGACCTCGGCATCACCATGCTGTCCATGCTGGCGGCCGTCGCGGTGTCAGGGGTGGCTCTCTACACGGTACGTCGCCCTGCGATGACGCCAGGCAATATCACGCTGGCCGGGACGATCATGGGCGTCGGCATCTGCGTCATGCACTACACCGGCATGGCGGCGATGCGGATGTCGCCGCCCATCGCGTACGAGCCGGTGCTTTTCGTCGCCTCGGTGCTGATCGCGATCATCGCTTCGCTGAGCGCGCTGTGGATTGCCTTCCAGCTGCGGCAACGCTATTCCGCGATCGCCGTCTTCGCGAAGCTGGGCAGTGCAGTCGTCATGGGCTTGGCCATCACGGGAATGCACTACACGGGGATGGCCGCGGCCCGCTTCGCGCCCGACAGCGTCTGCCTGGCGGCCGACTCGACCGGCGGCACCAAGCCCGCCACCCTGGCGCTGCTCATCGGCGTCATCACCGTATTCATCCTGATGATCACTCTGGTCATATCCGCGCTCGACGCGCATTTCGCCGCGCATTCGGCCAAGCTTGCCGATGCGCTGCAAAACGCGAACGAGCAGCTGCGCCACATGGCCCTGTACGACGACCTTACCGGCCTGCCTAACCGCATTCTGCTCGAAGACCGGCTGGTGTATTCGAAGCATCGCTCCGATCGATGCGGCAGGCCTTTCGGCGTGATGTTCGTCGATCTCGACCGGTTCAAGCCGGTCAACGATGCCTTCGGCCATGCTGTCGGGGACCAGCTGCTGACCGCCGCGGCCGGGCGCCTCGTGGGCTGCGTGCGCAAGGAAGACACGGTGGCGCGCACGGGCGGAGATGAATTCGTGATCATCTTGGCAGAGCTTGGCGACGCGGCGGACACCGCTGTCGTCGGCAAGAAGATCCTTTCCGAGCTGTCGCGCCCCTTTTTCGTCGGCAATCACGAGATCAACATCTCCTGCAGCATCGGCGTCAGCGTCTATCCGCAAGACGGAAACGACCTCGCTATGCTGCTTGCCAACGCCGACACGGCGATGTACCACGCCAAGAAGGGGGGCCGTAACGGCCTGCGCGTGTTCGTTGCGGACATGGGGAGCGTACCCAGCGCGAAGCTCTGCTGACATGAAAACTCTCGAACAGCAGATGGCGTTTTACGCGGCGTACCACCAGGACGCGCGCAACAAGGCTACGCACTTCATCGGCGTGCCGGCGATCATGCTGTCGCTGTTCATCCCGCTCGCCTGGCTGCGCATCGAGCTCGGCGGCGTCGCGATCAGCGCCGCGATGCTGTTCGCTGCGGCGGTGCTGGTCTACTACTTCCTGCTCGACGTGCCAGTGGCGCTTGCCATGCTTTTGATTACGGGCATTCTTGTCTGGTCGGGAGAAAGGATCGCCGCGCAGGGCGCGGCTCAGGGCTGGATCTGGTTCGGCGTGCTGTTCGTCGGCGGCTGGATCCTGCAGCTCGCCGGCCATGCGTTCGAGGGCCGCAAGCCCGCGCTCGCCGACAACCTGTTCCAGATCTTCGTCGCGCCGATCTTCCTCTGCGCGGAGCTGTTCTTTGCGCTAGGCTACAAACCCAAATTGCACGCGGACGTGCAGGAACACGCGCTTCGCATGCGGCAAAAATAACTCCCGCTCCATGAAACCACTGCTCGCGCTGTCGCGCGCGATCGACGCGCTCAACGAGCGGCTGAGCTGGATCGCCGACTGGCTGGTATTCCTGTCGTGCCTCATCAGCGCCGGCAACGCCTTTTCGCGATACGCGTTCAGCATCAGCTCCAACGCCTGGCTCGAGATCCAGTGGTACATGTTCGGCGCGGTGGTGATGCTCGGCGCTTCATTTACCCTGAGGCGAAACGAGCATGTGCGCGTCGATATCGTCTACAGCAATCTGTCGACGCGCAGGCAGATCGGCATCGACATCTTCGGCACCATCCTTTTCCTGCTGCCCGCGACGATCATCATGGTCTACCTGTCGTGGCCGGTGTTCTACAATTCCTGGACCGAGGGCGAGATCTCCGGCAACGCCGGCGGCCTGATCCGCTGGCCGATCAAGATTTTCCTCCCGCTCGGATTCGCGCTGCTCAGCCTGCAGGGGATTTCCGAGCTCATCAAGCGCATCGCCATGCTCACCGGTCACATGAAGGCGGACCTGCACTACGACAGGCCGCTGCAATGATCCCCCACGAGCTGATGGCGCCGCTCATGTTCGGGGGGCTGGTGGTGTTCATGCTGATCGGCTTTCCGGTGTCGTTCTCCCTCGCGGCGGTGGGACTGTTCTTCGGCTTCATTGCGATCGAACGGGGATTCTTCGACTTCAGCCTGATGCAGGCACTGCCCGAGCGCGTGTTCGGCATCCTGTCGAACGACACGCTCCTCGCGATTCCCTTCTTTACGCTCATGGGAGCCATCCTGGAGCGCTGCGGCTTGGCCGAAGATCTGCTCGACGGTTTGGGACAGCTCTTCGGCCCGGTGCGCGGCGGCCTGGGTTATGCGGTGATCGTGGTCGGCGCGATTCTCGGCGCGATCACGGGCACGGTCGCCGCCTCGGTGATCGCGATGGGGCTGATCTCGCTTCCGGTCATGGCGCGCTACGGCTACGACATGAAGTACGCAACCGGCGTGATCGCGGCCTCGGGCACCATCACCCAGCTCATCCCGCCCTCGCTCGTGCTCATCGTGCTGGCCGACCAGCTCGGCCGCTCAGTGGGCGACATGTACCTGGGGGCGTGGGGCCCGAGCGTGATCCAGGTGCTGCTTTTCTGCGGCTATACGCTGGGCGTGAGCTTCCTCAAGCCCGAGTGGGTTCCCGGCATTCCGGCTTCCTCGCGCACCATCACCGGCTGGCCGCTCGTCAAGCGATGCCTGTGGGGCATCGTTCCTTCGCTGGTGCTCATTTTCCTGGTGCTCGGCACCATCTTCCTCGGGCTCGCCACGCCCACCGAGGGCGGTGCGATGGGGATGGTCGGGGCCATCGTGCTCGCCGTGCTGCACCGTCCCGAGTTCTCGCGCCACGGCAAGATCGCCGCCTGGATCGCGCTCATAGCGCTCATTTTAATTACCGTGCCGGCGATCGTCATATGGCAGGACGAATGGATGCCGCAGACGCTGGTGGCTCGCGCGCAGGACGTGCTCGACCACGTGCGCGCGCCGTTGTTCGTCGTGTTTTACGCGGGTCTTGCGCTAATCATGTCGGAAGCGGTCCGGATCGGCGAGTTGCGAGGCCTGATCCGCCAGGCGTCGCAATCGACGATGCGGCTTACCGCGATGGTGATCTTCATCCTGATCGGCTCGACGATTTTTACTCTGGTCTTCCGCGGCGTCGACGGCGACCTCTGGATCGAGCACATGCTGTTGAATCTGCCGGGCGGCAAGGTCGGTTTCCTGGTGTTCGTCAACATCTTCGTGTTCTTCCTCGCGTTCTTCCTCGACTTTTTCGAGATCGCGTTCATCATCATCCCGCTGCTCGCGCCGGTGGCGACGAAGCTCGGCATCGACCTCATCTGGTTCGGGGTGCTGCTTTGCGTGAACATGCAGACCTCGTTCATGCACCCGCCGTTCGGCTTCGCGCTGTTCTACCTGCGCGGCATCGCGCCGAAGGAGGTAAAGAGCTCGCAGATCTACTGGGGCGCGATTCCCTGGGTGGTGCTGCAGCTCATCATGGTCGCGATCGTCATCGCCTGGCCGGGACTGGTGACGGCGCTCCTGGACACCGGGCCGAAGATGGATCCAAGCAAGGTGCAGATCATCCTTCCTCCGGAGCAGGGCTCGCAGGAGCCCGGGCAGTCCGACGACGATCTGGAGAAGCAGTTCAAGCGATAGCGACAGCGCCCGATCCGCTACTTGTGGCGGATCTTCGAGTTGAGCACATAGTTGTCGTAAGTCGATTCCGCGACGCGGAACCACTGGAACTGCTCATCCCGGAATTTCAGCCACTGCGGGTAGATTCGTGCCCAGTGCTTGCTCTTCGCCTTGAGCTCCTCGTAGAGCTCGTAGGATGCCTTCTCTGCCGCTTCCAAGACCGCCTGCGGGAAACGGCGCAGCTTGGTGCCTCCCGCGATGAGACGGCGCATGGCGGCGGGATTCTCCGCATCATACTTGGCCGGCATCCAGACATTTGCCTCGCCGCAAGCGGTGGTCAGCGCTGCCTGGTAAGCCTTAGGTAGCTCGTTCCATTTCTTTTCGTTGACGAGCGTCATCAGCATCGGGCCGCCTTCCCAGTAGCCCGGGGCGTAGTAGTACTGGGCGATCTTATTGAAGCCGAGCTTCTCGTCGTCGTAGGGACCGACCCACTCGGCGGAGTCGATCGTGCCCTTTTCCAGGGCAGGATAGATGTCGGGACCGCCGATCAGCTGCGGCACCACGCCGAGCTTGGCGAGGATCAATCCCGCCATGCCCCCGATCCGCATTTTCATGCCCTTCAGATCGTCGAGCGACTTGATCTCCTTGCGGTACCAGCCGCCCATCTGGCAGCCGGTGTTGCCGGCGGGGATCGCGATGCAGCCATAGTCCCTGAACAGGGGCTCCATCGCTTCGCGGCCGCCGCCGAAGTAATACCAGGCATTGGTCTGACGCGTGTTCATGCCGAAGCAAACCGAGGTGCCGAGCGCGAACGCCGGGTCTTTGCCGAAGTAATAGTACGTCGCCGTGTGGCCGAGCTCGACCGTACCGGCCTGCACGGCGTCGAGCACCTGCAGCGCCGGGACGATCTCGCCGGCGGCAAAGGTGCGGATGGTGAACTTTCCGTCGGTGATCTCGCCCACGCGCCTGGCGACCAGCTCGGCGCCGCCATAGAGCGTGTCGAGGCTCTTCGGCCAGCTCGCGGCGAGGCGCCACTGGATGCTCGGCTGCGACTGCGCGATGGCGGGGGCTGCGACGCCGGCTGCGGCAACACCGGCCGCCGCCTTCTTCAGGAATGATCTGCGCTCCACGACTTTCCTCCTCAGGCAATGAGGCCGGGGATTGTAGCGGCTAATTCAGCCGCGCGCAGAGCGCGGAGAGCTCCATCAGCTTGACGCGCACGTCGTCCAGGTCCGGCGCCTCGGGCTCGCGCTCGACGTAGTCGCTGAGATCCTTCAGCGCCGGGCGCCAGCACTCGAGCCGCTGGTAGACGTAGCCGCGATCGCGCAGCTCGCTGCTGGCGTCGGGCGCGACGACCAGCATGCGGTTCAGCACCTCGAGCATGCGCTCGGGCTTGTCCTTTTCCCGATAGATCCCCTTCAGGTTGCGCAGCACGCGCGCCAGGATCTGCCGGTTGGACGCGGGCTCGAGAAACTGGTCGAGCGGCAGCTCGCCCAGCGCAACGCCGCCGGCCGCGCCTTCGGGGATCACGCGCTGCAGGCGCTCGCGCAGCTCGGCCTCGGATTGCGGCACGCCGCCCGCGAAGGGGTCTAGCACCAGCGTGCCGCCGCGCAGGCGCAGGCGCACCAGGAAATGCCCCGGGAAGGACACGCCTTCGAGCGGCAGCCCGATGCGCCGGCCAAGCTCCATGTAGAGGATCGAAAGGCTGATCGGAGTGCCGGTCTTGCGGTCGATCACCTCGTTCAGGTAGCTGTTGCGCGGATCGTAGTAGTCGTCGGTGTTCCCCCAGTAGCCGAGGTCGTCGAAGAGGAACTGGTTGAGCGCGACCACCTTTTCCTCCGCGGCGTTGGCCCGAGGCATGCGCCCGCGCAGGCGTATCGCCATGCGCTCGATCTCGCCCAGGTAGCGGTCGACGTCGAGGCCGGGATAGGCGTCCTGCGCGATCATCAGGCAGGCGCGCGCCAGGTCGATGCGCGAATCGTCGCCGCCGAGCAGCTGCGCGAACGGCTCGAGCGAATGGCTCATCACGCGGCTCCGCGCCGCGAGAAGTCGCGCGGCCGCATGCCGAATGCCAGCAGGCAGCCGGCGTAGGCGGCGCCTCCAAGCAGCACCAGACCGATGAGCGCGGGGAGCTTTTGCTGCCAGGGCGCCGACAGCCACCAGCCGGACTCGCCCATGGTGGTGAACAGCCCGAGCGCCATCAAGGCCACCGCGACCGCGACCTTGAGCAGGAACACCGGCCAGCCGGGCCGCGGCGTGTAGATGCCATGACGCCGCAGGTAACGGTACAGCAGCCACGCGTTGAGACACGCGCCCAGCCCGATGGCGAGCGCGAGGCCGGCATGCCTGAGAGGAATGATGAAGATCAGGTTGAGCAGCTGCGTGACGACGAGGGTGAGAATGCCGATCTTGACCGGGGTGACGATGTTTTGTCTTGCGTAGAAGCCCGGCGCCAGGATCTTGACCAGGATCATCCCCAGCAGACCGACGCTATACGCGACCAGCGCCTGGCGGGTCATCCACGCGTCCTCGGCAGTAAAGCGCCCATAATGAAACAGCGTCGCCACCAGCGGCAATGCCAGCACGGCGAGGGCGACGGCGCTCGGCACGGCAAGGAGGAACGCGAGGCGCAGGCCCCAGTCGAGCAGCTCGCCGTATTCCGCGTGCCTGGCGTCTGCATGATACTTCGACAGGCTCGGCAGGAGAATCGACCCCAGCGCGACGCCGAGCACGCCCGCCGGGAATTCCATCAGCCGGTCGGCGTAATAGAGCCAGGACACGCTGCCGGAGACGAGGAAGGACGCGAAGATCGTGTTGATGAGCAGCGACACCTGGCTGATCGAGACGCCGAATGCCGCCGGCGCCATCAGCTTGAGCATGCGCCGCACGCCGGGGTGCGACCAATTGAGCCGAGGGCGAGGAAGCAGTCCAAGCCTTGCGAGAGCGGGAATCTGGAGTATCAGCTGCAAGGCTCCGCCGACGAACACCGCCCAAGCGAGAACCAGGATCGGGGGATCAAAGTAGCCAGCAAAGAACAAAGCGCCGACGATGAACGCGATGTTGAGCATGGCCGGCGTAACGGCGGGGAGCGAAAAACGGTTCCAGGTGTTCAGGATGCCGGCGGCAAACGCTACAAGAGAAATGAACGCGATGTACGGAAAGGTGATGCGCAGCATCGTGACCGTCAGACCGAACTTGACGGTGTCGGCCGCGAATCCCGGGGCTGATAGGTAGACGATGATCGGCGCCACCGCCATGCCGAGCGCCGCCACCGCGACCAGCGCTAAAAACAGCAGCGTGCCGACGCCGTCGATCAGTGAACGGACTTCTTCGGTAGAACCCTTATTCTTGTGCTCGGCGAGCACCGGCACGAAAGCCTGCGAGAGCGCGCCCTCGGCGAACAGCCGCCGCAGCAGGTTCGGGATGCGGAAGGCGACGAAGAAGGCGTCGGTGGCGAAGCTGGCGCCGAAAGCGCGGGCGATGATGAAGTCGCGCAGGTAGCCCAGGACGCGGCTGACGAGGGTCAGGCTGCTGACCGTGGCCAGGGCGCGCAGGAGGTTCATGCTAGAATTCGCCCCCTTTCCGGACCCACCCCTTCATGGCAAACATCAAGTCCGCCCGCAAGCGCGCCCACCAGGCGGTGCAGCGCCGCATCCACAACATGAGGCTGCGCACCACCGTGCGCACCGCCATCAAGAACGTGAACAAGGCGGTCGCCGCAGGCAACAAGGACGCCGCATCCAAGGTGCTGCGCGATTCGCAGCGCCTCATCGATCGCGTGGTGGCGAAAGGCGTCATGCACCGCAATGCCGGCGACCGGCACAAGAGCCGCCTGGCGCATGCCCTCAAGGGCATGAAATAACAACTAAGCGGTATCCCCGACACGCTGCAGCTCGGCGAGCTTGTTTCGCTCCGCAACCCGTCCACGGACGCGCAATTCGTGGACGAGGGGCGCATATCGCATGCGGTCGGGCATGCGAAATTATACCGACCCGGTATGCCCTTCTCGCTGCTAAGCCTTTGATCCAGTCGCGCTCAGCGAGGGCTGCACCGAGGATCGTTCTTAATTACTGGCTGTGTTCATGGGTCGGACCCTTTTTTGTCTTCGCCGCGGCGATGACGTACTTCTTATAGGCGGCAACCCAATCGGTGCGAATTGCCTTTTGAGCGACCGCGAGCGTCATCTCCCCCGAGCACAGTCTTTTGTTGAGTACGTTTTCCAGATCGTCCTTCATCTTCGCGGTCCAGGGACCACTACGTGGCTGCGGCCATAGGTTCTTCTCATTCTTCGGGGCACCACCAAGCTCCAATGAGATGAGGTGGTCCTCCTCGTAGTGCGCAGGATTCGTATCTGTGTAGTGATATTCGGCTATCTGCTTCACCTTGAGGGAGGCCGTAAATTGAACTGGAGGTCGAACAGTCTTGGTCCACCCTTTCTTGCAGATATTGGCCTTGATGTTGTTCTGGGTAACCTGAGGATTTGTAACCCCGGGGGTGAGCTTCGGGTCTGGCAGATCGCGTGCATAGGATGCAACGGCGAATGCCAGAGCAACTAGGAATGTGGATGTTCGAGGCATGGGAACCTCCTACGCTCGGCTGCCCTCGTACAGCCGGAAATAAATCTTACGTATGACGTCTGACGAGATCCCTGCCCAGTACTGTCGCCGGCCTTACGGATCATCCGGTAGGACGATTGCTGATGGTCCGATACAGGGCGTCGGCGTATAGTGCGCGACTTCTGCACTGATGCGCTGGGCGGAAACCGATAGTCCAACCGCCGCGACGTCGCGGATCCTTAAGCATGGATATGGTTTCCAATATGAGGGCCTGTACTGACCCGGTATGCCGAAGCTGACCAGCCGGATCCTCGTCATCAACGACGAGCACCTCGTGCTGCGCGAGTTCGTGAAGGGGCTCAACGCCGCCGCACGCACGCTCGATAACCCCCTCGGCATCAGCTTCTCCGGCGTGACCACCGCGAAGGAAGCGCTCTCGGTCATCGAATCGGACCGCGACCTGCAGGCGGTGCTGGTGGATGACCGGCTCTACAGCCTGGCCAAGAATGGCTCCAATTCAAAAAAGAAGTTGCAGATGTCGGCGCTCGAGCTGGTGCAGCGAATCACCCGCTTCCGCCCCGAGCTCGACGTCTACATCCTGATCGCGCAGGAGAAGGAGGACGACGTCGTCGACAAGCTGTTCACCGAATCGGTGGATGGCTACTTCTACCGCGAGGAGCGCGACTACCGCGGCATCTACCGCATCCTCAACGCGCAGATCCAGGAGCGCGCGCGCACGCCGTTCTACGACCAGCTGAAGAACTACGTGTGGATGGCTAAGGACCAGTGGCACACGCCGGGCCACTCCTCGGGCGAGTCGCTGCGCGGCAGCCCCTGGGTGAACGATTTCTACGAGTTCATGGGCGAGCACGTGTTCGACGCCGACCTGTCGGTGTCGGTGCCGATGCTCGACTCGCTGATGGAGCCCAAGGGCGTGATCGCCGAGGCGCAGGCGATGGCGGCGAAGGCGTTCGGCGCGCGGCGCACGTATTTCGCCACCAACGGCACCTCGACCGCCAACAAGGTGATCTTCCAGACCCTGCTCGCGCCGGGCGAGAAGCTGCTGCTCGACCGCAATTGCCACAAGAGCGTGCACCACGGCGTGGTGCTGTCCGGCGCGCACCCGGTTTATCTCGACTCGGCGCTCAACCGCAAGTATGGCCTCTATGGACCGGTGCCCAAGAAGACGCTTTTGAATGCCATCAGGAAACATCCCGACGCACAGGCGCTGATCCTCACCTGCTGCACCTATGACGGTTTGCGCTACGACCTGGCGCCGATCGTGGACGCGGCGCACGCCAAGGGCATCAAGGTGATCATCGACGAGGCCTGGTACGGCTTTGCGCGCTTCCATCCGGAATTCCGGCCCACCGCGCTCGAGGCGGGGGCCGATTACGCCACGCAGTCCACGCACAAGGTGCTCTCCGCGTTCTCGCAGGCGTCGATGATCCACATCAACGATCCCGGGTTCAGGGAGCACCTGTTCCGCGAGAACTTCAACATGCATACGTCGACCAGCCCGCAATACGGGCTCATCGCCAGTCTCGACGTCGCGCGCAAGCAGGCGATGATGGAAGGCTACAAGCTGCTCTCGCGCACGCTCGAGCTGGCCAATGAAGTCAGGAATCTCATCAATTCAACGCGCGTGTTCCGCGTCCTCGAGCTCGACGATCTGCTGCCCGACGGGGTGCGGCACGACGGCATCCGGCTCGATCCCACCAAGGTGACGATCGACATCTCGGGCTGCGGCTATACCGTCGACGACCTGCAGAAGCTGCTCTTCGAGCGCTACAACATCCAGGTCGAGAAATCGACCTTCAACACGCTGACGCTGCTCCTCACCATCGGCACCACCCGCTCGAAGCTGTCCCGCCTGTACGATTCGCTGATGCGCATCGCACGCGAGAATCGCGCTCCCAGACGGCTGGTGCAGACCCCGGAGATCCCCGCGTTCACCAGGCTGCGGTATTTGCCGCGCGACGCCTATTACTGCGGCGGCGAGCTGGTGCAGGTGTTCGACGAGCGCGAGCGCGTAAACAGGAAGCTCGCCGGGCGCATCTGCGCCGACCAGATCGTGCCCTACCCGCCCGGCATCCCGGTCCTCGTGCCGGGGCAGCTGATCACCTCCCGGATCGTCGAATACATCGCCGATCTGCTTCACTCCCACAAGCGCATGGAGATGCACGGGGTCGTGCATGAAGGTTACCTGCCGTGCATCAGGGTCCTGAAGCCCGAAGAAGAAAAATCCTTGCAGCGCTTGCGCTAGAAATCAGGGACAGACCACGTTTTCCTTAACCGCGCACGTCTCGCAGGGCACACGGGAAATGGTGGTCTGTCCCTGATTTTCTGTTAGCATTTCCTGAACGGCGGCGGGTGCCGCCGTTTTGCATTTGGGGAGCGCTCTATGTCCCATGTCATGAACACCTACGCCCGGCAGCCGGTGGCCTTCGTGCGCGGCGAAGGCGTGTGGCTCTGGGACGAGGCGGGAAAGAAGTATCTCGACGCCCTCGCCGGCATCGCGGTGAACACCCTCGGCTATGCGCACCCCAGGCTGACGCGCGCGCTCACCGAGCAGATCGGCCGTCTGATGCACACCTCCAACCTGTTTCGCATCCCGCTCCAGGAGGCGGCCGCCGACCGCCTCGCCGAGATCACCGGGCTGGACGAAGTGTTCTTCTGCAATTCCGGGCTGGAGGCCAACGAGGCGGCGATCAAGATCGCGCGCAAGTATGGCCACGAGCGCGGCATCGCGGAGCCGGCGATCGTGGTCATGGAGAAGGCGTTTCACGGCCGCTCCCTCGCCACTCTCTCGGCGACGGGAAGCCGCAAAGTACAGGCCGGGTTCGAGCCGCTGGTCTCGGGCTTCGTGCGCGTGCCGCTCAACGACCTGGACGCCGTGCGCACCCTCGCCGAGCACAACCGCAACGTCGCGGCGGTAATGGTCGAGCCGATCCAGGGCGAAGGCGGCATCAACGTCTCGCGCCTCGATTACCTGCGCGGCCTGAAGGAGATCTGCGAGCGCCGCGACTGGCTGTTCATCTCCGACGAGGTGCAGTGCGGGCTGGGGCGCACCGGGAAATGGTTCGTCTACCAGCACGCCGGCTTCCTTCCCGACGTGGTGCCGCTGGCGAAAGGCCTGGGCTCGGGCGTGCCGGTCGGCGCCTGCGTCGTCGGCGGGCGCGCCAGGGGCGTGTTCAAGCCCGGCAACCACGGCTCGACCTTCGGCGGCAATCCGCTGGCGATGACCGCGGTGGTCACGACCATCGACGCCATCAAGGAAGAAGGCCTGCTCGCGAATGCCGAAAAGGTGGGCGCAGTCATCCGTAACGGGCTTGCGGAAGTCCATGGCATTACCGAGATCCGCGGCATGGGCCTGATGATCGGCGCCGAGCTCGGCCAACCGTGCGGCGAGCTGGTCAAGCAGGCGCTCGACGCCGCTCTGGTGATCAACGTCACCGCCGACAATGTCATCCGCATGCTGCCGCCGCTCGTCATGACGCCGGCCGAGGGCCGCATGGTGGTCGAGCGGCTGGCGCCGCTGGTGCAGAGCTTCCTCGCGCGCGGCGCGCTGCCCAGGGCGGCGGCGCATTGATCGAAGACCGGCGGCGATGCAGCTGCGGCACTTCCTGCAGTTCAAGGACCTCTCGCGCGAAGAGCACGAGTATCTGTTCGCGCGCACCCGCTCGATCAAGGACCGCTTCAAGCGCTACGAACGCTACTGGCCGCTCGAAGACCGCACGCTGGCGATGATCTTCGAGAAGCAGTCGACGCGCACGCGCCTTTCGTTCGAGGCGGGGATGCACCAGCTCGGCGGCGCCGCGATCTTCCTCAGCACGCGCGACTCGCAGCTCGGGCGCGGCGAGCCGGTGGAGGACGCCGCTCAGGTCGTGTCGCGCATGTGCGACGTGGTCATGATCCGCACCTTCGAGCAGGGCATTCTCGAGCGCTTCGCGCGGCACTCGCGCGTGCCGGTGATCAACGGCCTCACCAACGAGTACCACCCCTGCCAGATCCTGGCCGACGTCTACACCTACATCGATCACCGCGGGCCGATCCGCGGCGCGACCGTGGCCTGGATCGGCGACTCGAACAACGTCTGCAATACCTGGCTGCAGGCCGCGGCGCTGTTCGATTTCAAGCTGAACATCTCGACGCCGCCCGGCTACGAGGTCGAAGCCGAAAGAATCAACAGGAATTGCGCGACATTCGCCGACCCCATGGAAGCGGCGCGGGGCGCCGGCCTGGTCACGACCGACGTCTGGACCTCGATGGGCTTCGAGTCGGAAAACGAGGAGCGCCGGCGCGATTTCCAGGCCTGGCAGGTCGACGCCGAGATGATGCGGGTGGCGAAGAAGGACGCGCTGTTCATGCATTGCCTGCCGGCGCATCGCGGCGAGGAGGTCGCCGCCGAAGTGATCGACGGCCCGCAATCGGTCGTGTGGGACGAGGCCGAGAACCGGCTGCACACGCAGAAAGCGCTGCTCGAATTTCTCCTGCTCGGAAAGGTGAAGTGAAGACCGGCATCAAGAAGGTGGTGCTGGCCTACTCCGGCGGGCTCGACACCTCGGTGATCCTGAAATGGCTGCAGGATCGCTACGCCTGCGAGGTGATCACCTTCACTGCCGATATCGGCCAGGGCGGGGAGCTCGAGCCCGCGCGCCGCAAGGCGAAGAAGATGGGCGTGAAGAGAATCTTCGTCGAGGACCTGCGCGAAGAATTCGTCCGCGACTTCGTGTTCCCGATGTTCCGGGCGAACGCCGTCTACGAAGGCGAGTACCTCCTCGGCACGTCGATCGCCCGGCCGCTGATCGCGAAGCATCTGGTCAGCGTCGCGAGATTGACCGGCGCCGACGCGATCTCGCACGGCGCCACCGGGAAGGGGAACGACCAGGTACGCTTCGAGCTCGGCGCCTACGCCCTGATGCCGGAGGTGAAGATCATCGCGCCGTGGCGCGAATGGGACCTGCTGTCGCGCGACCGGCTGCTGCGCTACGCCGAGCAGCATCGCATCCCGGTGGACTTCAAGCAAAAGAAAGGCGGCGCACCCTACTCGATGGACGCCAACCTCCTGCACATCTCCTATGAAGGCGGAGTGCTGGAAGACCCCGCTTACGAGCCCGAGGAATCGATGTGGCGCATCACCGTCTCGCCGCAGAAGGCGCCGCAGCGGCCCGAATACGTGGAGCTCGAATACCGCCACGGCGACATCGTCGCGGTGAACGGCAAAAGGCTCTCCCCGGCGAAGGTCCTCGCCGAGCTCAACCGCCTCGGCGGCCGCCACGGCGTCGGGCGCCTCGACCTGGTCGAGAACCGCTACGTCGGCATGAAGAGCCGCGGCTGCTACGAGACACCGGGCGGAACCATCATGCTGAAGGCGCACCGCGCGATGGAGTCGATCACGCTCGACCGCGAAGTGCTCGCCCTGAAGGACGACCTCATGCCGCGCTATGCGCGCATGATCTACAACGGCTACTGGTTCAGCCCCGAGCGGCGCCTCCTGCAGCAGCTGATCGACGCCTCCCAGCATCCGGTCAACGGCCGCGTGCGGGTGAAGCTGTACAAAGGCACGGTGCTGGTGAGCAGCCGCTCCTCGAGGGATTCGCTGTTCGATCCGTCGATCGCGACCTTCGAGGACGACCAGGGCGCCTACAATCAGGCCGACGCGGCGGGATTCATCCGGTTGAACGCGCTGCGCATGCGGATCGCGGCCAGGCGGGGTCGAAAATAAGAGGGCTTCTTTCCTTCTTGCTGCTCATCGGCACTTCGGCGTCGGCGGCGCCATTCGCCATCCAGCTGGGCGACACGCGCCTCGGCCTGGATGCGCCGCCGGGCTTCGCCGACACCGGGTTCACGGGCTCGCCGCGCCTGCAGGAGCTTGCCGAAACGCTGACGTCGGCGTCGAACCGCATCCTGCTGTTCGCAATTTCCGACGCCGACCTGCGCCGCTTCACGCTCGGCGACACTCCCGAGTTCAGGCGCTACATGATCGCCGTGACCCCGAAGGGGCTGGAGCGCGAGCGCGTCAGCCCCGCCGCCTTCGGTGCCTTCGTGCGCGATTCGATGGCGGGGCTCGGCAGCCCGCCCGCCGCGGGCGACGCGCAAAAATACCTCGATGCCCAGCCACCCGGGAAAACGAGCCTGCTCGCCGAGCTGCGCAGGGAGCCCGACGTGGTCTCGGTGCTGCAGGGCACGCGCGCGCCGGCTCAGCGGCGCTCCAACGAGGCCCCGCAATACGCGCTGTCGACCACCACGCTGATGCTGGTGCGCGGCAAGGCGCTCAATCTCTCGGTCTACACGCTCTACGAGAGCGCAGCGGACCTGGACTGGGTGCGTGCGACCACCGCGCGCTGGATCGACGACATAGCGCGCCTGAACAATCGCTAGGACAAGTGCCGATGCCCTCCTTCGACATCGTTTCCCAGGTCGACCGGCAGGAACTCAGGAACGCGGTCGAGCAGGCCAACAAGGAAATCACCAATCGCTTCGACTTCAAGGGCTCGGACGCGCGCGTCGAGCTGAGCGAGCTCGTGCTCACCGTCTACGCCGACGACGAGTTCAAGCTCAACCAGGTGATGGACGTGCTGCGCGCGCGCCTTGCAAAGCGCAACGTCGACGCGCGCTGCCTCGAGCCCGGCGGCGTGGAGAGAATCTCGGGCGACAAGCTGAAGCGGCCGCTGACGGTGCGCGTCGGGATCGCCCAGGACAGGGCGAAGAGCATGGTGAAGCTCATCAAGGATTCCAAGCTCAAGCTGAGCGCCTCGATCCAGGGCGACGCGGTACGGGTTGCCGGGGCGAAGAAGGACGACCTGCAGGCCGCGATCCAGCTGGTGCGCAAGTCGGTGACCGACCTGCCGCTCCAGTTCATCAACTTCCGCGACTGAGCCCCTGCGTCCAGCGGTCGTAGATGCGGTCGGCGACCGCGTGGAGCTGCTCCAGCTTTTTCTGCAGGTCAGCTTCGATCTGCTCGGGCCGCTGCACGCCCGGGCTCGCCGCGCTGTTCCTGAGCTCATCGGCGCCGCTGCGCAGCCACGCGCGGACCAGCTCTTCGGTCATCTCGACGTGGCACTGCATGCCGAAATGCCTGCCGAGCGCATAAGCCTGGTTCTCGCAGTGCGCGTTCTCCAGCACCCGCGTCGCGCCGGGCGGGATGCTGAAAGTCTCGCCGTGCCAGTGGAACGATTCGAACGCCTGCAGCTCGCCCAGCCAGTCGCGCGCCACCGCGTTGTCGGCAACTCGTACTTCGCCCCAGCCGATCTCCCTGACGGCGCTGGCACGCACCGTGCCGCCGAAGGCTTTCGACATCAGCTGAGCGCCTAGGCAATGGCCGATCGCCGGGACGTCCTTGCGCACGGCGTCGCGGATCAGCTCCAGCACCGGCGCTACCCAGGGCAGCGGGTCATTGGCGCTCATCGGCCCGCCCATCAGCGCGAGGCCCGAGAATCCCGCAGCGTCGCGCGGCACCGGCTCCCCGGCGTCGAGTGCAATCAGTTGCCATGGAATTGAGCGGCGCTCGAGATAGGTGGCAAAATACGCCGGTCCCTCGCTGGCGGAATGCCGAATGATGGCCACGGGTTTCATGCCCAATATTATTGCGCTTCTCCTGTGCCTCGCCTGCGCGCCGGCGCTGGCGGGCGAAATCGCGCTGATCGGCGTGATCGGCGACAAGGCGGCCGTGCTGGCGGTCGATGGCGGCGATCCGAAGGCGGTGAAGCTCGGGCAGAGCTGGAACGGCGTCACGGTGATCGCGGTCGAGAAGGAGCGCGCCACCGTCGAGATCGACGGCAAGCGCCGCGTGCTGGTGCTCGGACAGCACTATCGCGGCGCCGCCGTCACCTCCGATCGTCAGAGCGCGACCCTGGCCGCCGACTCTCGCGGGCACTTCTTCGCCGAGGCGTCGGTCAACGACGTGCCAATGCGCTTCGTGGTCGACACCGGGGCCTCGGTCGTGGTGCTATCGGCTGCCGATGCTTCCAAGCTCGGCGTCGACTGGCGCCATGGCTTGCGCCAAATGATCCAGACCGCCAACGGCGCGACCGGCGGCTATCTCGTGAAACTGGACAAGGTGAAGGTGGGCGGCATCGAGCTCACCAACGTCGAAGCCGTGGTGCTCGAGGAGGGCCCGGGCGCGGTCGGCCTGCTCGGCATGAGCTTCCTTAACCGCGTCGAGATGCAGCGCGACGGCCAGACCATGACCCTGATCCGGCGGTTTTAGGAAAAGACCGTTACGGCAGGCAGCGACAGGATCTTGACGTAAACGTGAAGGAAGTAGTACTGCAGGGCCAGAACTCCCAGCGCGGCGAGAAGGGTCGCGCGCCCCGCGGCTCGCCAGGCTTCGGCGTTCGGATGATCGAACGCGCTCGTGGGCGAAAGCGCGCGCATGTAGCTGCCGAAGTCTCCACGTGCCCGCTTGCGGTGATTTTCTTTTTTTCGCATAGTCCCCTCTGAAACAGGATCTTGTTGGCTCAGGAAGCGTAGCAGGTTCGCGGTGACCGCTCCACCTGTCGCCGCAAGGCGACAGTTCACTTGCCGGGGACTAGCGGGACGAAGCGTACTGGCAGCAGGTTGCGCTCGTCGTAGCCGCCGTCGGCGCGCCTGGTGACGAGCTTCAGATACTGGATGTCGCCGCCGCCGACCGGGATCACCATCCTGCCGCCCGGCTTGAGCTGCTCGACGAGCGCCGGCAGCACGCGCGGCGCGGCGGCCGTGACCACGATGCCGTCGAACGGCGCCTTCTCGGGCCAGCCGCGGTAACCGTCGCCGATCTTGACCTCGACGTTCCCATACCCGAGCTCGGCCAGGCGCGCGGCGGCGGTTTTGCCCAGGCTGTCGATCAATTCGATGCTGTAGACCTGTTTCACGACCTCGGCGAGAACCGCCGCCTGATATCCGGAACCGGTGCCGACATCGAGAACGACGCTGTTGGAATCCACTTTCAAAAGATCTGTTGAAAGCGCGACGATGTACGGCTGCGAGATGGTCTGGCCGCTGCCGATCGGCAGCGGGTGGTTGCGGTACGCCAGCGCCGCCTGCGCGGCGGGAACGAGGCGGTGGCGCTCCACCTTGGCGAGCGCGGCGCGCACCGCGGGCGACATGCTGGCGAGGCCGGTTTCCGCGCGCGTGTCGGCGTACAGGGCGTCCACCTCCGAGACCATGCGCGCACGCAGGGACGAAAAATCCTGGGAATGGGTTTCTTCAATCAACAGAAACCCCAGAAGCAGGCGTGTTAACGCGCGCGTTTATTCTTCTCGATGAGCGCGTACGCGTTGTGGTTGTGGATCGACTCGAAGTTCTCGGATTCCACCACGTACGCTTCGATGCGCTCGTCCAGGTTGAGCACGGCAGCGACGTCGCGCACCATGTCCTCGACGAACTTCGGGTTGTCGTAGGCGCGCTCGGTGACGT
>Ga0070697_100001458_pt1 | contig 18012 bp, 14 predicted proteins | sample KBSK1501metaG_FD_65475 | JGI IMG/M metagenome (GOLD analysis project Ga0070697, IMG submission 65475) | Corn, switchgrass and miscanthus rhizosphere microbial communities from Kellogg Biological Station, Michigan, USA - KBS K1-50-1 metaG | ecosystem: Host-associated > Plants > Roots >... | reverse complement strand
GTAGCCCAGGCGGCTGCGATACCACTCCAGCGAGCGGGCCAGGTCGGTGACGGGCAGCTTGAGATGGTGGATACCGGCCAGGGTCGGCGCGCCGGCGCCAGAGTCGGTGCCTTGGTCGGTGCCTGGGTCGATTGCCGTCATGTCCCCCTCCAATGCAGTACATTTTTACTCGTTGCAGTTATACTGCAATACATGACTTCTGACGTCAACCCTGTTGGTGAGGGTGCAACCTTGCGGCAGGCGCAGACCGCGCTGACCGAGCAGCGCATCCTGGCCGCCGCCACCGAGTTGTTCCTCGCCGACGGCTACGTGGCCACCACGCTCGAGGTGGTGGCCCGGCGCGCCCGGGTGGCGGCGCGCACCGTGTACGTGCGGTTCGGCACCAAGGCGGCGCTGTTCAAGCGGGTGGTCGACGTGGCCATCGTGGGCGACACCGAACCGGTCGACGTGCTGAGCCGGGACTGGATGATCGAGGCCATGACCGCGCCGACGCTGGCCCGGCGGATCGCCGCCGGGGCCGCCGTCGGCCGGCAGATCATGGAGCGCACCGGGGCGCTGTTCGCCGTGGCCCAGCAGGCCGCCGCGGTCGAGCCGCTGATCGCCGGATACTGGCAGGAAGGCCGCGAGGGGTCCCGGCGCACGCAGCAGGTGTTCTGGACCCGGCTGGCCGACGACCTGCTGCTGCCCCCGGGCACCGACCTGGCCTGGCTCGTCGACACCGCCAGCGTCATCGCCGCCGCGGAGACCTACCTGCTGGTTACCCGCATGCTCGGCTGGGACCTGGACACCTACCAGGCCTGGGTCGCGGCCACCTGGACCCGGCTGCTGACCGGCCCCGGCGTTGCCGGAGACGCGGCTGGCCGGTCAGCGGTGGACGGCGGCGAGGAGGGCGGCGTAGGAGCGGACCAGGGCGGCGTGCTCTAGCGGGAGCAGCGGGCTGTCGGGCTGGCAGCCCTCGGCGACCCACTGGTCGGACAGGTCCATCGCCTGGGCCCGGTGGACCGCAGCCGGCCGGACCGCCTCCTCCGGCTCGCCGTAGAGGTAGCAGTAGAGCCGGATCAGCGACTCGACCAGATCGTCCGAGGTGGTGCCGGGCTCGTGCTGGACCTCACGGTGCACCCGCCACCAGTCGACCTCGAGTTCGGCCGCCTTGGCCGGGTTGGACGGCTCGCCGTAGGTGAGCCGCACCAGCGCGTAGAACCGGCGCATGCAGGCCCGGGCGCGCTTGGGGTGGTTGTCCGGATACGGCGCCCACAGCTGGTTGGCACGCAGCACGAGCCAGGCGCCGTGCAACGTCCGGAACCAGTCCATGCCGAAGCCCAGCCGGACCAGCCCGATCGAGGCCCGCAGGACCTGCGGCCACTTGCGCAGGTAATACCCCACCCAGGCCCGGTACTCCAGGTCGGCGAGGCGGACGGGATCGAAGGACCGCAGCCGCGTCGGCCTGCCCGTGCTGACCTTTCCAGTGCCCATGCGCTTTCCTCTCCCCTGTCCCGCCGGCATGAACTTGCCACTCACGGCACGCTCGTGTCAACTACCAGGAGAACCGGCAGCGGGCCACCGGGCGGTACGTGGTCAGGCCTGCTCCACCGGAGCTTCGGGCATCCGGCCCCATTCGGCCCACGAGCCGTCGTAGACGCGGACGCGGTCGCGGCCGAGCAGGTAGGTCAGGACGAACCAGGCAGTGCAGGCGCGGCCGCCGATCGTGCAGTACGTGATCAGCTCGTCCCCGCCGTCGAGGTCGGCGGCGGAGAAGATGCCGCGCAGGGCGGCGGCGTCCCGGAACGCCCCCCGCTCGTCGTCACCACGGGGCGGGGTGACGTGTCGACGCACAGACGGAAGATGTCGGGCCGGTTGTAGCGGGCTACGGCCACGGTTTGCAGATCGAGGTCTAGCACCAGGGTTTCTTCGCGTTCACGGACCGGCCCGGCCAGCACCGCGCCGTCCGGCGCTGCGATGACGGTGTTGCCCTCTGCCGCGGCGGTCAGAGCCGCGACCCGGTCGATGGTCGCGTCCCGGTCCATCAGCACGTAGGAGGCCTGGACGGCGGCCACTCGCAGGACTGACATCCCGATCACCTCACCCGGCGGCCGGAGGAACGGGTTCATCCGCGGCTGACACCGGTACCCTCGGGGTGGTGTCGACGACCAGGCGGAATACGTCGCTGCGGCTGTAGTGGCCGACGGGATCGAACTGCTGGCGGCTGGTCCGGGCCCGGGCCGTATCGATCTCGGCGCAGAGCACGCCTTCCTCGCCGGTCAGCGGGCCCGCCAGTATCTCTCCTTCCGGGCCGACGATGACGGTGTTGCCACGGGACAGCCAGTCACCGCTGTCGCCGTACAGGCCGTCGCGGCCGGGCAGGTCCGCGGGCAGGTCGGCGGCGCTGATGCAGGAGGTGACGCCGATTACGTAGGTGCGGCCCTCCCTGGCGATGTGCCGCAGGGTCGGCACCCAGACGTCGGAGTTGTCCCAGGTGGGCGCCAGGTAGACGTCGATGCCCTGGGCGTACAGGGCGGCCCGGGCCAGGGGCATGTAGTTCTCCCAGCAGATCAGCCCGCCGAGCCTGCCGAACCCGGTGTCGACGACCCGCAGGGTCGATCCGTCGCCCATCCCCCACACCAGGCGCTCGCCGCCGGTGGGCATGAGCTTGCGGTGCCGGGCGGCCAGCGTCCCGTCCGGGGCGAAGTGCAGCAGCGTGTTGTAGATGGTGGAATCCCGGTCGTCGCGCTCGTCCACGCCGACGGACAGCCAGATCCCGAGCCTGCCCGCCGTCTCGGCGAGCAGGTCGGTGGCCGGGGAGCCGACCACGACCGCCTGGTCGAACAGGCGGGCGTACAGGGCCGTGGCGTCGGCGTCCCACGGCCGGGTCCGCCACACCCAGTCCGGATAGCCGGGCACGAAGGCCTCGGGAAACGCGACCAGGCGGGCACCTTCCGCGGCCGCCTTTTCCGCCAGCGTCACCACCTTGGCGATCGTCTCGGCGCGGTCGAGCAGCACCGGGGCGGCCTGTACGGCCGCGACCTTTACCGGGTCCATGACGCCTCCAGGAGAAAACCGATCAGAAGGTCGTTGACGGCGGCCGGCTGCTCCATGTTGACCATGTGGCCGGCGCCGGCGACGACGTGGTAGGCGGCTCCGGGGATGCGCCGGGCGAGCACGGCCGCCATCTCGCGGAAGCCGGGCACGTCATGCTCTCCCACGGCGACCAGCGCCGGCACGGCGACGCCCTCGAGCACCTCGATGGGCTGCTGGGTCGGGCGGTGGGGGTCCTGGCCCAGCCAGTGCTGGCCGGGGTATCCCGCCACCATGGCCGCCAGCGCGGCAGCCAGGTTCGGCCGCTCGCGCGCGGCGGCGAACAGCGGGTGGGCCAGCCAGGCCTCGCGGCCCGCCAGCACCCCGGCCGCCTGGACCCGCCGGGTGACCTCGTCCATGGCCCGGGCTGACTCCGGGTCCCAGGGCACGCCGTCAAGCACCGCGTCCAGCAGCACCAGGCCGCGGATCCGGTCCGGGGCGGCCAGCGCGGCCTGCAGCGCCACCCGGCCGCCGAACGACAGGCCCGCCAGCACGGCCTCGCCGATGTCCAGGTGGTCCAGGAGCGCGACGAGGTCGCCCGCGTGAGTGTACGGGACGGCAGGGTCGAGCGGCCCGGAGGCGCCGAACCCGCGGCAGTCGTAGCGCACCACACGGAACCCGGACGCCAGCGCCCCGACCTGCGGATCCCACATGCGCATGTCCAGGCCGAACCCGTGGATGAGGACCATGACGGACCCGGTCCCGGCCACCTCGTAGACGAGCCGGGCGCCGGGGCGTTCCAGGACGGCGGTGACGCCGCCCGGTAGCTTCGCTTGATCGGTGATCATGCCTGCATGGTGGCTCGCGGCCGCGGACCGCGGCATCGGTGCACGCACCCAATCAGGGCGGGGGCGGGCTACCCATCTAGCCCGGCGGAATACCCAGTTAGCTGGCCCCGGCGCAGACCGGTCTTTACGAGCAGGCTCGCCACGTGCTTCTCGACCGTGCGCGGCGACAGGAACATCCGCTCCGCGATCTCCCGGTTGCCGAGGCCCTGGGCGACCAGCCTGAGCACGTCGGCCTCGCGTTCGGTCACGCCCAGCGCGCGCAGCGGGCCCGGCACGTCCCTGTCACCGGCCGGGCGCGGCACCGGCGCGCCGGCCCGGCGCAACAGGGCCCGGCAGGCGGCCGCCACCCGGTCGTCTCCGCGCGCGGCGAAGTACGCGGAGGCTTCCCGTAGCCAGGCGACCGGCTCGCCCCAGCCGTCGGCCAGCGCCGCCTCGGCGGCCAGGCGGCGCGCGTACTGCCGATACCAGGCCACCAGCGGGCCCATCTGCCGGTCGGCGGCGTCGAACGCCGACTCGGCGGCGGCCGTCCCGCCCTGGCGGCCGGCGCAGACCGCGTCGGCGTAGCCGATCAGGGCCGCGACCACCAGGTGCCTGGTGCCGTGGGCGGCGCGGACCCGGGCCGCGGCGGCGTCCGAGTCCCGGCCGAGCAGCGCGCCGAGCAGCGGCCAGAGCCCGAGGAACGGCGGCGCGATCGTCGCCGGGGAGCTCAGCAGCAGCCCCGCCCCGGTCGTCATCCGCGCGTGCGCCGCGCCGAGATCGCCGGCCAGCAGGCAGAACGTGGCCCGGCAGTGCCCCCAGGCGCAGCCGAGCACGTCCTGGTCGTCGGGGGCGAGCGCGACCGCCTCGGCGATCCGGTCTTCCATCGGACCTTCCTCACCGCGGATGGCGTGCGCGGTGGCCTCGAAGATCAGCGCCATCGGCAGCGTGGCCAGGTGGAAGCGGCGGGACGCGTCCGCCGACCGCCGGGCCGCTGCCAGGGCTTCGTCCGCGCGGAACTGCTTGTTCAGCCCGGCGGCGATCTGCAGGTCGAGCGTCGCGGTCAGGGCCAGCGCGCCCTGGGCCACGGCTAGCTCGCGCGCCTGCTCCAGCCGGCCCACGCTCTCGGTCCTGAGCTGGTCGATGGTGCCCAGCTCGTGCAGGGCCCGGAGCCGCCACAGCCGCAGTCCGTGCGCGGCGGCCAGGTCCGCGGCCCGGGCGAACGCCTGCTCGGCCGCCTCCAGGTCGCGCTGCCGGGCGACCCGGCCGATCACCTCGAGGGCCTCGCACGCCACCTCAGGCTGAGCCCTTTGACCTTCGTGGCCGCTCTCGGCGGCCCGCAGCGCGGCCCGGGCCAGCCGGTCCGCCTCCTCCAGGCGGCCCCGGCCGGCGGCGACCTGCGCCGCGCACGCGTCGATCTGAGCGGCGCTGGCGCCTGCCGACTCGCGGGCGACCTCGATGCTGGCGGCGGCCTCGGCCCACCGGGCGCCGGCGATAGCCGCCCGGGCGATTTCCAGGTGCAGGTGGGCCGCCCGCGGCGACGGCGGGCCCAGCCGGGCGAGCAGCATCCGGCCGGTCTCGATGGCCCGGTCGACCTGCCCGGACATGGCGAAGACCTCGGTCAGCGCCTCGTCGACGCTGGTCTGCAGCGCGGGGCCGACCAGGCCCCTGGCCCCAGTAAGCGTGTGCTCGGCGCTGGCCAGCGCACCGGCGGCCAGGTCGCGCCGCCCGGCCTCGAGCAGCAGCGCGCCGGCTCGGGCCGCGTCGCCGGCCCGCCCGGCCAGGTCGGCGGCCAGCGTGCACCACGCGCCCGGCAGGTCCGGGTGGGCCGCTTCCGCCGCCGCCAGAGCCTGGCCGGCCAGCATGGTCCGCTCCGGCGGCAGCAGCCCGGCCAGCACCGCCTCGTGGGTGAGCGCGTGCCGGAACCGGAAACCGTCCCGATTGGCCACGACGAGCTGCAGGCCGACGCCGTCGCGCAGCGCCGCGACCACGGCCGGGTCGGCCAGACCGGTGACCGGGCCGAGCAGCGTCCAGTCGAAACGGCGGCCCAGCACGGCGGCCGCGCCGATGACCCGGCGCGATTCCGCGCTCATGCCGTCCAGCCGCCGCCTGATCGCGTCGGCGAACGTGGCGGGCACCCCGGGAGCGCTCAGGTCGGCGGCGTGCCAGCGGCCGTCCCGCTCGGCCAGCGTCCCCTCCGCGATCAGTCCGGCCAGGACCTCCTCGACCAGGAACGGGATGCCCTCGGCCCGCCCGGCGACGAATTCGTGCACCGCGGCCGGCAGGTCGGCGGCGTCCAGGCAGGCGCGGGTCATGTCGGCCATCGCCGCCGGGCCAAGGCGGCCTAGCGACAGCAGGGCGGCGGATCCGCGGGCCGCGAGCGCGCTGGCCAGCGCGGCGGCTTCGCCGCCCTGTTCATATCCGGCCTCCCGGAGGGTGACGAGGCACAGCACCCGTTCGGCGGTCAGGTTGTCGGCGAGGTACTCGAGCAGCGCCAGCGTCTCCTGGTCGGCCCAGTGCAGGTCCTCCAGGACGAGCACGCAGCCGGCCTGTGGGGCCAGGGCGCGCAGCAGCCGCAGTACCGCCTCGCCGAGGAAGACCGGCGACTCCTCGCCCGGCACCGGCTGCGGGGGCCGCCACTCCGGAATGAGCCGCCCGAGCACCGGCCGGAACGGGCCGAGCTCCTGGCTGGACGGAAGGCGGCCCGCTCGTCCGGCCGAGGTCAGCGCCTCGGCGAACGGCCGGAACGGCGTGGGCGCGCCGCCGGCCACGGCCCGGCCGGCCAGGACCGCCAGGCCGCTCTCGCCCGCTGTGCGCGTGACCTCCCGGATCAGCCGCGACTTACCGATGCCGGCCTCGCCGACCAGGAACACCGTGCTACCGCGGCCCGTTCCGGCCGCCGTCAGGGCGGCCCGCAGCCGACGGGCTTCCTCGTCCCGCCCGACCAGGACCGGGCACAGCACCTGCGGCACAGGATCAGTATCGGCCCGGCGGCCGGGCTTGGCCCATACGAGGTAGTCAGCGGTTGCTTCGCGCCGACTCGGGTTCGCCGGCCGGGCCGGGCGACCACGCCAGCGGTGCCTGGTACATACGTGCATCGTGAGGCGATCGGCGGCCGAAATAACGGGCTCTGTCGCATATCTCGGGATGGTTACGGCTGCCGCGCCAGCCGGGCAGTGGGGGCTGGGGCACACAACCCCCGCTAGATGGGGGCAGGGGCATACAACCCCCGTACCGCGTACCGCCGGACGTAACGAGTGGTGCTTGTGAGGCAGGTGAGGACTGTCGGCGGCCCGGCGGACGTTATCGTCCCGAGATTTGCGCCAGAGCCAAATAACGTGGTGGATTCGGGCTATGCGGTTTATCCGGTGCACTGGGATACCCCGAAACAACCACGAAGCCCGAATCAACCACGTTAGACCAAGATCACCGCGCTGACGCGCGAGTGGTGCGGGAGAGACTGGCGGGACTGACGCGTTGGCTGGCCGCTGACCCGACGAGCCATCCACGCGGCGCGGCCAGCAGGGCTGTCCAGGTGGCCAGCCACAGCCGACCCGCCGTACTCATCCAAATCAAGGATTACTCATCGAGCTGAGCGCGTGACGGAGCCAGCGCAGGAGCTCGGCGAAGTCGGCGTCGATGACGGACTGGTCGTGCTGGCGGAACCGGCCGCTGGCCTCGCTGGCGGCGAAGCCGAGGACGGCCGTGCCGATCAGGCGCTCGGCCCGGGCGACCTCGGCCTCGGGCAGGCCGCCCTCGCGCAGCGCGGCCTGCACCGCGTCGCGGACCACGCGGGCCGCGGGGGTGACGGCCGGCCTGGTCAGCAGCAGCGGGAAGACGGCGGGATGGCGGCGGGCCGAGTCCCTGATCCCGTCGGCCAGCGCGGTCAGGCGCTCGTCCCACTCGCCCTCGGCCCGGGGCAGCTGGTACTCGGTGAGCAGCACCTCGACCAGCCCGTCGAGCAGGGCGTTCTTGTCGTCCACGTGCCGGTACAGCGCCATCGGCGTGACCTGCAGGCGCCTGGCCACCGCGTGCATGGTGACCGCGTCCAGGCCCTGCTCGTCGGCCAGCCGCAGCGCGGCGTCCAGCACCGCCTCGCGGCTGATCTGCGGCGCACGTCCCACGGCGGACATCCTTCCATGGCAGCTCTCGCCAAGATAAGTATATGATGTATGCTTACATTATATACTAATGATGCACCCAGGGCTTGGGTGTGCGGTGGAGCCGGGCGCCCGAGGAGGGCGCGCGGAGACTCGGAGGCGGTCATGCTGATTCTGCTGAGCGACGGGGCCGGGCTGACCGCCCGGCAGTGCGCGACCGTGCTGGCCCGGGCCGGCCATCGGGTCGAGGCGCTGTCCCCCGCCGGGCTGTGCCTGTGCCGGATGACCCGGCACGTGCGGAAAGTACACGACGTCCCGGCCCTCGGCCGCGACCCGTTCGGCTGGCTGGAGGCCGCCCTAGACGTCGCCGCGCGGCGTGGCGCCGACGTGCTGCTGCCGGTGCAGGAGCAGGCCGCGGTCATGGCGCTGTACCGGGACCGGATCGAGGCTGCGGGGCTGGCCACCGCGGTGCCGGACTTCGCCGCGCTGGCCCAGGTGCAGGACAAGGTGTCGGCGTTTCGGACGCTGGCCCGGGCCGGGGTGCCGCAGCCGCCCGCGGTGGTGGCGGCCAGCGTGGCCGAGATCGAGGCGGCCGGGGCCGAATTGGCCGGGGCAGGGCAGGCCGGGGCAGGGCAGGCCGGGGCAGGGCAGGCCGGGGCAGGGCAGGCGAGGGCCGGGCAGGCCGGGTGGCCGCTGTTCGTGAAGATGCCGATCGGCACGGCCTCGGCGGGGGTGCGCCGGGCTGGCTCGCCGGACCAGCTGCGGCAGGTCGCCGGGGACTACGAGCGGCTCGGGGCACTGAGACCGGACGGCGTGCTGGTGCAGCAGCACGTGGCCGGGCCGCTGGCCATGGTCCAGGCCATCTTCGCCCGCGGTGAGCTCGTCGCGTTCCACGCCTGCGAACGGGTCCGCGAGGGCGCCGCGGGCGGGGCCAGCCACAAGCTCGGCCTGGACCTGCCGGAGGCGCGGGAGCACATGGCCGCGCTGGGCGCGTTCCTTGACTGGCACGGCGCGCTGTCCGCGGACGTGATCCTCGGCCCGGACGGCCCGCGGTTCATCGACATCAACCCGCGGCTCGTCGAGCCGGTCAACGCCCTGGCCCGCGGCGTCGACCTGGCCGGGGCACTGGTCGAGGTGGCCAGGCATGGTTCGGGCCGCGCGCAGCCGGCGGCCGTGCCTGGGGCGCGGACCCATCAGCTGCTGCTTGCGGTGCTCGGCGCGGCCCAGCAGGGCGGCCGGCGGGACGTGGCGCGCGAGCTGGTACATGCGGTGCTGCACCGCGGCGAGTACCGGGGCAGCCGGGAGGAGCTGACCCCGGGACGCGGCGACCCGCTGGCTCCGCTGCCCGTCACGGTCACCGCGCTGGCCACACTGATCCGGCCGGCTGCGTGGCGGCACTTCGTCGGGGGCAGTGCCGGCGCGTACTCGCTCACCCCGGCCGCCTGGCGGCAGATCTGCCAGGCAGCGGACGGCGGCCCGGGCGCGGGTACGCCCGGGCTGCCGTCCAGCGAGAGCGAGGTCAGCCGCCGCTGACCAGCTGTACTCCGGAAATCGTGCCCTGCGCTGTCTGCAGCGCCGAGCTCACCGACGAGGTGCCGGTGATCGCGGCCTGGATCGCGGTCCAGATGGCCTGCGACACCTTCGGGTAGTTGACGCCGTACTCCTTGGTCCGCGACCGGGCGGTCTGGGTCTCCTGGGCGAAGACGGTGTACTCCGGCCCGCCCTTGAGGAACTGCGCGGTCACCGCGGGCTTGCTCGGCAGGTAGTACATCAGCGAGGTGACGTGCTCCATGGTGGACGTCTGCTGCATGCCCTCCGTCCACTCCCAGGCGAGCTTCTGCTGCTCGGTAGAGCCGCCGGTGCCGAGGTCGATGGTCTCCCCGCCGAGCGGCGCGATCACGGTCTGGCCGGCCTTGTCTGTGGGGATGGGCACGATGCCGAACTGGTAGTTGTACTTCCAGCCGTGCTGGTTGAGCTCGGGGAAGATCCACGGGCCATTGACCATCATCGCGGCGTGCCCCTGCATGAACTGCTGGGTCAGGTCGGGGTCCTGTCCCCAGTTCAGCACGGACTTCGAGGCTGAACCGTCCTTGACCATGTTGACCCAGAGCTGCAGGGCCGACGAGAACGGGGGCGTGTCCACCTTGGTCAGGCTGGCCCCGTTGCTCCAGAAGAACGGCTCGAGCTGCCACGTGGACTGCTCGTCAGCGGTGGCGTCGAAGGCCATTCCGTACACCGGGGGCTTGGTCAGCTTCTTGGCGTCGGCGGCCAGCTCGTCCCAGGTCGTGGGCGGCGGGAGGCCGGCCGCAGCGAGCATCGCCTTGTTGTAGAACAGGCCCACCGAGTTCGTACCGATCGGATAGCAGTACTGCTTGCCCTGGTAGGTGCACTCACTGATCGCGCCGGGGTAGTAGCCGCTGGTGGTGAAGCCGGGCAGGTCGTTGAACGGGCGCAGCTGCCCGGTGGCCGCGACCTGCGGCACGTTCGGGTTGTCGAGCAGGACGAGGTTCGGCATGTCGCCGGCGCTCGCGTCCTGCAGGACCTTGGTGATCAGGTTCGCGTAGGAGACCGCCGTCCGCTGCACGGTAACACCGGGATGGTCGGCTTCGAACTTCTTGTTGTACCAGTTCAGCGCCGCGTTGCCGCCACTGGAGGTGAAGTAGTCGAGTTCGGTGATCGTGGTCTTGGCGTTGCTGCTGCCGCCGCTGCTACTGCCGCCCGACGACGAGCAGCCCGCGACGGCCAGGGCCAGCACGACCCCGCAGGCCGACGCGACCCGCCACCGGGTTCTGCGTCTGAATGGCATGTCTGGCGCGCGCATAGTTTCCTCCAGGTTGTGTGAAATGGCGGGGCGGCTTATCCCTTGACTGAGCCGACCGTGAGGCCGGCCGCGATATATCGTTGGGCGGCGATGAGCATCATGGCCGCGGGCAGAATGGCGAAGACGGCGAGCGCCATCGCCGCCCCCAGATCCTCGGAGAACACTCCGATGTAGTTGTAGATGCTGAGGGTGATCGGCTGGACGGTGCTCCCGTTCAGCAGGGTGAGCGCGAATATGAAGTCACCCCAGCCGTTCAGGAACGCGAAAAGCGCGACGGTGATGATGGCCGACCGGCTCATCGGCAGGACCACCCGGACGAACGTGCCCCATTCGGTGGCGCCGTCCACCCGGGCGGCCTGCAGGACGTCGGCCGGCAGGCCGAGCATGAACGCGCGCATGACCAGGATGCTGAACGGCACCGCGTAGCTCGCGTCGGCCAGGATCAGGCCCGGATAGGAGTTCAGCAGGTGGAGCTTGTGGTAGACGACGAACAGGCTGTTAGCGATCACAATTGACGGCAGGATCTGCGCGACCAGCAGCGACGCGACGATCGCCACGGTGACCCGGAAGCGGTAGCGGGCCAGCGCGTGCGCGGCAGGCAGCGCGATGGCCAGGGTGAGGATCGCGGTGGCCACGCCGATGATCAGGCTGCTGACGATGTGGCCGCCCTGGGTCGAGATGACGTTCCGGTAGTTGGCGAACGTCGGGGTGGGCGGGAAGAAGTTGTAATGCGTGCCCAGCAGCTGGGCATTGTTCTCGAACGAGCCGACGATGACCGCGTAGACCGGGAACAGCAGTATCGCCAGCGCGACCAGCGCGGTGATCCCGGCCAGCCATGGCGTGAATTTCCGCTGCCTGCCCATATCAGCCCTGCCTCAGTGAATCGCGGTTGAGCCTGATGTAAATCGGCGCGACCAGCAGGGCGATGACGAGGAGCACCGTATTGAGGGCGGCGCCGGCGCCGTAATCGAACTGCTGGAAGGACAGGTTGTACGCCCAGGTGGCTATCAGCTGGGTGCTATTGGCGGGACCGCCCTGGGTCAGGCTGATGACGATGTCGAAGACCTTGACCGTGAACACGAAGCCGAGGACGAAGGTGACCTCGATCACCGGCCTGATGACCGGCAGCGTGACCCGGACCAGGCACTGCCAGGGCCCCGCGCCGTCGATCATCGCCGCCTCCTTGAGCTCGGGCGGCACGTCCTGCAGGGCGCTGAACAGCAGCACGGTGAAGAACGGCACGCCGAGCCAGATGTTGGTGATGAGCACGGTCACGTACGCCCAGCCGGGCGACAGCAGGTAGCCGATGGGCTGGTTGATCAGGTGCACGTCAAGCAGGACCTGGTTGACCGCGCCGGCCTCGAGCTGGAACAGGAACCTGAAGATGAAGCCGGTGACCAGGAACGGCAGCAGCCAGGGGACGATGACCAGGGACCGGGCCAGCTTGTTCAGCGGGAACCTCAGGTTGAACAGCAGCGCCAGGCCGAAGCCGATCAGGAACTGGAAGAGCAGCGAGAGCACGGTGAACGTCAGGGTGCGGACCAGGGCGCTCTGCGTGATCGACTGCAGCAGGGTGAGCTTGTAGTTGGTTATGCCGGCCCACGGCGCGAACAGGCTGGCGATGGTGGCCGGGGTGGTCACCTCGAAGCTGAGGATCAGGTTGTAGACGACCGGCACCACGAACGCGAACAGCACGTACAGGGCCGCCGGGAGCAGGAACGCCAGCCGGGCGGCCCGGCGGTAGCGAGCCCTGAGGTCGCGGCGGGACGCGCCGCGCGCGCTCCGGGGCGGCCCGGGCGCACCGGCCGGGCGCGACCCGGAGGGTGATTCGGCGCGGACGCTGGGGGCGGCGGGGTTCAAGCTGGCTCACCCCCGGCGGGACCCTGCTGGTTTCGGGGGGGACTACCCCCCCGAGCCCCCCTGGCGGGCCCGATGGACCCGGGCGGGCCGAACGGCTCGATGCGGCCGCGCACGTACACCGGAATGAGCTCAAGCGGGGCTGGCGCGGTAACCCACTGGCCGCCGGCGGCCGGCGCGCCGGTCCACGCGTCCCGCCAGTCGGCGCCGGCCGGCAGGTACACGTCCCGTTCCCTGGCGCCCTCGGTGACCACCGGGGCGACGAGGATGTCGCTGCCGAACAGGAACTGGTCCTGGATCTGGTAGCAGGCCGGGTCCGCGGGGAAGTCGAGGAACAGCGGGCGCATCGGCGGCAGGCCGGTCTCGTGCGCCACCGTCATCTGCTCCATCACGTACGGCCGCAGCCGCTCCCGCAGGAACAGCAGGTGGCGGATGATCTCGTACTCGGTCTCGCCGAACGACCACACCTCGTTGGCCGCGCCGGTCTGCTCCGAGCCCACCAGGGTGCCCGGCTGGCGGATCCCGTGCAGCCGGAAGACCGGGCAGAACACGCCGAACTGGAACCAGCGGACGATGAGCTCGCGGAACGACGGTGAGTTGATGTCGCCCTTGGAGAACCCGCCGATGTCGGTGGTCCACCACGGGATGCCGGACAGGCCCATGTTCAGCCCGGCCGGGATCTGCCTGCGCAGGTCCTCGAAGGTGGAGTCGATGTCGCCGGACCAGACCAGGGCGCCGTAACGCTGGCTGCCGGCCCAGGCGGACCGGCACAGCAGCACGATCTCCTGCTCGCCCTCGGCCTGCATGCCCTCGTAGAAGCCGCGGGCATGCAGCATCGGATAGGCGTTGCCGACCTCGAGGCCAGGACCGATGTGGTAGCGGAGGTTTTCCGGCTGCTCGGGCACGAGCTCCGGCTCGCAGGCGTCCAGCCACCAGGTCCTGATGCCGAACTTCAGGTAGTTGTCCCTGACCTTGGACCAGATGTAGTCCCTGGCCCGGGGGTTGGTCGCGTCGTAGAAGCTCATCGGCACCCGGACGGCCGAGCCCCGATCCCAGCTGGCCAGCTGGAACCCGAGGCCGTGCTCGTTGGCGACCAGGTAGCCCAGCTCGTTCATCTCGGCGTAGTTCTCACTGGCCGGGTTGACCGTGGGCCAGACGGAGACCATCAGGTTGATGCCGAGCTGCTCCAGCTCGGCCACCATGGCGGCCGGGTCGGGCCACTCGTCCGGGTCGAACTTCCAGTCGCCCTGCCGGGTCCAGTGGAAGTAGTCGATCACGATCACCGACAGCGGCAGACCGCGGCGCTTGTACTCGCGCGCCACGTTCAGCAGCTCGTCCTGGGTCTTGTAGCGGAGCTTGCACTGCCAGAACCCCGACGCCCACCCGGGCAGCATCGGCGCCCGGCCGGCTGCCTCGCCGTAGGCGCGGATCAGCGCGGCGGGCTCGTCCGCGGCGGTGATCCAGTAGTCCCACTGGCGGGTGCTCTCGGACACCCACCGGGTGGCGGTCGCGCCGAGCTCGACCCGGCCGATCCCGGGGTGGTTCCACAGGAAGCCGTAGCCGTGGCTGGACACCAGGAACGGGATGGAGACCTCGGTGTTGCGCTGGATCAGCTCGACGACCGCACCCTTCTGGTCGAGTCGGCCGTGCTGGTGCTGGCCGAGCCCGTAGAAGCGCTCCCCGTCGCGGGCCTCGAAGGTCACCTCGAACCGGTGCATGCCCCCGCCTACGGGCCTGTACCGGCGCGTCGGCGGCCCGGTGAAGTGAGCGGTGGTCTCGGCCAGGAGCTCGTCGCCGGAGGCGCGCAGGAACCTGAGCTGTCCCGAGGCGGAGATCTCGGCGGTCAGGCCGCCGTTGGCGATGCGCGCCGAGCCGGCCCCGATCTCGATCGCGGCCGGAGCCGCCGTGCCGGTCTCGAGAGCGCCGGTCTCGAGAGTGCCGGACTGGAGGGGGATCAGCGCTCCGGGCAGGTCGTCGCGGATCTTCTCCCAGACCGTCCCGCGCACCCGGAGGCTGTCCGGCCCCCACGGCTCGATGCGGACGATCTCATGCCCGCCCCGCCACTCGAGGGCCTGGTCGGCATGCGTGAAGACACCCATGTATCAAAGCTCCCTTTGGCCGGCTGGGTCGGCGTCTTAGGCAAAGCTTTTCCAAACCGGATGCTAGAACCGCCCTGTTCCAATCGTCAAGGTTTAGCAGTACTTTTCACTGGATAAGTCATCGTGGCGGAGTCCGGTAAGGAAACTTCACAAGTCATGTTTTCCTAACTTATACTCAGGCAGGCCACCGACCGGAGGGAGGCGACCGCGATGCCTCCTGGCAAGAACCCCGCGACCATCAGCGACGTGGCCCGCCTGGCCGGGGTCTCGCCGGGCACGGCGTCCAAGGCGCTCAACGGCCGCGGCGCCCTGTCCCTCAGCACCGTCCGGCGCATCCAGCAGGCGGCCGAGCAGCTCGGCTACCAGCCGAACGCGCTGGCCCGCGGCCTGCTCACCGGCCGCAGCTTCACGGTCGGCCTGATCACCACCGACAGCTTCGGCCGGTTCAGCATCCCGGTCATGCAGGGCGCGGAGGACGCGCTCGGCCCCGGGCGCATCTCGGTGTTCCTGTGCGACAGCCGAGACGACCTGATCAGGGAGCAGCACTACCTGAGCACGCTGCTCGAGCGCCGGGTCGACGGCATCATCGTGACCGGCCGGCGCCAGGATCCCAGGGAGCCGATCGGCAGCGACATCCCGGTCCCCGTCGTCTACGCGATGACCTCCTCCACCAGCCCCCGGGACCTCTCCCTCGTCCCCGACGACGCCGAAGGCGGCGCGATCGCAGTGCGCCACCTGCTGAGCACGGGGCGGACCAGGATCGGCCACGTGACCGGCCCGATGTCGTTTGCCGCGTCCCGGCTGCGCGCCCAGGGTGCGGAACAGACCCTGGCCGACGCCGGGCTCGAACTGGCCGCGGGCGGGGCCATGTACGGCGAGTGGACCGAGGAGTGGGGCCGGCAGGCGACCGACGGGCTGCTCCGGGCGGCGCCCGACCTGGACGCCGTCTTCTGCGGCAACGACCAGATCGCCCGGGGCGTGGCCGACGCCGTGCGCGAAGCGGGCAAGCGCGTGCCCGAGGACATCGCGCTGGTCGGCTTCGACAACTGGGAGGTCATCGCCGCCGCCTGCAGGCCCCCGCTGACCACGGTCGACATGAACCTGCGCGAGCTCGGCCGGACCGCGGGCGAGGAACTGCTCAGCGCGATCGAGGGCCGGCCGAGCTCGGGCCTGCGGCGGCTGCCGTGCAGCCTGGTGCTCAGGGAATCGAGCCGCCCGCGCCAGGCCCCGACCAGGCAAGCAGAAGGCCAGCCCGTCAGCGCTTGAGGGGGGGCCAGGGGCGGCAAACCGGGCCCGTTCGGACCATACTGACCGTGACCGCGGCCACGGTGGCCCTAAGCCATGCTCATTCGTCGAGGGCGGCGGCGTCGGCCGGGACGTCGACGGAGTAGGACCTGAGGATCTCCAGCGGGATGATCTCGAGCGCCCGCTGGTGGGTCGAGGCCAGCACCACCGGCGCGGCGGCGCCGTCCCGGTGCGCCTGCAGCCAGTTGGCCGCGGTCACGCACCACCGGTCCCCCGGTACCAGCCCGGGGAAACGGAACTGGGGCATCGGGGTGGACAGGTCGTTGCCGATCCGGCGCTGGTGGTCGAGGAACTCCGCGGTCACCACCGCGCAGACGGTGTGGCTGCCCAGGTCCTCGGGGCCGGTCGTGCAGCATCCGTCCCGGTAGAATCCGGTGAGCGGATCGGTTCCACATGGCTCGAGCTCGCCGCCGAGCACATTACGGTCCATGCATGCAGTATCCGCACCGCGCACGCCCGTTCGCAAGATCACTCCCGGGCTTCGGGGGTGCCTGGACAGGTTCGGCCGGGCCGCTTAGTCTTGACTGTATGGTCAGTCAAGATTTTCTGGTCGGGTCTGATACTGCTCTCCCTGCGGCTCTCCCGGCGGCTCTCCCCGCGGCTTTCCCCCCGGCGCCGCTCGACCGCGGTGAGCTGGAGCTGGCGCTGCGTCCGTTCGGCGAGAGCCGGATGCTGCCGCGGGCGGCGTACGTGGACCCGGCCGTGTTCGGCTGGGAGCAGCGGCACTTCTTCGGCGGCGGCTGGATGTGCGTGGCGCGCAGCGATCAGCTGCCTTCGCCCGGGGACCAGCGGGCCGAGGCCACCGGCCAGGGCGGCGTGCTGCTGGTCCGCGGCGAGGACCGCGAGGTGCGGGCGTTCGCGAACAGCTGCCGGCACCGCGGCCACGAGCTGCTCCCGTGCGGGCAGAGCGCCCGCGACAAGGTGATCATCTGCCCGTACCACGCCTGGACGTACTCGCTGTCGGGCTCGCTGCGGGCCGCGGCCGGCTTCCGGAAAGTACCCGGCTTCGACTTCGGCGAGTGGGGCCTGGCCCCGCTGCCGGTGGCCGAGTGGCACGGGCTTGTGTTCGTGGACGGTTCCGGCGGCGCGGCCGGGTCGCTGACCGAGGCGCTGGCCAAGCTGGACGAGCTGGTCGCGCCCTACGAGCCGGAGCGGCTGGTGACCGCCGGAGAGCACCGCTACGACGCCGCGGCGAACTGGAAGACGCTCACCGAGAACTACCACGAGTGCTACCACTGCCCGTCCATCCACCCCGAGCTGTGCCGGGTCAGCCCGCCCAAGAGCGGGGAGAACTACGCCGCCGACGGCGCCTGGATCGGCGGCTGGATGGACCTGCGCGACGGCATGGAGACGATGTCGCTGACCGGATCGAGCGGCGGCGTGCCCTTGCGCGGGCTGGACGCGCAGGGGCTGCGCACGGTCATCTACGTCAACATCTTCCCGAACGTGCTGCTCAGCCTGCACCCGGACTACGTGATGACGCACCGGCTGATCCCCGTCGCCGCGGACCGGACCACGATCGAGTGCACCTGGGCGTTCGCGCCCGAGGCGGTGGCCAGCGATGGCTTCGATCCCCGCTACGCGGTGGACTTCTGGGACATCACCAACAAGCAGGACTGGTCCGCGTGCGAGTCGGTACAGCGGGGCCTGGCCTCGCCGCACGCCTCCCCCGGGCCGCTGTCCCCCGCCGAGGACGCGGTGTACTCCTACGTGACCAGCATCGCCCGGGGCTACCTGGGGCAATCCGTGTGGAACCCGGTACCGTAAGCATCGTGACGATATTTGACATACCGGTTAAGACCCTGGGCGGCGAGGACTCCTCGCTCGGCGCGACCGCGCCCGGCGCGGCGCTGCTCGTGGTGAACGTGGCGTCGCAGTGCGGGCTGACCCCGCAGTACACCGCCCTGGAGAAGCTGCACGAGCAGTTCGCCTCGCGCGGGCTGACGGTGGTGGGCTTCCCGTGCAACCAGTTCGGCGGGCAGGAGCCGGGCACG
>Ga0070697_100001457_pt1 | contig 18017 bp, 18 predicted proteins | sample KBSK1501metaG_FD_65475 | JGI IMG/M metagenome (GOLD analysis project Ga0070697, IMG submission 65475) | Corn, switchgrass and miscanthus rhizosphere microbial communities from Kellogg Biological Station, Michigan, USA - KBS K1-50-1 metaG | ecosystem: Host-associated > Plants > Roots >... | reverse complement strand
GTTTGTAGGCGGTTCTGCCGAGCGCCGTCCTAAGATGCAGTCGCTGGTGGACTGGGAATGACCACGGCGGATCTCGTATTCGGCGGTTGTCTCCTGATCGGGGGCGGCCTCCTACTGCTGACCCTGATCTTCGACGACCTTTTGGGCGGTTTCCTGAACGCCTTCCACTTCGGCCTCGACCTGGGTGGCGTCTCGCCGACCCCGGTGCTGCTCGGCTTCGTCGCCATGTTCGGCGTGGGCGGGCTGCTGGGAATCCATGGATTCGGCATCGGCGTGGGCTTGGCCACTCTGGTCGGGGTGGTCGCCGGGGTGATCGGGGCCGGCGTGGTCCTGATGGCCTTCCGGTTCCTCCGCCAGGCGGAGTCGACTGACACCTTCAGCCTCGAGGACATGGTGGGCTCGACGGGCCGCGTTTCGGTGGGGATCCCTGCCAACCGCTTCGGAAGTGTCCTCATCAGCTTCGCCGGCGCGTCACACAACATGACCGCCACCGCGGACGCCGAGATACCGGCCGGTCGCGTGGTCAAGGTCGTGGCCGTCGCCGGGACCAATCTGGTCGTAGCCCCCACATCCCCGGTTAGCACTTAAGGAGCACCGTCCGATGCCTGACTTTGTGACATCAACACCATTCCTCGTCGTGACCGGCGTGGTCATCCTCATCCTCCTCATCGCTTTCGTGTCCAGCCGTTACCACGTTGCCGGCGCAAACGAAGCTCTGATCGTCGCCGGCTCGCGCGGCGCCAAGGTGCGCGACGAGCGCGGCCAGGTTGTGGCGAGCCCGGGCGACAAGGGCGTCAAGGTGGTGGTCGGCGGGGGCACGTTCGTGCGGCCGCTGCTCGACCGTGTCGGCAAGCTGAAGCTGACGGCGCGTCAGATCAGTGTCCAGCTCGCCGACGCCGTGACGAGCCAGGGCATCAAGGTTCAGGTGCAGGGCGTGGCCACGTTCAAGATCGGCCGCGACGTCGAATCGCTGCGCAACGCGGCGGAGAGATTCCTCGACGCCAAGCCCGAGCAGGTGGACTCGATCGTGAAAAACGTCCTCGAGGGATCGCTGCGGTCGATCGTCGGTACGCTGACGATCGAAGAGCTCATCCGCGACCGCCAGAAGCTCCTGCAGCAGGTACAGGACGCGGCCAAGGGTGACCTAGCGACGAGTGGGCTTCAGATCGACGCCTTCACCATCCAGAGCTTCTCCGACGAATCGAACTACATCGAGCTGCTTGGCCAGCAGAGCGTCGCCACGGTGTCCCGTGACGCCCGCATGGCAAAGGCCTCGACTGACCAGGAGGCCGCGGTGCGGGAGGCGGAGGCCCAGCAGATCAAGATCAACGCGGCTCGCGACGTCTCACTTCGCGAGGCCGAGACAAGGACTCAGGTCCAGGCCGCCCAGGCGCGCGCCGACCAGTCTGGGCCACTGGCCCAGGCAGAGGCGACCCAAGAGGTCGTTCGCAAGCAAACCGAGCTCGCCCAACTCGAGGCGGACCGCAAAGAGAAGGAGTTGCTCTCCACCACCGTCAAGCCAGCGGCGGCGGAGGCACAGGCCGTGATCGCGCGAGCGGAAGGCCAGAAGCGAGCGCGCATCGCGTCCGCCGAAGCGGATGCCGAGACGACGCGACTGGAAGGTGGGGCGGAGGCGCAGATCGTCCTCACCAAGGGTGAAGCCGAGGCCAAAGCGCTTGCGATGCGCGCGGACGCTTACAAGCAGTTCAACGAGGCGGCCATCATTCAGACCGTGCTCGCCGCACTTCCGGATATCGTCCGTGCCGCCGCGGAGCCGATGAGCCACATCGACTCGCTGACCGTGATGAGCGCCGACGGCGCATCCGACATCGTGAAGAACGCAACCCGAGCCATGATCGAATCGACCACTGCCATCAAGGGCTTGACCGGACTTGACGTGCCGAGCCTGGTCGGTGGCGCTCTGGGCCGCGGTTTCGGCGAGAAGCTGCGCACGGGCGAGGGCAACGGGGACGCTTCTCGCGAGTCGGCGACCGACCGCATAAGCCAGATCGCCGGCGAGGGGTTGGCGACCCTCAAGGCTCGTGCCGCCGCCGCCGCCGCATCCACGGAAGCTGCCGCCGAGGAAGTCGAGGCCAAGGTGGATGCCGCGGCCGACAAGGTCCAGGCCGCCGCGGACCAGACAGCCGCTGCCGTACAGAAGGCAGCTTCGGTCACCGCGCCGAAGGTGGCGGCAGCCGCCAAGGCGGCACCCACGGAGGGCAACCTCGTGCAGTGGGCCAAGTGGTTGGCGGATCAGCTGCGCCGCGTGCCAGACATCCAGGTTTACGACGCCCTTCGACTTGCCGATCTCGAATCCAGGGGTCCCGTCGCCGCGCGCGGCGTGTGGGCTACCGCCAAACAGGTCCTGGCCAAGGAGTACGGCACGGTCACGATCGGCGAGCTTCTAAAGCGGTTCTAGCCAAAAGAAGGGAAGCCCGCTTGCGCGAGCTTCCCAGGCTGGGGTGGGGGCGTGGAGTCAAGATTCAGTGGCCGGTTTGATCGACCGCCGATATAGTACCACCGAGCCGCGCCGTCCACAAGATATAGACACCTGGGGATAAGTTTGAAGTTACCGCTTCCGCTCGACATGGAACCGATGCTCTCCGCGATCTCCGATTCGGGGATTCCCAAGGGAGATGGCTGGGAGTACGAGCCCAAGTGGGACGGCTTTCGCACGCTAGTTTTCCGCGACGGGGAAGAGGTTGCCTTGATGAGCCGGGGGGGCCGGGCGATGACCCGGTACTTCCCCGAGGTCCTGCCCGCCTTGAGAAAGCTGGGTCCGTCGAAGCTCGTCCTGGATGGCGAGCTCGTCGTCGTGGGGGCCAACGGCCTCGACTTCGGCGCGCTTCAGCAGCGCGTCCATCCAGCGGAGTCGCGCGTTCGCATGCTGAGCGAGGTCACGCCGGCGTGGTTCATTGCCTTCGACCTGCTCGCGGAGGGAGCGGACGACCTGCGCAAGCAGCCCCTCGGCGAACGGCGCGCGCGGCTCGAGAAGCTGCTCCGAGGCGTGAAGCAGCCGATCTTTCTGACTCCTTACACGCGCAACCCGAAAACGGCCGAAGAGTGGTTCGACAAGTTCGAGGGAGCCGGGCTCGACGGCGTGATCGCCAAGGCATGGGATGGAACCTACCTGCCCGGCAAGCGGCAGTGGGTGAAGATCAAGCACAAGCGAACCGCGGACTGCGTGGTCATCGGTTGGCGGAAGACGAGCGACGGCTCAACCCTGGGAGCCTTGCTTCTCGGGCTGTACGACAAGAAGGGAAACATCCACTACGTCGGTCACACGTCATCGTTCAGCGCCGCCGAGCGCAAGGAGCTGATCAAGAAGCTCAAGCCACTGGAGACCGAGATCCCCGAGGAGGAGTGGAAAGCGAACCCCGGCCGCATGCCTGGGGGGCTCAGCCGCTGGTCACGAGGCAAAGACACCGAGTGGGTGGCCGTGCGTCCCGAGCTTGTCTGCGAGGTCACGTACGACAAGCTCGAGGCGGGCGAGCGCTTCCGCCACGCGACTGGTTTCCTTCGCTGGCGAACTGACAAGCCGCCGAAGAAGTGCGGGTTCGATCAGATCGCTTCAGCGGCCGAGTTCGACGTGCGAGGGATCTTCCGGAGCAAGTAGCAAGGGCCGCGCGCCGGGCCCGCCAGGACCGTAATACCTCATCGCCGCGCGGCCGAGCCCGGTGACGGCGACCCAGTCGAAGCCGGCGCCGATACCAACACCGACCCCAAGTGGCACCACTCGCGCGGCGACCTTGGCCGCGCCAGTGGTCGCGAAGCGGCTGAGGATGCGCGTCACAAAACGTCCGCCACCATGGACCAAAAGGAGGCTGGGCACGTGTCGAAACGCGGCGATGGCGAGACGCTCCCCACCGGCGACGACGACGTCTTCGCGAAGCTTCAGCGCCCCGCTTGTGACGCCCACGACAACCAGCGCCTCGAGGACTCGTCCCTCCGATCCGCTCAGCTCGTGCCCGAAGATCATGGCGATACCCAGCACGAGCTCGATCTCCTGCTCGAGGGCATAGAGCGTCTGGCTCGTCACCGTGCCGATTGCGAGGGCAGTGCCCAATCCGGGCGCGATCGAAGCCGCGCCGCTGATCGCACCGGTCGCTGCGACACGGCGACGTGTGGAACGGATCAACCACAGGGCCAGTTGATCGTTGGTGTAGGTCGGGTGCGCGGCGCGAAGCTGATCGACTTTGGATCGGATCGCCGGTTCGCGGCTCTTCATGGCTTGATCCAGGGAACGGAGGACGAATCGAACCTGCGGCGGGAGCTCGTCGACGTCCATGGCGGTGAAGCCTACCTATCTCCCCCGCTTGCCGGCGGAGTACCCTGCCGCAGGCACGGGGAAGGGACATTTTGTGCGAACGGTTCGCACCGCGGAGGCGCTCTTTTGAATACGTACTTGCGACCTTGTCGCGATAAGGCTTAGGCTCTTCCGGTGGCGAGCATGAGGGCGCTTTTCACTCAGTCGTTCGATCTGGGAGAGCGCCGACGGCTCGCCGGCTTCTTCGGCTCCGTGGCCCTGCTTCACCTGGTCGGGTGGGGACTGCTCCTCGCTTACGCCGCGAACCATCCCGCCTTCATGTGGCTCGGTGGGATCGCGTACACGCTGGGTCTGCGCCATGCGTTCGACGCGGATCACATCTCGGCCATCGACAACACCACGCGCAAGCTGCTGCAGGGCGGCAAGAAGCCGATCGGGGTGGGCTTCTTCTTCTCGCTCGGCCACTCCACGGTTGTGCTCATCGTCGCGATCGCGTTGGGCCTCGCCGTCAAGTGGATCGTGCAGGGCGTCGTGGGCCAGACCGGCGAGTTGCGCAGCATCGGCGGGGCGGTGGGGACGTTCGTTTCAGGCGCATTCCTCGTCCTGATCGGAATCCTCAACCTGCTAGTGCTGATCGACTTGCTTCGCGTCTATCGCAGGATGCGCAACGGCGAATACGACCGCGAGGGGCTCGAGCACGAGCTCGTCGCGGGTGGCCTGATGACAAGGCTCTTCGGCAGGCTGTTCCGCGTCATTGAGCACAGCTGGCAGATGTATCCGATCGGGTTTCTGTTCGGACTGGGCTTTGACACGGCGTCGGAGGTGGCGTTCCTCGCGATCTCCGCCGGTGCCGCGGCGCAGGGCGTGCCCTTGGTCGCAATAGTCTCGCTGCCCTTGATCTTCGCGGCGGGCATGTCCTTGATGGACACCACCGACGGAGCCTTCATGGCGAAGGCCTACTCGTGGGCCTTCGCGAGTCCGATCCGCAAGGTTTACTACAACCTGACTGTCACGTCGCTTTCGGTCTTTGTCGCGTTGTTCGTAGGCGTGGTCGAGCTGGGCCAGATCTTGATCCAGGTCCTCGGCCTGCATGGTCCGATTTTCAACGCGATCGCGCGCTTCAACTTCCTCGGCGTCGCGGGCTACGTCATCGTGGCGGCGTTCGTCGTGACGTGGGGCGCCGCCTTTGTGATCTACAAGGTGAGGCGCATCGACGAGCGTTGGTCCGCCGCGGTGGACAGGGTCGCCTAGTTTCGGTCGTCCGGCGATACGGTCTCGGCTCCGCTCCGAGTCAGCTCGGCGCAAAGGGCGCGCGAACCACCGATGAGCGTGTAGTCGAGGTCGATCTCGGAAGCGACGCACCACGACCGATCGTCGGGCCACCACAGGTTGGGTCCCTCTTCCCAGCCTTCAGCTTCCGCGGCGGCTCCGGTGAACAGAAGGTAATCCCGGTGCGGCAGGCGTACGCGACTCTCTCTCAGGGGCGGTGGCGGGGGAGGAGGTGGAGGTGGTTTTGCATGGGGATCGTCTGACGCCCACAAATAGGCGACCGCCGGCCAGCCGTGCAGGTTGCCGTAACCGTCCCATAGGCAGAACCAGCAGCGTTCCGGTGTCGTCGTGTGGCGAGCCAGCAGCGCGGCAAGACCGAGGCGCTCTTCGATTCGCACATAGGCCTCGAACCCGCTTGGGATCACTGAGCCGATTCGTGCGTCGCGAAACGGAAGGAGGCGGCCGCCGATCCAATCGGCCGCCGAGACGTCATCGCTAGGGGTTACATCCTTCCAGCCCATAGGTCCTCGTCGCCGTGCCCCCGAACACGTCCTCGTCGTCGCCGACGATCACGCGCGTCGTCGCCATGACCTCAGCGTAATCGGCCGCCAGCAGGCAGACCGGCCAGTCGGAGCCGAACATGCAGCGCCCAGGACCGAACCAGTCGAGCACTCGCTCCAGATACGGCCGCAGCTGCTCCCGCGTCCATGTTTTCCAGTCGGCCTCGGTGACGAGTCCCGAAAGCTTGCAGCTGACGTTCGGCTCGTCCGCAAGCGGTGCCAGCGCCTTCTCCCACGCAATGTCCCAGGCACCCCCCGCGATGCGGGGCTTGGCCGCGTGGTCGATGACGAAGCGCATCTCTGGGTGCGCGCGGACGGTCGCCAGTGCGGCGGGTAGCTCACGCGTGCGGACGAGCACGTCGTACACGAGGCCGGCCGCACCCACCGAGGCGATCCCGCGCTGGACGTCATCCCTCATAAGCCAGCTCGCGTCGAGCTCGTCGTGCACCTGATGCCTGATCCCGACGAGATGTTCTCCGCCCTTCACGCTCCGCAGGCCCGCGATCAGCTCCGCCACCGAGGCATCCGTGAGATCCACCCAACCCACGACGCCGGCGACGAAATCAGTTTGCGACGCCGTCTCGAGAAACTCGCGTGTCTCGTCGAGGCTGGAGACCGTCTGAACAAGCACCGTGCGATCGACGTTGTTCTGGACCAACTCGGGACGAAGGTCATCGGGAGCAAAGGGCCGGCGGATCGGTGAGAGCTCATCGCCCATCCATGGGTAGTCGCGGCGCCGTGGATCCCAGAAGTGATGGTGCGCGTCGACGATCACGCGTCGAGCTCGTCCCACAGCGAGGATGGAATCGGCGCTTGAAACATGCGCACGTTCTCTTCGACTTCGCGAACCGACCGGCAGCCTGTGAGCACGGACGCGACCGCCGGATGGCGTAGGGGGAACTGGATCGCCGCCGCCTTGAGCTCAACACCGTGGCGGGCGCAGATCTCTTGCATACGGAGCGCGCGGTCGACGAGCTCGGGCGGCGCCTGCTGGTAGTTGAAGGTCGTCCCCGGCCTGGGATTCGCCAGGATGCCGCTGTTGAATACGCCGCCGGCGATGATCGCGATGCTTTTCTCGACACAGACAGGCAGCAGCTCGGCGGCGCCGGTGCGGTCGAGCAGCGTGTAGCGACCCGCGAGCAGGAAGCAGTCGAAATCTGCCTCGCGCGCGAAACGCACCAGCATTTCGGCCTGGTTCATCCCTGCCCCGACCGCTTTGATCGTGCCTTCGGCTCGCAGACGGTCGAGGGCGCGGTACGCGCCTGCAAGGGCCTCTTCGAAGTGCTCGTCGGGATCATGGATGTGAAGCACGTCAACCCTGTCCAGCCCAAGCCGAGCCAGGCTCTCCTCGACCGATCGCATGACCCCGTCGTAGGAGAAGTCAAAGGTCGGATTGACGGGCGGTACACCCTTGTATGCCTGGCCTGGCTCAGGTGGGGCGTCCGCCCGGAGAAGGCGCCCGACCTTGGTCGCGAGGACGAACTCTTCACGGGGCTTCGCTCGCAACACCGCGCCCAGGCGCTGCTCGGCGAGGCCGTGGCCGTAGAGGGGCGCGGTGTCAAAGAAACGTATGCCTGCCTGCCAGGCGGCCTCGACCACGCGATGCGCTTCATCGTCGGCCACCTCTTCGAACAGCCCGCCGAGAGGCGCGCTGCCGAGGCCGAGGCGCGTTACGTGCAGCGATGTCTTGCCGAGCTGGGCGCGCGCGGACGGTTTCAGGGCAGCTCAGCCGGGCGCGCGCACGACGCTCTACAGATCAAAGATCTTGGGAAGCCGGTCGCTGCTCTGGCCGCTGAAGTCGTGCGCCTTCGCCATCATCGGAGCCATCTCCGCCTGCCAGCGGATGTTCACCGGATCGGTGGCCAGCTCTGCGATCGCGCGATCGTAGTCGTCGCACTCGATGTAGTGAAACAGGTCGAGGCCGTCGCGAAAGATCACGTACTTGGTGATGCCGACCCGCTGGATCGCCTTCAGCACGTCGGGCCACACCGCCCGGTGATACTCCTCGTAGCGCTCCTCGGCGCCCGGTTTGAGTCGCGTGTGGAGGCCGACCTGCATCAAGCGGAGTTGCCCGCTCGGAGCTGGCCGCGAAGCCAACGCTCTCCGCTGGCGATGTGCGCGGTTGCGGTGGCGCGGGCGAGCTCCGGGTCGCCGGCGATGAGCGCTTCGTAGATTCGCCGATGCTCTTCACGAGTCTCCTCGAGCGCGTCGTCGGCGGCGCGCCCGTGCCACAGGCGGATTCGCATCGTTCGCGTCGAGAGGCTTGCCAGAAGCGACGTCAGTACCGTGTTGCCGGCGGCCTTGGCGATCAAGGCGTGGAACGCGACATCGGCCTCGACCAGCTCCTCAACGCTCTGCGCCGCTCGCATGCGCTCGAGGCTCTGCCCGAGGTCGACCTTCTCCTGGGCGTCGATCCTGCCGGCCGCCAGGGCCGCGGCCGCCGCCTCGAGGATGCGCCGCACCTCGTACAGCTCGAGCTCGGTCTCGCCGAGTAACAGGTGACTGATGAAGCCGGTGCTCTCGAGCAAGAGACCCGGCTCGAGGCTGCTGACGTAGGTGCCGTCGCCCTGTCGAACTTCCAGCACACGCAGTTGGGACAGCGCCCGGACGGCCTCACGCAGCGAGTTGCGCGAGATCCCCAGCTCTCCTGCGAGCTCGCTTTCCTTGGGCAGACGGTCCCCGGCACCCCAAGCCCCGGAAACGATGCGCTCGCGGATCTTATCGATCGCGTGCTCGGTGACGCTCGGCGCCCGCTTGGTCCGCCGTCCCCGGCGGGGCGAGCCATTGGCGCCAAGAGATCGGACGTTCACGGCCTTGGAGCCGGCGCCCAGCCCGGATTTGAACCTGGCAGGTTGACAAACATCGGAGCTTCAGCATATAGCTAAGTCCGCAGATGGGCGACCGCCTCAACGACAAGGTCTGTTTGATCACGGGCGCGGGCTCGGGGATCGGCCAGGCTAGCGCTCGTCGCTTCGCCGAAGAGGGCGCACGCGTGGTGGTCGCTGACATCGATCTCGATGCCGCCCGGCGAACGGTCGACGAGATCTCCACCTTTAGCCCGGATTCGGTGGCGGAGGAGGTCGACGTGACCGACGAGACGCAAACCGTCGCGGTCGCCGACCGGGTCGCGCGCCGCTTCGGTCGGATCGATGTGCTCTTCAACAACGCCGGCATCGCCGGCGTCGGAGACCTGCTCGAGACGGAACCGGAGCTGTTCGACCGGGTGATGCGGGTGAACGTGCGTGGCGTCTACTTGATGAGCCGAGCCGTCGTCCCGCAGATGATCAAGCAGCGTTCGGGGTCGATCATCAACATGTCTTCCTGCATCGCCGAGATCGGCCTGGCTCGCCGCGTGTCATATGCGGCGTCCAAGGGCGCCGTCTTCGCGATGACGAAGTCGATGCAGGTTGATGTGGCTCCATACGGCATCCGGATCAACGCCCTGCTGCCCGGCACCATCCTCACCCCATTTGTCGAGCGCTACCTGAAGGAGTCCTACGCGGACCCCGAAGAGGGAATGGCCTCGATCCGCAAGCGACAGCTGAGCAACGACCTGGGCCGGCCGGAAGACGTCGCCCAGGCAGCGCTCTTTCTGGCGTCCGACGAATCGAAGTTCATGATGGCGTCGGGCCTCATCATCGACGGCGGAATCACGGGCGCCAGATAGCCGCCGGGGGCGGTGATTCATTGAAGCTGACGCGCCGCGACCGGATCGCTCTGCTCACGCCCCTCGCGCTCCTACTGTTGGCCGGCCTGGTCGGACCCGCACTCATCGGATTGGTGGCGACAGTGACGACCTACTCCCCGTTTGGCACGAAGGTTGAGTTTGCTGGTCTGCATAACTATTTGACCGTGCTTCAGGATCCGCAGTTTCTTCCCTCGTTCCGGAACATCGTCGTGTTCACGCTTGTCGCGGTCCCACTGGAGCTGTTGATCGGGTTCGGACTTGCGTACGTCCTTCGGGAGCCAATCGCGGGCCGTCCTGTCTGGAGGGTGCTCTTGTTGCTGCCCTGGCTCATCAGCCCGATCGCCAACGGCGTGATGTGGCATTTCTTGTTTGGCAGCGCCACCGGCATTGCCGACTTCGTGGGAGCTTGGTTCGGCCAGTCTGAGGTTGCGTCCCCGATCGGCGATCTCCGACTTGCGCTTCCCGCGACCATCGCGGTGGAGGTGTGGCGGATCGCGCCTTTCGTGACGTTCCTGCTGCTGCCCAGCCTTTCCTCTGTTCCCGCCGAGCGGTGGGAGGAGGCGAGCCTTGCCGGCGCTTCAACCGCGAATCGAATTCTGCGCATCGCTGTACCCGCGGTGCGTCCAGTCCTCCTCACGATCGCCATGCTGCTGATCGGCCTGTCGCTTGGCACGTTCGACACGGTTCTGATCCTCACGGGAGGCGGCCCAGGCACCGCCACCCTGACGCCGGCTCTCTACAGCTACGCGCAAGCGTTCCAGATCAACGATTGGCCGGCCGGGGCCGCGGCTGGATGGCTGATCGCCGCCGGAGTCCTCGCGGTGGGAGCTGTCTACCTAAGGCTCGCGAGGCGAGGCGTGGAGGAATGACCACGCTGGGGGCTGAGCGCCGCCGCAAGACTGCGGTCCGAGGCTCGGTCCTGGTGCTCGCACTCGTCTTCTTTCTTTTGCCGCTCGCATGGACGGTCCTGGCCTCGCTTGGTGTGCTCCCAGACAACAACACACATCCTCCGTCGTGGAGAGGACCTATCACCTTCGACCATTTCTCGGAGGTCGGGGTCGCCGAGCCCGGCTTCTGGGAGGAACTGGCGACGAGCACGGTGTCCGCTGCCTTCGCCACCACGCTGGCGGTCTCATCCGCCTTCCTCGCGGCTTACTGCCTCGCCCGGACTCGGTTTCACGGCCGCCGCCTGGTGACGCAGGGATTCCTCGTGCTGGCAAGCCTGCCCGCCATGGCCTATGTGATCCCGCTCAGCGACGTGATGCGCCGCGTTCATCTTGCCGACACGCTGACAGGTGTTGCGCTGGCTGAGGCGGCGGTCACCGCGCCGCTGGCCGTCTACGTGCTGCATGGCGCGATCGCCCAGCTGTCGCCGGAGTGGGAAGAGGCCGCAGTCCTGGACGGGGCGGGATTGTTCCGGGTCATGGGCCAGGTGGTGCTGCCCCTGGTCGGGCCAAGCGTCGCGGCCACGGCAATCGTCCTGTTCGTGATCAACTGGAACTTGCTGCTCGTCCCTCTGGTGCTGACCTCCGGAGACGTCAAAACCGTGCCCGTCGCGATGAGCGACTTCTTCACTTTCGAGCGAGAGCTGGACTGGCCGACCGCCGCGGCGGCACTGGTCGCGTCTCTGGTTCCAATTGCCCTCTTGGTGGCTGCGTCCCACCGCCTTGTGGAGCGGTTCAGCCTGGAGCAAGGCGCCCGAGACATCGGATGACTAGGGGACTGGTCGGGGTTGGTTGTACTGAGTCACGCTTGACAAACCGGTCGGAACGCGCTAAACATCCCACATTCAGCGGTTTCGGCAGATGGGCCGGAGCCACCGGCAGCGTCGGATTCAAAGGGGAAAAATAGACATGAGCCGACATCTGGCGAAAGCCCTGGGCCTGGTGGTGGGGGTGGGTTTGATGGCCGCCTGCGCAAGTGGCTCGAATACCAATTCGGGCCAAAAGTTCAGCGGCGTCACCGTCCGGGTGGTCACGTTCACCGGGCCCCAGATCGCCGAGCCGCTGCAGCGCCGCGCCCCAGATTTTGAGAAAGCGACGGGCGCCAAGGTCCAGATCATCACCGTCCCGTTCTCAGACCTCTATCAGAAGGTCCTCACGGACTTCGCAACGAAGACCAATTCCTACGACGCCACGGTTTTCGACCCGCAGTGGATGGGCGACTACGTCCCACCCGGCTACCTCGAGGACCTTACTGACAGGGTCAAGAACGATTCGACCCTGCAGTGGGATGACATCGCGCCCTTCTTCCGCGACTTCAGCGCGACTTTTAAGGGCAAGGTCTACACGATCCCGCTCGACGGCGACTTCCAGATGGTCTACTACCGGAAAGACCTCCTCCAGAAGGACGGCCTCAAGGCACCCGAGACCTGGCAGGACTACATCGACATCGCCAGGCACTTTCAGGGCAAGGACCTCAACGGGGACGGCAAGGCCGACTACGGATCCTGCCTGGCCATGAAGCGCGCCGCGCAGTCCTACTGGGCATGGATCTCGATTGCCTCCGCGTTCCTGCAAAGCCAGGGGACCAAGCAAGGCGCGTTCTTCGACCTCAACAACATGCAGCCGCTGACGAACAACCCGGGCGCCGCGGCCGCGCTCGACGTCTATAAGCAGCTTTCCAAGATCGGACCGCCGACCCAGCTCAACGATGACGTGGGCAACTCTCGCGGCCTGTTCGTCACCGGTCGCTGCGCGCTTTCCCTGGATTGGGGTGACATCGGCACGCTGGCCATCGACAAGAGCCAGTCCAAGGTTGAGGACAAGGTTGGCGCTGTGATCCTGCCCGGCTCGAAGCAGGTCCTCGACCGCTCCACTGGACAGCTCGCCGACTGCAACGCGACCCTTTGCCCGTACGCGGTCAACGGTGTCAACCACGCTCCCTTCGCGGCCTTCGGCGGCTGGTCGGGTGCGATCAACAAGGCCTCGTCAGCCAAGGTCAAGGACGCGGCCTTTGCGTTCCTCTCCTACATGTCGGCGCCGAAGCAATCGGGCGAGGACGTCACGATTGGCCGGACTGGCTTCAACCCGTACCGGACGTCGCAGTTCACAAACCTCGACGAGTGGACCAAGGCAGGGATGAGCACCCAGGCGGCAAACGACTACCTCGGGGCGATCAAGTCCAGCCTGCAGAGCCCGAACATGGTCCTGGACCTTCGCATCCCGCAGAGTGCCTACTACCAGCAGACGGCGTTGGATACAGCCCTTGCCCAGTTCCTGGCGGGCGAACTCAACGTCAATCAGACGATGAACCGGATCACCAGTCAGTGGAACAAGAAGACGGACGACCTGGGTCGTCAGGCGCAACTGGACTCGTACAAAGCCAGCCTGAGCGTCACCAAGTAGGAAATAAGGGCGGCGAGCACCGTGCTCGCTGCCCCGCTTCCCACTGTCCGTGCCAGGAAGAAATGAAGGTGGTCGCGTCTCCATGAGCAGCCAGACGTCGCAGCGCGTGCTTAGAGCGGCCACGTCGAGGTGGCGTCCGATCGGGGCACGGCTAGACCGCAGCGCGGGCTCGGTTTTCATCTTGCCGGCCGTGCTCGTCATCCTCGGGTTCTCGATCTTTCCGCTGCTCGCATCGCTCTACGTGTCGCTGTCACGGCTCAGTTTTTCGGAAGGGGGCGTCGACCTCAAGTTTGTCGGTCTCGACAACTACGCCAAGCTCATCGTGGGAGTCGACCAGACGCACTTCCTCGGCGAGGTGGGTCCGATCACGCCCGTCAGCATTGCTGTGCTTGCGGCAGCCTACGGCCTTCTCGCCTTGCTCTTGTACCGCTACATCACTGGACCGAACCGAACAGCAGGTGGCCTCGTGGGACGGGTGGTCACGGTCGTCATTGCCGGTGCGCTGTTGTGGCTCATCGCCAACACGATCCTGACCAGTGGCCGCCCCGGAACCCTGGTCGTCACCATCGTCTACGTCGGCGTGGACGTCGCCGTTCAATACCTCCTCGGGCTCGGCCTGGCCCTGCTCGTGGTCCAGCACCTTCCTGGCCGGCGCTTCTTCCGGGTTGTCTTCCTGCTGCCGATGATGATCACGCCCGTTGGGGTCGCCTACCTGTTCCAGATGCTCACCGACACGAGCAAAGGACCGCTCTATCCGCTGTGGGCCCGTTTCGGTCTGACCGACGTGTCGTGGGTGACAAATCCGTGGGGCGCGCGGCTGGCGGTGATGATCGGCGATGTCTGGCAGTGGACGCCGTTCATCTTCATCATCCTGCTCGCAGCGATCGAGACGCTCCCTCACGAGCTCGTCGAGGCGGCGGTCGTGGACGGAGCAAGCCGCTGGAACGTCTTCTGGCGGATCACCTTCCCGCAGATCCTGCCGGCGACGACGACCGTCGTCCTGATCCGGCTCATCGAGGGCTTCAAGATCATCGACCTGCCGAACGTGCTCACGAACGGCGGGCCGGGAACGGCGACCGAATCCCTGACCCTGCATGCGTACACGATCTGGCGGGCGCTCGACATCGGAGGCTCGGCAGCGGTCGCTTACATGCTCCTGCTGCTCGTCACCTTCGTCAGCGTGACATACGTCAATCTCTTCCGCCGCCGGGTGGCGGCGCTGACCTAGCAGTGGCCCTCGCAAGCCGGCGGTCGCGGTCGGTATCGATCAACACGCTGTCGTTCCCGGCCATGGTCATCTCGTACATCCTGCTGTTTGCCTGGGCGTTCGTCGTGCTGTTCCCTCTTTACTGGCTCGCGGTCACATCGCTGAAGACGCCGCTCGATGTCAACGCCGGGCCTTTCTACATCCCGTTCCGCGACTTTCAGCCGAACCTCGATAACTGGCACTACATCTTTGTCGACCTCGGGGAGGACACCTTCCGCCCGTACCTCAACACTGTCGTGGTCGGGCTCACGAGCACGGCGATCACGGTGTTCCTCGGCTCCATGGCGGCCTATGGCTTGGTGCGCATGCGGTACCAGGTACGCCTGGGGGCGATCGCAGGGTTTGCGGCCGGGGTCGCGCTCGCCGTCGTATTGATGATCTTTCGCACTCCTTGGCTGCTGGCCGTCGTCGCCGGCCTTGCGTTTTTCCTCCTGCTCCTGCAGACCGTGGCTCGGCGAGGGAAACGGGCCGTGGGCAACGACGACATCGCGTTCTGGATGATCTCGCAGCGCATGCTGCCGCCCGTGGCGGTGGTGATCCCCATCTATGTCTTCTTCCAGCAGCTCAACCTGCTCGATACGTGGGGCGCCCTGATCATCACCTACGTCGCGGTCCACCTGCCGATCGTGGTGTGGCTCATGCGTGACTATCTCCAGAGCATCCCGCTCGAGCTCGAGGAGAGCGCGGCCATCGACGGGGCGTCTCCCTACCGGGTATTCAGGTCGATCGTGCTGCCTCTCGCCGTTCCGGGTCTGGTCGCGACGTTCCTCTTCGTCCTCGTCTTTGCCTGGAACGAGTACCTGATCGCGTTGTTCCTGACGAGCGCGAACGCGCAGACCCTACCCCTAACTGTTGCCGCGCAGAACGCCACCCGCGGGCCGCAGTGGTGGTACATGTCGGTGCTCATCCTGATCATGATCACGCCGGTGATCGCGATGGCGATCGCGCTCGAGCGATTCATCGCCCGCGGTCTTCTGGTCGGCGCGGTCAAGGGCTGAGTCAATGCATCGAATCCTCAGCGTCACCGCGCACGACGTTCGTTTCCCCACCTCGCGCAGCCTCGCCGGCTCGGACGCGATGCACACGACGCCCGACTATTCGGCGGCGTACGTCGTCCTGAAGACAGATGCGGGCGACCATCTCGAAGGCCACGGCCTCACCTTCACGCTTGGTCGCGGCACGGAGGTCTGCGTCGCCGCGATCAACGCCCTCGCGCCGATCGTGATCGGACGCACGCTGGAGTCGATCACGAGCGATATGCGTGGCTTCTGGCGCGCCATCACCGGCGAGCAACAGCTGCGATGGATCGGGCCCGAGAAAGGCGCCATCCACCTGGCATCGGCCGCGCTGATCAACGCTGTCTGGGACCTGTACGCCAAGGTCGAGGGCAAGCCGCTGTGGAAGCTGCTGGCCGATATGACCCCCGAGCAGCTCGTGTCGTGCATCGACTTCCGCTACCTCAGCGATGCCCTGACGCCCGAGGAAGCGTTGGACATCCTCGAACGGAAGGCGCCGACGCGTGCCGCGCGCGAGGCCGAGATGCTGCGCACCGGCTATCCCGCGTACACCACCTCAGCCGGATGGCTCGGCTACTCCGACGAGAGACTTCGCACGCTGTGCCGCGAGGCCGTGGCGGCCGGCTGGTCGCACGTAAAGATGAAGGTGGGGCAGAGGATCGAGGACGATGTGCGGCGCGCTCGCATCGTCCGCGAGGAGATTGGGCCCGATCGCCACTTGATGATGGACGCCAATCAGGTCTGGGAGGTCGGCGACGCGATTGCCAACGTGAGGCGGCTGGCCGAATTCGAGCCGTACTGGATCGAGGAGCCGACGAGCCCCGATGACGTGCTCGGCCACGCCACCATCGCAAGGGCCATCGCGCCGATCAGGGTGGCCACCGGCGAGCATTGTCAGAACCGCGTGATCTTCAAGCAGCTCTTCCAGGCTGAGGCGATCGGCTTCTGCCAGCTGGATGCATGCCGCCTCGGCGGCTTGAACGAGGTGTTGGCGGTGCTCCTCCTAGCGGCCAAGTTCGGCGTGCCGGTCTGCCCACATGCCGGCGGGGTCGGCCTTTGCGAGTACGTGCAGCACGTCTCGCTGTTCGATTACATCGCGGTCAGCGGGTCGCTCGAAAACCGCGTCCTCGAGTACGTCGAGCACCTCCACGAGCACTTCCTCGACCCTGTTGTCATTCGCGACGGCTGTTACGTCGCGCCACAGCGCCCTGGCTGGAGCATCACGATGCATCCAGAGTCGGTTCGCGAGTTCGAGTTCCCATCGGGGCCCGCCTGGAAGTCACTTGATCGATGACGTCGTGCCGGCGACCGGGCTGCACCTGGCTCGGATCGATGGCGCGATTCACCTGAAGCGGGACGGAAACTGGAGTGTTCTGCGGGAAGGCGTTTCGTTCGATTCGCTGCTCCGGATGTCTCTGGATAAGCTCCGCGGCACGCTCGACGCAGAGCGCCCTGCTGTCGCCGTCCGCGAGGGCGCCGTCTTCGGAGCGCCCATCGAGAGCCAGGAAGTGTGGGCCGCAGGCGTCACCTACCAGCGCAGCCTCGAGGCCCGCACGGATGAGGCGATCAGCTCGGATCCTTATGACCGTGTCTACACCGCGCCGCGGCCGGAGCTCTTCTTCAAGGCCACACCCGGCCGGGTGAGGGGACCGGGGGAGACGCTTTTCATCCGCTCCGACTCCACCTGGGACGTCCCCGAGCCGGAGCTGGCCGTGGTCTGCAACAGCAGGCTCGAGGTGGTCGGTTACACCATCGGCAATGACGTCAGCTCACGCAGCATCGAAGGTGAGAATCCGCTTTACCTTCCTCAGGCCAAGGTTTTCGATGGATGCTGCGCGCTTGGACCGGCGGTCGCGCTGGCCTGGGACTTTTCGCCGTCAGATCGCTCGATTGAGCTGGAGATCAGCCGTGATGGTTCGGTCCTCTTCCGGGCGGCGACTTCGACCTCAGCGATCCGGCGCTCGATCCCCGAGCTGCTTGACTACCTTGGTCGCGACCAGCGCTTCGAATCGGGATGCATCCTCCTCACCGGGACGGGGATCGTTCCGCCGCCCGACTTCACACTCGCTGAAGGTGACGTCGTCGCGATTCGAATCGACGGCTTAGGCCTACTCGAGAATCGGATCCAGAGGCACGCGCGACCGAAACCGGCGTAGACGGGCCTTACTTCTTGTCGCCCGTCGGACCGGCGAGCTTCCATCCGCTCTGCCAAGGCCAGTTGTGCTTGATCTGGAGCAGAATGTTCAGCAGGCCCATCCCCTCGAGCACGCGAGCCATGGCAAGGGGCCCGGCGTCGACGGGGCGGAATCCGATCGACTCGGCGAACTGAAGCGCCTTCTGTTTCGAAGGCTCGTGATCACCAGCGATGTAGGCGTCGAGCTTTGTGCCATCGGCATTCGGATCCGCCATCTTCGACGCGAACGCGTAGTTGAAGGCCTTCACGACATGAGACTGGGGCGCCTTCTTCTGGATTTGCTCCGCCATCGAAGAGCCGTCGAGGACCTGGCCGGGATCCTGTGCGTTGACGCGGTTGGTGACGTCGATGATCACCTTGCCGTCGAGGTCGGACGACAGGGCGCCGACCACCTCGTCGACCTTGTCGG